>Ga0255776_10005774_pt1 | contig 12763 bp, 11 predicted proteins | sample 071ome_19_FD_179974 | JGI IMG/M metagenome (GOLD analysis project Ga0255776, IMG submission 179974) | Coastal salt marsh microbial communities from the Groves Creek Marsh, Skidaway Island, Georgia - 071413AT metaG (version 2) | ecosystem: Environmental > Aquatic > Marine > Intertidal zone >...
CGCAAAGGACTAAATGCCCGTTTGATTTCCCACCCATTTGATGGGTCGAGTAACTTCCACATTTACCTTACAACCCCGCCGAAAGCGTCAGCAAAAACAGGACTAGACCTTAGCGGGACTACAATGCGGTCCACCGCGCTTTACCACCCATTCCTAAAAGCCATGGGAGCTAGACCGGTTAGCATTTCTCCGGGTGACGTATACACCTCTTTAGAAAGAGGCGTTGTTAAGGGGCTTGCATGGCCAGAGGGTGGCATCATGGCCTACGGTTGGACCAAGTATATCAAATATCGGGTCGGACCTGGTTTTTTTCGTTCCTCATCGACAGTGGTCATGAATCTTGATGCTTATAATGCCCTCAATAAAAAACAAAGGGATGCCATTGATAAAGCCGGGTTGGATTTTGATAAATCCAGCAGCGCTTACATGCGTAAATTAGCCGATATTGACAATGACAAAGTCGCCAAAGACGGCGTTAAATTCATTGACCTTAAGGGCGCAGAAGGTGCCGCCTTCACTAACACCATTTATGGTAACAACTGGAAATCAGCAAAGGCAAAAATGCCTGCTGATGAGTTCGCGGCATTTAAAAAGGTTCTCCTTAAGTAAGAACAGAATTATTTTTAGTTACAGGCGCCTCTCTCCAGAGGCGCCTTTTTTTATTTACGGAACTTTTTAGACTCCGAGGTAACGTTCTTTAATTTTCGGCTCAGCATTTAGTGCTTCGGGTGTGCCCGACCACACGCTAACACCTTTCTCAATGATAAAATGCTTATCAGCAATCCTGTTTAACGCCGCTAAATTTTTATCAATAACTAGTATCGCCTGACCTTCAGATTTCAATTCAGCAAGAGATTGCCAAATATCGGCGCGAATTTGGGGCGCAAGCCCTTCTGTTGCCTCATCAAGGATCAAAAGCTTTGGGTTCGTCATAAGGGCACGACCGATCGCTAACATTTGCTGTTCACCACCGGACAGTTCATTCCCCATCCCATTTATACGAGCAGCCACGGAGGGAAAAAAGTCCAAAACACGATCAATAGTCCATGGATTAGGAGAACCCGCAAAATTTCGCGCTGTTGCAACAAGATTTTCTTTTACGGTCAGGTTTGGAAAAATTTGTCGACCTTCAGGGACAAGTCCGATACCGTCTCTCGCTATTTTATGGGATGGGAGACCGACAATATCTTGCCCCTCAAGGATAATAGATCCCGCTTTCGGCGGCACCATTCCACAAATAGACTTTATTGTGGTGGTCTTGCCCATACCATTTCTGCCCATAAGGGTCACAACTTGTCCTGCGCCAATTTGAAGTTCTATACCATATAAAACTTGGCTCGAGCCGTATGAAGTTTCTAGGTGTCTAACTTCGAGCATCAGCTCTCCAAATCCTCATCCCCTAGATAAGCGGATCTAACTACGGGATTAGCTCTTATTTGATCCGGGGTGCCCGTCGCTATCCCGCCGCCATAAACCAAGACTGTAATTTTATCCGCAAGGGAGAACACCGCACCCATATCATGCTCAATAAGTAGAATTGTTACCTTACCCTTAAGCTGAGACAGAATTGAAACCATTCTATTTGATTCTTCCGGGCCCATTCCTGCCATTGGCTCATCCAGTAGTAACATTTTCGGCTTCGTCGCCAGAGCCATCGCGATTTCTAGTTGGCGCCTCTCTCCGTGAGACATCAAGCTTGCTTTGATCGATTGACGTTCTTCGAGCCCCACTATTGTTAGAGCTTCGAGAGCTGGTTCTGTCAGGAACTTGTCTCCTCTAGCGTCGTGCCAAAACTTAAAAGAGTGCCCATCGTGAGCCTGAACAGCCAGGGAGACATTTTCCAAGGCCGTGAACTCGCCAAATACCGAGGTGATCTGGAAAGTACGTGCAAGCCCCATTTTAGCGCGCGCAGGCGCAGAGAGGTTCGTGATATCGCTTCTATTAAATTGAATCTTTCCATCATCGCTACTCAGCAAACCAGAAAGTTGATTAATCAATGTCGTCTTCCCTGCGCCATTGGGACCAATCACCGCATGAATGGAACCCTGTTCGACACCTAGATCCAAGTGATCCGTGGCCAAGACCCCGCCAAAGCTCTTGCAAAGTCCGTTAACCTCCAAAACGATTTCATTCATCGCGTTGCTCTTTATTAGCAAAAAAACCTAACAACCCGCCCCTCGCAAATAGAACAACAAGGATTAAAAAAGGACCAAAAATAAGTTGCCAATATTCGGTAACGCCAGATAACAACTCTTCTAAGAGGATGAAAGCGAGGGCCCCGACGACCGGGCCCGCAAGACTACCCATGCCGCCGAGCAACACCATGATAATGAGATCCCCAGAACGGGTCCAATGCATCATATCGGGGTTAATAAAATCAGTGTGATTGGCTAATAAAGCGCCTGCAAACCCGGCCATCATGCCTGCTATGACAAAAGCGGTGAGCTGATAACGAAGTGTAGGAAAGCCAATGGTCTTCATACGCGTTTCGTTAGATCTCGTACCCTGGAGAACCATCCCAAAGCGAGAGTTAATCAAGCGCTTGCAAAACAAAAGGGATAAGACAAGAGCCCCTAAGACAATGAAATATAAAGTTACGTTATTGGTTATATCGACGACCGCACCAAAGTTACTCCTCTCGATGAGTGGCAAGCCATCATCCCCGCCATAGCGGTCTAAACTCACACCCAGGAAATACATCATCTGCGCCAAAGCCAGTGTGATCATAATGAAGTAAACCCCTCGCGTTCTTAGACTAATTAGGCCAAAGATAATCGCGAACAGCCCTGATACGATTATTGCGAGGGGCCATTGAATAAATCCACTAACTAATTCGTGCTCTGCACAAATACCGACCACATAGGCTCCAATTCCAATATAGGCAGCATGACCAAAACTTATCAGTCCGCCGTACCCCATGATCAAATTCAAACTGAGGGCTCCGATTGCGAGGATCATCATTCGTCGAGCCAAATCGAGGTAAAAAGGAGTCTGGGTCAGCTCGGCAAAAAGCGGGACGAGTCCCAGTCCCACAAAAATCGTACCCACAATTATTATTTGCGCCCTATTACCCATTAATTAACCCGTTTTAGCTGGAAAAAGGCCCTGCGGCTTAAAAAACAAAACGGCGGCCATGAGTATGTAAATCAGCATAGAGGCGACTGCTGGACCCGCTGTCTCTGCCGCATTCACAGGTAAAAATAATTTAAAGAAAGTGTCTAGAAACGAACGACCTAAAATATCAATTATACCAATCAGCATGGCACCTACGAAAGCGCCTCGTATCGAGCCAATCCCCCCTATCACGATCACCACAAGAACCTGAATTAGTATGTTCTCGCCCATGCCAATCGTAACTGCGAGGATTGGGCCAGCCAATGCCCCGGCCAAAGCGGCCAAAGCAGCACCGATCCCGAAAACCAGAGTAAATACACGGTTGATATCAATGCCAAGCGCTTGCACCATATCTCTGTTCGATGCCCCGGCTCGAATAAGCATCCCTGTACGTGTCCTAGTAACGAGCAGATACATCATCAAAGCTACCAACAATCCAACGCCAATAACCACGAGTCGATAGTTTGGAAGAGGAATATCGAAAATAATGATGTTCCCCTTCAAAAAATCAGGCAATGGAACTTCTATCCCTTCCGGCCCCCAAACAAGCCGAACGAACTCGTTAAAGAATAAAATCATTCCAAAGGTAGCCAATACTTGATCCAGATGTCCGCGCGCATAAAGGGGGCGCAGGAGACCTGCCTCCAGACAAACGCCTAACAAAAGAATAACTGGCAGCGATACAGCCACACCCAGGAGGAAAGAGCCTGTCCATAGGGTAATCTGCGCCGCAACATATGCCCCTAACATGTAAAGCGACCCGTGCGCCAAGTTCATCATGTCCATTATGCCAAAAACGAGCGTTAACCCGGCAGCAAGCAAAAACAAAAGGAGCCCTAGCTGGAGTCCATTAAACAATTGTTCAAATAAAAGGTTAGGGTCGAACATTAAAACCGGACTCGATAAATAAAAGGGGGCGCCCAGGCGCCCCCGATCAAATTAGCAATTCAGCATCACCAAGATTTTTTCATCTTACATTTTTTCGCGTAAACATCTTGATGGTTTTCATAGACTTTTTGAACGATCTTCGTCGTCCAGTTCCCAGTAGAGTCTTTTACAACTTCTCTGAGATAAAAATCTTGGACTGGAAAATGATTATTTCCATAGGAGAAGTCCCCCCTGACCGACGGATACGATGCTTTTCGCATCTGATCTCGCATTGCATCCATTTTCGAGAGATCTCCGCCAACCGCTTTAACCGCATCGGCAATCATCATTATTGAGTCATAGCTCTGCGCTCCGTAGTGAGACGGATAGGCATTGAACTTCGCTCGGTAATCCGCCACAAACTTTTTGTTAACTGGAGTATCCAAGTCTGGAGACCAAAACTGGGTGCTATAAGTTCCAAGAACATTTTGGAGTTTAGCTTGTTGAAGCTTGGGAAGGCTGAGAGAGTCAACGCTGAAGACTGAATATAACGGCGTCTTAGTCATACCTGCTTGGGCATATTGACGGAAAAAGGCATTGGTTGCCCGGCCCGGATAAAATATGAATACGCCTTCTGCGTTCGCTGCCCTTGCCTTTGCAAGTTCCGCTGAAAAATCTAGTTGGGTGGGCCATTTAGTAAGGTCTTTACCCAACACTTTGCCCTTAAATGTGCGCTCGACACCGGCGACCATGTCACGACCCGCCGCATAATTAGGAGCAACGATATAGAGGCTTTTTACACCTCTTTTATTTAACACCTCACCTAGGGCCATTGGCACCTGATCATTTTGCCATGAGGTCGAAAAAATATTTTTGTGACAGAGCCTACCCGCTATTTTTGAAGTTCCCGCGTTAGAAACAATCAAGAATTTACCCGATTTAACAGCTGAATTTCTCGACGCCAATAAAACGTGTGACCAAATAAATCCAGACAAGAAATCGACTTTATCTTTATTAAGAAGCTTTTCGGTTTTCTGCTTACCGACCTCAGGTTTGACTTGATCATCCTCAAACAGCACCTCAACCGGAATACCTCCCATTTTGTTAGCGAGGTGATCAAGCGCGATCTCTACTGATTGGCGCATATCTTTACCAATAACTCCCGCACCTCCAGACAGGGTGGTAACAAACCCAATCTTTATTTTCTTCGCCTTCGCGGCCATCGCGTAGGGCGCTGTAAAACACAACGCAAGCGCAGAAACACCGCAAACTAGGATCTTCTTCATTTATTACTCTCCCTTTCATCCAGTTAAGAGAACTCAACTGGTTAAACTCTATTTTGCTATAGTAAACTAGGTGTCCAATTTATTGGAATCAAAAAATTCTTCTGAATTTGGCAAGGTAAAATTAAATTTCATATAGATTTCTGAATGACTTTCTTGACCCCCGGTTTATTTTCCTCTCCCTTCGAAGCCATCAATTTAATGAAATCATCGATAAACCATTGGCGCATTGCTATCTCGTAGTTGGGACGAGCGCATATTTTCTCAAACCACGCCGCCACTTTGGGGCGGGAGTCAAAAAGCCAATCTTGTTTTAAATGCACAACTCTGGTGACATAGGGTGTTAAAGCAATATCCGCCAGGGAGTATGAGGCCCCTGCGATCCAAGGATATTGTTGTAAATCGGCTTCCATTTCGTCCAGCATCTTCACGATGCGAGCGATTGCCGGTTTAAAAAAGGTGGACTCTACACCTTCCAGCACGTTCTCGGTCATCCTCCGTCTTTTTTCCGGATTTACGTAGCCATCGAGGGTCTTTTGAAGTTCTTCAGAAGTTTTGCCTTCCATAAATTGATATCTGAAAGCGATGCAGGCGCTAATGGTTGCGCTTGCTGCATGAAGCCCTTCATCCAGCTGCTTCACCCATCTCCTCATAAGTGAGCGTTCAAAGGGATCTTTAGACCGGAGAGCTGGATTCGGAAACACATCATCAAGATATTCATCGATGACAGCTGACTCATAAATAATTTTTCCATTATGAATAATGGTGGGGACAACCCCATTTGGGTTTAACTCAAGATACTCTGGTTTATGCTGATCACGGGCGCGCAAATTAAAATGATGGGAGTGAAAATCTTGACCTTTCTCAGCCAAGGTGAGCCTCACCTTTTGAGAGCAAGTTGACATACCATTATGATAAAGTTCTATCGCCATCACCCCTCACCCATTTGACCTAATCAAACCAACAACGGCCGAATTTATCGGCCACTGCTCACTCGCCTTAGCGCTTTCGAGCGGTCTTTTTTGCTTTTTTTGCCGCTGCTTTTTTACCGGCGGATGTCTTTTGACCAGACGCACCCTTACCTCTCGCAGCCGCCTTCTTAAGATCTAATTGACCCAACCCTGGGCGATAGCTTTTTTCGTCTAAGAACTGTCTCATACCCTCATCACGACCGGGAATAGGGTCAGTTGCTTTACAGGCGATGCTTTTCGCGTTGAGGTAATCTGCAGCCTCAGGCTCATTCATCCGACGTACACTCCGAATTGCTTCCTTTGTGTAACGCATAGCATTCGGGCTTTTAGTCATTAACTTTTTGGCTAACTTTATTGTTTCAGAGCGAAGCTTGTTCGCTGGGACAGAAAAATTGACTAGGCGTATTTTCTCAGCCGTCTTTCCGTCGAACGGATCACCTGTGACCGCATAGTAAAGGGCGTCTCGATAGGAGAGAACATCAGCAACGTTCCAGCTGACAATGCCGCCAGGGATAATTCCCCAATTTACCTCGGACAAACCAAAAGTTGCGTTATTAGCTGAAATCGCAAAATCACAGGCGCAAAGCTGCGTAAATGCACCGCCAAAACAAAAACCATTCACCGCTGCAATTGTAGGCTTGGGAAAATTCACAAGCTTATGCCAACGCCAGGAACTTGATGCGGCGCGAGCCTTGGCGCGGGTCTTAGGATTATCTTGGTTTGCTCTAAAATAAAGCGCAAGGTCCTGACCAGCGCTGAAAGCCTTTCCAGAACCTGTTAATACGAGCACCTTCACGTCATCATCATCGGCCAAGAGATCTAAGGCATCCGCGCACTCCATGTGCAGCTCAGGGCTCATCGCGTTTCGTTTCTCAGGCCGATTTAAAATCAACCAACCAATACCCTGTCCCTTTTCAATCTTGATGTTATTGAATTTATACTCTGACATTACATTGCTCCCTAGGTTCTCTTTTTTATAAAGTTATCAGTGGGTTCTGGAAACGAAAAGCCCGGCTCAAGGCCGGGCTTATAATTTTATTAAAACTTGGTCACCCCATAAGACTAGGCAAATAAAGAGCCAAACCGGGCGCAATGACAAGAATAATGATCAGGATCAGGTCACAGAACAGGAAGGGAATGGCTGCCGCTGCCACTTCAAACAACGTTGTTCCTCTGACCATTCCCAACATGATAAATAACAGCAAACCGAAAGGCGGTGTTGTCGCGCTCATCTCTAATGCCATCAGGACAATCAGTGAAAACCAAATTAAATCGTAGCCCAATGCCGCGGCTAACGGATAAAAAATTGGCACTGTGATCAGCATCATAGACACTTGATCCATAAACATTCCAAGCAGAATCAATACAAGGAACATTGCCGTCAATATGACCAGAGGCGCCACTTCAAAGCTTGTCGCCCAAGCCACTAGGCCTCTGCCCGCACCTGATATTGATAACAATTGGCTGAAAACCGTCGAATTCATAAGAATAAAGAACACCATTGCGGCAACCCGGATGGTACCCTCAAGAGACTTGGCAATATTCTCAAAGCTCAGCATACGACGGACAGCAGCCAGAATGAACACGCCGACAACACCGAACGAAGCAGATTCAGAGGGCGTTGCCCATCCAAGAACAATAAATCCGATCACAAGGAATACTACGAAACCCATCGGCAAAATATTGACGCCAATTTGATAGAACTTTTGTCCCCACGTGGTTGGCTCCACATCGTAAGACGGAGCTGACTCCGGATTACGCCAAAGTTGGAAAGAAATCATTCCCGCATAAAGGGTGGCTAAAAGAAAACCCGGCAACAATCCTGCGATCAAAAGACGTCCAACATCCACATTCGCGATACTCGCCAGCAGCACACCCAGTGATGATGGCGGGATAATCATGGCTAATCCACCGGTGCCAAGGATCGGACCCATAGACATCTTTTTGCTGTATCCCCGTCTCGTCATCTCCGGGACCAGCAGCGAACCTAGCATCGCGGTATTGGCCATGGTTGAGCCCGTTAGCGTCGAGAACAGCGACCCCCCGATGACGGTTAGAAAACATAAGCGCCCTGGGATCTTCCCAAGCAATGTATCCAATGCATCAAAGACTTTAATAGCGAGGCCTGTATGAAAGAACATTGACCCCATGAGAATGAACATAGGGATAGGTGACAGGGTAAAGGTTGTAATTAAGTTGGTCGCATTGTCAGCGATTTGAGGCAGAACTGGCCAGCCTCCGGAGAAAACGAAGATCCCGACAATATTTGTTGCCATAAATGTAAAGGCCACGGGTATGCCGAGAGCCATACCGGTGATAATGCAACCAAGGAGAAGGCCTCCGGCCTCATACCACTCCATACCCATCGTTAGACCCCGTCCTTTACTTCGCCCAAGTCATAAGAGTAGTAGGATCGCAAACCCGCAAGATACATGCAGAACTCCAAGCCCACCAATGCGAAACATACCGGCAACGGCAAAAATTGTGACCAATAGGGCATGTCGACACCCCTTACATCAAGCTCACCGCCAACCCAGTAATCAACAAAAATACCCCAACAAAGATAGGCGGAAAGAAAGGCCATACAAGCACACAAGAGGTAAACGCATTTAGCAAGAGGTTGTCTCACAGAAGCAGGCAGAGCTGTTACCAGAGCCTCAATAACCACATGACCTCGCTCCCTAACTAACCAAGGTGCGGCCAACATTGTCATATACAAAAGGGCATATTCAACTAGCGTTGAGGTAAATAGGGGCGGATTATTTCCAGATAGCCTGATTGACACATCCACCGTAATTCCGGTGAACATGCAGGGGATGATCGCAGCCGACACCCACATCATCCATGTTGAAAGTTTCCCTAGTGCCGAGTCGAATGATTTCATACTGCTAGATCTCCTCCCCGCTTTTTATTGGACCCAGATGAGGGTTGTTTGGGCGCATACTGGCTAGTGTTGAATTTATTGTCAAACAATCAAATCCACATTTGGAAGAAAAAGATTTAAAAAAAAACGGCGCCGAGGTTATCGGCGCCGTTCTTCCAAAACAGGTGTTTTGTTTATCGCTTTTCGTCCAAAGTTCGGCCTGTATCAACCTGACGATTGGCTTTACCTTCAATGTACATAAGCTTAGCAAGCTGATCGGAATACTTGGAACGTTTTTTGAGTTCTTTCCAGATTTCGCCATGAGCAATGGAGAGATATTTTGCTGCTCCTTTACCAAGCTTTATTGTCTTCATTGGAGATTTGGCGATTATCTTTTCTTCCGCCAAGCGCTCTTTTTCGATGAACTTGACCGAGGTTGTTTCATACTCGATCGCAACTTTGTTCATTATATCTTTCTGTTTTTTTGTCATGCTATTCCAGACCGCCGGGTTAACAGTAATAACCTGGTTTGTCTGATAGAAGTTTGGGAATACCCGGTACTTCACAATGTTGTGGAAGCCCAGCGCCACTGCCGAGACGTCTGTGAAGCCGAAACCATCGACAGTTCCTCTCTGGACCGCTGTGAAAATTTCCGATGACTTAATATTGACGGTTGTCGCACCAAGCGCTCTGAACAGAGGCCTGTAGGTACCAGTCGCACGCATTTTGAAGCCCTTCAGATTTGGAACTCCATTTGCGTCCAATGGGGGCTGCTTGGTCAGATACATGTAATAGGAGGTCATATTTTCTCCCCAAGCAAGCAAGTGGGCTCCTGCTTTTTCCATGTAAATCTTTTGGAGAAGTTCCCAAGCACCATTTTTCCTAAGAATCTTCGGCCCTTGGTTTGCAGCCAACAATGCATAGCCTTCGGGAACCGTTCCGATGTAGTAGGCGGTTGGTGCAGAAAGAATATTGAACTGTCCACGCTTTAGAGCTGCTGCCGCTTTTCTTGGTGGCACAACTTCCTGGCCGCCGACATAATTAATTTTAAGTTGACCTTTTCCTGCTTTGTTCATTGCCGGAATAAAAACTTCGATCGCGCTTCGGGCCAAAACATTGGTCCTTTGGAGCGCCGTAACCATTGTTAAATCCTTTGCTTGGAGTGCGCCCTGAGTCACACCGAGTGTGGCCGCGGCCGCAACCAAACCAAGGGTTGCTTTATAAACTTTCATGATGTTCTCCCTATACCCTAAAACTAAACTTCCACCTTTGTAATCGGCTCGTCGCGCACGTTAGCAGTATCACGATCTGAGTCAAATACTCCATATGCTTAGAAGTTTTGCCCCACCCCGAATAAAAGTCCGCGGATACTGCCCGAGAGCATTCAATCCTTCAAGTAAATTTTTAAATCAAAAACTACCAATGATCTAAATCAGACCATCCGTCTTCGGTGTCACGCACCGAGGTTTCGGGTACAAGCCCTTTTTGTTGGCGCTGCAAGGTCCTTTGACCATTTTCCAAGTAATCTCCCTCCGCCGCACGTTTTGCCCCTTGATGCCAAACATCATTCCAATCACCCAATGAATAGCCAAACCATGGCGGCATCGGCTTAACAGTCGGGAGGCCCAATTTATTCCAGAGAGCCAGACCCTTTTCCATATATTCTTGTGTAGGCAAAGCTACCGGCGGCATTGGGCTTTTCATCGTCGCATCCATTAGGAGTGTGGAATCTTCCTCTCCCGCATGCTCGCGCTTGGGCCCATGACCCTGGCCCCGATGTGCCAACGTTTGCACATCCTCAGTAGGATTCATGCGATAGGCCATCGCCCAAAGCATGGCGTCCGCATTATCTGGATCAATATCCTCATTTACTGCAATGCAAATTTTACTGCAGTCACCCTTAAAAAAAGCGGCTCCATAGAGGGCACGCCAAATTTCAGTTTTAGGGGTATCTCGTTCAACGGTTATAATCGTTACGCGCAAAAGTCCGGTAAGAGGCTCGTGGAGAGAGACTTTTTTGACGCCTTTGACCCCCAGTGCATCTCTGAGATGCGTGAGAAATAGAGGTTCATATGCCACTCTTTTTATCACGCTCGACTCTGAGGGAGCCGCTTGACTGATGTAAGACGTCAAAATCGCATTTTTACGCCTAGTGATCGCCGTTATGCGCATTGGCATATTGAACTCCTCAAGAGCTACGTGGCCATGGCTCTCACCAAATGGGCCCTCTGGCTCCACCATCTCAGTGTCAACCAGGCCTTCGATAACAAGTTCTGCCTCGGCTGGAACCATCAAATCGACGGTTCTGGCCTTCACAATATTAACGGAGGCACCGGCCAAACCACCGGCGATAGCCATTTCGTCCATATCAAGTGGTAATTTCTGAGGCCCCATAAAAGCAACACACGGGGGACACCCCAGTACAATCGCGACAGGCATTTCCTTATCCCCCCTCTCCCGATGTTTTTTGTAGTGCTGGTAACCACCAGCACCTCCCACTCTTGTTGCCATTCGGACTACAAGACGATCGGCAGCTTTCAAACCTGCGCGATAAGTGCCCATATTTTGAATACCAGTCTCGGGATCCTTGGTCACGACGTTTGTTGAGGTCAGAGTTGGAGCGTTATCAAAACCTGGGGTTGAAACAGGGATCGGCAAGGAGTCCAACCCGTTTCCTTCGCCAATTAAATCTTCCCCTTCGATGATTACCTCGTGACAAGGCGCCTCCGAGACTTCGGATGGCGGTATCGGATTAGCAATTGCTTGCTCCCATTTCCTGCCTATCTCCTCCACCGGCACACCCATGCCAACGCTGTATATATCTTGATTAGCGGCAAGGGCCCCCACGACAATCGGGAGTTCGTAAGACCTTCCCTTCGCATTTTGTATATTTCGGAATAAAAATGCTTTGCGCTCAGACTCCTTCAAGCCCCCAACAAATTGCCATCTCACGAGAGTATGCATCTCTGAGTCCTTATCCACTGGGTCATCCACAGTTACCAATAGACCGGCCTTTTCCAGGGCTTCAATGTGCTCGTGAAGGTCAGGATAAGCACGTTTGGATTCACTCATCATATTTATCTCATGTTGCATTTATCGGTGTGGAGTTATGTCACAGAGGTCTGTATTGACAACCCCCACCCCCCTTCATAGGGTCCGGACGTGTAATACCATGTTAATCCTAATCCACTCGCAAAGAAGGTAATGAAAGCAGCTTCGTTTGATTATATCCGAGCCAAGTCTATTGATGAGGTTTGTTTAGCTCTTAATCAGGGAGATGGTGAGGCACAGATTATTGCTGGGGGCCAAACGTTAATCCCTCTTATGGCTATGCGCATGGCTCGACCTCAGACATTAGTCGATATCAATGACATCGAAGAGCTCCGAGGAATAGAAATTGCAGAAAAAGTGGCACGGGTAAAAGCCGGAACAAGGCAGGCAGATGTCCTAGGCTCGATTGAGATCCGTGAAAATTTACCGATCTTGTCAGAAGCCCTTGGACACGTTGGTCATACCCAAACCCGAAATCGGGGCACCATTGGCGGCAGTTTAGTTGCAGCTGATCCCTCCGCAGAGATCTGTCTAATTGCGCAGCTGCTTGATGCCAAAATGACTGCAAAAAGCACAAACGGAACGCGGTCCATTCCCGCGAGCCAGTTCTTCGA
>Ga0255776_10005780_pt1 | contig 12754 bp, 11 predicted proteins | sample 071ome_19_FD_179974 | JGI IMG/M metagenome (GOLD analysis project Ga0255776, IMG submission 179974) | Coastal salt marsh microbial communities from the Groves Creek Marsh, Skidaway Island, Georgia - 071413AT metaG (version 2) | ecosystem: Environmental > Aquatic > Marine > Intertidal zone >...
TACATATCACTTACTAGCAATAGGAACAATTGCTCTTTTTGCTTCATGTGAGGAAGAGGCTAACAACCCAACCCAAAAAGAACTTGACAAGAAAGAAACTTATCATGTCATTGGTAGATCAATTGCAAAGTCCATTGCTAAACCAGAAATAAAATCCTTTATAGAAGAAGAAGCCAGCAAGCTAGAATATGGGGACTACGAATTCTTACTATCTGGCGCCATAAAGAAGAAAGTAAATGGAGAACCTTTTTTGCAAATCATTGCACGAAACGCAGGTAAAAAGACGTCTGAAATAGAGGAAATGATTTCGAATTATCCAAAAATCACATTAGCAGTTCACAATCCTATCCAATACAAAAATCAATCTGCCACAGCGGTAAACACATACATTGTAGAAGAAGAGGTGGTAGACTCCCTATATGGATATACACCTGCGGGGAACACTTGCTCAATTCTAGCAGCAACTGAACCAACAACTCCTGTGTTATTAATAAAAGATAACGAGAGAGTTTTTTCAGTAGAAATTGATTCAGACGCATACCAGTTGGTAAAAGTAAAGGAGTCAAACGGTCATGTTTTTGACTATCCTATTTATGAAGACAACACTACCTTATCAATTAGTATGTTTGATTATTTTAAACTTCGTTTAGACACAGTACAACAAAACTCTAACAAGGTCAACAGTTGTAATCCCGTTGGATGTCCAACAACTGCTGATAGAGATTCTCGCAATAAGAAAGATGTGGTAAACAACTTTAGTTTTCAAAATAACAGCAGCTTGAATGACGTGGAACCTTGGTACTATCTTGGCCCCGAGTTTCAACTAACCATCATTATGGCTGATTGTTCGGGCGCTGACAATCCAATATATCATCCATGGGGCGGAACTAGAAGTGATTATCTAAATGGCAATGTTCACACTCTTCCATATCCCTTAACCGTTGTAAACTGGATAGAATCCACTTGGGGTTCACGTATGTATTATCATATACAAGAAATTGACAAAAAACCTGAACTTACAACTAAACTTACATTGACAATGTCAACAACTTTCAACATAGGTGGCCAAGAAGTTGAAGTTGAAGCCGAAACTGAAATTGCCTATCACCCAGATAACGACCTTGTAGGTGCAGTTTATGTTGAATACTGTGACCCGGCAGATTGGTGGGATACGTTCAGATATACTGCTGGTGGGTTTATATTTCAAGTTTGGGAAAAACATAATTAACAATGAATTACAAAAAAACTTTGGTAAGCTTTTTGACAGGGCTGTCAATAAGTGTAAATGCTCAAATTTCATTGAAGGCGCAGGCAGGGTATTCTTTTCTAACTAAAGGAGACTTTCCCGCTATTTCACATGGCTTTGGATTATCCACACAGCTTAACAACGTATTTACTTTTGCTATGGATTTCTCATCTCATCAGAGCTGGAGCACAAATAGCTATGCCGGCAGCCTTAATGTTGAAACGAACATGATAATTACGGACTATTATAGAGGACTTGAGTTCGGCAATATGCCATACAATACCCATACCCTCGGGTTTAGCCAACTAGGATCAACCCCTTGGAATAGTCAAATGAATGCCTTAAATGCGTCGATTATAGCAAACCAAAGAATAGGAGAAAAGTGTACTGCTACTATTAACGCAGGGATATCCCTTGGACATTTTAAAGAGTCTGGGGTTCATCTTCATTTCACTGCCAGGGAAGCACAAAACTCTGCTCTTGACCTTCCTAATGAGATTCAAATCTATCAGACTTATCATTTACAATGGCTAGACCTTGGAACTAAATTAGGAATAGGTTTAAACAGATCTCTTTCATCCAAAACTATGATTGGACTCAGCTTTAATGGGTTCTACTATCCAAGAACTCCAAACCTGATTTGGTATTCTAACGTCAGTATCTCAACTGAACTATAAAGTATTTTCATGCTTTACTGATAACAAGCCCCGCCAGGCGTAAAACCAAAAGAATTTAAAAAAAAAACAGATAGGTTATTCGATAGACATGGGATAACATAGAAACTTTTATTAATAAACTAAACCAAAATGGCAAAAACATATCGAATTTTTGTTAGTCACTCATGGACATACAGTGATGCTTATGAAAAAATGATCAAATTTTTCAATGATCAAAATCTAGATTATTATAATCATTCTGTTCCACAAAGCAATCCTATTCATACAAATGGAACAGACAAAGAATTAAAAGCCGCCATTGAAGCCAAAATCAAGGGCACTAGTTGTATCGTTATACTAGCCGGAGTCTATTCGAGTTACAGCAAATGGATTCAGAAGGAAATTGAAATTGCACTTGAATATGGAAAACCAATTATTGCTGTTGAACCCTGGGATGCGGACAAAACATCTAAAGTTGTTAAAGACAATGCTGATGTTACGGTTAAATGGCAAGGGAAATCAATCGTTGATGCAATAAAAAACTACGGTTAAATGAGAAAAGCACTTGTTGTAGGAATCGACTACTATGAAAATGTAAACACCCTTTTTGGTTGTGTTAATGATTCATATGCTGTTAAAGCAGTTTTAGATAGAAACAGTGATGGAACTGTTAACTTTTCGACCAATCTAAAAGTGGCTTCCAATGAATCATCAGCCATTACAAGAAGGGAATTAAAAGATTTGTCAAAGGAATTATTTAAAGATGATTCTGATGTTGCACTTTTTTATTTTTCTGGGCATGGTTTTGTTGAGAATACAGGTGGTTATCTTATAACTAGTGAATGTACCAATGGTGATGACGGATTCTCACTGACAGATCTTCTTCAAATTGCAAATAATTCACCTGCAAAAAATAAGATAATCATTTTGGATTGCTGCCATGCTGGATTCGCTGGCAAAGCCTCTGGGAATTCCAATGATTCAGTTCTTAGTGAAGGATTAACCATCTTAACAGCTTCAAGTGAAACACAATATGCACTTGAAGTTGATGGATCAGGAGTATTTACCTCCTTACTTGTAGACGCCTTAAATGGAAGTGCCTCTAATCTAGTAGGAGAAATAACTCCGGGTAGCGTTTACGCTCATATTGACCAATCTCTTGGACCTTGGGAACAAAGACCTTTGTTTAAAACTAATGTTAAGAGTTTTACAAGCCTAAGAAAAGTCCAAGCTCCCATTTCCTTAAATGATTTAAAAGAGATTACGAATCTTTTCCCGAAAAGAGATGAACCATTTAAGTTAGACCCATCGTTTGAGTCTACAGAGAATTCAGCCATTGCAGAAAACACCGATAAATTTGCGCTGCTTCAAAAATATAATAGAATAAACCTTGTTGTTCCGATAGATGAAGAACACATGTACTATGCGGCTCTGAATTCTACAGGTTGTCAATTAACAATTTTAGGCGAACATTATTGGAACCTAGTGAAAAAAGAAAGAATATAAAAAGCCCATAACAAAGTGTATAGTGCATACCCTTTGGGATACGCACCATACACAAACGGTTAGCCACCATTAAAAAACACTAACTTTAGTCCAACTTATGCTGACGACTTACATTCTATAAGCGGTTACGGTTATGGGCTCGTGTTAGACGTGCATTATTCGGTTAACACTATTTGACTCAACTCTTTCAATGTTGCATTAAGGAAACGGCTTAAGTAAAAATTATCATTTGGTTACAAAAAGATACGGGCAAGCTTTGGAAGCAAATAACTTTATATTCAAATTAACATGAATTCAAAATCAATTTTTTTGGCTGCCTTAATAGGCCTTTCGTCGATCACTTTTTCTTGTTCAGAAGATGAACCACTACCTGAGTTAGCTTCCTCTAGTAAGACATTGAATACCACAAATTTCGAATCGTTTATTAAAGACGTTGAAGACAACTTTCATAGTGACCAGTCTTTTGTTGAAAGTTTCGTTGGGAAATACGACGCCGGCACTTTAACTCAAGAAGATTACAATTATATGCTTATTTTACTACAGTCATCATTAGTAGAAGACGTAACCAACCTTGACAACCAGTGTACCTCTTTAGGCATTTATGATGCCATTGAAGATAGGCTTCAAGATTCTGACTTTCCGTCATACGCACCGGCCGGTTCCTCAGGAGGATCATTAGATTGTGATAGGCTATTAGCAATCAGAAATGCAATGTTAGAGGAATGTGACAACTATTTCTGGGGAGTAGATGAATACTGTAGAATGGCCGTCATGATTGCGTGGTGGATTCAAAGTGAAGACTGTGTCTAACAGAAAAGAAAACATGAATAAGCGAATAACATCAAGAATAGTTCAACAAGAGATAATAAGAGTTCTTGTTTTTCTCGGACTATTGACTATATATTTCACGAGCAATTTCGGTAAAACTATTGGGGTTCTCCATTTCTTATTGATATTGCTAAACCCAAAGGTATTTGGAATGAGTCGTGTAGTAAATAAGGTTCATTTCCTGATCTTCAAATAAGTTGGACGGGGTTTATCAACACTCTCTGTCTTCTGCCATTGAGTCTGATACTTTAGATCATTTATTTCTATTGAGCTAAAAGACAATAGACACAATTAGCACGATACTAAGGAATGAACTTATGAGTTCATAAAGCAGTTAAGCACAAATTATCAAACTCTAAAAATGCAATTTTACAATAGGTTCTATATTGAGAGTAGATCTTGGGTTCAAGGAATGAAGCAATTAAAAACTGTCACTTTGAAGGCTTCCCATTAAACAGTAACGGTTAAAAATTAAAAATCGTTAACTTAGAAAAGAAGGAAGCAAAATGAAAAAGAGCAAGTTTACAGAGAGCCAGATTATTGGCTATTTACGCCGGATGGAACAAGGCGAGAAGACTGCAGATCTATGCAGGGAAGCGGGTGTCAGTCAGGGCACCATGTACCAATGGAAGAGCAAGTATTCCGGCATGGAAGTGAGTCAGCTGAAGAAGCTCAAGGAGATGGAGAGCGAGTTGTCACAGTACAAGAAGATTGTGGCGGAGCTGACGCTTCAAAATACGGTCTTAAAGGATGTGATCGAAAAAATGCTATAGGGCCTGCCGAGAAGCGGGAGCTGGTGGATTACAGTCGTAAAGAACACGGCATTAGTCTGCGGCAGGCCTGTATACTGTTTAGTCTTCATTTTTCGGTGTACTACTACAAGCCCAAGCCCAATGAAGATCATCTGGTTCGTGATGCGTTATCCTCCTTGGCCGAGCAGCATGCACGTTGGGGGTTTTGGATGATGCACCACCGTTTGAGGAACCTGGGACATCTATGGAACCATAAACGCGTGTACCGCATCTATACAGAGATGGGGTTGAACTTGCGCAGAAAGACCAAGAAGCGATTGCCTGCGCGTACTCTGGAGCCGCTTTTACAACCGATCTATGCGAACGAGACGTGGAGCATGGACTTCATGCATGATGTGCTGAGCAACGGAGTGAAGTTCCGCAGCTTTAACGTAATCGACGACTTTAACAGAGAGTGCCTGAACTTGACGCTAGACACTAGTATCAATAGCAAGCGAGTGATACGCGAGTTAGACAAGCTCATCGCATGGCGTGGAATGCCCAGAAGAATACGTGTGGACAACGGTCCAGAGTACATCTCACATGCTATGGCAGAATGGGCAGAGCAGAGGAGTATAGAACTGAAGTTTATCCAGCCAGGGAGCCCCTATCAAAACGGATATGTAGAACGCTTCAACAAGAGCTACCGCGAAGAAGTCTTAGATGCCTTCTCTTTTACGCGCATCAAAGAGGCGAATGCCCTGTCACAAGCCTGGGCATGGATCTATAACAATGAAAGACCACATAAGTCACTAGGACACCAACCGCCCATAACCTTTGCACAGCAGCGACTTCGGAGCTCCGCTCCTTCTTCGCTGCTGCCTGACCAACAATACCAATGGAAATCACTACTTTTAAATGTTACTAATTAAGGTGAGCCTTCAACTTCATTTAACCAGTATTTATAGACTGTAAGTCGTCAGCATAAGTTTAACCTTTTCTATTGAGGCCGTGTTTGTTTCCGTATAGCCGACCATAAGAATACCTCCATCTGGGGTCAACGATCCTCCCGCGCTCCGTGGCACACAATCTAATTGATACATCTAGAACTTCAACTTCGACATATCCTCCTTCAGTTTTGAATCTAGTACCTTAGCATAGTGCTGGGTAGTTTTAATGTTTGTGTGACCTAGCATTTTGCTCACAGACTCTATTGGAACCCCATGCTGTAATGTTACTGTCGTAGCAAATGTATGTCGGGCAATATGAAAAGTTAGGTTTTTGTGAATACGTGAGAGATCAGCTATTTCCTTAAGGTAGCTGTTCACTTTTTGGTTACTAGACACATTAAATATTTTTTCCTCCGGAAGCATTTCCTCAAGGTTAGCATGACTGTTTATTATGGATAATGGAAGTTCCAAAAGTGGTATAGTAGAACGTATCTTGGTTTTTTGCCGTAAAGTTTTAATCCACCAAGTTCCATCTGGAGTCTTGAGAATTTCTGATCGCTTTAAAGTTTGTACGTCGATGAACGCCAAACCAGTAAAGCAAGCGAACAAAAACAAATCCCTAACCTTCTTTAACCTTGGAATAGTCAAATTCAATTCTGATATGCGCTGAATTTCGTCCATTGATAAAAAATCCCTCTCCACAGGGTGCTTTGACAGCGGAAACCTGAGATATGGATTTGACTTCAACCATCCATTATCAATAGCCTTAATTACCAAAGTTTTAAATATCTGAAGATGCTTTATAGCATGATTGTGTCCAACTTCTTTTTCACGAATTAAATAGCTATAATAGCTTTCAAGGTGATGCTTCTGAAGTTTTGACACTCTAAGGTTCCGAGTATTATACGTATCTATTAAAAAAGAGGTAAAGTGTTTTCGCGAGGTCAAGTAACGTTGATAAGTAGCATATGCCAGATTCTTCCCGACTCTACTTCGTACATCTTCAATTTGTTCGTCCCATAAATCACCAATATATCGCACCGATCCCACGCCGACACCATTCATCAAGTCACGTATATTCGATAACGTGAATTCTTCCTCTTCTCTTTCTAGTGTAGAAAACGCATCGAAGGCTCTAAATTCTAGATCCTGTAAATACCTATTCAATTCTCGGTACCCTTCATATCCCTTCGATGCTTTAGAGAGTTTTGAATTCCAAAATTTCTCTGGCACCCTGTGATTTATTGAAAAATTCAATTGATCACCGTTTAATGTGATTCTCATCATAATAGGTGAACCTTTATCATTGGCTCTACCATTTCTAAGGTAATAAGTAGTCTTAAAAGACCTTTTTGATGTTGACATAACAACAAGTGTTGCGGTCATTTTAACATTGACCTGTTATGTCCTCGTATTGCGATTGGAAAGGTAGATAGAACGTACTAAATTCTACCTATGCAAATCACTGCTGATTCCTGCAATCTTATGATTTTCAGGATTTTGTCCAACTGGTGACCATTTTTTCATGGTCACCAGTTTGGACACCAGTAATTTGCATTAATCTGCATAAATCCGCATTTTTCGCGAATACTCACTACATGCTTTTGCAGTGATTTGCAGACATTTAACTGAAAATCAGCTAAATAACAGTGGGCCCAGCAGGGCTCGAACCTGCGACCACCTGATTATGAGTCATATGCTCCTCGTTTATCTTATTTAACTGATTATCAATCGATTTATAAAAAAGGGACATTGCACGGATTTTTCCCACTAGTGGAACCTGGCAGCTAATCCTAAAAGCTATACTCCGTGCAATTACATGCTATTTGCGATTGCTTTTCCCACTTTAGAAAAGATACATAATATTTTTCAATTTTTGCTCAATCCTAACCTCTGACCCTACAGCATAGCGAAATACCACGTCATCTGTGATGAATTCAACCTTGACAGAACTTCTGACGGTTCTGCAAACCGGGTTCGAGACTTTTCGAACCTAACTGATTATCTGAAGAACGAGCTTATAGAGAATCGAACCTTTGGGTGAAATCCTTTATATTCGCCTTGTTAAGTCAAGCAATTGGGCGAAATGCCCTCCGCGGCCGATTGGGTTGCTTAGCGGGTTGACTTAGCGAAAAGAGTTCTCATAAATAACTGATTTTGAGCATATTGGAGCGTTAGGTTCATTCCCCTCTCTCTCCGCTACAAAGGACAATAGCTTCGCTGTGTCTTTTACTCGGTTCTAAATGATTTGGATTAATATCCTTGCCAAGAACCTTTCCACTTGAGAAACGGTATCGCTTGGAATGATACCAGAAGTAAACGAAGTAGTACTCGGCTTTGGTTTTAGATAAGGTCGGTTGAAGCTCAATTTTAATCTTCATAAAGACAAACTTTATGACAGACTACTAACCGAATAGCTTTAACTCACTGAAAGAGAATAATGTACGAACCCACGACCTCTTGACTGCCAGTCATATGCTCCTTGTTTATCTTATTTAACTGATTATCAATTGATTTATAAAAAAGGGACATTGCACGGATTTTTCCCACTAGTGGAACCTACTAACTAATTCTAATTACTTTACTCCGTGCAATTCCGTGCTATTTGCGAGTGATTTTCCCACTTACAAAAGATACACATTATTTTTCATTTTTTGCTCAATCCTAACCTCTGACCCTACAGCATTAGTATTTGATGTAGAGCCTTTACTTAATACTCCAATAAGGCACTCATTGCGTCCTCTATGTCACCAGGGGTAGACATAATCTTTGAAAATGTGCGCATTGTTAAGTCAGGGAAAGATAAAGCGATCCGGAAACGCCCGTGTAACATGTAAACCTCATTGTCAAGGATTAATATTTCGTAGGGTAAAAAACAACTATGCTTGGGATCATCAATATCTATAATGGGTAAAAATTTTTGTTCCCCATCAGCTCCAAAAAGACCGATGCCATAAAGGGCCACTTTTTCACCTTCTAATGTGATGGAATAAACCAGTTGAGCATCTTTAGAATTTTCTTTTAATCCTTTTGTCAAAGCAGCTTGGGCCTCTTCAAAGCTTTTAAAACTTTTCAACTTTACTTGGTCCTCAAACTCTGGCATTCCGAACATATATTGGTATTCATAAAGGTCTTCAAGTTCCAATCCGTCTTCTGAGCCGTAAGCCAATGGTTTTGAAATTGCTGCCGCTTTAAAGACTCCTTCAAGCTTTCCTTCTGTGGCCTTTACTTTGGATTCAATAGATACAAAATCGTCTTGGAAATAAGCTGCACACCAATAGCTCAGATTCGTAGCTGAAAGATGAATACCCTGCGCACTTTTATAGATCGCCACGCGCTGGGCTAATGCGAATGATCGCTCTTTACCGGCACTTTTAACAGCCGATTTTAGGTCCGTGCTTGTATACACTAGCACCCAACGATTAGCATCTTTGGCGGGCTGATACTCCCCCAATATTTCCAAGCCCTGAGCTTCAAGTCCGTTTCGAACAATTGACTGGACCTCTTTGAAATTCGATTCCTTTAATAGGCCACCCCAATAAGGTTTTAAGTTTTGTGCCATAGCATTATTCCCTAGCGATAAGACAAGGCTAAAGAATAGAGTGAGGATAGTTTTCATGTGATCAAGTTTAGATTATTTCATTTAGCACTAAGGGGGCATGTATTCGCTCCCTATTGACCAATTATGACCAAAATAGAGTTTTTAGTTGTCTATGCGAATATCATAGACGACTACCTTTTTCCAAAGGTGTCCGTATTCCTTGATAAAGGCTTGGTGTAAAGGATGGTTTTGATAGATGTCTTGATCCTCGGTACTTCCAAAATACATGGTTTCGGAGACGTCCCAATCACTTACAACTACTTCGCGTTTCATGGTTGAAGCAGGCTCTCCGGTGGCAAGCATCTGTACTTCACTAATACCACTTAGTGTTTCCAGCCCCTTTTTCAATTCCGCTTTATCTTCCATGGAATCAGGATGTTCTAGCCAAAAGAAGACTTGGTGAATGATTGTTCCTGAGGCCACTGTTGCCTCCTGGGCAAATCCGTTGTAGCCTGTGAATAATAGGGCGAATAGGAAGATGTATTTCTTCATAATACGTAATGTTAGCAGCTTAAAATGTACGAAGAATGTTCTACCTAAGCTTTGGTATCTTGCGCAACATTAAAACGTAGCGCTTGTGCATCCACAGAATCCCTTCCAAAACAACTACAACTTCAATCAACTGGTGAATGCCGTTCCGGAGTTGGAAGCCTATGTAGTTCCGGGGAAGTTTGCGCGAAAGAGCATTGACTTTAGCAATCCTGAGGCCGTGTATTTGCTCAATAAAGCGCTGTTGAAGTGGCGATTTAATGTGAATTGGTCCCTTAAAAAAGGACACCTCTGCCCTGCCGTTCCTGGCCGATTCGATTACTTGTTACACGCTCGGGATCTAATGCCAAAAATTGAAGGTAGACGCGTGCGCATGCTCGATGTTGGTGCGGGCGCTTCACTGATTTATCCCCTACTCGCTACGGCAGCTTTTAACTGGGAGTGTGTAGGTTCAGAGGTCGATAAAGAGGCCATCAGCTACGCCAAGGGCTTGGTGCGTATGAATGCAAATATGATGGGGACACGCATCCGAAGACAAGAGTTTAAGAGCCAATTACTCCAAGGTATCATCGAGAAAAAAGAGACTTTTGACCTTCTCGTCTGCAACCCACCGTTCTACAAGACCAAAAGTGAAGCCATTGCAGCGAACACTCGTAAGAATAAGAACTTGCATGGTAAAGAAGAGGCCAATCACAACTTTGGTGGTAGCGCAAATGAGTTATGGTACAAAGGCGGTGAAGAGGCCTTCTTGAAAAAATTGGCCCTAGAAAGTGCCGAATACGGGCAGCAAGTTCAGTGGTTTACCTGTTTAGTTTCGAAAAAAGACCACCTTCGTACCTTCAAAAGATTCATCCGTAAGGGCAAACCCACCGAGATCAAAGTAGTGGAAATGGAACAGGGCAATAAGGTGAGCCGATTTGTGGCATGGACCTTCCAAAATGAGAGCGATGAGCCAAGCAAATAACCCGCTACATGGCGTAAAACTAGCCCACATGGTGGAAGCGCTGGTCCAGTATTGGGGTTGGGAACAATTGGCCCTTCGAATTCCAGTGCGTTGTTTCATCTACGACCCGTCTATAAAATCGACGCTGAAGTTCCTAAGAAAGACGCCATGGGCGCGCGCAAAGGTGGAACAACTCTATCTGGACACCTTTCCAAACGGCGTTGAAGAAAAGCTTTAATTCTGCCTTATCTTACCGGTCTAATTACCCAGTTAACATGAAAAGAGTATTGTTCATGGGAGCATTAGCAGCAATAGCTTTAAGCTCCTGCAACCCTCAAGAAGAAATGCACACCGAAACAGATCACAGCGACTTTCAGTGGCAAGTGGATCGCTTTGCAGATATCAAAGTACTCCGCTACCAAATCCCATCGTGGGACGACCTAACCCCACAACAACGCATCTATGCTTACCATCTGACTCAGGCCGGACTAGCAGGACGCGATATCATGTGGGACTGTAACTACCGTCACAACCTAGAAATCCGTCGTGCTTTGGAAGCTATTATTTCCAGCGAAAGCGTGGACAAGGAATCTGCCGCGTATGCAGATTTCGAAGTGTACGCCAAGCGCGTATTCTTTGCCAACGGTATTCACCACCACTACAGCAACATGAAGTTTGCTGCTGATTTTGACCAGGATTGGTTCCTTCAAACGCTCTCAGACCTTGGCATCGAGCTTTCTGAAGAAGCACAGCGTGCGATCTTCGACCCAAGCTTTGATGCGAAAAAAGTAAACCGTGCGGACGGTGTAGATCTACTACTCGCCTCTGCCGTAAACTTCTATGCACCAGATATCACTCAAGCAGAAGCTGAGGAGTTCTATGCCGCGAAAGAAGATGCTGATCCTGCACGTCCCGTAAGCCACGGTCTAAACAGCCGCCTATCTCGCGACGAAAACGGTGAGATCTATGAGGAAGTATTCAGCGCCCGCGGACGCTATGCAAACAGCATTAAAGAAATTATGGGCCACCTCGCGAAGGCTCAAGCTGTGGCAGAAAACGAGGACCAGGCAAAGGCACTCGGTCTATTGATTGAGTACTACGAAAGTGGTGATCTCACCAAATGGGACGACTACAACATTGCGTGGGTAAGTACTACCGGCGGCGATGTAGATTACATCAACGGTTTTGTAGAGGTCTACAACGATCCTATGGGCTACAGAGGTTCTTACGAGACTATCGTACAGGTAAAAGACTTTGATGCTAGTGCACGTATGGCTGTTGTTGCAGATAACGTTCAATGGTTCGAGGACAACAGCCCAATCATGGACGAGCACAAAAAGGAAAGCGTTGTCGGTGTCAGCTACAAGATTGTTACCGTAGCTGGTGAAGCAGGCGACGCCTCTCCTTCTACACCTATTGGTGTAAACCTTCCAAATGCCAACTGGATTCGTGTGGAGCACGGATCTAAATCTGTATCACTTGGAAACATTGAAGATGCCTACCACGCAAGTGCCGGAAAGGGTATGGCTGAAGAATTTGGCTTCTCTACCATGCACAACGAGCGTGCAGAGAAATACGGTGAACTAGGTTCTAAGATGCACACTGCCCTTCACGAAGTGGTGGGTCATGCATCAGGTAAAATCAACCCTGGAGTGGGTACACCAAAAGAAACCTTGAAGAACTACAGCTCAACGCTAGAAGAAGCTCGCGCCGACCTCGTGGCATTGTACTTCATTTTGGACGATAAGATGCAGGAGATTGGCCTCATGGAAAATAAAGAGGCTGGCTATGCCGAATATGACAA
>Ga0255776_10005791_pt1 | contig 12742 bp, 10 predicted proteins | sample 071ome_19_FD_179974 | JGI IMG/M metagenome (GOLD analysis project Ga0255776, IMG submission 179974) | Coastal salt marsh microbial communities from the Groves Creek Marsh, Skidaway Island, Georgia - 071413AT metaG (version 2) | ecosystem: Environmental > Aquatic > Marine > Intertidal zone >...
ACAAGATCGCGCAGGCGCTACTGCAACGCGGTCAGGCTCGCCCAGCGCCACAGAGGCGAGTCATTGAGACCCTCCAACAAGATCCCGATTTTGGGACGCGTTACCCGAGGCCGCGACCTTCGTCGGAAGAGATGACGCGGTTAGCAGAGGCCGGTCAGCAAGTGGCTCCTGCACCGCAAGCAATCCCTCCGGCAGGATTCCCGAGGGGCAAGACTCCGCGCACGGATGATGCCCGTCCACGAACTGGCATCGATGATGGCGGCTTGCCGACTCCCGGCAACCAGCCGGTGCTGACAGAGAGGGAAGCGGCACTTGCCGCGAAGCAAGGAAAGACACCTCGTGAGTTCTTGGGTGAGGCTGAGACTCGCCGTCGCTTGAAGGAAACCGCATCACCGACGCGTCGGGAACAGTCGTTCAAGGCGTTCAATGACAGGGCGGATAGCCCGGAGAAGCGGCGACAGGACGCAGCCCAGCGTGAGGTGATGGCGGAAGAAGGCGTTGACCCAAGGCTGGGTGCTAGGACTGAGAGCCTGATGGCTCGGCCTGATCTTGCCGCGAGCGGTAACCGCACGGAGGTTGTGTCTGGTCGCACGCGGGGCGCGATGACTCGCGCCGAGGCTGACCGTGCAGCAGCGGAAGCGGTTGCGCGGGACAGGGAGCGCCTTGCTGGGTTGAAGTCTGAGCGTGAGGAGCTGGCTGAGCAAGGCTTGAAGCCGTCACGCAACCAGAAGCCGTTGAACCCGCAGACTGAGGCGGAGGTCGCTTACGACGCCATCAACCCGAAGCCGGTCAAGAAGGACTTCCCCGGTAAGGGCCAGAAGGCGCGGTACGAGGCGGCGCTCGCGAAGTGGAATGAGGGCCGCGAAGAGTTCGTGCAGCGTCGCATGGATGATCTCGCGACTCGTCCGTCACCCACTGGTGACGCGAGCGAGATACCGGGGTTCACGCCGAACGTCGCGGCTTCAGCCGACTACAACCCTTACGCGTTCTTGAACCGTGGCCCTGAGCCTGCTGCCCCGAAGACTCCGAAGGGTCGTAAGCCGAAGAAGAAGAAGGAAGAGCAGCCAGCGGAGACTCCGGCGGAGACGCCGGAGGAGATGCCGATTCCTAAGAAGTCGACGGTAAAGAAGACCACCAAAAAGACCACGAAGAAGACCACGAAGAAGACGACGAAGAAGTCGACGACCCCGAAGCAGCAGACGGAGGATGTCCGCTCCGGGGGCGAGAACCCACGCGTATTTGCGAAGCCGGGTAAGTCGACGCCATTATCTGAGCGCCCGAAGCCCAAGGGTCCGTTCGCTGCTGGCAGTAAGCCAGAGTCAACTCGCGGCGTCTCGACGCCGCTGTCCGAGCGTCCTAAGTCGCAAGCACCTGATGGTGGCTTCCCGATGCCCGGTCGCGCACCGGACCCGCAAAGCACTCGCGGGAAGCGCGGATACCTAACCGCCGAGGAAGAGAAGGCGATCAAGGATCGCGCTAAGTCGATCTACGCGAGCGGTGACCGCGCCGCCAAGAAGAAGTTCTTCGGAGCTGCTGTTGGTATCGGTGTGCCAGCGGGTGCAGCGGTTGGCATTTACGCCTACAACAAGGCGCGTGACGAGAAGATCGCAGCGGAGGGCGCAGCCGAGGCTGCGGAAGAAGCAGTAGCGGCGGAAGAGAAAAACCAAGAGCCGAAGAGCAAAGAGGCCAAGTCTGTCCTGCGCGACAAGTACGGGCGCAAGATCACTCGCGAGGAGTTCAACCGTCGCGAAGCATTCCGCAAGAAGCTGGAAAGCATGTCGCCTGCGGAACGCAAGGCTGCCCGGAAGAAGGAGATGGCTCGCCGCGAGAAGTGGCGCAACACCATCGGCAAGCAGTTGTTCAAGAAGGCCGCAACAAAAGCCAGTCGCAACACTGGCAAGAAGACGTTCGCCCGTATGGATGATGACGCACGGCGAGCATTGAGAGCGAGTTAAGCATGGCTGTAGGTGGTTACCGTTCGCCGAAAAACCCAGCACCCGTGTCTGGTCCCGGCGCGATGAGTAAGCGCACCGACGGCATCAAGTCGCAGTCACCAATGGACATGCCTGATGCTGCTTACGGTGAGCAGAAAGAGATGCGTGGCTTGCAGCAGGCAGCACCTATGGCTACCGCTTCGATGCCGAAGATCACGCCACTGGACGCTCCGACGGAGCGCCCCGATGAGCCGGTTACCGCTGGCATGGATCGTGGTCCGGGTCCGGGCCGCGCATCGATTGGTATGTCCCGCTCGGCGATGGAGCAGTCCGCGATTGACGCGACACAGATCGCCGCGTACTTGCCTGCCCTTGAGCAGGCTGCTAACCGTCCCGGTGTTCCCGCTTCCTTTGTCCGCTTCGTCCGCCACTTGAGGTCGTTTTCCTGATGCCGTCACTTGAAGAAGACATCGCAGCAGCGGTGGATGTTCTGGGCTTGCACGCCACAGGCATCGTCTTCGGTATCGGCATGACGAACTGGAAGTCCGCTGAAGAGCGGGATGCTTTCTTGCGTCTGATCAGTGAGGAGCAAGCCAATGGCTCTGCCTGAACTGACGCCGCTTTCCGCGCCACCGGGTGAGACGAACCTGCAGAGGCAGTCCGAAGCAGCGCAGGCGGAACTTGACCGTCAGCGCATCGCGCGGCAGAAGGCCGCAGTGATGCAGCAGAACGAAGAGTACGACTCGATCTTTGATCGCTTCTGGTTCGACGACTTCTCCACCGTCCCCGTGATTGGCCCGATGGCTAGTGCGACTGCTCGCGGTGTCACGGACTTCTACGACGCTGTCGGTGACGAGTACTCGTACTTCGCGTCGAACATCACTGGCGCTGGGTTGACGCGTGAGCAGGCTCGTGACGTCACCGTCGGTCAGATCTTTGAGTCGCGGATCTCAGGGGACAACATCTTGAACCCCACGGTGCGTCAAGCGAAGTGGGGTCCGACGAACCTGAACATCCTCGATGAGGATTTCAACGTCAACTGGACTTCCGGCCTGATCGACACGACGGTCATGTTCTTCCTCGACCCGCTGGTGCTGCTCGGCAAGGCAACGAAGGTTGCTCGCCTCGGCACGAACTTCGGTCGTAGTGGTCGCGCCATCGAGAAGGTCACGGGCATGCCCCGTAACTCTCTGGCGTTCAGTGGCTTAACGAGTAAGCGCATGAACATCGCTGGCCCACAGGTCACGCGGATGGCTACGTCGCAGATCGAGGCGGCACGGATGGGCGCGAATAACCGCGCCAGCGTGCTGGCCGATGAGATCGTCAATGGCTCGTATGATGACTTGACGAACCTGTATGAGTTCCGTGGCGCGTACCGTGACGTTCTCGCTGAGACTGGCGCTCGCATCAACAACAGGGAAGACGCACTCAACTTCCTTGGCGCGTCTCTCGGTGACCCGAGTTACATCAAGCGGCTGCAGGACACTCGCTCTGACTTGTTCGTACAGATGCTCCGTGCGTCAGCACCGGATCAGTACGAGATGCTCGCGCTGCAGGCGGGAGCATCAGAGATCCCTGCGTTGTTCGCTCGACCGCTAGAAGCGGCAGTGAACCCTGACAATCTTGTCGCACAGATGCGTGCGAATGACTCCGTGTTTGATGACTTGTTGAAGTCGCTGGAACTGGACGAGGCTGTTGCCGGTATCGATAACGCGGTAATGCTGGCGGAGGATTCGTTCCAGCCGATCCAGCGTTGGGGTCAGAACAACGCGAAGGCTGCGCGGATCGCGGCGGCTTGGCGTCGCGGTAAAGGTAGCCGCGCAACGAACACTCGTAAGAATCGCGCCCGTAAGCGCGATCTGGATCAGGCGCGGAATCAAGGCAAGATCACGCCTGACGAGTATGAGGAACTTCTGCTCGACGTTGGGCGCACGGGCACGCAGCCATTGATGCACGAGACGGTGTACCGGGCGTCGAGTTACTTGCCGAAGGTTCGCATGTGGACGTGGATCAAGGGTTCACGAGCTGCGGGAATGATCGATGTTCGTGGCTACGAGGTGGGTCACTCATCGGATGAGATGAGGGCAGCACTCTCTGACTCAAAGATATTGCGCGACGATCCACAGTTCACGACAGAGATGATGAATAGGTGGGGTAACTCTGCTGGCGGCAGTGAGCGTTTCACTGCCGTGAAGGAGATCGAGGTTCGCTCGTTCCAGCGCATGTACGCAGCCGAGTTGGCGAAGAAGAACGCCAAGGAGCAGAAGAAGGCAGCGGACCTGTACGGCAAGGGCCGCATCGATCAAGCGGAGTACCAGCGTCGGTTGGCCGATAACCCGACGACACTGGATCCTGACGATCTTCCGGGCAAAGACTTACTGGATGAGGCGTACCGCCTCATTGATGAGCGTCGAGCGGACTCGATTGAGAAGATCCGTAGCGGTCGTGCGTACTTGGTTGACGAGAAGGGCGACCTGATCAGGGTCGACCCGCGACTGCGCTCGCAGTTGGAGACCAAGGTTCCGATGCTCGACATGAGCGTTATGGAGCAAACGGCGAAGATCCTCGTGAAGTTCGCTGATGAGAAGGATCCGCTGATGGCGGCGGGTCGTGACTTCGCTCGTAAGCGCCGTGGAGCGATTTACAAGGGCGGACTGGACACAGCGGTGTCGCTGTGGAAGGCGTCAGTGTTGATGCGTCTTGGTTACACGCAACGTAACGTCGCCGAGGGTTGGCTCCGCTCGATGGCTTCCATCGGCTTGCTGCCGATGCTGTCTCGCATTCCTGCGTGGAGCGTGAACTTCCCAACGAACGCTGGACGGTGGTCGAACCGTCGGGTGAACGGGAAGCGCCTGCTGAAGCGCGAAGAGCAACTGATTGATGACTTGGTGCAGCAGCAGCGAGGCATCGATGAGTTCATCGAGCAGGGCGTCAAGGCGAATGACCCGCAGATGGTCGCCATGAAGGAGGCGCTGGAGCAGCAGAAGGCTCGCATCGCTGAGATTCGCGCTCGTCGCAAGAAGATGCAGACGAAGAAGCGAGCAACCGCTCGCCGCAAGATCGGTGACCGGGAGTACGAGGCGTTCGGTGGACCTGAAGGCCCGGTGCTGCGGGAGCTGGCCTCGATGGGTCAGACGAACCAGCAGTTCCTTGAGTCTTCTTTGATGCGTGAGCAGGATCTTGTCCTAAACGCTCGCAACTACACGCGGGTTAACCCGACGGATCCTCAGTACTACGACGAGTTAAATCAAGCAGTCATTCAGTTTCAGGGTGACCCGCTGATGCAGCAGATGCTGAAGGCAATCGCTGCGGGTAAAGCGAACCCAATGGATGACGCTCTGGATTGGGCACGTTCGGGTGACGCCGCTTTCTGGCGGCGTGACATGCGTATCAAGCGCAACGAGATCGAGGGTCACGTTGTCGACGTTGAGAGCATGCTGTTCCGCTACCTACCGACCGAGGAGGCACGGCGACTCGTAGCGACGCAGAGTGAACCCTCCGCGTTGGCGCTGCGTGAGGCGATCCAGCCGAACCTGCAGGGCTACGACGACATGCTCACGGCCATTCATGGGCGTGAGGCTCGGGAGATTCTTCGCCCCGCATCGCTGGGTGAGTACGCACGCAAGCCCATCGACACGATCTTTAAGTGGCTCGGCAACATCCCTGAGACGGGCCTTGTCCGGCATCCGTACTTCGCTTCCGTGTGGTCGCGTGAGTTCGACTCGATGGTCGGGATCGCGCAACGCCAAGGCGTGGATTTGAGCGAGGACGTACTGAACCGGATCAATAAGACCGCTCAGACTCGGGCTTTGCGTGACCTGAAGGACACGCTGTACACGATTGAGCGTCTGTCGAACCCGGCGGCGTTCTTCCGTTTCCTCGTGCCGTTCTTCCCTGCGTGGGAGAACAGCCTGAAGGTGTGGAGCCGGATGATCGTGAACGATCCTTCGATTGCTGCTCGCGCCTCGATCTTGTGGAACATCCCCAACCAACTGGGCATGGTTGTTGACTCGGAAGGTAAGCCGGTCGAGTCCGACCGGATGGACTTCTTGACTGGCTCTCAGGAGAAGTACATCCGCCTGCCGTCGGGTATCAACGATTGGCTATCTGAGAACGTGACCGGCGGGATACCTGTGGCTATCCCGCAGGGAGCGATCAACGTCGTCACTCCGGGCGAGACTCCGTTCCTTCCGGGCTTCGGCCCGGTCGTGCAAGTGCCGGTGTCGGTGTTCATGCAGGGTAAGCCTGACTTGCAGCGCACTCTGCGTGATCAACTGCCGGAGCCGATCTACAACCAGATCGCACCTTTCGGTGTGATCCCCAGCCCGACTGACGCAATCTTGCCGTCGTTCGCTCGCAAGGTGAACCAGTGGCGCAAGGGCGAAGACGACCGCATGTACTTGGGGATCGCTGACTCGATGATGCAGTCAGCGTTTGTTGACTGGTACGCCGATGGCGGTAACCCTGCGGACATGCCGGACGTTGGCGAGATCATGGATCAGACCAACCAGTTCTACAGGTTCAGCATCCTCGCGTCGCTGGTTGCTCCGTTCGCTACGACGCGAACGAGCAAGTACCAGTTTCAGCAGGACGCGTGGCGGCAACTGATGGCTGACCCGAACATGACGTACCGGCAGAAGGTCGACACGTTCGTCGAGAAGTTTGGTACGGCGTTCCTGCCGATGATCGAGTCGACAACGCAGAAGGTTTCTCCGACTGTTGGCTACACCATCGAGTCGTTCGATGTGATTGACAACAATCGCACGCTGGTCAGTGAGATTGCTACTCGCACTGATCCGCGTGCTATCGGCGTGCTGACTGCGGGTACGCAGGCAGCGGAGTTCGATCAGGGTGTCTACAAGTACTGGACGATGGAGAAGGTTCCGGGGACGGCGGAGGAGTTTTCTCGTCGCTTGACTCCGGCTGAGATGCAGGTCGAGTTGCTTATGTCGCAGGCGTGGCGCGAGTACCGCAAGGAGAAGGAAGCGCGTGACGACGCGCTGGCGATGATGGGCGTGAGCATTCAGGCGAACGCTGCAGCGGCAGTGAAAGAGAAGTGGGACAACTTCGTTAACGTGCAGATGCCACAGAAGTACGGGGAAACGTGGAACGCCCAGTACCGCATGTACTTGGACATGACTCCGTCGTACTTGATTGGCATCGATAAGGCGCTGAACGATGAGAACTTCATGGACACGCAAGGGCAGTCGCCCTTGTGGGGACACATCAGCAACTACATGAGGGAGCGCCAACTGGCGCAGCGAGCCATCGCTGATGGCGCTGACAGCGCCGCTGTTCGTGAGCAGTTCGCGGCGTGGGCTGCGGACTACCGACTGGTCAGTCTGGAGTTCGCGGACTTCTACGACAACTTCCTTGAGCAGGACAACTTGACCGTACCGTTAGGGGAATCGGGTGAGTGAGCCAACAGTAGAACAGTCGGGAAATCGTTACGAGGATCTGACTGGCGCTTCTACGAAGCTTCCAGTGATCACGGGTTACTCAGACAAGACGGAGCAGTTCAACATACCGCTGTATCTCGCCGCTCCGAGTAGTTATCTGGCCCCGTACAAAAACTTCCAACGTGCGCCTGACGCGAGCGGAAACGTCCCCAGCCCGACGATGACGTTTGAGAACGCCCCGGACTACAAGACGCAAGAAGAACTCCTTGAGGAGATGCGTAACCGCATGGCGCAGCAGCCGGAAGAGTACGACGCTCTGGAAGAACTGCTGCTCGATACCCGCTTCAACTCATGGGAAGAGTTCTTCGACTCGGCAAGCCGCCAAAACCAACCGTGGCAGGACTACCTCGTATTCCGCGCTGGCTTGGGTGAGGGCCGTGGCCGAGGTGGAGGAGGCGGAGGCCCGACCTCTTCCGTCACGTTAACGAATGAGGCGGTGGCTGGAGCGCAACTCGATGCGACGTTCACTCAGTATCTCGGACGCACGGCGTCCGACGATGAGGTGCAGACGTACCAGAAACTGTTGAACGCGCAGGAGCGTGCGAACCCGGTCCGCAGGACGAACGGCGCGAACAATGTCACGTCCGGTGGCTTTGACGCGACGCGGTTTGCGCGTGAGTACGCGCAATCGCAGGAGGGTTACGCGGAGCGGTTCGCTGCAGTGAACTTCATGTCGGCGTTGGATAACGCGCTGGCTAACCGTGGCAATGCTCTTGAGGAATTTGCGAAGGGTCAGCAGTGAGCGTTGGATATGACTTTCAGATTGATGACCTGAACCGTAAGGAACTCGGTCAGGCGTTCGGCATATCTGCCGCTACGTTGCGGAAGCAGCCGGAGTTGCAGGCAATCCTCGACGAGATCCTTGCGGAGGCGGCGGAGGGTCGTACCCCGACCAACGCTGACATCACTCTGAAGATTGAGAACTCTGACTGGTTCCGTGGGCAACTCACTTCCTACGTTGAGGCCGAGCGTGAGCGTGCTAAGTACACGCCGGAGTTGTTCGATGACTTGATGGCGGAGCGTGCTGCGGACATCATCGAGCAGTACGAGGACGCTGGCGCTGAGATTGACTTCGCTACGGCCCGTAAGTACGCGGAGCAAATGTTCTACGGCAGTGGCCGTAACGAGGCTGGCGAGCTGCAGTTCTTCGACGCCGAGTGGATGGCTGACCAGATCATCGACGCTATCGACTTCGATAAGACGAAGATGATCGGCGGTGTTGAGGTTTACGACTACGAGGGTGATGTTCTCACTACCTCGCAGTTGATCAACAACTACGCGAACGATTACGGCATCGACTTCGGCATGTCGAATGACGGCTACCAGTCGTGGTTCCGCACCACTCTTGAGTCGGTCATGCGTGGCGACATGGATGAGACGGACGTTCAGCAGTACATGCAGGAGCAGGCCATCTCTCGGTTCCCCGGCTTGGCCGATGCGATCAACCGTGGTCAGACGGTTCGGCAGGCAGCCGACCCGTACTTGACCGCGTTGGCGAACGAGTTGGAGTTGCCGTTTATTGAACTGGATGACGACCTTGTTCAGTCGGTACTGAACAACAAGGGCGCGGATGGGAATTGGACGCCGATGAGTTTGTATGACACGCGCCTTCAGGCGCGTAAGGATCCTCGCTGGCAGCGCACGTTCAAGGCGAAGGAAGAGTACACGGACATAGCGCAGATGATTGCCAAAGACTTCGGGTTCTTGGGGTAGCGGATGGTTGATTTCAATGCTATTGACCTTAGCAAGATAGATGTCGCTGCCATCCAGCAACTTCAGGATAATCTCAACCGGATGTCCGCTGGTGGATCAACAACCAACCCCGGATTTACTCATTACGGTCAAGCGCCGAGTGTTACGTTCCCGGCGGGAGGCGGAACACCGACCTACACGCCCGGTGATTATGAGGTTCCGGGGTTCGCGGAGGCGAACAATGCTCGCCCTGCCGCACCGCCTCCCACGCTGGTCGGCGTCGAGACGGTGTACGAGCGTGGCTTTAACGTCACCTACAACATCTACTCCGACGGCTCACGCACTGAGCGGAGCCGTGTGCGTGAGCGCACAGCCGGTGACGCTGTCGAGGCGATGTTCCAGAACCTCGGCATGGACGAGGCTTTCTCGGCGTCACTCGTCGGCATCATCAATGGCTTGTACTCGACGAACGTGAAGCCAACGGAGGCGGAGATCTTGAACGCCGTGTACACGAGCGAGCCTTACAAGCAGCGGTTCAAGGCGAACGAGATTATTCGTCAGCGTCTGGCTGACGGGCAAGGCCGACCGGGTGACCGCATGCTGACGCCTGCTGAGTACATCGAGGCGGAGAACACTTACCGCACGATCCTCGCGGATCGTGACATGCCGGAGGGTTTCTACGATTCGCCGGATGACTTCACGAACTTGATCGCGAACAGCATCAGCGCATCGGAGTTCAAGTCGCGAGTGGACACCGCGTATGACGCGTTGAACTTCGCTGACGAGTCAGTAGTTGGCGCGTTGCGTGACTTCTACGACATGGGCACGTCGGACATGGTCGCGTACCTGCTGGATCCAGCGAAGGCGATGCCGGTGCTGGAAGGTCGAGCGGCGCGATCCACTGGCGCTTACGGTTTGAACTCTCGCACCGAGCTGCAGCGCATGTACGGCACGGCCAGCATCGCTGGCATGGGTCGCAGGCAAGGTTTGATGCCGGGTGAGGAATTGTCCGGTGAGATTTACGGCGCTGGTAAGTCGAAGCAGGAAACCGAGGCTGCCTTCGATAAGGCAGCAGAGGATTCCCCGGCTGTTGAGCGTTTGGGCAAGTTGTACAGCGAGGCGATGGACTTCAAGGACATCGTCCGTGAGGACTTGAGTCTTGCTGGCGGTGCGGGTGCAGGTCGCAAGCGCCGCAGGTTCGCGTCGAAAGAGCGAGCGCAGTTCAGTAAGCAGAGCGCGTTGGGTAAGTCGTCCCTGCGTGATCGAACCGACGTGTAAACGTCCGGGCGTGACAGGTTAGAAGGAACCGTAATTCGGGGTGACAACTCCCGCGTTGGTTCCTTAACTCCAGTTCGATTCTGGACACGTCCACCCTCAACCGGATCGGTCGGCCCCGGTGAGAGTAAATGAGACCGATAGTCGCCACAGCCACATGCGTACCCCCATGCGCGTGTGCGGGTGAGTGCATCCAACAAGGAACAACAGGGAGATGAAATGGCTGAGTACGACGACCTCGACTATGACGAGGGTGGCGATTTGGTGAAGCAACTGCGGAAGCAGTTGAAGGAAATGTCTTCTGCTCTGAAAGAGCGTGACGAGATGCTTGAGGAATACATGACTCAAACTCGCACGGAGCAGATCGGTGAGTCTCTCACCGAGATGGGCTACAACGCCAAGATCGCTTCATTTGTTCCCGACGATGTCGAGGACGAAGACGACCTAGCCGCATGGTTGAAGGAGTACGGAGAGGTCTTCGGCGCTCAACCAGCAGAACAGGAGCAGTCGACGGAAGAAGCGTCGACTGTCGATGAAGCCGCCGCGTTGATGTCAGCGGTAGAGGAAGGCGGCATTGACCCGACTGTGGGTCAAAGTCTGGAACAGAAGATCCAGAACGCGTCAACTCCAGAGGAGTTGGCGGCGATCCTCAAGGGCTGACAGTCCTAACAACATCTCACAGAAAGGGTTAGCCAACAATGGCTGACACGTCAACTAGTACGCTGACTAACCTTATTCAGACAGCGTATGACAAGTATGTGCAGTTCAATCTGCGCTCTGAGCCGATGTTCCGCAAGTTCGCGGATGTTCGGCCTGTTGATGTCACCAACCCCGGTGCGACTGTTGTGTTCCAACTGCACAACGACCTTTCTCGGATCAGCTCCCCGCTGACCGAGACTTCGGACGTTAGTGCTGTTGCACTCAACAACACCAACAAGGTTCAGGTGACTGTTAACGAGTACGGCAATGCCGTCACCACGACTGAGCGTCTCGCTCTTGAGTCGTTGTCCGCGATCGACCCTGCAGTGGCTGACATGCTCAGTTACAACATGCGGGATTCGTTCGACGCACTGGTGTACCAGACCCTCGTTGGTCTGGCGACTGGTCGTTTCGCTGGCACGACCGCTGACGATGAGACCACGGTCAACGGTGAGGACAAGACCGTCGGTGGAACTGTTACTGGTTCCGATGCACAGTTGAAGGCTGCTGACATTCGCAAGTCTGTCGCTCGCCTCCGCGCCGCTTCGGTTCAACCGCGTGACGGTGCGTTCTACGTCGGCATGTTGCACCCGGACACCTCCTTCGACCTCCGTTCGGAGGCCGCTGCGTCCGGTGCGAACGTGTGGCGTGAGCCGCACACCTACACCGAAGCCGGTGTGGGCAACATCTGGAACGGTGAGGTCGGCGTGTACGAGGGCGTGAAGTTCATCGAATCGCCTCGCGTCGAGACCGTTTCTGGTGACCACAAGGTCATCGTGATGGGCAAGCAGGCTCTGCTTGAGGCTGTCTCTTACGAACCGAAGACGGTCATCTCACCAATCACCGACAAGCTGATGCGCTTCAGGAGCGTGGGCTACAAGGGATTGCTCGGCTGGAACGTCTATCGGCCCGAGGCTCGCTACGTCATCACTTGCGAGTCCAGCATCTAGTTAACCCTCTAGATCGTGTTGGGGGGGAGTCGCCACAAGCGGCTCCCTCCCGCATCGAAGGAGAAAAGAATGTGCGCCTCTTGTGGTTGCAAAGACGTGAACGACGCGATGGTTCCGGGGAATAACGCCAAGAACGGCAACATCCCGAAGCAGAAGGTCGAACACAAGAAGTGAAGTCCAAGAAGAAGTTCTGGAATAAGCCGAACCCAAAAAAGCGCAGCAAGAAGTTGACGCCGAAGCAGATTGCTGCAGCGAAGAAGAAGTTCAAGAAGTACCCGTCCGCCGTGGCGAACGCGTGGGCTGCGAAGCATGGCTAAGTTGTGGCGAGGCCCGACGCTTGAGGTCAAGCGTGGCAGGCCAGACCCTCTGTGGTGGACGTCGTGGTACGACGCGAAGACGGTCGTCAAGAAGGACGGCCAGTGGCTGACAGTTATGACGCCACAGGGTGACTTCCTCGCGCAGTGTGACGTTGTGCTGCGTGGGGGTTTTGACATTGAAATCACTGACGAACTGGCGACCGAACTGACGGCTGCTGGGTTCGCGGAATACATCTCGGAGTTGTGATGCCGTTACATCGTGTGCTGAAGCACCCGGAGTACGTCGAGGGTTGCTTTGGTTGCAAAGCGTCGACGTTGTCGTATCAAGACATGCACATTCGTGCGGTGTCTCACGCGAACGACAAGGAACTGGACGCGTACCGCAGTGCCCGTAAGGACGGGATCCAGCCGAGGTC
>Ga0255776_10005834_pt1 | contig 12690 bp, 13 predicted proteins | sample 071ome_19_FD_179974 | JGI IMG/M metagenome (GOLD analysis project Ga0255776, IMG submission 179974) | Coastal salt marsh microbial communities from the Groves Creek Marsh, Skidaway Island, Georgia - 071413AT metaG (version 2) | ecosystem: Environmental > Aquatic > Marine > Intertidal zone >...
TTCCAGAGGAGCGTGCGTGATCTCGATATCAGCGCTGCTGGCATTGCCGGGATCAGCAGAAATGAGAAAGGGCGAAGCAGCGGCGATCTGCTCCGGGCGGGTGAGCGCAAACTGAATAATACCTGCCGCGCCCTCAGAAGGGCTCAGCATCATTTCGTCACCGGCAACAGGTTCACCGGCAAAACTGATTTTCATGCCAGGCAGGGTGATGCTTGAACTGCCGCTTGCAATCTCAGTATTTTCGATATTATAGGCGCGCCAGAGATTTTCCGTCCCGTCATAGGCAAAGCGGACCTGCTCATCAACAATGGCGGTGATATCGCCGATACTGACTTCAGCTGTTCCGGACCCGCGATTGGAAATGCCGGGGATGGCATCAAAGGCGACGTCGTGAAACATGACGCCGCCGCGCTGACCTTCAAGATCAATACCTTCCTGGTGGATGGTGTTGATATCCCGGATCAGTTTATAGGCCAGATGATCGATGCTGGCCATGGCGTCGCTGGCCGATTTATAGGCATCGGCAAGGCCGCGGAGCTTACCGTTGCTGACCTGTGAGGTGCGGATCAGCTCGGCGCCCTGACTGACAAAGAAATTCATCTCATTATTGACAGGTGAGGCGCTGAGCCGGGTGGATTTATCCGCCCTGACAAGAACAGGGCCATTTTCACTTGTGCCCAGACGTAAGGTGGCAGCGCCAGTATTCTCAAGCGTTACGACGACTTCCACGTATTCGCTTATCCGGTCAATGATTGCATCACGGTTATCGAGCAGGGCGTTCTGGGCCTTGCCACCGGAAGAGGCAATGTTGCGGTTCACATTGGCAAGGTTTGCGGTGAGCAGATTAATTTCACTCAGCGCTTGATCCGATTGGGTATTGATCCCTTCCTGGAGTTCGCTTACGAGAGCAGAGGTCTGATGAAAGCTGTTGGTCAGGCTTTTGCCGCTTTCAAGCGCGACGATCCGTGGTGCCAGCAGGTTCGGGTTTGCCGCAACTTCCTGCAAGGTTTCCATGAAACGGCCAATGGCTTCACCGATATTGCTCTCACCCGGAAGAAGAATATCTTCGAGCTGTGAGATGGTTTCAAGAAAACTTTCCGCATTGGCGGCGTAACTGGTCGCATTACGCGCTTTGTTCAGCAAAAATTCATCAAAAGAGCGGCGGATTTCCTCAACACGGACGCCCAGCCCTTGTTGTGAGGACAGGGCCGTTATTCCGCCTGATGAACCGGTGACTTCGACAAGGGAGGCTTCGCGTCTCTTGTAGCCATCGGTGTTGATATTGGCGATATTCTGGCCGGTTACCGAGAGAGCCTCACGGTAGGATTGCAGGCCAGATTTGCCGATATCCATCAAACCGGCCATGGCTTACTCCACGTGGCGGCCGAATTGCCGCATCAGGGCTTCAGCGATCCCGAGATCGACATCCCCCGACAGCATTGAGGCGTATTGCTGGTCCAGCATTTCCTGGTAGGTCTTGGAGGCGGAGTTCGACAGGATATCATCCGCCAGTTTGGCCTGCCGCGCCTGTTTCAGAAACTGGTTGAGGAAAATTGCCTCAAACTGTTCCGCAACTTCGCGCAGGTCACTCTGGCTGTTCAGGCTGTTGACGGTTTTCTCGTCATTGACCTGACTTAAGGATGGCATTGTGTTGACGTGATCAATCATATCCTGCCCCTAGATGATAATCAGCTCGGCCCTGAGGGATCCAGCTTCACGCAGGGCTTCGAGAATGGTGACAAGATCAGCAGGTCCGGCGCCAACGGCGTTGATTGCATCAACAATGTCCGAAAGCTCGGTGCCCGGATCAAAGACAAAAGCCTTGACCGGTTCTTCCTCAATGGTGATCTGTGTGTCTTCGGTGGTGACAGCATCCCCCGGTGCGGTGGTGGTGACACCATCGGTTGTCGTGGTGGTGCCGGTGGTGGTCACGTTGGTGTCTTCCTCTACCCGGACGGTGAGGGAGCCATGGGTCACCACCGCTGGTGTGACACGCACATCACCGCCGATCACGATGGTGCCGGTCCGGGAATTGACAATCACCCGTGCCTTGGGCCGGGCCATTTCCACATCGATATTCTCAAGCAGGCTGACGAAACTCACCCGTTGAGAAGGATCAACCGGCGCACGCACTTTCACCGATGAGCTGTCAAGCGGCACCGCCACTTCCCCGCCGAAAACTTCATTGACGGCATCGGCAACATTGTTTGCGGTGCTGAAATCCCCCTGATGCAGGTTGAGGATCACATTCTCATTATTTAGGAATGGTGTTTCGACCATGCGTTCGATCACCGCGCCGTTCGGGATACGGCCAACGGTGGGGACATTGACAATCACCGATGAGCCGTCATTGCCGGAAACACCAAGTCCGCCAACCACCAGATTGCCCTGGGCAATGGCATAGGTCTGGCCGTCAGCACCGAGAAGAGGGGTCATCAGCAGCGTTCCGCCACGTAAGGATTTCGCCCCGCCAAGGGTGGAGACCGTGATATCGATATTCTGTCCCGGTTTGCCGAAAGGAGGCAGATTGGCGGTAATCATAACCGCGGCGGCGTTTTTCGCGCTGAGATTGCTTGCATCTATATTAATGCGAAACTGCTGGATCAGCGTTTCAAGCGAGGCTTGTGTTAACGTGGAGGATCCGTCACCTGTCCCGGCTAGGCCGACAACAACGCCATAGCCGATCAGGTGGTTGCTCCGCACCCCTGCAATAGAGGCGATATCCTTTATGCGGTCCGCGCGGGCGCCGTCAGCATAACTGATCAACAGCAATGTTGATGTCAGCAGAGAAAGGATCAGTCTCAGCATGCGATGCTCCCTAGAATGGTGAAATGGCCCTGAGCCCGCGGCTCAGCCATCCCTGATTGACGCTGTCACTGATCTGGCCTGCGCCGATATAGGTAATCTCAGCATCAGCTATGCGGGAGGACAGCACGACATTATCCTGGCTGATATCCTGCGGCCGGATGATGCCGCGCACGCGGACATATTCATCACCATTGGTAAGCGTGAGTTTCTTCTGGCCGGCAATTTCCAGATTTCCGTTGGTGAAGATGCGCATCACGGTGACGGACATGGAACCGGTCAGGGTGTTGGATTGCGAGGTTGAGCCACTGCCACCGAAAGACTGGGTTGTCCCGCTGGTCAGTGAGCCTGCCTCAAAACCGCCGGTCAGGATGTTTGGCAGTCCTGTCGGCAGGGTGACGTCAAACGAATCTGCCTTACTGCTGGCCGCACTCGATGACTTGGTGGCGCTGAAGGTCTCCAGCATGGTGATGTTGATGATATCACCCACCTGCTTTGAGGTCGGCCCCGAAGGGAAAAGCCCGACGCCATTGTCAGAATAGATACTGCCTGTGGGCAACTGCTCAACGGTGTCGGCGGCTTCTTCGAAGATCGGCTCAAACTCATCCGACACAACGTTCTGGACATATGTCGTGCAGCCAGAAAGAAGAAAGGCCATGAGTGCGGCAGATGAGATAAGTGAACCGGTCCTGGACATGAAAATCCCCCCTCAAGCCTTAGAGATTGTTCGAGATAAAGCGGAGCATTTCATCCACGGACGTGATGGATTTGGAGCTGACTTCATAGGCACGCTGGGTCTCAATCATATTGACCAGTTCCTGCACCACATTGACATTGGATGCCTCTAGTGCGCCCTGAATAAGTTTGCCGAAACCCTGTTCAGTAGGGTTGGCGACAATCGCCGGGCCGCTGGCAACGGTTTCAACATAAAAGCTTTCCCCGATAGGCTGGAGCCCGCCGCGGTTGGTGAAATCTGCCATGGTGATCTGGCCCAGTTCCTGTGAGCCGATTTCACCAGCGACAAGTGCGCTGACAATGCCATCACCTGAGATATTAATCTGTGTCACGTTTTCAGGTATCTGAACTTCCGGCTGAAGCACATATCCGCTTGCGGTGGTCAGCACCCCTTCCGCATTCTGGGAAAAAGCCCCGTTACGGGTGTAGCCAAGACGTCCGTCCGGTAGCAGAACCTGAAGGAAGCCGGCGCCTTCAATGGCCACGTCAAGGGAGTTATCGGTGGTGATCAGGCTGCCTTGCGAAAAGAGTTTCTGGGTGTTGAGTGTGCGAACCCCGGTCCCGACGGCAAAGCTCGAAGAAAGTTCTGTGTCAGCTGATGTCTGATCACCCGCCGTGCGTCGCACCTGATAGAGGAGGGTTTCAAAATTAACCCGGTCACGCTTGAAGCCGGTTGTGTTCACGTTGGCCAGGTTGTTGGCGATAACCTGCATCCGTGTCTGCTGGGCGTTGAGGCCGGTTTTGGCCACGTGCATCGAACTGGTTGACATGGGGTTGCTCCTTCAAGAAAAACACTCCCCCACATGTTGCAAGACCCATGCCAATTACGGTTTTGCGCAAGCCCGCCATAAGAGGTCTGGCAGGGATCAGGTCGGCATTTTCAGAAGGCTTGAGCCGCTGCGGTCAATGTCTTCGGCGGCTTTAACCAGTTTCAGGTTGATCTCGAACACCCGTTGCTCCTCAATGGAGGAAACGAGCTCTTCCATCAGGTTAACGTTGCTCATTTCAAGGTATTTATTCACTACCCTTGCTTCCTGATTGGCCACGACAGGGGAATTATCCGCGTAGCGAATTTCACCATCAGGAAATTTTTTCAAAGGTGCAGTTGGCCGGACAAGCCCGAGTGTTGCGACCGTCTGGTAGGTGCCGGGTGCACTGTTCATGGGTTCAATGATAATTTCGCCTGTCTCGGTTATATTGATGCTCCGGTAAGGCGGAATGGTGATCGGGTTAAGCTGGCTGTCCAGGATAACCCCGCTGGCACCATTGATCAGCACACCATCCATATTGGTGTCGAAATCCCCCCGCCGACTGAGCGAATTGCCATTAGCGGCCTGGGTGATGAAATAGCCATCATCGCGGATCGCCACATCCAACTCCTTGCCGGTTTCATTAAGTGTGCCCGGTGAGGCGTTGAAGATGTTTGAATTATCTGTCACCGAAAGTCCGCGGGTCACATGGGTGCCGTAAGCATCCAGAAATGCCGTGCCCGCCGTCTTCAGGTGGGTGTCGGCACGGAAGCCGGGGACGCTGATATTGGACAGGTTGTTGGTACGGATAAAGGCGTTATCCTTGATAATATTCAGCGAATTCAATGCGGTATGTATTAACCTGTCCATTTTATTCTCCCGGTTCCCCTGGCTGACTCATCCATCATTACATGCGGATGTTAATGATGGTCTGTGTCAGGCCTGTTGTGGTTTCAATTGCCTTGGCTGAGGCCTGGAAGTTCCGCTGGGCGGTAATCAGGTTCACCAGCTCTTCGGTGATATCAACGTTGGAACGTTCTAGCGAACCCGAAAGGATGTTCCCGAAGCCTTCGGATCCGGCCTCACCAACCTGCGGTGTGCCTGAGACCGCCGTTTCGGTATAGGTTGCGTTCCCGATTTGTTTCAGGCCGTTCTGGTTGTTGAAGTTCGCCACCACGATCTTGCCGAGCGGGTTGTTCTGCCCGTTGGTGTAGTTGGCCCGGATCGTGCCCGAAGAATCGATCTCAATACCGTCCAGACGGCCGGAGGTGAAACCATCCTGCTCCACGGTCAGAACCGAGAACGGCTGGGCCAGCTGGGTTGAGGTGGAGAAGTCAACATCCAGCGCGATCGAGAAACCTTCTTCCTGTTTTTCATAATGAACAAGGTTTTTCGGGCTGATGAGTTTACCTGTTTTATCAAAGGTCAGCTCGCCTTCATCGATATAAAGCGGATAGTATCCGTCAACCATATTCTCTGGCGGGTTGGTCACCACCTCGCCATTGGCATCGACATAGAGCGCCACGCCGTCGGCATCGGTGGCTTGTACCAGATTGTAGATCTCCGGAACCGTGCCAACACCCAGCGGAACATCATCAAGGCCAAGACGCGCCGCACCCTTCACCTTGATGGTGGAGTCCGTGCCGGTGGTGCCGGTCGCGAAGGTAAAGCTGTTGGTCTCGCTGCTGTAGGACACCGTCACGCCACCGATCGTATCTCCGGTCGCCGGGTCGACGATCTGGTTGATGCGGGTCTGCAACGCCTCGGCAAGCGTCGTTCCGACATAGGATGTCGCCGGCACCTCGATGATGCCGCTGATGCCGTTGACCGACACGTTGAAGATATTGTCGCCTGTCTGGGTCGACAGTTTGAAGACGTTGGTCAGCGGTTCGTTGGCGCTGGCCCCGACCGCACGGGCCGGGGTGGCTTTCAGGCCGGTGCCGGCGGAGAACAGGAAGCCATTCTTCGTCTTGCCGACGCCAAACAGCAGGTTGTCACCATTGCCGATGACCGTGGCATCGACATCATAGGCCTGCGCGACGCGGGCGCCGGTGGTCTCGCTAATGGCGTAACGTCCGACCTGGATGTTCGAGGCCTTCTGCTGTTCAGGTACACCAATGGCGCCGTTGCCTTCAATCGCCTCGCCGGTCGTGCCGCTCGAGATGGAGAAATTCTGGAATTCGGAGTTATAGGCCACCTTGATGCCGTACCGCTTGTCGTTCGGCTGGATTTCCTCGCCGGTGGCGACAAAGGCATCACCATACAGAACCTCGCCGCCACGGATCTGCACCCGCTGCGCGTTGTCAGCGTTGGTGAGACCCAGATTGTTGGTGCCGGTCTGTCCTGCCGATCCGTAGACCGAGAAGGAATTGAAGTTACTGTCGGTGCCCGAGCCAAGAACCGTCCGGTCAACCTCGAAGCTGAGCCGCTGGTTGATGGAGTCATAGCCGACATGCACAGGCGGGTTCTTTTCGTCCACCCAGTCTACCGCCGAGCTGGCAAGTACATCGCTTGTCGCTCCGGTGGTGTTGACCGTCGCGCTGCTGACCCCGCCATCGACCGATGATGTCAGAGCAGTGGTGGCCCCTGCCACCAGGCTGAAGTCGGTGTTGTCGTCCCGTGACACAATCAGCTTGGCGATGTCGGCAGTGCCGGTATTGGTGGTCACCGCGGTCGTGTCGCGCCAGTTATTGCCGGTTGTGGAATCGACCACATTGCCGGAAGCGTCAAGGAAGGTGAAAGAAAAGCCCTTCAGATCGGTCAGCGCGTCCAGCTTGTCCCTGATATCGTTGAGCTGGGCATGGGCCGTTGCGAGGGTATGGGCCGCTGTCGTGATTGACAGGCTGTTCGTGCCGTCAGACCAGGTCAGGGTGGTGGAACCGGCGGTGCCAGAGGCGGCAGCGGTGATTTCCATCGGCCGGTGAAGGTTCTGAATGCCGAGAAACGCCAGGTTTGTCGCCAGCGTGGCCGGGGTGGTGGTGGCGGTCTCGGTTCCGTTCTGGATTTTCCAGTCGCTGGCCACAAAGGCGCCCTTTTCGGTGGCGGCAGTTGAGCCCTGCTTTTCACGAATGACAATGCTCTGGCTGCTGTAGTCTTCCGCTGCGCCCTTGTAGACCGGGTGAGACCCTTCGAAAAACGCCTCGACAGTCGGTTCATTGTCCGCCGGGCTGGTTAGCGCGAAGATCGAGGCCGATCCGGCGGCAATGCTGAAATCTTCGTCGGCGACCGCCAGACCAGAGGTGCTGACATCGATATATTTATACCCGTTCGCGTCCGTGCCGGTCGATGAAATGACGAAACTGCGGCCATTCAGGTCGCCGCGGAACTGGTCATCGCCCGCCAACGTGATCGACCGGCCCTGTTCATAATTGGTCAGATCGGAGTTCGCCGAGGTGGTCCCGTTGCCAAGATAGATGCGAAGACGGTTCTCGGTTGCGGCATACTCGATCAGATTGGAGCTGTTGCCGTTGATTTCATCAAGAACGGTATGAACGCTGAGCGACGGGCGCTTGTTGTAATAGGAATGCACCATGTAGTGGGTATCGGACGGATCGTCGACTCGCTCGAGTTGCACCACCTGGTTATATTCATAGACTGACTCAATCTTTTCGCCGGTTGACTTGACGAACTGCAGCCCGCCGACACCAAGAGGGTCATCTGCGTACTGGCGGCCATATTCGTTCAGCGTCTCGTTGATGCGAACCTGGGTATGCGCCAGGAATTCTTCCTTGGTGAAGTCCGGCGATGTGCCGGTGATGGCAAAATCATCACCCATCAATTCAGTGACATAGCTGTCCGTGCCCAGAAGCTCGACCGATATCTTGTTTGTCAGCGGGGTCACGGCGCCATCAGCGCCGACACGCTGGAAATCAAGCGTGATGGTGTCATCCACATTCTGCTCGACCTGGAATTTGCGGTCATCGCCATAGGCGGCATTGATTGCGCGCTCCACCTCGGCGGCCAGCTGGTCGGCATTATAGAGTCCGGGGTTGATATCGATGCTGACCGGCTGGTCGGAATCATCGACATTCACCAGAAGGAAATCCTTGCCCCAATAGACATCGGAGCCGGTATTGCCGGCCTCGCGGGTGGCCTTGAACTGCATCGGATCGGTGACGATCTCGACCAGCTTGTCACCCTCCTCACCAAAGTCGAAGCTTGTCGATTCACCGCTGATCGATGCCGGCTGCGAGGGCACCAGCGTCTGCAGGTCGTCCAGCTTGTAGAGCGGCGATCCCTTGCCTTCGATGAAGTAGTTGTCATCTGGGATCGAGGTCGTCTGCTGGCCAAAACGGTCAACGAAAATCTGCTTGCCGGCGTCATCTACCGCGCTGACGAGGTCCGGGGTGATGATCGTGTCGTTGATCACCAGACGGGTATCGTATTTGTTGGTGGGATCATCGGCCGAAGCTGCCTGTGTCTTGATGAAATACACGGTGGCAATAGTGGGGTTACCGAGGTCGTCAAAGATCGTGATCGATGTCGAGTTGGTGAAGGTCTCCGGATCATTCGGATCGAACGTATACCCGTCCTGGAACTGTGGCCGGGCCGGCACCACATCGGATGCCGCGTTCACGTTAACCCCGAGTTTGATGTTGGATGTCGCCTGCGGATCACCTGACGTCACCGGCAGCTGCAGGGGAACCGCGCTGTCGAGGTCTTTCGCGGTGACGGATCCGTCCGTGTTCACCGGATAGGTCAGGAGATACTGTCCGGCGGAGTCCACCACGTATCGGTCGTTGTTCACGTTGAGGGAGCCGTTCCGCGTATAAACCGTCTGGGCCGAGGTAAGAGAAGGCTTCAGCGCAAAAAAGCCCTGACCGGAGATGGCAAGGTCAAGCGCGTTCAGCGAGGCGGCGATGTTACCCTGGGTAAACTGCTGCTTGATCCCTTTCAGAATTGTACCGGAACCAATCGATGAGGAAGCGTTCTGCAACGGTGAGGTGGCGAAGATATCACCAAATTCAACCCGGCTTCGCTTAAACCCTGTCGTGCCGACGTTGGCGATGTTGTTGGACGTTGCCGAAATATCTGCGGATGAACCATTCAGACCCGTAAGAGCAGTGTAGAACGACATGTTATTTCTCCTTCAATTGGCAGAATCTGGGGTGTTGACCTGATTAGAGCGTTTGTTGGGTTGAGCCGGTGGCGGTACGGAAGCGGAGCACATCGGCCGCCCGAACCTGACCGTAATCACGAACATCGAGCATGACGCCGGTGGTGTCATCCCCGACCGAGGCGGAAAACACTTCGGCAAAGACCGATGGTGTCAGACTTTCCATTCCGTTGCCGAAGTCAGCATAGACATCGACACGCAGCGGCGCATTGCTCGCCAGCACGTCTTCAGGAATGTCTTCCCATGAAAACCCGACCAGACCGGCCTGGCTTGGCCCGAGATCCATGGAATGGATCGGTGTGCCGGCCGCATCGGAGAAAGTCAGCTGTGTCATGGTTGAGGTTGAGGGCAGATCGATCATCCCGTGAATCTCACCATTGCTGTCCGGACGTGCCACATTGCCGGGCACCATCACGGATGAGCCAAGCAGGCTGGAGGCGGTGGCAATACGGAACTCCTTGAGCTGGCTTGCAAGTCCTTTGAGGCTTTCACCCATTTCGGTAATCCCTGTCACGGTGGAGAATTGCGCCATCTGGGCAATGAACTCCGCGTTTTCCATCGGCGCAAAAGGATCCTGATTCTGCAACTGGGTTGTCATCAGTTTCAGAAAATCCTCCTGGCCAAGCTGATCCTTGTTGGCCTTTTTCTCTTCTTCGTTTTTGTTGATGCCCAGTTTCTGCAGGATGCTGTTCAACTGGTTCTGGCTGGCAGGGTCAATCATGGTCATACTCCGTGGGCTTATTTGCCAAGGTTGATAGTGCGCATGTCGAGGGCACGCATGGTGGTGATGACCTCGACATTGTTCTGGTACTGGCGGCTGGCTTCGAGCATCTCAACATATTCTTCCTCGAGATTGACGGCCGCGCCGTAGACATATCCTTCCGCGTCCGCCTCGGGATGGAAGGGCATGAAGATACGTGATGGTTTCATGTTCATTTCAACGACGTCGGATACGGTGACCGAAGCAACGCCGTTCTGTTTGAACTGATCTGAATACGTGGTCTCAAACACAGGCTTGATGGATCTGTAGGCTTCGTCCGGGTTGCCTGTCAGCGTGCCGGCATTGGCAATGTTACTGGCCACGGTATTGAGCCGGATCAGCTGGCTTGCCATCGAACGGCCGGCGATATCATAGACGTTCTTGATCTCAGCCATCACTATTCTCCCTTGATCGCAGACATCAGTCCGCTGATTTTATTGTTCAGAAAGGTAAGACTGGTCTGGTAGCGCATCGCATTTTCCGAAAATTCGAGCTGCTCAACCGCAAGTTCAACGGTATTGCCATCCATGGAGGTGTTCACCGGCTGGCGATAGAGCACTTCACGACCGGGGGATGTCATGGCGACGGGAATGTGCTGTGTATGTGTTGTAACCATCGGGCCGATGCCTTGCGCCGTCTTCATGGCTTCCTCGAAATTGATATCACGTGCCTTGAAGTTAGGTGTCGCGGCATTCGAAATGTTCGATGCTAGGATCATGTTTCGCTTCTGGCGCAGCATCAGTGCTGTTCCGTGAAACCCGAGATGGTCAGCAATTCCCTTCATGTTCAAATCCATTTATAATGTTTATCCGGCAATTTGCGTTTGGCCGGGGGGTTGGATCGATTTTTGCAAGAACGATGCCAACAATGGACGAGGTGAAAAAATGAAACCCAACCTAGATATCGAAACCCTTAAGCAGAGCAATCTCTCGGCGGCCACGATCAAGGTGCGAGATGCCGTTATTCAGAAATGCGAAGGTAAAGATCTTGATGAAATGACGCATTTTATTAAGCAACTGCTTGAAAACGAAACGAATGAGCAAAAGCGTCTCGGTGTTCTTGCCGCCCGTGTCTATCTGTTGCGGGAAAAAATAGCCTTTCTTCTTGGCCATGAGTTCAACGACAACAGCGCCGGTCATATCAAATCACGCCATGGTGCCATGGCAGAAGGATCTGATATGCCTGAAGCTGTGACCGCAGAGGACAGCGCGGCTGAAGGTGAACCGGAAGGCAAAGACAGTGAATGGATGCGGGTGCGTATTCTTGAAGATGCAGAAGTAAACCATGTCCGCTTTCCGGCTGGTGTCGTGATCGATGCCATGACCGCGGATGCCCAGAAACTCATTGAGGCAGGAAAGGCGGAAACAATCACCAGCGATGATGGTGCTTCCGCCGGTGCATCAGAAAAAGACACCAAAGCTGCGGATACGGCAAAAGCAGAAGAGCCTGCCACAGACGAAAATGCTGATGCGGAAACGCCGGCTGAAGCTGAGGCTGATAATCCCCCCGCTGAAACTACTGGCGATGCTTCAGATGGTGAGGCAGAACCTGCTGAAGCTGAAGCTGATAGTGAGGCAGAGCCTGCTGAAGCTGAGGCTGATAGTGAAGCAGAACCTGCTGAAGCTTCGGCAGATGATACGGGGCAGGACAGTGAAGCGGCTGGTGATGATGCAGAAAAAAGCTGAACCTCTGATGCCAAAGGCCATCGATATACCTCTTCCGCGCCGAACTTTCAGCAAAGGCATGCTTAAGGGCCTCGCCGCCATGATCATGCCGGGTATGCTGGCCGGGTGTGAGCGGTTCCGCCATGAAAAATACACCTGCCCTTCCAACAGTATCGGCTTGCTCGAAGTTATAATTAACGACGACAGGGCAGGGGCGGCGGCATCCGTTTCCGAGGTGACGAGGGATTACACCCTGACCATCGGCAGCATCACCAGCGACGAGGTGATAATGGCCAATGATGAAATGGTCATGATCATTAATCGCAATACAGGATATATGCAGGTGACCATCGGCACCATCGCAAGTTATATCCGGTGTGAGAAATCACTATTTACCATGTAGAGTGTGCGAATTGCCGCAATGCGGTGATACTGATTTTATTTTCACTTATCGCCATTGCGCAGATTTGCCTCAAGGTCGGAAAACCAGCTGAGCCTGGCATGCGTCATGCCCTCAAGTTTCAGAATTCGCTGTATAATGGCGTTTAGCCTGTCGCGGTCTTTTTCCGAGACGGATATATTACCTTGCTCCATGTCCTGCTGAAGCCTGGCCATCGCATCGCCCAATTCTTCCTGAAAGGACGGCGCAACAAGGCCGGAGACGTCCGGGGTTTTATCATCCCCATGCGCAAACACACCATCGAGCAGCCGCTCAATGATGGCAAAATGATCTTCAACAGGGCTAACTGTCATCAGAATAAACTCCTGATGACAGTTTAGCTTTTAATGTCGCGATATGCATCCATTAATGCGTCAGTAATCTGATCCACATCAATGGGATATTTCCCTTGTGCAATGGCA
>Ga0255776_10005835_pt1 | contig 12688 bp, 10 predicted proteins | sample 071ome_19_FD_179974 | JGI IMG/M metagenome (GOLD analysis project Ga0255776, IMG submission 179974) | Coastal salt marsh microbial communities from the Groves Creek Marsh, Skidaway Island, Georgia - 071413AT metaG (version 2) | ecosystem: Environmental > Aquatic > Marine > Intertidal zone >...
GTTCGGCCAGAGAGAGCTCGCTAGCTCGATATGCCTGTGGGCGGCGGGACTCGAGAATCAATGCTCCAATTACGGCACCTCGGGCAATAAACGGAACAGCCATAAACGAATTGAGACCGAGTTGGGCGCTGTCTGTTCGCATCTTGTTCTGCGCATGAGATTGCGAAGCGTTTACTGTCCCGAGAGTGATTCCGCTGTGGTACTCAAATACTGGTTGCAATGGCGAACCGGCAATTGCTGCCCTTGCACCCTGGTTCCAACCAGGAATTGCCATTCCGTAGACGTAAGTTATTTCGAAATGACTGGAATCCTCGCTCGCAAGGGCAATCGCAATTCGATCTGCAGGCAGCAAGGTCCTGACCTGCTCCGCACAGCGTTCGAATACTGTGTCGAGTTCCAGGGTTGAGCTGACAACTCGACCGAGTTCTGCAAGAGCGGATCGTTCGCTTGCCTCTCGGCGTGCGTCGGCATACATGCTGGCGTTACGAGCGGCAATGGCAGCCTGCCCGGCAGCAGTGCTAATAAATTCCAAATCTGCCGCTAGGAATCCTGAACCCACGATCTTTCGACCACCTACCAGGACACCTGTCAGGTTCCCTGCTGCAAGCATCGGCACGAGAATTCGGGCTTCGATCTCTTCGAATAGTTCAGATTCAGACTCATCGAATTCGATTTCAGGGCTCAATGAACTTCCCGGGTCGAGTTGGATGATTGACCCAGACCGCTTCAACTTTGAAACGGCAGAGCCAGTCGCGGAGAGTTCGAATCCTGGCGATGATTCCCGAGTGTCGGCTACCGAAGTGAATGATTTTCCGTCTGGCGTAGGAAGCAACACACCGACCCAGTCAGACTGAATTGCCTGACGAACCGTGGAAACGATTCCCTCTGCGACAGTAGGGGAGTCCGTAATGTCACGCGTGAGGTTATTCAGTTCTGCAAGAGCTGTGATTCGGTCATGCTGTTCTCGGTAGAACGCCTTATCAACGACAGCCTGTAGCTTCTGCATCATCGGCTGAATCATGACACCGACGATCAAGACTGCCCCACCACCGAACAACATGGCGGCAATTGCACTCAGGTCACGTGTGAAAAGTAGTACTAGACCAATACACACTCCGTAGACCGCGAACAGGAACGAACTGACAGCGCTGTAAGCAAGACCCCTTCGCAGCATCAGGCGAAGGTTCATCATCTTGTATCGGGTAACTCCGAGTGTTGTGAGGACAATGAAGAAGATGTTTCCGAGCACACCTAGTGGGTAAACGTTCAAACCCAGGGAAGGGAAGAAGTCAGTTGTAGCCCCTGCGACCGATGCCAGTACACCCAGTTTCAGCAACATCAACTGTTGCTTGTGTTGGGAGGATTCCTCTTTACGAGATGCGCGTTGCAATGTGACCAGTGCAATCAATACTGCCGGATATGAAGCAAGCAGAACGAGCGGGAACGCCCATCCGAGTTCCGGAGCGAATCCATAAAACTTCTCAACCATGCCGGTTGCAGTAAATCCACCAAGAGAAAGAATCGCGGAAACAACACCAACTGTGTAGAAGGAGTACAGCGTCAGATTTCCACTTCGTGCTTGCGAGTAACGCAGGACAAAGTGGAGGAAGAAGATGCTGGAGAAGGGAATTACGGCAAGTGCCCACAGTTCTCGGGTGTACGCAACACCGGCATCTGGGAACGCATCTCGCATGGCGAAGATCGTGATACCCCAAGCTGCCATTGCGACAAGGAACATCGTGAAGATGCGGTTGGTCCGATCTGTCGGATCTGAAAAGAAGACAAGCACCGCCAGGAACGCAGAAATTGCGAACTGTACGAATGGTAGTGCTATGTAAATCTCGTTCATTTAGATCGTCTTGGCTTACGCCGTCAATGCAAGTGCCCTGTCGAGTGCCACAAGCCGGTCAATTGTCTCGTCACTCGCATTCATTCGAGGTGGCCGACTGCTTACCAGAGATGCTCCTTGTTTCAACTGCATATCTGTGAATGCGTCGAATGTGCCCTGAGAAAGTACGCTGACGTTCAGCGGACAAATGCCGAGCATTGATTCGAGGTCGGAATAAAGTGGGTCGCAGTCTTTCAATGCTTTGTGCAGCGTTGGCGTGATGTGCCCCTGGTCGTAGTTCGAATTGAGCTCCGCGTACATGTGGAGTTCAGGAACAATTCCTTCGACTTCACGACGAACAGTCCAATCCCTTATTGGCAGTCCCGCGCTGGAGATTGCCTTCCATACGGTGCTTTCATCGACTCTAGTAAATCCACCAATGTCGATTCTTTCGTCAGATCGTCCGACGAACAGGAATTCGTTCCCGTAACCGACATGATCACGTGTGAACTTCACTATGTGACCGAGGCGGTATCGAACAAACGGCATATCGAAAAAGCTTGTTACAACAACTTCGTAAGATTTGTCTGGTTCAACTTCATCGAGCAGGCAGGTGCGAGGTTGGTAGTTCGGGTCAGCGCGTTCTGCTTCAAGCTCTGATTCAGGAATAAACTCGTAGAAGCAAGTGTGTGGGTTCAGCGCGAGTCCACCTTGCTTTCGGAACTGAGTTCCCATGACTCCGACTTCCGTTGATGCGTACATCTCAAACGGAGGACGCCCCCAGGCGTTTTCGAGCTGCTCGGAGTAGAACCGCGTATCGAGCCCCCATCCAACTACGGCCTTCGGATCCCAGAGATCCTTTGGAAGTAACTGGTTGTTTGTGATTTTGCTCTTGATCTTCGCACCGGCGAGTTTGATTACACCCTTGGCGTTCACTCGCTTCATGAGCGAACTGGACCCATTGGATTTTTGCTGTGAAGTCGATGGGTCAAATTTATCGGCGACTCGCATAAGGACTGATGTCATCGAAATGAGTATGTCGACACGATCGTTTAGGGCGTTTGCGAATCCCTGGTAGATGCGGTCTTTGAAATCCATCGACTCGCCGTGTTCAAGTGAAATGAGCGGCTTCAGTCCGAATTTACGTGCAATCTCGAATCCGACGAATCCAGCGAGGTATGGCCGCGGTGGGATGTTGTAAAGCGCACGGTCACCCGCTTTGATATTTGCCGTTTTGCCGTCTTGCGAGGCAGCGAGTCCAATCGAACTAATCACGGAGTCGGCGAGATGGTCGAGTGCGGGCTTGGAGTAAGGCGACCACTTGGGGAAGCCTGCCCCGTACTGGGTGTACGCCCAGGTAGACATCGGGTCGGATGCGGGCTTCAGGAAGGATGAGTAGTCATCCCATGTGCTGAGTCTGGTTCGAGCGCGGAATTCGTCGACGCTTGTGAAGTTATCCGGACCTGCCACGAGTTCAGGAATTACCGGATTATTTGCAAACGAAGCGAACTGCTCTTTGAGAGTGTTCGACTGAATAGACGAGAACCGGTCTCCGGAGTAATCAAGAAAACTCCAGAGCCCTCGCCAGTCGATTGCGCTCATAGGTGCGTAAACCCGATCTATCCGACCACACGAATGTGGTCCCAGTGATTGCTCTATCTGACCTCAGCTTCAGATAGTTCGCAGATGAAATCGGCTTCCCCCCGGTAGCACCAAGTCAGGACTTGAGTGCCGTTAGGTGTGGAAACGGTGAAGATCACTGCTTCAACCACCTTGGACAAACGTAAAGAACCAGAACACGTGAAATTCCCCTACGCGGGTGGTACTAAAGTCTCATTTCTGGTGAACCGTGTAGAGTGAGTTGCGGATATACGCAATAGGGAGTGTCGGTTTTTCGACCCTCCGGCTAACGGGTTGTTGATCGAGCTTTCGTCAGCAGCGACTCTAGAGTTCCGCCCAGTATTTGCTCACGATCCTCGTTAGAAACGAAATCGCAGTGGGTACGGAACGCTTCAAGCGATTGGCGATGGGTCATCGATTTTTTGACCACTGGAAAATCAGATCCCCAGCACATATTCGTGCCGAACGCCTGGTAGCACTCTTTGTACACCCAGTGAGTGTCTTCATAAGGGAAGTTCCAGGTCGTATCGGTCAGGTAGTGGAAGCCCGACAGCTTTAAATAGATGTTGGGAAGCTTGCTGGACTCAACGACTTCAGCAACATTTGACCGGGCATCATCTCCATGAGCTCGAAGCCCTGACATGTGGTGGCAAAGAATGTTCAGGTTGGGGTGACGCTCGGCGACCTTACGAATTGCCGGCTGATGGTGTGGCGCAATCGCCATGCTCGCGATCAGGCCGATCTCTTCAGCAACGTTAAAGAAATCGATCCCTTCCTGAGTGTTGAACCAGGCCCCATCGTCTTCTTTCGCCACGTAGTGCGTGAAAGCTTTCATGGGCCACTTGCTGGCAGCTTCTTCAAGGCGTTTTGCCGCACCAGGTGTGTGGTAGGAATCTGACCACATGGAATCCACGTCAGCGAATTGCTCAAGCCGGTCCGGGTAGCGCTTTAACGCGCTCGATACATAGTCGTTGTTGTCAGAATTCTGAAATATCTGGGCACAAACTATTGTCGCTCTATCAACCCCGTTTTCATCCATTTGATGAATCAACTGCTCGACTGTCCCGTGAGATTCAGGGTCGGGTACTCCGGGTATGTACGGCCAGTGAGCCCACGCGTGGCAATGGGAATCGATGATCAATGATTTCCTCTTTTAGTTGAAAGCTTTGAAGTCGAATTGGCGAATATGGCGAGGTGTAACTGGCACGTCACACCTCCGCAACATTTATGTAACAAGTTCCTCATAACTTTCAATTCGACCTTACGAAATTAGGTTGATTGGGAGAGATTTTATGGATACCGGATCAATTGCATGGATGCTCGTTGCGTCCGCGCTTGTGCTGTTCATGACTCCCGGGCTGGCGTTCTTCTACGGCGGACTTGTTCGCGGTAAGAACGTTGTGAGCACGGTAATGTACAGCTTTGTGTCGATGGGTGTCGTTAGTGTTATCTGGGTCCTCTGGGGCTACAGTCTCGCTTTCGGTGAAGGTGGTGCGTTCATCGGCAACTTTGACTTCCTTGGCTTCAAGGACGTCAGCACTGAGAGTGAAGACGGCATTCCACCAATGCTGTTCGCTATTTTCCAGATGATGTTCGCCATCATCACCCCGGCACTTATTACGGGTGCCTTTGCAGAACGATTCAAGTTCTCGACTTACCTTGTGTTCCTCGTTCTTTGGATCACCCTGGTTTACGCCCCAGTCGCACACTGGGTATGGGCTGGTGACGGTTGGATCCTCGAGCTTGGTGCTCTCGACTTCGCTGGTGGCACCGTCGTTCACATCAACGCTGGTGTTGCTGCGATCGTTGCTGCCTACCTCGTAGGAAAGCGACGTGGCGTTGACCGTGGTGTTGAGCCGCACAACGTACCGTTCGTAATCCTTGGTGCTGGAATCCTCTGGTTCGGTTGGTTCGGTTTCAATGCTGGATCAGGTCTTGCTGCAAACGGACTTGCCGTGAGCGCCTTCCTGGTAACTAACACTGCCGCCGCTATGGCAATGGTTGTTTGGGCAATCCTTGGCCACCTCCACACCGGCAAAATGAGCGGTGTTGGTGCAGCCACTGGTGCCGTTGCTGGTCTTGTTGCTATCACGCCAGCAGCCGGTTTCGTTGGTCCTATGGGAGCAATCGGAGTTGGTCTTGGCGCAGGAGTACTTACTTTCTACGCTGTTCGAATGCGACACATGTTCGGCTTCGACGACGCTCTTGAAGTGTTCGCAGTTCACGGAATCGGTGGTATCTGGGGTGCTATTGCAACCGGTATCTTCGCAGTCGGCGGAATTGGTCTGGTAGACGGTGATGCTGAACTGCTCGTCGACAACGTAATCGCTGTCGTCGCAACAATGGCTTACTCACTCGTCGCAACTTTCATCATCCTGAAACTGCTCGACGTTATACCTGGTCTGGGTCTCCGGGCTGAAGAAGTGGACGAAGACACTGGTCTCGACATCGCACTCCACGGTGAGCGAGCCTATGTTGGAGACGGAGCCGACTAGTCGACTCTTGCACATTCAATCTGCGTGATCGGGTAAAGTTCGGTCACGCAGGAGGAGAATCGTGACATGGTAAAAATTGAAGCTGTGGTACGCCCAGAACGGGTAAACCCGGTTGTGGATGCGTTACTCGAGGCTGGGTGCGGTGGTTACCACGTTCTGAACGTGACTGGTAAAGGCACACAGCAGGGCGTAGAAGTATTCACCGGTCGTGGTGCTACAACTGCAGTACGAGCTGCTCTTCCAAAGAGTGTCATCACAACTGTTGTGGTCGACTCACTCAAGGACGCTGTAGTTGACGCAATCATCGCTGCATCGAAGTCTGGCGACGAAGGTCAAATCGGTGACGGAAAAATCTTCGTCAGCCCGGTTGCCGAAGTTGTTCGAGTTCGAACTGGCGAACGCGACGACGCTGCTCTTTAGGGCAACTCGCAAAAACTGAATATAAAAACGCTGGTTGTTGTTTGGAAGCGGCAGAATCTCAGGTTATGATTGACTGCTGCGGACGAGCGATGACCAGCGTTTTTCGTTATTCCGCAAAGCGCAGGAGCGTAGCTCAGTTTGGCTAGAGCACTGGTCTCCAAAACCAGGGGTCGGGGGTTCGAATCCCTCCGCTCCTGCCAAAAAAGAATATCGTTGCAGCCGTAAAAGGCTGCACCCCGTGCCGGGGTGCTGAAATTGGTAGACAGGCTACGTTGAGGGCGTAGTGTTCGTAAGGACGTGTGGGTTCGAGTCCCACCCTCGGCACCACCTATTTTGCAATCCGCTTGCAAGGTGAATTTTCGGAAGAATTTTCTCGAACGAGCCAGAGAGTCTAATCAAAGGATTTCTCGGCAATTCGAGATCAAACAGACGGAAACCAACACCTAGCCGTAGGTGCGTCATCCCCGACGTGACACAGCGGATTTTGCGATCAGAAACCTGATCCTTGCGGCGACGTAGCCAAGCGGCCTAAGGCGGAGGTCTGCAAAACCTCTATTCGGCGGTTCGAATCCGCCCGTCGCCTCCATTTTTTCTTTCACAGATAACCCCATCCACCCCGCTCGTTGCTTGAAAAGCTTTCGCAGGGGATTGTCCTGATGCGGTTTGCGTTTGTTGATGACTTTGTTCCGGCAGTTGTGGTTGGTGATCGGGTTATTGATGTTTCCGATTTGCTCGAATCGATTTCACGGTTGCGTCCTCAAGATGTGTTCACCGGTCTGATCACGCGGTGGGACGAGTTTGCTTCGAAACTCGAAGCTGCTGCACAACAACGTGATGAACGAGAAGCTAACAGGAACTAAGATCTCTAGTCATTCGCTCGTTCCGCGTGAAGAGAATCAGGAACACGCGTGGCTTCGTTATTTCGCGATCGTGACGTAGTCACTCAGCTTGGATTCTCCTATCCCTAACCCTTTCCAGTCCGGAAAGGGAAATCCGCTAGCGGAGTCGAAGTCTCCCTGTCTAATCCCACGATTCATGGGAGAACGGTCAGCTATCGTTGATCCGTCATCCTGAACCTGCCTGCCCTGAGCCTGTCGAACGGGTCGAAGAATCGAACGCGCTAAACAGCTTCCCAATCTGGGTGCAGGTCTGCCTTCACAGCATCCATGTCGAGGTCGTGCCCAAGCCCTGGCTTGCCGTTCAGGATCAGTTTGTTGCCTTGCCAGTTGAAAGGTTCGGTCATGTATCGGTCGTACGCCGGCTTGAAGTCGAGGGCATGCTCAAGTCGGTAGAAGTTCGGAGTGCTCATCGACACATGAGCACCGCCAAGAATCTGACCACAGCCTTGCGCATTGTGCGGACTAATCGGGATGTAGTACGTCTCAGCCATCGTGGCGATCTTCTTCAACTCTGAAATTCCACCGGTCCATGTCACGTCAGGCATGATGTAGTCGGTTAGACCTTCGTGAAGAACAGCGGCGTAGTCCCACCGGGTAAACAATCGTTCGCCAACACACATTGGTGCGCGAAGTTGTTTTCTAACTGAACGTAGTCCGTCCACTCCTTCGGGGGGAAGAGGCTCTTCGAACCACCCGATTTGCGACTCGTCGAACAGCCGGTTCCCGAGTCGTACTGCCGCTGGAATGTTGTAGTGACCATGAGCATCGATCAGGATTTCAACATCTGGGCCAACCGCTTCACGAACGGCAAGTGTGATATCGCAGCCAAGGTTTTCACCTTCAGCTGAAATTTGTCCGTCCTGATACATCGTGTGGAACGGCTGCATTTCCAGGAACGGGTCCATCTTCATGGCATCGTGGCCTTCTGCAACCGTTCGTTTTGCAGCAGCAGCATATTCCTCTGGAGTGCTGCAACCACCGAACCATGCATTGGCATACATGCGGATGTCGTCTCGCATTTTTCCGCCGAGGAGATCGTAAACAGGTCGCCCGGTCGCCTTGCCCTTGATGTCCCACAGAGCAATATCGATTCCGCTAATTATCGTTGTTGGGAATCCGCGTGAACCCATGTAGGTGTAGCGACGGAAAAGCTTTTGCCAGAGCCGTTCAATGTCAGCAGGGTCTTCACCAACAAGAGCTTCTCGAACGGCTTTTACACCGGCTCCAGTAAGCAGAGAACCGTGACGGGGTGTGCTTGATGATTCACCCCACCCGGTGATTCCTTCATCTGTTTCGATCGTGACGAATGTCCACTGCCACTCACCCTGGTACTGACCAAGCCCACCTAGATCTGGGACAACAACCCATGCGTCGACGTTTGTGATTTTCACGAAAATTCTCCAAGATGTGCGGCGTGTTAACTGAACATCCCGACTTTACTTCACAGACCATTCAAATTCACCTGCGTGTCGTGAATAAATCGAGGTGAAGTTTTTCTGACTCAGGAGGTAGCGATGGAATCCCAGGATCTTCTTAAAGATGCCTATTCGCACATCAATAGAATCGTTCATCAGGCTGCAGATGGTCTTTCAGAGAAGCAACTGACCTACCGACCTGAAGAGGGCTCCAACTCGATCGCATGGTTGGTGTGGCACTTGACCCGTATTCAGGACAGTCACCTTTCGCCTGTCACCCAACTGTCAGAGTCGTGGTTAACCGAAGGCTGGTCGGAGAAGTTCGAGATGCCTGACGACGAGACGGTTGGGCAGGGCGATGGTCCGGTCGAGGTTGCCGCAATGCGTCCAGGAGTCGAACTGCTACTCGGGTATCACGATCGAGTAGCGGAGCGAACACTCGGATACCTCGAAAAAGTAGATGCCAACGAGCTCGAACGCATCGTCGATACGAACTACGACCCGCATGTGAAAGCCGGTGTTCGACTGGTAAGTGTCATTCAGGACAACATGCAGCACGCAGGGCAAGCGCGTTACTTACGCGGAATGATCGAGCGTTTAGGCATTTGATCTTCGACATGCTCAACGCAACTGGCAGGCAAACAACCTCAACAAAAAGCTGTTTCTGCTCCCATATTCGAGTTCCCGACCGCAGTGGAGGGACCTTCGGTGGTGGAGCGGGGCATCATAGCTAGATGACCATCAACGGCTGCACAACAACCAAAATTTTCTGCCGCGAGAACTGCCCTCAGGGGCGACGCACTAAACCCGAGAATAGGGTGCACTTCGCATCGATTGGTGAGGCAAAACAGGCTGGCTTCCGAGCGTGTTTAGTATGCAAACCGACATCACCCGCGGATGGGCGGCCCTGGAGAGCGAAAGACAGCTAGACCCGGCATTGCTCGGAGTTGCCGCGCTGAGAGTCTCTAGAGATGACTGTTACCTATGCTCAGTTACCTGCCCTGTATAGGCATCAACTAAAACGAGTGGCGCTGAACATTTCCATGTCGTACTTCGAGCGACCGTCAAGTGCGAGATCGGCAAGGATTTCGCCCATTACCGGAGCGAACTTGAATCCGTGACCGGAACACGCACTACCGATGATCACGTTCGGTTCACCGGGATGGAAATCGATCACGAAATTCAGATCGGGAGTGTTTGTGTACATGCATACCGCACTGTCCAGAACCTTGCCGTCAAGATCAGGAATGAACCGCCTGATGTGTTCGAAAATCTTGTCGTGGTCTTCCTGCGTGGTCTCGCGACTAACCGTTTCTGGCGTAGTTGGAGTTCCGTGGTGGTCTAGCGCAACTTTCACGCCAGTTCCGTAATCCGCTTGCATGTATAGCGGAAATTTTTCTTCAATTTCGAACGACGCGTTCGGGAAGTTGCCCGCCCTGAAAAATATGTGGTTGGCTTTCGGCTCAAGCATCCACAGAGAAACTCGTTCTACTTCGAACGGAATCTCTGCGTCACCAAGTAACCCCGGAGCCCATACACCTGCTGTAACGATCAGACGATCTGCCTCAATTGAACCATCTGAGGTATTCACCGTTACACCGGACTCTGTTGCTTCCCAACCAGTCACCTGGGTGTTGTAACGAAGATCAGCACCTGCACGTTCGGCAAGAATCAGTTGAGCTCCAACAGCTACTTCCGGGAATATCGCACCAGAGTTTGGATCCCAGATAGCTTCCCAGCCGTCAGGAATCAGGAACGAAGGGTACTTCTTACGAACTTCTTCAGGGGTAAGTGAATGGATTTCAACATCTTCAGCTTCGCTCGCAACCTTCATGCCGGTCATTGCTCGCCCCGTCGGTGGTCCCATAAAAAGACCACCGGTTACATCGAATGAAGGCTCGGTGAAATCCCTGTTCAACTCGTGCCATAGTTCAAACGATCGTCGCAGCAGGGGGACGTAGTTCGGTCCTTCTTTGTACGCCATTCGCAAGATGCGTGACGGACCATTTGAAGAGCCCATCGAGTGCGGTGGATGAAACTGGTCAAGGCCAATTACATCGACCTCGCGCAAAGCCAGCCGATAGGCAGCTGAACTGCCATGCGCTCCCAGACCGAGGACTACAACGCGAGGCTTTGCCATCGAATCCCTGCTCTCGTCTAAATGTTCCAGGTATGGCTGACTGTTTTCACCGTTGGTGAAATATTTTCAGCGCGATCCATGATCGACTGGAAAACTTCGTCGTGAATTGGTCGGGCTACCCATTCGAGCCGAAGCTCTTCCGATTCCCAGTAGGAAACGACCTCGATGTCTTCAGAGTCCTCGTCTCCGAAAGGAGTAAGCATTGCTGCCTGAACGAATCCGGGTTGCTCTGCCATCGTGTCGATCCAAGGATCGACAATTGCAGCCCTGAGTTCTTCGCTTTTGCCTACTTTGGGAGTCAGGTAAACGTGCAGGGTGATCATGAAGAATCTCCTAAGAAATGCTGCGACCCGGAATGTTCACCCGAATCCTGTAAAGCGAAGTTGAAGCAGTCATATAGAACGTTTTAAGGTCGTCATCACCCCAGGTGAAGTTGGCGACAACTTCCGGGACTCGAATAACTCCAAGGTTTGTTCCGTCTGGTGCGTAAACATGAACACCACCTGGCCCAGCCGTGAAGAGATTTCCGGCACTGTCGATCTTCATGCCATCGCAGGCACCTTCGCCTTCACCTTCCGGTACGGCCCAAACATCACCGCCTGTGATGGTTCCATCAGGCTGAACTTCGAATTCTCTGACGTGACCTTTATCTGTGTCGTTGATGTAGAGCTTACTTTCGTCGAGCGAAAAAGTGAGACCGTTGGGTTGGTCGAAATCAGAAGCCAGCAGGGTCAATTCACCCGACTCTGGATCCAATCGGTAGACACCCTGGAAATCCATGTCCTGATCGCGCAGAAGACCAAAAACATGCATCCGACCGTAAGTCGGGTCGGAAAAGTAAATCGAACCGTCTGATTTCACGATTACGTCGTTGGGACTGTTTAGTTCCTGCCCGTTATAGTGCGATGCAAGAACAGTGATCGTGCCGTCGTTTTCTTCACGGGTAAGAGTGCTCGAAGCGTGCTCGCAAGAAATCAGCCGACCTTCGAGATCAAAGTAGTGACCGTTCTGCTTATTGCTAGGCTGGCGGAACGTTGTGACTCCATCTGCTTTAGACCATTTTCGGACGATATCGCCCGGCATGTCACTGAAGATTAGTTCTTTTGAACGAGCATCCCACATTGCACCTTCAGTGAATATGAATCCGGTCGCAACTTGCTCCAACTCTGCAGAGCTATCGATGACTGCGGAGAACCCCGCATCGCGTACTTCAACAGACATTTACCTTCTCCGTAATCTACTTCCGAAGCAGCCAGTCGACCGCGTTAGTGATTAGCTTCTGAACTGGAGGTTGTTGTAAAACGGACAACCGGTGACCGTTTGCAAGGTAAGCGACCCGTCCTTTTCCGTACTCATGAGAGAAACCGGATGCCGATTGTTTACCGTCTTTACCTCGACTTACTGAGAAAAGATCGACTCGATCGTTGTCGAACCAGATGAAGTGCTGCTCATCCTCAATTTCGTAATCATCCACACCTTTGGTGATGGGGTGGTTTTTGTCGGTGATTGCAACCTCGAACCACTGGAACGGTGGATGACCCTGGTAATAAGCAGCCATGGTGCGACGGTAAGGACCATCCCAAGGGTAGTTCCACGCGGAGTTGTGCATGAAAAGGAACGAGCCACCTTCGAGTACGAAGTTTTCGATCGCCTCTTCCTGGTGGGGTTGCATCCAGCGTTCTGGATCAGCATCGTGACCGTTTGGCCACTCCATCCCATCACGAAGGAATACCAGCATTTTCTTCCCCGCGAGCAAATCGGAATCGATCGACGCAAAGTCATCTGTATAGTGAGGGCTTAGTCCCGCTGCTTCAAGGATTGGCCCGATGCCCTGAACGGCATCGTTGACATCGTGATATCGGTCTCCACCG
>Ga0255776_10005844_pt1 | contig 12664 bp, 12 predicted proteins | sample 071ome_19_FD_179974 | JGI IMG/M metagenome (GOLD analysis project Ga0255776, IMG submission 179974) | Coastal salt marsh microbial communities from the Groves Creek Marsh, Skidaway Island, Georgia - 071413AT metaG (version 2) | ecosystem: Environmental > Aquatic > Marine > Intertidal zone >...
CGGGTGAGATCGAGCTCGCGGAATCTCACTTCAAGTCCGCTTTAAAAGCAGACCCCACGTTGTCCAGAGCGCGCAATAACTACGCCGCATTTCTGTATTCTCAGGCCCGCTATGCTGCGGCGGAGCGTGAATTTCAGCGGGTCACCGAGGATACGCTGTACAGCGGGCGCCCGATGGCATTTGTGAACTTGGGTTTGTGTCGTCTGCGGTTGGGCAATGACCCCGGCGCAGAGGCCGCGTTTACCCGGGCCCTGTCAATGGACCGCCGCAATCCAGTGGCGCTTTTGGAAATGGGATTTCTTCGGCTACAAGCGGGTGATACTGACGAAGCCAACCGGTATCATGGGATCTACAGGACAGTTTCTCCACAGCAATCGCCGCGGGGGCTGCTGCTCGGGCTTGAGATCGCCGAGGCAATCGGTGACCAAGACGCCTTGGGCAGTTATGAATTGGCGTTGCGCAACCTGTATCCGGATTCGACCGAATACAGCACCTGGAAAGACCGTCAGAGTCGATAATGAGTGCCTGGCCATGTGGCCGGGCGCAGGGGAGAAGTGGCAATGAACCAGCCTTCGCCGATCAAGCGCCGCGTCAGCAGACAAATTCGCGTGGGCACTGTGCCGATCGGCGGTGATGCACCCATCGCGGTGCAGAGTATGACCAATACCGAAACCTGTGACGTTGAGGCAACGGTCGCTCAAATTCAGGCGATCGCGGCAGCCGGTGCCGATCTGGTCAGGGTCTCTGTGCCGAGTATGGAGGCGGCAGAGGCGTTCCGTGAAATCCGCCCGCGCGCCGGAATTCCCGTCGTTGCGGATATTCATTTCGATCACAAGATCGCGCTAAAGGTTGCCGAGTACGGTGTCGATTGCCTGCGTATTAACCCGGGTAATATCGGACGCGAATCCAAGGTGAAAGAAGTGATTGCCGCGTGTCAGGACCGGGGCATTCCAATCCGTATTGGGGTAAACGCGGGCTCGCTGGGGAAAGAGCTGTTGAGAAAGTACCCCGAGCCTAATGCCGACGCATTAGTGGAATCGGCGCTGCGCAATGTTGAGATACTCGATCGCCATAATTTTGTGGATTTCAAGGTCAGCGTTAAAGCGTCAGAGGTCTTCATGGCCGTCGAGGCATACCGCAAATTAGCCAGCCAGATCGAGCAGCCATTGCATTTGGGTATTACCGAAGCAGGCGCTACGCGAGGCGGAACCGTCAAGTCGGCGGTGGGCCTGGGCATGCTATTGATGGAAGGTATCGGCGATACCATCCGTGTCTCGTTGGCGGCTGACCCGGTCGAAGAGGTCAAAGTCGGCTTCGAGATACTTAAAAGCCTGAAGCTGAGAGCCAACGGCATCAATTTTATTGCTTGTCCGAGTTGTTCTCGCCAGAACTTCGATGTCATCAGCACGATGAATGAGCTGGAAAATCGGCTCGAGGATGTCCGCACGCCGATGGACGTCGCGGTGATTGGTTGTATCGTTAATGGTCCGGGGGAGGCGCGGGAAGCGGACGTCGGACTGACCGGTGCTACGCCGAATAATTTGATTTACATCGCCGGCGAGCCCGATCATAAGGTCAGCAATCAGGATTTTGTGGACCACCTAGAGTCGGTGATCCGCGACCGCGCCCGCGCGCTTGAAGTAGCGCGTGCTGAACGCGACGCCAACATCATCTCCAGCACTCACTGATCAGACGATGACGACATATCGAGCGATACGCGGGATGGTCGACATTCTGCCAGCGGATACGCCTTTATGGCAGTCGATGGAAGCGGCCGCCCTCGAGGTGCTGTCCAGCTATGGCTATGAAGAGATTCGCTTGCCCGTTATCGAGGCAACCGGCCTTTTTGCGCGCTCCATCGGCGAAGTCACCGATATCGTCGAAAAAGAAATGTACAGCTTTGACGATCGCAATGACGAGAGTATGACGCTCAGGCCGGAGGGGACTGCTGGGTGTGTACGTGCGGTGGTGCAGCACAATCTTGCAGTCACACCCCAGCGGCTCTGGTACATGGGCCCGATGTTCCGCTACGAACGACCGCAGAAGGGTCGGCAGCGGCAGTTCCATCAGTTGGGCGTCGAGGCCTTTGGCGTTGCGACGCCGGATCAGGATGCGGAGCTCATTGCCCTCAGCCGACAGCTGTGGCGCCAGCTCGGGGTTGATGACGCATTAACCCTGGAGATTAATTCGATCGGCTCTGCTGCCGATCGAGCCCGATATCGTGAAGCTCTGGTGGCGTATTTGTCGGATTATCAGCAACAGCTGGATCCCGACAGTCAGCGCCGCCTCGAGACCAATCCGCTGAGAATCCTTGATAGCAAAAGCCCTGAAACCCAGGCGGTGCTCGCTTCGGCGCCAACCCTGCAGGAATTTCTCGACGCTGAATCGCGCGATGAATTCGATACGCTGCAGGCGTACCTCAGCGCGCTGGATATTCCTTTCGTTCTGAAACCGCGCCTGGTGCGGGGTTTGGATTACTACAATAAGACCGTCTTTGAGTGGACCACGCAGCATTTGGGCGCGCAGAGCACCGTATGTGGCGGCGGTCGATACGACACGCTGGTATCGACTTTTGGCGGTAAGGAGACCCCCGCGGCGGGTTTTGCAGTGGGTCTCGAGCGTTTGATCTTGCTCATGCAGGCGCTGGATATTACAGTCGCGTCCCCGGCAGATCTCTATGTCATCACAGCTGACGAGAATGCCTATCGGCATACGTTGCCGAGGATGGACGCGTTGCGGCGACAGTTCCCCGACCTTGATATCGTTCAGCACCTGGGTGGTGGGAGCTTCAAGAGCCAGTTCAAGCGCGCCGATAAAAGCGGAGCGTCGTGGGCTTTGGTCTACGGAGAGGCAGAAGTCGCCGCCAACCAGGTGACGTTGAAACCGCTGAGGGTAGACGCCGAGCAGCGCACTATCGGGGACGACGCATTAGAATTGTTTCTGGCAGAGTATCTGGCAGCAACCAACAGCGCCGAGTAACTGAGCAAGGAGTCGCGCGTGGCAGACCACATGCAGGATGAAGCCGATCTTGAAGCGCTGAAGCGCTGGTGGGACGAAAACGGCAAGGGCTTAGTCGGTGCCGCAGTGATTGCGGTGCTGGGTACCTTGGGTTGGCAGCAGTACGAGAGTTACAGCGCTTCTCAAGATGAAGCGGCCTCTGACCTGTATGCAACTATGCTTGCGATTCAGCTTGAGGAGGGTGATCCGGACCAAATGCTGGCGATCGCAGCAACGCTTAAGGCCGAGCACAGCGGTTCGACCTATGCGCAATTCGCCGCGATGCTCGAAGCCCGCGTCGCCGTGGAAGCGGATGACCTCGCCGCAGCGGAGTCGGCATTACGGTGGGCGCTCTCGGCGGGTGATGCTCGTTCGGACATCGGCCAATTGATTCAATTACGTCTCGCGCGTGTGCTCGCCGCACAAGGCGCCGAGACCGAGGCGCTCGCCATTCTCTCTCAGGGGAGTCAGGCTTACCCCGTGGCTTATGCGCAAGCCGAGGGTGATATCCATTTGGCGGCAGGTCGAACCGAGGACGCGCTCGCCGCATACCGGATCGGACGTGATGCCGCGAGCGATCTCGGCCAGTTCAGCGCATCACTCGATACCAAGGTGCGCGCACTCGAGACGCGTATTCCGAGCGTCGGTGACGCAGAGACGGGAGACGCCGGCTGATGGCTATCGTGCGTCGCTTCATTGCGTTGGCGAGCGTCGCCCTAGTCACAGGGTGCAGCACCATTACCGGTTGGTTCAGTGATGACGAGTTTGATCCGAGAGAACCTGTCGAGCTGCAAAAGATTGTTGAGCAGGTCAAGCTGAAGTCGCGATGGTCACGCGGTGTTGGGGATGGACAAGGCGACGGCCTTTATCGAATCAATCCCGTGTTAGTGAGTGGCAATTTGTACGTGGCCTCTGCTGAAGGCCGGGTATCAAGCGTTGATGCAGAAACTGGGCGCGTTCGCTGGAAGCGGGATCTTGATCTGGCGCTGTCAGGCGGTGTGGGTCATCACGGCAATTCGATATTCGTGGGTGCGTCAGAAGGGCTGGTGATTCGGCTGTCCGCCGACGATGGCTCAGAGATTTGGCGCGCACCGGTATCCGGCGAAGTGCTCTCCGCGCCTCAAGGCGATGGCCGTTTCGTCGTAGCCCAGACCTATGACGGCAAACTGATGGGGTTCGATTATGACTCGGGTGAGGTCCGCTGGACCTACACCAGTGATGTCCCTGTGCTGACCTTGCGTGGCACCGGAACACCCATGATCATCGGCGATAACGCGGTTGCGGGCTTCGCCGATGGTAAACTCATCGCCGTGAATCTGCGCTCCGGAAATGTTGCCTGGGAGGCGCGTATTGCGATTCCCCAGGGGACCTCCGAGATTGAGCGAATTGTCGATATCGATGGTTCGATGGCGCTGCAAGGAACCGAACTTTATGTTGCGAGTTATCAGGGCCGATTGGCCGCTGTTGATACCCGCTCGGGCAGACGATTGTGGCAGCGTAACGTGTCTTCCGTATCGGGCGTCGGTGTCGGCTTTGGCAACGTGTATGTGGCCGACGATGACGGCACGGTGAGCGCGTTTCTGCGCAACGGACAGGGTGTTCGTTGGCAGAATATTGAGCTGGGGTTCCGGGAATTGTCGCGACCGACACCGGTGAACAGCTATGTTGCCGTGGTCGATTTTGAGGGATATCTGCATTTGCTCTCGCAAGTTGACGGTGAAATTGTCGGGCGCACCAAAGTTGACTCAGACGGCGCCCGGGCTGACATGATTGCCAGCGGTAACCGTCTTTTTGTCTACACCAATGGCGGCAAGCTGAAAGCCTACGATATTGAGGCGCGTAACTGACGCCATGTTGCCTGTGCTCGCCTTGGTGGGCCGTCCCAATGTCGGCAAATCCACTCTATTCAATCAACTGACCCGCAGTCGGGATGCGCTGGTAGCTGATCTATCAGGGCTGACCCGAGATCGCCAGTATGGTCAGGGCCGTCTGGACGACTTGGGTTTTATCGTTATCGATACGGGTGGTATCACGGGCGAGGAGCAAGGCATTGACGCCGCGATGGCGAGTCAGTCAATGGCGGCGATTGCCGAGGCCGACGTGGTGTTATTGCTGGTCGACGGGCGCGCTGGCTTGCACAGTGGTGATGAGGCGTTGGTGAGCTATTTGCGCAGCGAAGGGAAGCCTTTTCATCTGGTGGTCAACAAGATCGACGGGGTGGGTGAGGACATCGCCGCCAGTGATTTTTATCGTTTGGGTGTTGATCATCTTCACACTATTGCCGCATCCCACAATCGCGGCGTCAAAAAACTGATATCCGATGTATTGGCGCCGTGGGCAGATCAGGCCGAGGTAGAAGAAGCAGCAACCGATGCGGGCGCGATCAGAGTGGCAATTGTCGGGCGACCGAATGTCGGGAAATCTACGCTGGTTAACCGCCTGCTGGGTGAAGAGCGGGTGGTGGTGTTTGACCAACCCGGCACCACGCGCGACAGTGTGTATATCGACTATGAGCGCCGTGGCCGCCGCTATACCTTGATCGATACCGCCGGTGTCCGTAAGCGCAAAAATGTTCGCGAGGTGGTAGAAAAATTCTCTATCGTGAAAACCCTCAAGGCGATTGCCGATGCGCAGGTGGTTATCCTGACGCTCGATGCGCATGAGGGCATTGTCGAGCAGGATCTGCATTTGTTAGGGCAATGTATCGATGCCGGCCGCGCGTTGGTGATCGCGCTCAATAAATGGGATGGTATTGAAGCAGACGAGCGAGACTGGATCCGTTCCGAGCTGAAGCGGCGCCTGCAGTTTATTGATTATGCCGACATTCACTTTATTTCGGCGCTGCATGGTTCGGGAGTGGGGAAACTCTATGGATCAATCCACGCGGCGCACGAGGCCGCGACGCGGGAGCTGAGCACCCCCAAACTGACGCGCATCCTTGAAGATGCCGTGGCCAGCCATCCGCCGCCCATGGTCAATGGTCGTCGCGTCAAATTGCGCTATGCCCACGCCGGAGGTCAAAACCCGCCCCTGGTCGTGATTCACGGTACTCAAACTGACGCACTGCCGGCGAGTTACAAGCGCTATCTTGAAAAGATATTTCGACGCGAGCTTGAGCTGCACGGCACCCCCATTCGCATTGAGCTGCGCTCGGGAGAGAATCCCTATGCCGGCAAGCGTAACAAGCTCACGCAGCGACAGGTGCAGCGCCGTCGCCGGTTGATGAGTCACATCAAGAAGTCTGAGAAAAAGGCGCGCGATAAAAAGCGCTGAGCGAGTAGTAATCCCAGGCAGCGCCCATTAGAGGGGCTCACCCTCCGGATACAGCGCTGCTTCGATGGCGGACAGGCGTTGCTGCAGTGCCAGCCGGTCTTTTGCCTGAATGTTCAGGTGTCCCACTTTGCGTCTACCGCGGATGGATTTGCCATACCAATGGAGATTCACATCCGCTGCGCGCAGCAAATCGTCATGGGCCGCGCGGCCCAGGAGATTCACCATCCCTGCGAAACCAGCGGGCCAAGTCTGCCCGGGGGTGACATCGGTAATCGCGCGCAGGTGATTGCCAAATTGTGAGGTGACGCCCGCGTCCTGAGACCAATGGCCACTATTGTGTACCCTGGGTGCCAGTTCGTTGACGCGTAACGCACCGCCTTCGTCGAACAGTTCGATCGACAGTACGCCGACATACGACCAATGGGCCAGAAGGGTGTGGGCAATGTGGTCTGCCTGCGCTTGGGTGTCGGCACTGACATCCGGCGCGGGCACTTCTGAGGTCAGCAGTATGCCTTCGCGATGTCGGTTCTCTGAGAGCGGATAAGTCGCAATCTCGCCGCTCGGGGTGCGCATCGCAATCAGCGATAGCTCGCGATCAAAGGCGACCGCGCCCTCGACGACCAGCTCGGGCAGTGTCGCCATGTTGTCAGCGAGCTCGGCCAGCATCGTGGCGTCTTTGAGTAGCCATTGATTCTGCCCGTCGTAGCCCTGCTCGCAGGATTTTACAAATGCCGGGTAGCCAAGCGCGTCGACTGCAGAAATCAATGCATCGGCGTCGTTCACCACGCGAAAGGGCGCCGTAGGAATGCCAAGCGATTGGAGCACTGTTTTCTCGCGACCGCGATGTTGGCAGACGCGAATCGATTCGGGGGAAGGTGCTACCGGGCAGTATGCGGTGAGGTCTTCGAGCAGGGTCACGCTCACGTGTTCTTTCTCGACGGTAATGACGTCGGGTTGGCCCAACGCATCGAATAGTGCCGCGGCTGATTCGATGCTCTCTCGAGCGACGATTGTACCGAGCCCGTCGACGCAGTCAGTGCCTTCGCCCGGGTCAGCGATAAACGCGAAGGTATGCCCCATCTCCCAGCCCGCGAGGGCCAGCATTCGAGCCAGTTGACCGCACCCGGCGATGGCGATGTGCATTAATCGACAGCGTGGGGCACGTTAGCGGTTTGCTGCGCTCGCCATTGCTGGAGTGCTTCGGCAAGTGCCGGATCGGCGGTTGCCAAAATCTGCGCCGCCATCAATCCCGCATTGTAGGCGCCGGGCTCGCCGATCGCCTGACAGGCCACTGCGACACCCCGCGGCATTTGCACCATCGACAGCAAGCTATCCAAGCCCTTTAAGTGTTTGCTGGAGACCGGCACGGCGATGACCGGGAGGTGCGTCATTGAGGCGGCCATACCCGCAAGATGCGCAGCACCGCCGGCACCGGCGATGATCACCCGAATACCGCGGGCGGCAGCGCCCTCGGCGAATTCCACCAGTCTGGCGGGGGTCCGATGCGCCGATACGACACGCGATTCGTGGGGAATCCCGAGTTCGCTTAAAACGGTGGTGGCAGCTTGCATGGTCTCCCAATCCGATTGGGATCCCATGATGATGCTGACCAGCGGTTCACTCATGTGCAACTCTCCTGATAAGCCTCCGTCGAGGGTCGAGGCCGTGGCAAGGGGCGGAGTCTATGGGTAAATGCCGCGGACTTAAAGGGAAGCCTGCCACCCCGATACGGGGGTTATTTCTAAAATGAATGGCAATTATGAGATCTATTTAGTTTGAAAATGCCCCCGGGCTACCTAGACTGCGCGCGTTGACAACGTACTGCCCCCACGGCGCCACGATTAAGGAGAACCGATATGTCGACTTATGCAGAGACCATCAAGGCCTTGGAGACCACCTGTGGTCAGACTGCCGGTTGGTCCGACATTAGCCCCGAGTACGCCGCACGCATGCGATTGCAGAATCGCTTTAAGACGGGACTCGACATCGCCCGCTACACGGCGGCGATCATGCGTAAAGACATGGCGGACTACGACCGGGATCCGGCGCACTACACGCAGTCTTTGGGGTGTTGGCATGGGTTCATAGGCCAGCAGAAGCTGATCTCGATAAAGAAGCATTTTGGCAATACCGATAAGCGTTACCTTTACCTGTCAGGATGGATGATCGCCGCGCTGCGATCGGATTTTGGCCCACTGCCTGATCAGTCTATGCACGAAAAGACGTCAGTGCCTGCGCTGATCGAGGAGCTCTATACCTTTTTGCGACAGGCTGATGCGCGTGAGCTCGGTGGATTATTCCGTGCATTGGATGCGGCGCGGGAGAGCGGTAACGATGTCGAGGCGCAGGGAATCGTCAAGCAGATCGATAACTTCCAGACTCACGTCGTCCCTATCATCGCCGATATCGATGCGGGTTTCGGAAACGAAGAAGCGACCTACCTGCTGGCGCGCCGCATGATTGAGGCGGGCGCTTGCGCGATCCAGATCGAAAACCAGGTGTCTGACGAGAAGCAGTGCGGCCACCAGGACGGCAAGGTCACCGTCCCTCACGCCGATTTCATCGCCAAAATACGCGCGATTCGCTACGCGTTCCTCGAGCTGGGCGTTGAAGACGGCATCATCGTCGCGCGCACAGACTCACTTGGCGCGGGTTTGACCAAGCAGATAGCAGTGACCGCCGAGCCAGGTGACCTGGGCGATCTTTACAACAGCTTCCTCGACGGTGAATACATCGAGAACGCCGACGACATCGCTAATGGCGACGTCGTGGTGAAGGCGAATGGCAAACTGCTCAAGCCAGCCCGACTGGCCTCGGGCCTGTTCCAATTCCGCAAGGGCTCGGGTGAAGATCGGGTAGTGCTTGACTGCATCACCTCGTTGCAAAACGGCGCGGACCTGCTGTGGATCGAGACAGAGAAGCCGCATGTCGGCCAGATCGCCGCTATGGTCAATCGTATTCGCGAGGCCGTGCCGGACGCCAAACTGGTTTACAACAACAGCCCCTCGTTCAACTGGACCCTGAGTTTCCGCCAGCAAGTCTTCGACGCCTGGTCTGAGGAAGGGCAGGATCTCTCGGCCTATGATCGTGCCGCATTGATGGACGCCGGTTACGACGAGACGGAGCTGGCCATTGAGGCGGATCGTCGCATTCAATCATTCCAGCGTGATGCCGCGCGCGAGGCCGGTATCTTCCATCACCTGATCACGTTGCCGACTTATCACACGGCAGCGCTGTCTACCGACAACCTCGCTAAGGAGTACTTTGGTGAGGCGGGAATGTTGGGTTACGTCGCTGGAGTTCAGCGCAAGGAGATCCGTCAGGGTATTGCCTGCGTTAAGCACCAGAATATGGCGGGATCGGACATGGGTGATGATCACAAGGAGTACTTCTCCGGTGATGCTGCACTCAAGGCGGCGGGCAAAGACAACACCATGAATCAGTTCGGGTGATCGCCTGACTGCAAGGAAGTGAGGCGCGGGCACTTCGGTGCCCGCGCTTGCGTTTACTGCGCCGCGCGCGCACTCTTTCTGATATGAAGTGGGAAGACACTGAACAGCAGGTTTGCTCGGTTGCCCGGGCGCTGTCCGTATTGGGCGAGCGCTGGACCCTCCTGATTATTCGCGATGCCTTCCGGGGAACGCGCCGCTTTGACGATTTCCAGCGCAGTCTCGGCGTGACACGCCACCGCCTCTCAGAGCGTTTGCGGAAGCTGGTGGAGCAAGGCGTGCTGACGCGAGTCCCGTATCAGGAGCGACCCGTTCGTTACGAGTACCGGCTGACGCGAAAAGGGTTGGCGTTGTACCCCGTATTGATGACCCTGAGTCAGTGGGGTGACGACTGGATGGACGATGGCAATGGCCCGCCGCAAAGCTATCGACACAGCCTATGCGGTAAGGTCACGCGTCCGGTGCTGACCTGCGATGAATGTGGAGAAGGGTTGCGACCTGAAGAGGTATCAGCGCAATTCGGCGAAGTGCTGGGCCACTATGCAGCGCACCTCAAGGCGCAGGGCGTGCCGCTACCCTCAGACGGCGAGTTGGCCCGTGATGCAGCGCGGTATTGGCGAGAGCAAAAAGGAGGCGGGCAGTGAACGAGAAGGTGAATGAGCTGGTAATGAATGCGGATCTGGCGACGATGTCACAGTCAGCCCTAGCGCCCGAGGCAGAGCAATTACATCGCAAGCAGCGACTGGCCGCAGCCCTGCGACTGTTCGGGAAATTCGGGTTTGATGAGGGCGTCGCAGGCCACATTACGGTCCGCGATCCGATCGATACCAACACCTTCTGGGTGAACCCCATGGGGCGTTCGTTCAAACTCATGCGAGTTTCCGATCTGATTCGTGTCAGCCACGCGGGAGACATCGTCGAGGGAGAAGGTCTTCTGAACGGCGCCGCCTTCACGATTCATAGCCATATTCACGCGGCTCGGCCGGAAGTGACCGCTGCTGCTCACGCGCACTCGATTTACGGCAAAACCTGGTCGTCATTGGGGCGATTGCTCGACCCTCTGACGCAGGACGCCTGCGCGTTCTATGGTGATCAGGTGTTACTTGATGACTACACCGGCGTCGTTGTGTCGATGAGCGAGGGTGAGCGACTGGCGGCTGCGCTAGGCGACAAAAAAGCGATCGTTCTCAAGAATCATGGGCACTTGACGGTGGGTGAGTCGGTGGACGAAGCGCTCTGGTGGTACGTGACCTTTGAGCGCAGCTGCCAGGCACAGTTGATGGCGGAAGCAGCAGGGACAACCCAGCCTATCCCGCATGATATGGCGTTGCACACCGCCGGGCAGGTGGGGAGCACGTTGGCCGGTTGGTTCAGTGCACAGCCATTATTCGACGTGATTCTGTCTGAACAGCCCGACTTGCTAGATTAGGGTGCAAGTCGGCTGGTATCCGTTCGCAGTCGGTCGTGATCAAAAGCGAACCACAGTAATGTCAGTACGGCCGCTTCGATCACCACCAATACCCGATGAATAGCGAACACCTGATCGGTGCGCTCGGTAAGGCCCGAGATCGCCGCGAGTCCTTCGTAGATGGCCCACGCAGCGGCCATCCCCAGTAAATAGCCCGCCTGCTTGGCGACATCGAGTTTGCGGAGTTGCTCTACAGAGACCAGCAGCAATGTCTCACAGCGCACCAGATAGTTGCCCAATGCAAATGTGACTTGGTATCCCAGGTAGACAAACAGGGCGAGGGGCAACTCCAGTGGCAGGAACAGTACCGCTACGACACCGCTCAGCGTCACTACCTCGACCAGCAATGACAAGCGAAAAAACCATGCGGGTGTCAGGATGCGCCGGTATTGGGTCGCCACGGCCAAGGTGCCGAGTGCGAGACCGATGCCGCCGGCGGAAAAGACCGCCGGTGAGAGCGGCGTGTAAAGGACAAAAACCGTTCCGATGGATAGCCCGAGAAACAGCGAATTCAAAAACTTATAGCGGATAAAAGCCCCGGGCCGAATGGCGGGGTGGCTCTCCATGTCAGTAGTCTACGCCGCGTCGGGCGCTGACCCCGGCCCGATAGGCGTGTTTGATTTCCTTGACCTCGGAGACGGTATCCATGGCTTCTCGCAGCGCCTGGCCGCCGCCGCGCCCTGTGACCACGACACTTTGCGACTCAGGTCGCCCAGTGATGGCGGCGATGACCGTCTCTTCGGGCAGATAGTCAAAAGCGAGCATGTAGGTCAGCTCGTCCAGCACCACAAGGTCGTAGCTGGCGTCATTCAGCATGTCGGCCGCGCGATCCCACGTGGCGTTGGCAGCGACGATGTCTCCCTCTCGGTCCTGAGTGTCCCAGGTAAAGCCGGTGCCCATTTGATACAGCGTTACCTCGGGGTGCTGCTCGCGCACATAAAGTTCCTCACCGGAGGCCTGCACGCCCTTAATGAACTGGACGATCCCGACCTTTTGACCGTAGCCGAGGGCGCGCACGACCATGCCAAAAGCGGAACTGGTTTTGCCTTTGCCGTCGCCGGTGAGCAGGACGCTCACGCCGCGTTCGATATCGGCCTTGGCGATGCCCTCGTCGACCGCCGCTTTTTGCTTCGCCATCGCTTTGTTGTGTCGGGTAGTTTTATCCATAGCGCGATCCTATAACGTGAGTCGGAAGCCGGCATAGGCGGTGAGACCCGGTACCCGATAATCAGGCACGACTTGATCAGACTGATCCGTGATATTGAGCACTCTGGTCTCCAGAGACAGCCGCGGTGACCACTGCCACCGCGCGGTGAGGTCAACGCTCAAGGTGTCACCAATCGTTTGCTGGTAGGGGTCGACCGCCTCACCCGTATGCCGAGCAGTTAAACGTGCGACCCATGGACCTTGTGACCACACCGCGCTGAGTCGACTGCTCTGCTCGGGGCGATAGGGTCGGTCGCTGCCATTTTGTTGC
>Ga0255776_10005848_pt1 | contig 12659 bp, 10 predicted proteins | sample 071ome_19_FD_179974 | JGI IMG/M metagenome (GOLD analysis project Ga0255776, IMG submission 179974) | Coastal salt marsh microbial communities from the Groves Creek Marsh, Skidaway Island, Georgia - 071413AT metaG (version 2) | ecosystem: Environmental > Aquatic > Marine > Intertidal zone >...
CGTGTGGCCAAGGCCTACGCCAAAGTGTGGACTGATGATGGCTCTCCACTGCTAAGTATCTCCCGTGCTCAGCAGAAAGCATTAACGGTCGCTTTAAAAGCCGAGTACGGGCAGGATATTCCTGTATCCCTGGCGATGACTTACGGCACGCCTTCCATGGTCGATGCTGGCCGCGAATTACGCCAGTCTGGCGCTGAGCGACTGGTGATTCTGCCACTGTATCCACAGAACTCATCATCAACTACGGCTGCGGTTCACGATGCTTATGCTCGTGCCCTGGGGCCGTGTCCGCATGTACCGGCTGCGCGCTGGATCACCGATTACCATGTGAATCCGGGATACATAGGTGCGCTGGCGAACTCTGTACGTGAATACTGGGCCGAGCACGGGCGGGGCGATCGTCTGATGATGTCCTTTCATGGCATTCCCCAGCGCTACGAAGACCGCGGTGACCCGTATCCTACTCAGTGCCGGGCAACCGCTGCGGCTCTGGCTGAAGCACTGGAACTCCGTGAAGATCAGTGGGTTTGCAGCTTCCAGTCGCGCTTTGGGCGTGAAGAGTGGGTGAAGCCCTATACCGACCATACCCTTGAAGACTGGGGTAAAGCCGGTGTCGGCCGTGTCGATGTCATCAGCCCAGCGTTTGCTGCAGACTGTCTTGAAACACTTGAAGAGTTAGATATGGAAAACCGTGAAACCTTTATTGAGGCCGGCGGTAAGGATTATCACTATATTCCTTGTCTCAATGACCGTGCTGATCATATTCAGATGATGGTAAATCTTGTCAAAGATAACGCCTGCGGCTGGGATTGACCGCTTCAACTTACTTGATGTAATTTCTGGAGGCCTGATTGTTAACTACAGTCATGGCCTCTGGCCCTCCCTTATGTAACTATGCGTCCTGAATTCTAATTACCAGAAGCTTTGCTATGTCTGAGAATCAGCGCATCCTCCTTGAAGTCCGGGATAATATTGCCTGGGTTTATCTGAATCGCCCGGAAAAACTCAACGGCTTAGATATGCCGATGTTTACCGAGATGGTGGCGACGGCGAAGAAAATCCGTAAAGACCGCAGTATTCGTGCTGTGATTCTTGCTGCGAAAGGAGAGTCTTTTTGCGCGGGCCTCGATTTTAAGGCTGTCAGTAAAAATCCATCCATGATTGCCAAGGTGTTTCTGAAGCTGCCGTGGACTAAGCAGAACCTCGCTCAGGAAATCGCCCATTGCTGGCGGGACCTGCCTATTCCGGTCATCTGCGCAATTCACGGAAATTGCTTTGGTGGCGGTATGCAGATCGCGCTGGCGGCGGATTACCGTATTGCTACACCGGACGCCAATCTCTGCATTATGGAAATGAAATGGGGTCTGATTCCGGATATGAGCGGTATGGTGACGCTATCACGGTTAACCCGCGTCGATATCGCACAGGAGCTGACCATGACTGGTCGTCAGTTTTCGGCTGAAGAAGGTCATACTTATGGTCTGATTTCGAAGCTGGCTGATGATCCCCTGGCAGAAGCTGAAGCGCTAGCTCGCACCATTGCAACCAAGTCACCAGATGCCATTGCAGCAACGAAATATCTGTTCAAGAAAACCTGGAAAGCGGACACCTGGAAAACACTGCGCTGGGAGCGCTGGGTTCAGGCACGGCTGTTAGGGCGGAAGAATCAGCAGATCGCAATGAAGAACGGTCTGGCTGGCAAGGGCGCTGAACCCAAGCCATTTAAAGACCGCACTAGCTTTAAGTAATATTGCTGGCGAGTATCTCGGGCGGTTGTCTGGTTCCCCGGCGCGGATCAGAGCATCCTGCCCTGAACGCCTCATCATCAGGCCATCGCGCTGCCGGGGGCGGGCACATAAAACCGCAAATTTGTTAAGGTTTTATGATGCCCTGCATATAAAACAGTTTGGTTTCGCGACGCCTTGTTTTAATTCTCGCCCAGGAACCCACCGGTCTGGTGTGCCCATAACTGAGCGTAGATCCCACCCAGTTTCAGCAACTCATCGTGACTTCCCTGTTCTACGATCACGCCTTTATCCATCACGATCAGACGGTCCATTGCGGCAATGGTCGACAGACGATGAGCAATGGCTATTACGGTTTTATTTTCCATCAGTTGATACAGGCTATGCTGAATGGCTGCCTCGACTTCGGAGTCGAGGGCCGATGTCGCTTCGTCGAGAATCAGGATGGGCGCATCTTTCAACAGAACCCTGGCGATGGCGATTCGTTGGCGCTGACCACCAGATAGTTTTACACCGCGCTCGCCGACCTGAGCGTCGTAACCACGATTGCCTTCCGGATCATGCAGAGTCTGAATAAATTCATCGGCTTCAGCTTTTCGGGCGGCACTTAACAGTTCTTCGTCGCTTGCGTCCGGGCGCCCGTAAAGAATGTTATCGCGCACGCTACGGTGTAGCAGGGAAGTGTCCTGCGTCACCATGCCTATCTGCGCTCTGAGACTCTCTTGCGCAACTTTGCGGATGTCCTGTCCGTCTATGCTTATCACACCGCTGTCGATGTCGTAAAAGCGCATCAGCAGATTAACCAGAGTAGATTTCCCGGCACCTGAACGGCCGACCACACCGATTTTTTCGCCGGGCTTGATATCGAGGTTCAGGTGTTCAAAAACTGGATGACGTTCGTTGTCTGCGCCTTCGTATGAGAAGGTCACGTCCTTGAGGGTTATTCCGCCCTGATTGGCAGTCAGTGCTGGTGCATTGATTTCGTCGGTGATGGTCTGAGGTTTTGATAGTGTGGTCATACCATCGGCGACGGTACCCAGGTTTTCAAACAGGGCGCCGACTTCCCACATAATCCATTGCGCCATACCGTTTATTCGCAATGCCAGGCTTATCGCGATGGCGATAGCGCCAACGGTGATGGCACTGTCTACCCATAGCCAGATTGAGACGGCTGCGACTGTAAAAGCCAGCAGATAATTAATCAGATTCACTGAAAAGTTCAGTCCGGTGGCCAGACGCATCTGGCGATACACAGTACCGAGAAAGCCATCCATGCTGTCGCGGGCGTAGGCCGTTTCGCGATCGGTATGGGAAAAAAGCTTAACTGTCTGAATATTGGTGTAGCTATCGACGATTCGGCCGGTCATTACGCTGCGTGCATCCGCCTGTTCGGTGGCAACGTTTTTCAGGCGAGGGACAAAATACAACTGAATACCAATATAAAGCGCTAACCAGACGAGCATGGGGATCATCAAACGCCAGTCTGCTGAGCCGACCATGACCACGGCTGAGAAAAAATACACCAGAATATAGACGAGCACGTCGAGCAGTTTCATCACGGTTTCTCGTACTGCCAGAGCCGTTTGCATGACCTTAGTGGCAACTCGTCCAGCAAAATCGTTCTGGTAGAAACTCAGGCTCTGCTTAAGCAGGTACCGGTGCGCCTGCCAACGGATACGCATCGGGTAGTTGCCCAGCAGTGTCTGGTGGACAACCGCGGCATGCAGAAAGACAACCAGCGGTAGCCCGACCAGCACCATCACTGTCATGAAAATGAGTCTGTTGCCGTCCTCCTGAAACAGTGTTTCAGGTGTGCGGGTGGACAGCAGATCGACGAGGTCGCCCATAAAGGCGAACAGCATAACTTCGAGTACGGCCATAAGAGCGGTCAAAACTGACATGCTCAGTAATGAGGGTTCGAGCCCACGGGTGTAATGCCGGCAGAAGGCGTAAAGGCCTTCAGGTGGTTGCTGTGGGTGCTCTGGTGGAAAGGGCCGGATGATATTTTCAAAAAACTTAAGCATGGTGGATCAGCAAATAAGGAAACTCAGCTGCACGATAGCGGGTATGTGACCGGAATGTAAGGGAATCACCCGATGGCGAGCGGGAGAATGAGTTGCATAGAAAAGACAATCCGGTAGCCTGTGCGTCACAGTTACTTTTTATTATCGTCAGGGTGAGAAAAATTCACTGTACTGTACGCAGAATCAGTCTATCTTTCGCACCAACTTCAAATAGCCGAGCGACCACCTGAGGAGGTAACGAGCCTGATGCTGACCCAACCAGAAGACTACTACGACGCTGAGACCTTTGCCCGTATCAAACAAGCGGCTGACCAGCACGAAACGCCTGTTCTGATCGTGGATACAAAGACCTTCAGTGATCAGTTGGATCATCTGATGAGCTGTTTCCCGTTCGCGAAAACTTATTACGCTGTGAAGGCGAACCCAGAGCGAGAAGTACTGGAGATTTTGCGTGACCGTGGTTGTAACTTCGACGTGGCGTCACGTTATGAGTTCGACAAAGTGTCTGCGCTGGGCGTGTCTGCTGATCGTTTCAGCTTCGGCAATACCATTAAGAAGATCCGTGACATCAAGTATTTCTACGAAAAGGGTGTACGTCTGTTCGCCAGCGACTCTGAGTCTGATCTGCGTAATATCGCAGAAGCGGCTCCGGGTTCTAAGGTGTTCGTGCGCATTCTGACTGACGGCTCGCAGACCGCAGATTGGCCGCTGTCCCGTAAGTTTGGTTGTCACGTGGATATGGCGCTGGAGCTGTGCATTCTGGCACGTGATCTGGGTCTGGTACCTTACGGTATATCCTTCCACGTAGGTTCTCAGCAGCGTGATATCGGTGCATGGGACTCTGCCATTGCGAAAGTGAAGTGGATCTACGATCGCCTGAAAGAAGAAGAAGGCATAGAGCTGAAGATGGTTAACCTGGGCGGTGGCTTCCCAGCTAACTACATCAGCCGTACCAACTCGCTGGAAACATATGCAGAAGAAATCACCCGCTTCCTGAAGGAAGACTTTGGTGATGAGCTGCCAGAAATCATTCTGGAACCGGGTCGTTCTCTGGCGGCTAACGCCGGTATTCTGGTCAGTGAAGTGGTTCTGGCAAGCCGTAAGAACCGTACCGACCTGCACCGCTGGTTGTATACCGATATTGGTAAGTTCGGTGGCTTTATCGAGACTCTTGATGAAGCGATTAAGTACCCACTGTACGTTGAGCGTGATGGTGAGTGCGAAGAAGTAATTATTGCGGGCCCAACCTGTGACTCTGCAGATATTCTGTACGAACAGTACAAGTATGAACTACCACTGTCGCTGGAAGCCGGTGACCGCATGTACTGGTTCTCCTGTGGTGCTTACACCACGACGTACAGCGCAATTGAGTTCAACGGTTTTCCTCCACTGAAAACTGTTTGTATCTGATCTGTCGCCCCATAACAGGGGGGATGGCAAAAAAAGCCGGAGAGGTGTATGCCTCTCCGGCTTTTTTGTTGATACGGATGTCGTGGTGCATGTTATTCCCTTTCGAAGGTCTGCGTACGGCGCCAGTCAAGCGGGGAGCATCCGGTAAAAGTGCAAAACTTTACTGCGAAATTCGTCTTTAACGAATAATCGGTGTCAGGGCGCATTGTTTTGCACACCGGATGTTCACCGCAATTGACTGGATAAAGCCGGACGGACCAGAGAAAGGGGATAAGGTGTGCCGGGACTGTCTCAGGTGGACGCCGGACGAATACCTTCGGCAGGGACAAACGTAGTGCCCCTACCAAGGCAATATTGCAGCAGCGCTTATTGTGCTGCTGGCGCTTTTTCCATCACTGCCACAAACATAGTGTCGGCGTCAGTGTCGGGTGCACCGGCCATTTTTTCACTGATCAGTGTGAACTCAGTGTTCTGCGACAGGAAAGTAGCAACGATGTCTTCGTTTTCTTCGACCAGCCAGCTGCAGGTTGCATAAACAAGGCGACCGCCGTTGCGTACTGCTTTACTCGCGTTGCTCAGAAGTTTCAGCTGCAGAGCATTGAGCTCTTTAATCTGTTTGTCGTTCAGGCGGGTGCGTGCATCCGGGTTACGACGCCAGGTACCTGTAGCTGAGCAGGGTGCATCGACCAGTACTTTGTCGAAGCCTTGCTGACGGGCGACTTCGGCAGGCAAGCGCAGAGCTGCTTCGCCGTCCCAGGTGAAGGTACGGATGTTGGCGTGGCCGGCACGTTTTGCGCGCTTTTTCAGTTCGGCGAGTTTGTAGTCGTGGAGATCTGTCGCAACTACGACGCCCTTACCCTGAGTGGCATCAGACAGAGCCAGGGCTTTGCCGCCAGCACCTGCACAGGCATCCCAGACTTTATCACCGCGTTCTACTTTCACGGCCGCACAGATCATCTGGCTGGCGTGGTCCTGAATTTCGACGCGGCCTTCTTTGAAGGCGGTGGTCTGGCTGATGCCAAAACCGCCGGTAGCACACAGACCGGTACCGTTAATTGCCGCTTCAACGCCTTCGTTTTTCAGCTCTTCAAGAAGTTTCTGGGCATCCTGATCCAGTCGAGGGCGTAGCCACAGTGGCGGGCGGGTCTGCTGCATACGGACAAAATTATGTGCCTGGCGGTCATTCCAGTTACTGCGCTCAACACGGGCATCAATGGCTGGTTTCAGTTCTGGGCTGAGGCCGTACCACAGCAGGGCCAGAAGGGAGTCTGGGTTTTCACGAACCCAGGCTTCGGTTTCTTCTACCGTAGTCTTACGGCTGCCAGCCTGCCAGTCTTTCGGGATATACCATTGAGAGTGGCTACGCTTCTGAATCCAGAACCAGAAGTTATTCCGGCCGAGGTCTTCAGAGTACTGTGGTTTCCATTCATCCGCCCATTTAGCCCAGTCCTGATCTAAGCCTTTAGCCTGAATCAGTTCCAGAGCGCAGGCGAGCTGGCGGAAACGCTGAGCGTGTTGCATCGCATTACCCAGTTCCAGCGGCAGGGTTTCACGGTGCTTACGACGCCAGTCGGCAGCTTCCTGTTTGAGCCAACGGTCAAAGTGAAAATGTTCCGGCTGTGCGACCCATTTCAGCCACAGGCTATTAAGCTGGTTGTAGTTAATCAGCATGGGTTTGTCGCTCATAAGATTCTCCGGTCGCACAGGTGGGTGCGGCAGTATACCTGAAACTGCCGCCGGAGAATTCTGTTATTGCTGACGGAATTGACTCGGGCTGACGCCAGCCCAGTTTTTGAAGGCTTTAGCAAAGTTACTGGCGTCGCTGTAGCCGAGTTGGTCGGCGATCTGGTCAACGGACAGCTTGGTGTCTTGCAGCAGGCGCTGGGCCTTGGTGTAGCGCAGCTCGTCTTTAATCTGCTGGAAGCTACTTTGCTCTGCCTTGAGTTTACGGTTCAGGGTCGCAGCGGACATAAATAGCATGCCGGCCACATCTTCCACCGTTGGCATTTCAGCGAGATGATCGTTGAGAATCTCCCGGACCTTGCCTGCCATAGTGTTCGTCTCGTTGACGGATGTCAGTGCCTGCTTGAGTTCGGTGTCTGCCAGGTTCTCCAGTGTCGGATTGAAGAAGGGGAGTAGCCCTTCAAGTGGCTTGCGTGGCCAGGTAAGACAGTTGACCGGTGCGCGGCTGTAAACGGTGCAATGGGGCAGTACAGTCTGTTCGAGCATGTTGCCGCCACTGCGGATCTGAATCATGCTGTGTTCGTCACGAGCGTTTTCGCCGACAAGCGTGCGGCAGATAGTTTCTACGCTGGAGAGAAATGCCAGAATCATAAAATCACCTGCACGGGAGTCCTGAGTGCGGGTGTTGATGTACATATGACGGCTGCTGTTGTCATTCTCCCGGCGGATTTCAAACAGCTGTACCCGTGTTTCGAGGTAGCGTTCGATTTTATCGGCGGCGTCTTCAATGGTTGCGCTGTATTGTGCCGCGTAACCAAGTGCACCGTGTTTTGATAACGTCATGCGTTTGCCGAATTCCAGCGCACAGGCGCTGCCAGCTGCTTCGCAGAAGTTATCAATGAGCTGTAATGCCGATTCATGACCGACCTGAGTATTCGGCAGGAACATCAGGTTCTCAGGAAGACCTGTTCCTTCGAGCAGTGTTGCCATAGAAATACCCCGCTCGAAGGCAAGTTCGCCGAGCAGAATCAGGTAGTCTGATGACAGCCGGTACTCTCCTGTACCCAGGGTTTTCGTGGTCATGTTGAGATGTCTTTGTCAGTTCTTTGTCAGGTATTCACCGGAGACTTTTCCGGCAACTGGTTTTGCACTATATGAACTACAGAATGAAAGCATAGCACCCAGTGAGATGAGCGGCAGTATGTCATAGTGATAATCTGTCAGGTATGTGAAATATGGCCAAAACCTGAGCACATGCCGCAAACTGTTAACTGGTTCCCCTGATAGGAGACGCCGTATGACTGAATTACATAATAAATCTGCTCAGGTAGAGATCCGCCCGCGCCGCATGGCGTTTGATACGGAAACACCGATGAGCAAATACGCGTTTAAAAATAATTCACTGATCAGTACATTTTTTTATGCACTGTCGGCGTTATTTCCGGACGGTGAACGCTTTTTTATTCATTCGGTAAGGCTTTATCGCGACCAGATAAAAGACGAGACTCTGAAAGAACAGATCCGTGGTTTTATCGGTCAGGAAGCGCATCATGGTGTTTCCCATGAGGCTTTGAACCAAGCAATTACGGACATGGGTTTCCCTATGGATCGTATTACCAAAAAATTGCATAAGCGCGTCGATTTTCTGAAAAATTTCAGCCACGGTCGTCAGCTGGCACTGACCGTTGCTATGGAGCATTTCACCGCGTCGCTGGCTGAATTTCTGCTTAAAAACTCCGAAATTCTTGATGATGCAGAACCAACAGTCCGTAAAATGCTGATCTGGCATGCGGTTGAAGAAATCGAGCATAAAGCGGTTGCGTTTGACGTGTATAACGCCCATGTCGGCGATGAATTTATGCGTAAGCGGGTGATGGTTATTTCTATGATAAGCCTGTTTTCCCGCCTGGCGATGTATCAGGTCTGGCTGCTGCGTTCTCAGCGACATTTTCCTAGCTGGCGTGAGTGGAAGGAAGCCGCGGTATTTTTCTGGGGTAAGAAAGGTCTGCTGCGCGACAACATGAAAGGTCTGGCGAAGTTCTTTAAGACCGGTTTTCACCCTTGGGATATCGACCAGACTGACCTGATTGAAGATTGGGAAAAGCGTTTCCCGGACGTCGCATCTCTTCAGATGTCCTGAATCTGAATCATGTTTGTTTGATTGCTCCAGCGCCCGGCTTTGTCCGGGCGCTTCGCGTCTGGGGCGCATTCAGGCATAATGCCCGCTTTTCTTCTAAGGGTATTCCGACATGTCTGTAGAACAGAGCCTGATCGAGCGTAGTGGTGGCCAATGTGAAATGTGTACTGCCAATGACGGACTGAGTGCATACCAGGTGCCACCTGAGAGCGTTGCGTCTGCAGACAACAGTGTACTGCTGTGCTCTACCTGTAAAGGTCAGGTTGAGAGCGGTGAACTGGATGTAAACCATTGGCGTTGTCTGAATGATGCAATGTGGAATCAGGCGCCACCAGTGCAGGTTATGGCCTACCGTATGCTGAAGCGCCTGGAGGCGGAATCCTGGGCGCAGGATGCCCTTGAAATGATCTATATGGATGATGAGACCCGTAAGTGGGCGGAAACCAGTGTTGCGGCCGAGCAGCGTGAGCCAACGCTCGATGTTAATGGTGCGGCACTGGCAGCCGGCGATAACGTTACTCTGGTGAAAGACCTTGATGTGAAAGGGGCTAATTTTACTGCCAAGCGGGGCACTATGGTGCGAGGTATTTCGCTATCAGATAACCCGTTGCACATCGAAGGTAAGGTAAATGGCAGCCGTATTGTTATTATTGCGGCTTACTGTAAAAAAGCCTGAAACAAGATGCTTGATATCAGCAGCCTGATATATCACCTGACGGGAGAACGTGATGAAAAACGAATTCTGGCATGAACGCTGGGAAAAGAATGAAATCGGATTTCATCTGGATGACGCTAACCCTGCGATCGTAAACCACTGGCACACCATGCCGATAGATCTCGGTGATCGTGTTTTAGTGCCTCTTTGTGGCAAGTCGCTGGACGTGATCTGGTTGCTGCGTGAGGGTTATCAGGTTGTTGCAGCAGAACTCAGTGAAATAGCTCTGGATGCACTGGCGGAATCTATCGAAGAAACCTTCAGTCTGGCGGTAGACAAGCAGCAGGTCGGTGACCTGATTCTCTATCGTGCGGCGGGTATTCTGCTGATCTGTGGTGATTGGTTCAGTCTCACAGACTACGACATTGGCCCGGTTCACGCGGTGTATGACCGTGCTGCGCTGGTGGCTATGCCAGAACATATGCGTGCTGATTACGTTGCTCAGCTCACCCGTATCAGTAAAGGTGCGCCGCAGCTACTGGTGACCTTTGAATACGACCAGAACGAAATGTCAGGTCCGCCGTTCTGTGTGCATCCGGATGAAATTACAGGGCATTATTCCGCGACGATGAACATCGACACGCTGTTTTCGAAAGATGTCCTTAACAGCGAGCCTAAATTCCGCGAACGCGGACTCAGCGCGCTGCAGGAAACGGTTCTGCGTCTTACTCCGCGCGACTGATCTGAAAAACCTCAATGGTGTTGCTGGTAGGATAGTGCCAGCGCACATTGAGGTCCCATATCAGTACACCATACTCGCGGTTTTCATCATGTGCCTGATAGGCTGGGCGAGGGTCCTGCGACAGGCATTCCTCTATCACGCTTACGACCTTTTCCTTCAGTCTTACAGACGCCTTCTCTGCTTGTTCCTTTGCTTCACTTGTCCATGTTACAGCCAGCTGTGCAGGTGCTTCAGGCGCTATCTGATTAACGGCATTCGCAGGAGTGTCCGCATATGGCACGTAGGGTTTGATATCAAGAACGGGTGTGCCATCGAGAAGATCCGCGCCAGCTACTTTCAAAGTTGTACCTTCTATACCCATAACCTTCACCAGTGATTGTCCAAGACCGTTGGGTCGATGAGTGCTTCGTGTTGCAAAAACGCCAATACGTTGATTGCCACCGAGTCGCGGTGGGCGCACCCGCAGAGAGTCTGGCCGACTACCTACACCATGGAAGTAAAAGATCAGCCAGACATGTGATACGGCTTCAAGACCTTGCAGCGCTGCTGGGTCATCGTAGGGTGGTTGTAGCTCAATACGTGTAATCACTGAGGGTGCCAGTCCGGGTTGCCGAGGAATCGCGAACTTCTCTTTGTAGGGGGATCGGGCAATCGCAAGAATATCGAGTTGTGGCATGGGGCTCTCCGCATTGAGGATAGAAGTATACCCCTTTGGCGACACTGACGTGACTGACGCCAGTCGCTGGCTTCTGCGGATACTCCTTTGCCCGGCAAATTGCGCTATCATGCCCTACGTATCAGCAGGCAAGCCTGCTTGAGTGACCCTATTTTTTTGAGACAGAAACTAAGGATCGTAACCTATGAGTGGTTTACAGGACCGGATTCAGGATACTAAAGAGCGCATGCAGGACTGGGCTGATGACCGTAAAGGTGGTGGCAAAGGTTCTAAGAACATAGTCGTGTGGCTGGTAGCTCTCTATCTGATCATTACTGTTGTACTGGGTATATTCTGGTCGCAGGAACCAGATGATTTTGATATCCAGGCAAATGCTGCTGCCAAGGCGGAGCAGATGGGTGTTGAAGTAGTGCGTGGTTTTACTACGACGGCAACCCTGATGAAAGTGACCGATACCCTGCAGAACAAGCCGGGCGGCTACCTGAGCAATGACATCACTCCTCCGGGTCTGTGGTTGGATAATATTCCTAACTGGGAATTTGGTGTCCTGGTGCAGGTACGTGACTTCTCCCGTGCCCTGCGTAAAGACTTCAGCCGTTCTCAGAGCCAGTCTACAGAAGACAAAGACCTGGCAATCGCTGAGCCGCAGCTGCACTTTGATGCAAACAGCACCTTCCTGCCAGCCACTGAAAGCGAATACCAGCGTGGCGTAGATGCTCTGCAGAGCTACCTCGAACGTCTGTCAGATCCTACTGAGCCGACGGCCCAGTTCTATGCCCGTGCCGATAACCTGCGTCAATGGCTGTTTGATGTTGAGACACGCCTGGGCTCACTGTCTCAGCGCCTGAGTGCTTCTGTCGGCCAGCGTCGCCTGAATGAAGATATGAATATCCCGCACTCTACCGAGACCCCGGATGAAGAAATCGTTAAGACCTCATGGGGTCAGATTGACGACGTATTCTACGAAGCGCGTGGCACCTCGTGGGCACTGCTGCACCTGATGCGCGCTATTGAAGTGGATTTCCGTGAAGTGCTTGAGAAGAAAAACGCATTGGTAGGCCTGCGTCAGATCATTCGTGAACTGGAAGGCACTCAGGAAGCACTCTGGTCGCCAGTGATCCTTAACGGTAGCGGCTTTGGTGTTTTCGCTAACCATTCTCTGGTTATGGCGTCATACATCTCCCGTGCTAACGCAGCAATTCTCGACCTGCGTGAGCTGCTGGCTCAGGGCTGATTCTTAATCAGAACTCCCGCCTCTCAGGTACCGCAGTCTCGCGGTACCTGACTAACCTCGCTCCATCCTCTCTGAAAATATGACCTGATCTACAATTTCACTAGACAAGGCACGTATTTACATAACATTGGCTGGTTTTGCTGGCCCGTCTGTGCAATAAACTATTCTTTGGTGGCGTAAAGTGTCTTGTCATCACAGAGATTGATGCACACAAATGAAAGCTCTAATAACAATAATACTCAGTGCGGTTGTTCTGGCGTCCTGCGGTGGAGAAGAAGCAAATCCTGCCCCTGCAGAGGAAACGCCTGCGTCTCCAGCACCTGAAACACCTGTTAGTCTTCCTGATCTGGACG
>Ga0255776_10005853_pt1 | contig 12652 bp, 11 predicted proteins | sample 071ome_19_FD_179974 | JGI IMG/M metagenome (GOLD analysis project Ga0255776, IMG submission 179974) | Coastal salt marsh microbial communities from the Groves Creek Marsh, Skidaway Island, Georgia - 071413AT metaG (version 2) | ecosystem: Environmental > Aquatic > Marine > Intertidal zone >...
TTGCATGTTCAATGAACTGTTCTTCACCTTCTTTCAGGCTGATGGAGTTCACTACACACTTACCTTGAACACATTTTAGGCCAGCTTCAATGATGTCCCACTTAGAGGAGTCAATCATGATAGGCACACGAGCAATGTCAGGCTCGGAAGCGATTAGATTCAGGAAGTGAACCATAGCTTCTTTGGAGTCCAGCATGCCTTCGTCCATATTGATGTCGATGACCTGTGCGCCGGCTTCAACCTGTTGACGAGCCACTTCTAGGGCTTCGTCGTACAGTTCTTCTTTAATCAAGCGTTTGAAGCGAGCTGAACCTGTAACGTTAGTACGTTCACCCACATTGACGAATAATGAGTCTTCGGTGATGTTGAACGGCTCTAGACCGGATAGACGACAGGCTTTTGGAATCTGTGGAATTACACGTGGTGTTAAGCCAGCCACTTTGTCTGCAATGGATTTAATGTGCGCTGGGCTGGTACCACAACAACCGCCTACGATGTTGACTAAACCACTTTGAGCGAACTCTGCGACGATGTTGCCGGTTTCTTCCGGGGTTTCGTCGTATTCACCAAATTCGTTAGGCAGACCTGCGTTCGGGTGAGCTGAAACCAAACAATCGGCTTTATTGGCCAGTTCTTCCACATAAGGGCGTAACTCGTCGCCACCCAGCGCACAGTTGAAACCAATGCTTAAAGGCTTGGCGTGGGCAAGAGAGTTATAGAAAGCTTCTGCAGTCTGACCAGAAAGAGTACGACCACTGGCATCGGTAATGGTGCCTGAAATCATGATAGGCAATTCATAGCCTAGCTCTTCAAACACTTCCTGAACGGCATAAACAGCGGCTTTTGCATTCAAGGTATCAAAGATGGTCTCAATCAGAATGATATCTGCGCCACCTTCAATCAGGCCTTTGGTGGCTTCAACGTAGTTTTCTACCAGCAAGTCAAAGGTAACGTTACGTTTAGCCGGATCGTTTACATCAGGAGAAATAGAAGCTGTTCGGCTGGTCGGGCCTAAAACACCTGCCACAAAGCGAGGTTTGTCAGGATTTTGAGCGGTGAACTTGTCAGCGGCAGCTCGAGCAACTCGAGCACCTTCGCGGTTCAGCTCATAGGTTAACTCTTCCATGTCGTAGTCGGCTTGCGATACGCGGGTTGAGTTAAAGGTATTAGTTTCAAGAATATCTGAGCCAGCTTCCAGATACGCTTCATGAATCGCCTGAATGATGTCAGGTTGGGTAATGGAAAGTAGGTCGTTGTTGCCTTTAATTTCCATGTGGAAATCCGCAAAGCGCTCGCCTCGATAATCTTTCTCTTCGAGCTTATAGCTTTGGATCATGGTGCCCATTGCACCGTCCAAGACCAGGATGCGTTGTTTTAATTCTTGTTTTAATCGCTCTGTTCTTTGTTGTCTGGTTTCCATCGATTACCGCCAATTCTAACCGCTTGTTCTGTCGTTCAAATCCGATGCATAGGGGCACATCGGATACAAAAGGGGCGATATTCTAACAGAGCTGGAAATGGATTTCAGCCATCAACTGTAGGGTTTGTGGGCAATAAACGTAAATCAGGGCGCTGGGTCTTTTTAATACTTGACTAAAATGCTAAACTATTTGAAGAATTCTACAGTTAGAGTACAATGCCAGCCAATTTTGATGGCCAATGGTAAGTGAAAGGCGTTTTATGAGCGAATATGAACAAATTGATCACAACATCACTGTAACAGATGGTGCAAGAGAATATCTAGGTGAGTTGTTGGCTAAGCAGAACTCTCCAGGTATGGGTGTTCGCATGTACGTGACTCAGCCCGGTACCAAAAATGCCGAGACGTGTCTTGCTTACTGTAAACCGGAAGAGATCATTGAGTCAGATCTTGTTTCCGATTATATCGATTTCCGCTTGTATGTTGAACGTAACAGTGTGCCTTATTTGGATGAAGCGATTGTAGACTTCGCCAAAGACAAACTAGGTGGCCAGCTAACCATCAAAGCACCAAACGCTAAAATGCCTAAAGTGGATGAAAACAGCCCACTGAATGACCGTATCAACTACCTGTTGATGACTGAAGTAAACCCGGGGCTTGCTGCTCACGGCGGTGAAGTTAGTCTGGTTGAAGTGACTGAAGAGATGGTCGCCGTGCTTCGTTTTGGCGGTGGTTGCCAAGGTTGTAGTGCCGTGGATGTGACCTTGAAGAACGGTGTTGAAGCACGTTTACTGGAAGTTGTGACTGAGCTGAAAGGCGTGATTGACGTAACGGATCACTCGGTAACTGATAATGCTTACTATCAGTAAGCTGCTTTATTGAATATCTGGACTTCCTGTCCAACCCAAAAAAAACCAGACTTTGTCTGGTTTTTTTGTATCTGAATTTTAGATATCTAGATAATCAATTTCTTAAACCAAGATTAGATGAGTAACGCTTCTATTTCTCCTACTGGCTTAGTCCGCTCATTGAATCATTAGAAACTAAAGTAGTTCTCTGTCTATCAAAGACCGTTCTAGGGAACCTCTGAATAAGTCTCTCTCTGCTCTGGTCTATCAGAGAAATGTTTATTTGAGGCGCGGTTTTGCAGGCATAGCGGGTTATGTCAAAAAATCGCAACAATAAATAAGCATTTCTCTGAAGACCCCGGAGGGCGAGACTTTAAATACTTTTTAACTGGTAACCAAGTTAGGCGTTAAACTTCTTGAAAAGGTCTCGACATTTCCTTCGAAGCTCGCCTAGTTCAAAAGTATATCTAGCACTCGCAGAGCTAGAGTAGACTTATTCAGAGGTTCCCTAGCGGTTTAAAAGGTATTTTCGAATAGCACCTCTTCCATGGCTAGCTGTCCACCTCGACCATTGGCTGGTTTTTGAGCTTTACCGATAACGATCATCATACCAATTAGGTAACCTTCCGGAAGCTTAATTAATTCAGCTACGCGAGCGGGATCAAATCCCACCAAGGCTCCGGTGTCGTATCCCATCGCTTTGGCGCTCAACATCATGGTTTGAGCTGCCAGGCCGCAGCTACGAATTGCTTCGTCTCTCTGTAACTGTGGTTTTCCGTCATAGAAATCCGTCAGCATAGGTACAAGCATATCTTGTGCTTCTTTCGGCGCGTCTTGCCAATATCGTTCAGGGCGATCCTGCCAAGCGTTGATGTCCGCGCATAAAACGATTAACTCAGAAGCGTTTTCGACTTGTTGTTGGCCCCAGGCTGCCTCTTTTAGCTGGCTTCGAAGGCTATTATCTGTCACTCGAAGGAAGCGCCAGTGCTGAATATTGTATGAGGTTGGCGACAGCATGGTGGCCGAGATTAACTGCTCGAACTCGGCATCAGAAAGACGGGCAGAGCGATCAAAGTGTTTAACTGAACGACGTGTTTGTACTGCGGTAAATAGATCCATGATTTTTCCTCTTAGAGCAATGAAAGTTCGTAATTGAAGAGTTCATTTGTGATGGGGAAAAGCTTAATTGGTTTCTTTTAGGTTGATAATCTGTTGTTTGGTGTAATAACTGTTAACTAAAAGTTGACGATCTGGGTGTGGGACTGCGCGTGCGTTTTGGTGTAGATATCAGTCAGTAGGCGTTAGCCTGTTTACTGATCCCAATAGGGGTTATCACCTCCAAGGTATTCAACAGCGAAATCAATAAAGGCTCTAACCTTCGAGGGTAAATATTGTCGCTCCGGGAAAACCGCATAGATGGTCTTGTCAGGCATTTGATATTCTTCGAATAAGGAAACAAGCTTTCCTGATTTGATATCGGGGCCAGCAACAAAGGTAGGTAAACGACCAATGCCTACGCCTTGCAATAGGGCTTCACGTAAGCTTCACTGTTATTTACGTTGTAATTACCGGTGACTTCAACGGATTGGGTTTGCCCGTCTTTGATAAATAGCCATTCTTTGATGTCTTTTGAATAGGTGAAAATCAGGCAGTTGTGATCAGTTAGCTGACTCAGTTCGATAGGCCTGCCATGCGTCTCTATGTATTCGGGGGAAGCACATAGGACATTACGCAGTGGCGCCAGTTTGCGAGCAATCAGGCTTGAATCGGGTAAGTCTCCGCCGCGAATCGCGATGTCAAACCCTTCACCAATCAAATCAGCGACTTTATCGTCCATGACCATTTCAATGCTGATCTTAGGATAACGCTTGAGGAATTCAGGAATTAAAGGCGCGATATGCAATCGTCCAAAGGACATAGGCGTGTTGATCCTCAGTCGTCCCTGAGGTTCTCCTTGGAGTTGAGCTACCGCATCTTGAGCGTCTTTGGCAGCTTGATGGGCAATACGAGCATGTTGGAAGAAATGTTCTCCTGCTTCCGTCAGGCTGAGCTTCCTGGTGGTGCGATGTAATAGCTTGACGCCCATCTGTTCTTCTAGCTGAGTTACACGTTTGCTGACCGCTGACTTTGAGATACCCAATAACTTAGCAGCAGGGGAGAAGCCGCCAGATTCAACGACAGTCACAAACACCGGAATTGCGCCAAAACTTTCCATATTTTACCGTTTACTTTTTCTCAACAGTTTTTATCGAATAAGGTGGATTATCAGTTTATCAGAAACGGCATATCCTGTTCGTACTTTGTGTTACGAAGATTAAAGGAGAGGTGTTATGCAGATATTGACTAAAGATAGAGAGGTTGAACTGTTTAAATCCAGTGCTAGCGGATCAATCTCTTCATCGCTTTCTGCTTCAGAGACGGGCCATTCCTTGATGTGGGTACATGGTTTGATGATTTTGACCATTGCTTTTATTGCCAGCTCATTTCCTGTCGGAAAGTTGATTGCAGATGCGTTGCCGGCCGATGTAATGATGTTGATTCGATTTCTGATGGCAGCCATTTTGTTTGCTCCCTACATAGTCTACAAACATGGCCGTAAGATTCCGCCTGTGAAGCGACTTCTAAAGTATGCTCTGTTAAGTGTGCCTTTGGTGACATTTTTCTGGTGTATGTTTGAAGCGTTGAAGTATACCTCCGCAGTCAATACCGGCGCTTTATACACCACGGTACCTGCTTTGACGGCTATTTTTGCCTTGGTTATTAATGGCGAAATGGCTGACGCTCGGCAGCGCTGGGGGCTGGCAATGGGGACCATAGGTGCGTTATGGATTGTCTTTAAAGGTGATACCAATGCGTTATTGAATCTTGAGTTGAATCGCGGTGACTGGATTTTCTTTTTTGGTGCTTTAGCGTTGAGTATTTATAGCCCACTTGTAAAGCGTCTATATAGCGGCGAGGCTATGGTTATCATGACGTTTTGGGTGATTGTATTTGGCGCGGTTTGGATGTTGCTGTTGTCTTTGCCCAAGCTATCAGCAATTCAATGGTCAGAAGTATCTCTTTCGGTATTTGGTGGCTTACTGTATCTGGCTCTGTTTACTACCTTATTGAGCTTCTTTTTATTGCAACTCGGTACAGTAAAAATCGGTGCCACCAAAGTGGCTGCCTACGGCTTTCTGAATCCGATTTTCGTACTGGTAATCGTCATAACCATGGGGATGGCCGAATTTAACTGGGTATTGGTACCGGGTGGTTTATTAGTAGTAATGGCAATTTTTATTTTGAACGGGAAATCTCGCTCGCGAGTTCAGAGTTGTTCATTGCCATAGGCTTCGAGGATAGAAACTTCACGCAGTAATTGATTGGGGTCGATGGCGCCGTCCATCTCCTGTAGATGGCTCATGCCCAAGCTTGAGCCTTTGAAGTCCCAGTCGATAAGGAAACCAAGAGCGCTGGGGTTATTTAGGAAACGACCCACTTTAGGTCCGTAGCGGCTTTCAAGAATAAGAATGGTACGTTTTTTCAACGGAGTAAGGCTCTGAAAAATAGCACTCCACTTAGCGACTTCCTGTTGATTTGTATCCTGGCTCTTAGCATAGGATTGTGCCATAAACATACCTCCCAGTTTCAAACTATGTATAACCAAATCTTGAAGAGAATGCGTAAAATCATTAAGCGATAGGTTATCTTTCAGTCTAGTTGTTGGGTGGATTTTCACCTTATTGAATGTCGGTTTTTAGTTTATGTTTCAGATAGGCGGTTTATCATATGGGCTGTTTGAAAATGGAAGAATACAGTTGTTTGTATGAATGATGCGTTAGAAATTTTATATCGAGACGATGATTTGGTTGCAGTCAATAAACCGGCTGGTTTGTTGGTTCATCGTGGAGAGCGTGATGCTCCCGAGACCAAGCCATTGTTGCAACGACTAAGAGATCAATTGGGTCAGCACGTTTATCCTATTCATCGTTTGGATCGAATGACGTCGGGCGTGATTCTTTTGGCGTTGAATTCGGATACTGCAAGCAGAATGGTTGATCTGTGGCGCGAACGAGATGTGGAAAAACGCTATCTAGCGGTGGCGAGAGGGTATTTCCCTGAACACTGCCACCTGGATTTTGCTATGTCGCCTCCGATCGATAAGTTCAAACGAAACCCTAAGGTTAAACCGCCTCAAGAGGCCATTACCGATTTCTACTGTCTGGGCCAAATAGAAATTCCTGTGGCGATAGATAAGTACCCTCAATCTCGCTATTCCTTGGTTGAGGCTTTACCCAAGACGGGCAGAAAGCATCAGATTCGTCGACATCTGAAACACTTGAGTCATCCAATTGTGGGTGATACCCGATACGGTAAAGGCAAACATACGCAGTACTTTCGAGATCACTTCAATGTCAGGGATCAGGCTGGCGCACCCCAGATGTTACTTCATGCCTGGAAATTGCGTTTTGAACATCCGTACTCAACTCAAACGATGGAAGTGATTGCGCCACTGGACGATGTTTGGTTGTCTATCATTCATCGATTTGACTGGCAGTCCTCTTTGCCATCCGGCTTGAAATAGCGTTAATTAGATTTTTTAGTATTCTCTACTATTCTCTGATCGTACTTGGTGTTGTATGAGTCAGTGACTCATTCACCCGTATTATCTAATTGCAAAATTGTCTTATTGCAAAATGAGGTTGTTCTATGCTGATGGCTCACATAGAGGGACGACATTCCAATGTAATGAGAAAGGATTCTTCACACGTTGCTTCCACAGCGCAACAAACCCAGTCCGATGCTCTGGTTGGGGAGTTCAACGGTTACTCTTTGACCGAGAGATTCGTCGAAGCTAATGGCTTGTCATTATTTGTTCGTGATTTCGGCCATTCCTCAAACCCAACCGTTATCTTGGTAATGGGGTTGGCTTGCCAGCTAACTATTTGGCCTCAAGGTTTAATTCAATCGTTGTTGGAACATGGTTATCGCGTTATTTGCTATGACAATCGGGACATTGGTTTATCCAGTAAAATCAACAGCTGTATGCGAGTTAATACCATTAAGGCTTTTGCCTGCCATCGAATGGGATTCGCGGTTAGAACCAACTACAACCTCTATGACATGGCCGCAGATCTGGACGGTTTGATGACCGCAATGGATATTAAACAAGCTCATTTGGTTGGAGCTTCGATGGGCGGTATGGTCTCCCAAATCGCGGCCGCTTGTTATCCGGAAAAAGTCGCCAGTTTAACGGCGGTCATGACTTCTACGAACAGCCCATTATTACCATTACCTGATATAGGTTTAATGATACGTTTGAGTGGTGCTGGAAGCGGTGGCCATGATTTAGATGCGGTTAAAAAGCGTGTTATTGCATTTTGGAAAGCGGTACAAAGCCCCGCTTATCCTAAATCCATGGATGAAATCGAATTCATGATCGAGCGGGATTACAAACGAAACTACTGTCCTGGTGGCATTATTCGTCAGACTCAAGCCATTCTATCGACCCGCAGTATCGCCTCTCTGATTCGTCGGATAGGGGTGCCAACTCAGGTTATTCATGGTGATGCTGATCCGCTCATTAAATTGTCCGGTGGTAAGGCTGTGGCAGATGCGATACCCAATGCTCGGTTAGCTATTCTAGCCGGCATGGGACATGACTTGCCTGATCCCTTGTTGCCTCAAATATCCGACCTGATTCATCGAAATATCCAGCTGGCTGTCTAGGAGCTTATTCAGAGGTTCCCTAGTCTGTCACTTAGGGTTTGCTTTCGAAGGACTGAAGGGAATAAGCTACTAACTCATTATAAGGTTGACGTGAAGGTTAACTTGCTCGGTTAAAGATTTTTATTTAGGGAAAAATTACATGATAAAGGTATTTGGCTTTCCAAAAACTCGTGCATTGAGAGTAACCTGGATGCTGGAAGAGTTAGGTTTGGATTACGATTATCAGTTGATTAACTTTGCTAAAGGTGAATCTCAGTCTGAAGCGTTCTTGAAAGTGAACCCAGCCGGCAAAGTCCCTGCTATCGAAGAAGATGGCGTGGTGATGATTGAGTCAGGCGCTATTGTTACCTATCTGGCCGATAAGTTTTCCTCTGGCGAATTAATTCCTAAGCCAGGCACACCGGAAAGAGCTAAGTACGAACAGTGGAGCTTTTTCGCGCTGACTGAACTGGAACAACCTCTGTGGACTATGGGTAAGCATAAGTTTGCTCTGCCAAAGGATCACAGAGTGGCTGAAATCCTGCCAACGGCAGCATGGGAGTTTCAAAAAGCAGTCAAGCTGTTAAGTGATGGTCTTGGTGAGAACGACTTCATTTTGGGCGATACCTTTAGTGCAGTGGATATCTTGATCGCGCATACCTTGCGTTGGGGAATAAGCTTCAAACAGCCTGTAGATCAAGACAATCTGAAGGCCTATCTTGATCGTGTTGAATCACGTCCTGCTCGTTCAGCAGCAGATCAAAGAGAAACACAGGCTTTGGCCAGTCAGGGATAATCTCTAACATCGAAACAGCCCAGGGAAGGGTGTTATGAACCGTTATTTTTTCCATAAGAAAATGATTTTCTCGACGATAGTTCTTTCTATGTTCATCTTTCTTACGGGCTGCGATAAGCCGCAAAGTGAAATGACTGGAGAAGAACTCTTCGATGAGTTTTGTGCTGGCTGTCATAAGTCCACCGGAAAAGGAAACTTCCTTTTGGGTGTCCCTGCAAACCGGGGGACAAAGCTTTCGTATTGGGAAATTAAGCTCAAAATCAAACGAGGTTCTGGTGGTAATAGTAAAATGCCTGTCTTTAAGAACCTAAGCGATACTGAAGCGGGCAAGATAGCTGAGTATTTAATGTCTCTAAAATGAGGGTTCCGGCCTACAAATATCATCAAATGATTCATGACTTTTGTATATGGCATTGTGTTTCATTTAACTGAATTCAGTGTCTTACAAAATGATACGAAAATAGTGTAGAAAGTTTCCTTTGGCATGGAGTAACGTTATCTATAAATAATTCTATTAGTAATGGGTAAAGCACTGATAGAAACTATAGGAATGTTATAGGCACGGAAAATAATGATAAAAACGGCCAATAAAGGTGATGGACTTGCCTTTGAGAGAGCTCGTCGTAATGACTTGCTTAGCTCGGCATTATGCTGGCTAGGAGCTTTCTTTCTCACAGTCTTCGGAGTGAAATCCTACTTTTCAGGGTTACCTGATTACGGTATCGGTTTGCTCGTCTTTGGCTTATGTACCAGCCTGATCTGGCTTCAGTTTAAAATCACTAAAAATTGGCGTGTATTCCAGAGCATGATTTGCCTGGGCTTTTCTGTGCTTTATTTGTTTCTTCTTTCATCCGGTGGGCAGGCCGATACTGGCATTTTGTGGTGCTATACCTATCCATTGATTGTCTTTTCCTTGTTGGGTGTTGGGTTGGGCTCAATGCTGGTCAGCATCGTTCTGGTGTTGTCTGTGATCATCTTGTTTGTCCCTGGCATCGATTTCATTACTCATACTTATACCGATGATGTTAAATATCGCTTCACTGGCTCCATCTTGTTTGTGACGGCTTTAGGTTATTTGATGGAAATGTCACGTATGGAAGCTCAAAGAAAGAGTGATCAAGCCAACAATGTATTGAAAATGATGGCCCATCGTGACGAACTGACCGGGCTTTACAATCGTCGCGGCATTAAAGAGTGTCATGAATTGGAAGTTTTCCTTGACGGTAAGCCGACGCCTGAAATGACCTTGGCGGTGTGCGACGTAGATTTCTTCAAAGGCATAAACGACAAATACGGTCATGACATTGGCGATGCTGTTTTACGTTTGGTGGCTGAACATCTGAAATCTTCAATTCGGGAAACGGATCTTGTAGGACGATGGGGCGGTGAGGAATTTATCATCTTATTCCCGTGTACCACCCTTGAAGAAGGTTATCATCTGGTAGAACGCCTACGTAAGACTATTGCAGATACCCATTTTGACATTGCAGGCGAAAAAATTGCTTTGTCTGTGAGTACCGGTCTCAGCTCCACCCGTTACTACAATAAGTGGGATGATCTTATTAAGTCGGCGGATAAACATCTTTATCGTGCCAAAACATCGGGCCGAAACTGTACGAAAACCACTGAGCACAGTTAAGTCAAAAATAGTTAAGCCAAATACAGTTAAGTCAAAAATAGTTAAGTCAAATAAAGTTAACTGACATAACGTTATGGCCAGTGGCTTCTGGTTAATAGCGTTTGAACTTATTCAGCGGTTGCCAAGCTGCCTTTCTAACTAATAACGCCTTGTGCGTTATTCTATATTTGTCTGACGTCTTTCTTTTTTGGAGAACATCTTGGAATTTTTAAGCGGCCTGGCGTTGGGGCTTTTACTCAATATTCTAGTGATCGTGGGCCGGGATTTTGGTCATCTAACCGTTGCTCGGGTGTTCATGGCATTTTTGCTGGCTACCACGGCTTTTCTGTTATTGCCTTTTGTGCCAGACCCTTATCACAATCTGGTACAAAATATTCAGGTTATGGTTCCGGCACTTTTCTGGTTGTTATGTCAGTTTGCTTTCAATGATCGTCCTCGCTTAAAAACAGTCTGGTCTGTAATGGCGGCTTACAGTGTGATAGCACCAAGCAGTGCTCGTTTCTTTTGGGCAGATCAACAAGTAACACCCATGATGGGATTCTTCGGTTGGCGACTTGGAGAGGTATTTGAATATTGTCTTCTATTAAACGGCCTTTGGATCATTATCTCGAACTGGTCCAATGATCTTGTTGAATCAAGGCGTAAGCTAAGAATCGCCATGTTAATTGTGGTTGGATTTGCGGTTTCTACGGCTGTGGTATCACTGAATTTTGGCTTAGCGGGGGAGTGCACCAGAGCCATCATTGTATCAACCAGTGCGTTTATTATTTCGATCTTTTTAATCAAAGGTAAGGAAGGCGTTTTGTTTGGTGAGGGGCAATTCCCATCCATACAAAATCATACGATTGATGAGAGTTCCAATAATGCAGTTCAGGCTGAAGAGCCGGAACCTGAAGTCCAGCTGATGCCAGAAGAGGCCCGATTGCTCAAAGAGACAATGGAGCAGGGATTCTACAGAACTGAGAATCTGACGTTGAAAATCCTGGCGAAAGAGATTGGTTTACCTGAGTACAAAGCGAGGAGCTTGATCAATCAAACCTTAGGCTATCGGAACTTTAACGATTACATTAATCAACTTCGAATTACCGATGCAACCAAGCGACTTATTGAATCCCCTGATGAGCCGATTTTGAATATCTCTTTGGATGTGGGTTATCGATCCATCAGTTCATTTAATAGAGCATTTAAAGACATTGTAGGCATGTCCCCAACTCGCTATCGTGAAGAAAAAACTGGTAGAACGGACTGATCATCATTGCTCAAAAGGTTAAATTTTAAAAATTGCATACGTTCAGGATGGATGATTTTTATTTTCTTAACTTGTTGTAATATATAGTCTTTTTAATAATTGAGAAGCACTCTTCAGATCTGAAAATAGCTTTCACTCGTTCTCTCTGAACGATTTCTTTAATTTCTAAACACGAAAAACAAAAACTATAAGTGTTCTGGAGATTAGGAATGATAAGTCACGCAAAGAATGCGTTAGATTCTGGTGAATCGAACAACGAAAACACGCAAACAAATCCTGTTAACTTTCTGAAGAAGTCATTGGTGGTGTGTCTTACTGCTGCCATGTTAACGGCCTGTAACGGTGATGATGGAGCCCAGGGGCCAGCCGGTCCGGCAGGACCAGCGGGAGCTGATGGTTCAAGCAATTCTTCAAGCGCAGTGGCTAATTCAGACGGTTCAAATGTCACCACCTCAGGCTATGTATTTCCTAGTAATGCGATTCATGTTGAGGTACCTGTATCCACCCTGACAACCGGAAAGGTAGATATCACCGAAGCCATTCAATTAGCACTCTTTGAGCTGACGGATAGCGGTATTGTTGATGCGACCCTGGTGTTACCGAAAGGAGATTTTGCAGTTACCGATACCATCATGATTGATAGTGCCGATGGCCTGACTTTGACCGGGCATGGTATCAATGAAACAAAGCTTGATTTTACTGATTCTATTGGTGATGACGGCATTCGTTTTGAAGGTGGCACTAATATCACTATTCGTGATTTTAGTGTTTATGAAGCGCCTAAAAATGGCATCAAGATTACTAACTCTCAGGGTGTTCATCTGGCCTATACCGGTACGATTTGGGAAGGTGCGTTAAACGATGAAAATGGCGCCTACGGTTTATATCCTCTGCAAAGCAGTAATATTTTGATGGAGCATAACTATGCTCGTGGCTCTGCGGATGCGGGTATTTACGTTGGTCAGTCCACTAATATTATTGTTCGTGAAAATATTGCCAAAGAGAACGTGGC
>Ga0255776_10005858_pt1 | contig 12649 bp, 20 predicted proteins | sample 071ome_19_FD_179974 | JGI IMG/M metagenome (GOLD analysis project Ga0255776, IMG submission 179974) | Coastal salt marsh microbial communities from the Groves Creek Marsh, Skidaway Island, Georgia - 071413AT metaG (version 2) | ecosystem: Environmental > Aquatic > Marine > Intertidal zone >...
ACCCCGGCCCGAAATAGATCGCTGCCGCAATTAGCGCTAGCCCGCAAAACACTGCCTTTGGCATATCGAAATTCATCGGTCTCTCCCGAGAGATTGAAAGGAACTCCTATTGGATAATCTCTTCGACACGACGAACGCAGCGACGATCGAGCCGGAGAAGATCGTAGCGGGAGACCGTTTGATCTGGAAGCGGACCGATCTCAACGCCGATTACGATAATTCTGCGTTTACGCTCAAATACTCCGCTCGCCTCGAGGGGACCTTTTCTGCTGAAATATCAAAGGTAAAGACAGCCCAGTCTGATTTGTGCCGGGATAAATTTTTTAAAAAATTCTTCGGGGAAAATCGGTTGAACAACAGGAATTCAACACAAAACACGCGGAAACGTGATCTGGATCGCTTTGATACGGAACAAATTATTCGTAAGACAAACGTAAGAAAAGGGGAGGCGGGCGCGAGCGCTTTTTTATGAAAAGAATAAATTATTGAACAATATGATAAAACTGGTGCCGGCTAGAGGATTCGAACCCCTGACCCCCTGATTACAAATCAGATGCTCTACCAACTGAGCTAAGCCGGCGCGCCGAGATATCAGACGCGTCTCTATAGCACGGCTTGCGGGTTGCGCGGAACAAAATCAGGCGCAGAATATCCGGCATTACAAATATGCGTAAAGGGAGGCCTTCATGGGCAAGCATCTGACCGACGATCAGGTCGCGGCGTTCAAGCGCGACGGGTTTATTTTTCCGATGGACGGGATTTCGGCGGAGGAGGCCGCCGCCTGCCGCGCCGATATCGAACATTACGAGGAGGACACCGGCTCGCACGCCCAGTTCAGCCTGACGCTCAAGGCGCACATGCCCTTCGGCAGGCTGTGCCGGCTGATTTCCAATGACCGTATTCTGGACGCGGTAGAGGATTTGATCGGGCCCAATATCATCTGCTGGGGGTCTTCGGTTTTTGCCAAGGACGCGGGCGATGGCAAATGGATATCCTGGCACGCCGATACCTATTATTACGGGCTGGTGCCGAAGGAATCGCTGACTCTCTGGGTCGCCTTCACCCCGGCCAACCCGCATACCGGCTGCATTCGCTGTATTCCCGGATCGCATCTGGCCGAGACGGAATTCGAAAACGATCCCGATCCGGACAATCTGCTGATCCGCGGCCAGACGACCAAGAATGTCGATGAAGACAAAGCCGTGTTCATGCCGCTGGAGCCCGGTCAGTTCTCCATCCACCATGAATGCACGGTGCACAGTTCGGAACCGAACAAATCCGATGACCGGCGGATCGGCATGTCGGTTCATTACGCGACGCCGGGCACCAGGCAGACCAAGTGGCAGGGCGAGGGCAAGCCGGTCGCGACCCTGCTGCGCGGCGTCGATAATTACGGCTATTGGGATTTCGAAGACCTGACGGAGGTTGATTACGATCCCGTCATCGCCGCCGAGATGGTGCGGGTGCGTGAGAATTTCCTCGGGCGGAGGTAGGGTTTTCGGGCTGCAACCGCGAGGAGGATAAAATGGATGGGGTGATGAACAAACCGATGCTGCCGGCGGCCGTAAGATTCGTCGAAGGGATGCGCAAGGTTTTCGAGGACGGTGTGCCGGAACCGGAATGCTGGGAAAAATGCCGCGATCTGCTGAAGGAGCTGATCGCCGATCCGGAGATGAAGGCGCATGCGCAAACATGGCCGGTCACCGGCTATAACCCGGAAACCGACCGGGTGGGTAATCTGCTGTTCTACGAAGATCCCGATTACGGTTTTGTCATCAACGCGCTGATCAAGAAGCCGGGCGGCTATGCCATGATCCACGATCATGGCAAGGCCTGGACGATATACGGCATGTTGGAGGGCGAGGAACGCATCGTCCATTACGATGCCGAGGAAAAGGGCGGGCAATACGATCTTTCCGAATCTCACGCGGAGATGTGCGGGCCGGGCGATGTCGATATCGTTAAACCCTGGCTGATCCATTCGGAATATGCGCAAGATCAGAAATCGATCGCGGTGATCGTGCGGTCGCAGCGGTCCGGCACGTTCGAGCAGTACCGCTATTTCGAGGATGGCGGCAAGACGGAGATCAAGGGACCCGAACAGATACCCTTTGATTTGAGTTAGCGTCCCTCGAGCAACCGGGTGTGAAGCCCGCCGAGGGTCAGTTGCGCGGTGATCGCGCCGGTCAGGGCCAGAAACATATCCCATTGGGTGTCCCAGACATCGCCCTGCGTGCCGAGGAAGGCGTACGCGTCGCCACCGCCGATCAGGGCGGCCCACCATTCGATCATTTCATAGAAAGCGCTGAAGGCGAGGCAGACGCAGCCCGTCAGGACGAACAGCCATTTGCCGGGCCGCAGTGGCGATTTTCGCAGCAGAATTTCACGGGCGAGAATGGCCGGGATAAATCCCTGCGCGAAATGGCCAAGCCGGTCATAGTGGTTGCGTGACAAATCGAACGCTTCCTGAAACCATAATCCGGCGGGAACGTTGGCGTAGGTATAATGGCCGCCAACCATCAGAATGATGCCGTGAAGGACGATCAGCCAATACAGGAGCGCGGTAAGCGGAAATCTCCTGTAGGTCGCGATAAGCAGGATCAGGCCGATCGGGACGGGCGAAACCTCCAGCCACCAGGTCAGCCGGTCGTGCGGCGCGATCGCCGACCATATAAAGACACCAAGGGTAATCGCCAGCATGACGACCAATTCGATGGTCGGTCGATGGCTGGCGGAATAGGTTCGGTTTTCCATTCGATTATGCCTTTACCTCAAACCGGACAATTTCCGCATCATGCCGCGCGATCAGCCTGACCGGCTGGTTCTGGCACAGATCGACCGGCGGGCGCAGCGGCGCGACAGCCTGTTGCCAATGGGTCGGCGGCGCTTCGGGCCCGGTCGAGAGGGTGTTCCGGTTGTCGAGCCTCAGGGCGAACCAGAAGGCGACGGCGCCCGCTGTTCCGTCGGCCAGCGGGATAATTTTGTGGTCTGCTTCTTCAGGTGCGTCCGGCGTGTTTGCGAAATCGAAGGTGAAAACTTCCACCGGGCGGGCGAGTGGCTGCCAGGCGATCCGATGGAGATCGGCCTGCAGATGCAGGCGCGGCGCGATCTCTTCATAGGCCGATAAATCAAAACCCGAAGCCTCATCGCAGTGGAACATTGCCGTGACGCAGTCGCTTTCGATCGGCGCCGCGATCACAGTCGCGCCTTCGGGGATGATCCTTGCCCCCGGTTTCAACAATCGTTCTTTCGCGTCGGTGAAGCTCGACAGTACTCCTTCCGCCAGCAATCCCGCATCGACGATTTCCGCGACCAGCAAATCCGCCGCTTCCGGCATATCTTCGCCGATTTCGGCCGCCATGGACGATTTGTGCAGCACGGTAATACGCTCGGCCATACCATTATCGGCGATGATTTTCCGGGCGGTCTCTGCCAGAACCCCGATCCGTTCTACGGCGGTGACGTGGGCCGCCCCCGCCCGGACCGCCATCATTGCGAGCAACCCCGTGCCGGTGCCGATATCCAGTACCCGCATGCCCGGTTTGACGGCGCGGCGAATGGCGCCATCGAAGGCCGCGTTGCGGATGCCGTCATTCAGCATCGGTGTTTGCCAGGGCGGGATGGCCGCGGCAAGCGCGATTTCCAGCCCTTTTTCCGCCGCGTCGTCGCCCGGGTCGATGGAGAGCGCCCGGCGGTAATGGTCAATCGCGCCATCCAGCATGTTGGCGTAGCGCAACTCATCCGCCAGCCGCCTGTGCGCCTCGCCGTATCCCGGTTGCAGCAACGTCGCCCGCCGCAGCGCGTCTATCCCGCCGCTCAGATCGCCCAGCGCCGAGAGCGCGCGGCCGCGCAGGGCCGTGGCTTGCGGGGAATGGGGCGCAATCTCCAGCGCCGCGTCCGCCGCGGTGCGGCAGGTTTCCGAAAGGTCGAGGCTCAGCGACAAATCGGCGGCGAGGACAAGCGCCTCGTATGAGGCGCCGTGAAGGGCGATCAGCCTGTCCAGGTTTCTCGCTGAGAATTCTCTCGATTCCGGGGCCATCGCGGCAAGCAACAGACCGAAATCATCATCTTTCAGCAGGTGGGATGCTGACCAGTCATCGGATCGGGCTTGCGCAACCGCGTCCAGTACCGCGGCGCCGGCGGGTGTCCGGGCATGGCCGCTCTCCAGGAGCGCCGCCTCCATATCTTCGAGCAGAGCGGCTATCCGGTTTCGATCCACGGTTAATCCGTGGCCTGCCGCGTCAGGGCGAACAGCGCGACCGCGGCGGCATTGGAAACATTCAGGCTGTGTAACGGACCGGTTGCCTCAATACGGCAGAAATCGTCGCAACTCTCCCGCGTCAATCGGCGCAGGCCGGGACCTTCCGCGCCAAGCGCGATGGCCTGATAGGGAGAGGATTTGAGTGTTTCCAGTGACGCCCCGGCTTCCGAATCCAGCCCGATACACCAGTACCCGGCCTGTTTCAGCGATTCCATCGCGCGGACCAGATTGGTGACCCGTATCAGCGGTACGGATTCAATGGCACCGGAGGAGGATTTGGCCAGCGTTCCGGTCATCGGCGGGGCGTTCCGGTCGGGCAGAATAACCGCATCCGCTCCGAATACCGCCGCGGAGCGCAGTACCGCCCCGACATTATGCGGATCCGTCACCTGATCCAGAATGACGATCGTGGAGCGCGGCTTTTCCGCCGGAATGGCGCAGATATCTTCAATCGCTAGGTCGGGCAGGGGATCGGCGAGCAGGGCAATCCCCTGATGCACGGCGTCCGGCGGCAACAGGTCGGAGATTTCGTCTTTTCCGGCATTTTCCGGTGTCACCCCGGCGGGTATCGTCAGTTTATCCGCCTCGCCGGCGATCAGCAGTCTCTTGATCCGGCGCGCCGGGTTGGCCAGTGCCGCCTCGACCGGGTGCCGGCCCCATATCCAGCCGCCGTCGGGAACCGCGTTTTGCCGCCGTGGAGACCGCCGCCGCTTTTTTCCCCGCATATGATTGATCTCCTTGCTCTTTTTGCCGATACACTCTATAAAGCGCCCGGAAAGTTTTGGGAAACGCTTATCGACGCTTCGGAAAAATGAAAATTTCCGTGCGGCGGGTGCGTTTTCTGTTGTTTGGTGATTGACAAGCGGAGCCGGATTCCTTTATTTCGCACGTTCGATTTTCCGCCTGACGGGACCGTTTCCGGAGGGGTGCCCGAGTGGCTAAAGGGGACGGGCTGTAAACCCGTTGGCGTACGCCTACGTTGGTTCGAATCCAACCCCCTCCACCAAACGGTTCGGCGGAAGTTCGTTGGAAGATCGGGGCGGGAACGGAATCGGCGGCTTGGCGGAAAAGAATGTGCGGGTGTAGCTCAATGGTAGAGCCCCAGCCTTCCAAGCTGGTTACGTGGGTTCGATTCCCATCACCCGCTCCAGCTTATGCGGATGGCCCGCATGGGATTAAACAATAGACAGGCGTCATTTAGAAGGAACAGGTCAGGATGGCGAAGGAAAAGTTTGAGCGTACGAAGCCGCATTGCAACATTGGTACGATTGGTCATGTTGATCATGGCAAGACGTCGTTGACGGCTGCGATTACGAAGACGCTGGCGGAGGCTGGCGGGGCTGATTTCAAGGCGTATGACGAGATTGACAACGCGCCTGAGGAGCGGGAGCGCGGTATTACGATTGCGACGGCGCATGTTGAGTATGAGACGGACAACCGTCACTACGCACATGTGGATTGCCCGGGGCATGCGGATTATGTGAAGAACATGATCACGGGTGCTGCGCAGATGGACGGTGCGATACTGGTTGTTTCGGCTGCTGACGGTCCGATGCCGCAGACGCGGGAGCATATTCTTCTGGCGCGTCAGGTTGGTGTTCCGGCGATTGTTGTTTTTCTGAACAAGGTTGACCAGGTTGATGACGAGGAGTTGCTTGAGCTTGTTGAGCTTGAGGTTCGCGAGCTTCTGTCCTCGTATGATTTCCCGGGTGACGACATTCCGGTTATTTCGGGTTCCGCGTTGGCGGCGTTGGAAGACAGCGACGAGGCGACGGGTAAGAACGCCATTCTTGAGCTTATGGCGGCGGTTGATGATTACATTCCGCAGCCTGAGCGTCCGAAGGATCAGGACTTCCTGATGCCGATTGAGGATGTTTTCTCGATTTCGGGCCGTGGGACGGTTGTCACGGGCCGTGTTGAGCGGGGCATTGTGAATGTCGGCGACGAGGTTGAGATTGTTGGTCTGAAGGACACATCGAAGACGGTTGTTACGGGCGTTGAGATGTTCCGGAAGCTTCTGGACCAGGGTGAGGCCGGCGACAATATCGGCGCGCTGCTTCGGGGTGTTGACCGTGAGGAGGTTGAGCGGGGTCAGGTTCTTGCGAAGCCTGGTTCGATCACGCCGCACACGAAGTTCAAGGCGGAGGCGTATATCCTGACAAAGGAAGAGGGCGGGCGTCACACGCCGTTTTTCTCGAACTACCGTCCGCAGTTTTACTTCCGGACGACGGATGTGACGGGGGCTGTTGGTCTTCCGGACGGCACGGAGATGGTGATGCCGGGGGACAATGTGACGATGGATGTGGAGCTTATCCAACCGATTGCGATGGATGAGGGTCTGCGTTTTGCGATCCGCGAAGGCGGTCGTACCGTCGGCGCAGGCGTCGTCGCGTCAATCTCTGAGTAAGTACAGGCAGAAGTTCCGGGAAAGGGATCGCAATGGATAGCCAAAATATCCGCATTCGGCTGAAGGCCTTTGATCATCGTGTGCTGGATCAGTCCACGCATGAGATCGTGAATACGGCCAAGCGTACGGGTGCGCAGGTCCGCGGTCCCATTCCGCTGCCGACCAAATTCGAGAAGTTCACGGTGTTGCGTTCGCCGCATATCGACAAGAAGTCGCGTGAACAGTTTGAAATTCGCACTCATAAACGTCTTCTCGACATTGTCGATCCCACGCCGCAGACGGTGGACGCGCTGATGAAGCTCGACCTTGCGGCTGGTGTCGATGTTGAGATCAAACTCTAGGACCGAGCAATGCGTACCGGATTGATTGCGCAAAAGGTGGGAATGACCCGCCTGTTCACGGATGACGGGACCCACGTGCCCGTGACCGTTCTCCGTGTTGATAATTGCCAGGTTGTCGACGTGAAGACCGAGGAAAAGCACGGCTATAACGCGGTGCAACTCGGTTGGGGCAACGCGAAACCAAATCGTGTGTCCAAGTCACTTCGCGGCCATTTTGCCAAGGCGAAGGTGGAGCCGAAGAAGCGCCTTGCCGAATTCCGTGTCAGCCCCGACGCGGTGCTGGAAGTCGGCGCCGAAGTGACGGCCGAGCATTTTATTGCCGGTCAGAAGGTGGATGTCGCCGGGACCAGCATTGGTAAAGGCTTCGCCGGCGGCATGAAACGGCATAATTTCGGCGGGTTGGAAGCAAGCCACGGTGTGTCGATTTCGCACAGAAGCCACGGTTCGACAGGTAACAGCCAGGACCCCGGCAAGGTCTGGAAGGGCAAGAAGATGGCCGGTCATATGGGCGACGCGCGCCGGACCGCCCAGAATCTTGAAATCCATGCCACTGACGTGGAACGCGGCCTCATTCTGGTGCGCGGCGCGGTGCCTGGTTCCAAGGGCGGTTATGTCCTGATTTCAGATGCATGCAAGCATCCGATGCCGGAAGACGCGCCGTTCCCAGCGGCGCTTCGTGGCGGTGATGCCCCGGCGGAGGAAGCAGAGGCGCCTGCCGAAGACATCAACGAAGCGGCAGACAGTGACGCCGCTGAAGAAGAAAAGGATTGAGCGTCATGCAGTGCGATATTGTAACGCTCGACAATAAGAAGACCGGGTCGATCGATCTCGATGACGCCGTTTTCGGTGTTGAGGTCAAGAAGGACATCCTCGCGCGTGCCGTAAACTGGCAGCTGGCGAAGCGGCGTTCCGGTAATCACAAGACCAAGGGAATTTCCGAGATTGCCGGCTCCACCGCCAAACCGTGGCGGCAAAAGGGCACCGGGCGCGCCCGGCAGGGCAGCAAGCGCGCCACCCAATGGCGGGGTGGTCAGACCGTATTCGGTCCCGTGGTCCGGTCGCACGGCCATAGTCTGAACAAAAAAGTCCGCAAGCTGGCGCTGCGCACCGCGCTCTCCAGCAAACAGGCCGAAGGTAAACTGGTGATCGTTGAGGACGCGACCGCGTCGAATGCGAAGACCAAGGCTCTGACCGGGCAGCTTGGCGCGCTTGGCGTGACGTCGGCGCTGATCATCTCTGGTGCTGAGGTCGATGGCAATCTGGCCAGGGCGGCGGCGAATATTCCGCAAGTTGATGTCCTGCCGCAGCAGGGCGCCAATGTGTATGACATTCTGAGGCGTGACACGCTGATCCTGACAAAGGACGCCGTCACCCATCTCGTGGAGCGGTTGAAATGAGTGCGCGCCGGGAAAAACCGGTCACGGTGTCCGAGATTCAGGCTTACGACCTGATTTTGTCGCCCGTGGTGACGGAAAAATCGACCCTGGGGTCCGAGCATAATCAGGTGACCTTCAAGGTGCGGATGGATGCGACGAAGCCGCAAATCAAGGCCGCGATCGAGAAGCTGTTCAAGGTCAAGGTGACTGCGGTCAATACCTTGCGTCAGCAGGGCAAGGTCAAGCGGTTCCGGGGCAAGATCGGCCGCCGGTCCGATTACAAGAAAGCAATCGTCTCTCTCGCGGAAGGCGAAACCATCGACGTGACGACAGGGGTCTGACGACATGGCGCTCAAACAATACAAACCGAATACGCCGGCGCAGCGCGGGTTGGTCCTGATCGACCGGAAAGAGCTTTGGAGCGGGAAACCCGTTAAGTCCCTGACCGAGGGGCTGAACGGTAATGGTGGCCGGAACAATGTTGGCCGGATCACGGTTCGCCGCCGCGGCGGCGGACATAAGCGACGCTATCGTATGGTCGATTTCAAACGCCGCAAACAGGATATGACGGCGACCGTTGAACGGCTTGAATACGATCCCAACCGGTCCGCTTTCATCGCGCTGATTACCTACGAAGATGGCGAACTGTCCTACATTCTGGCGCCGCAGCGCCTGTCGGCGGGTGATCAGGTTATCGCCGGCGAACGGGTCGATGTGAAGCCGGGTAATGCCATGCCGATGGAAAATATTCCGCTCGGCACCATCATTCACAACATTGAAATGAAGCCGGGGCGGGGTGGCCAGCTTGCTCGCGCCGCCGGCGGTTACGCGCAGTTGATCGGTAAGGATGCCGGATTTGCGCAGCTCCGGTTGAGCTCCGGCGAATTGCGCATGGTTCCGGCGCGCTGCATGGCGACCGTTGGTTCGGTCTCCAATGCCGATCACAAGAACCAGAACATGGGCAAGGCGGGGCGCAGCCGCTGGCTGGGTAAGCGCCCATCCGTTCGCGGTGTGGCAATGAACCCGGTCGATCATCCGCACGGTGGTGGCGAAGGCCGTACGTCGGGTGGTCGTCATCCGGTGTCGCCCTGGGGCGTGCCGACAAAAGGCAAGAGAACACGCGGCAAGAAGGCGAGCGACAAGTACATCATGCGCCGCCGCCGGAAGCGTTAAGGGAGATCAACGTGGCTCGATCTGTTTGGAAAGGACCGTTTGTCGACGGTTATCTGCTCAAGAAGGCCGAAGCGGTCCGTGAATCCGGCCGCAAGGAAGTGATCAGGATCTGGTCGCGCCGGTCGGTCATTTTGCCGCAATTCGTCGGCCTGACGTTCGGCGTCTATAACGGTCAGAAATTCGTTCCGGTTCTGGTGACCGAAAATATGGTCGGCCACAAATTCGGCGAATTTTCGCCGACGCGGACCTATCGCGGCCATGGGGCGGACAAGAAAGCGAGGCGTGGCTGATATGAGCAAGAGTGCGACACCGCGCCGTCTCAAGAAAAATGAGGCATCGGCATTTTCGAAAGCGATCCGCATCAGCCCGCAAAAGCTCAATCTGGTCGCGGGGATGATCCGGGGCATGGATGCCAACGCGGCAATGACCGCGCTGAAATTTTCTCGCCGTCGGATCGCTGAAGACGTCAGCAAGGTCCTGTGGTCCGCGATTTCGAATGCCGAAAATAATCATCAGCTCGATGTCGATCGTCTTTATGTCGCTGAAGCGACCGTTGGCCGGGCCTTCGCCATCAAGCGGTTCCGCGCCCGCGCGCGCGGGCGTGTCGGTGGCATCACCAAGCCGTTCAGCAACCTCACCATCGTCGTGCGTGAGCGCGAGGAGAGCAATTAATGGGACAGAAAGTTAATCCCGTCGGGCTTCGGCTTGGCGTCAACCGGACCTGGGACTCGCGCTGGTATGCGGATGGCGAATATGCCGATCTGCTGCACGAGGATATCAAGCTCCGTAAATATCTGACGGACCGGCTCAGCCAGGCAGGTGTTTCCAAAATCGTAATCGAACGTCCGGCGAAAAAGGCGCGTGTCACCATTCATACCGCGCGTCCCGGCGTCGTGATCGGACGTAAGGGCGCCGACATTGAAAAGCTTCGGGTTGATCTTTCGAAAATGACCGGCAGTGAGGTCAACATCAATATTGTTGAAATCCGCAAGCCTGAAATCGACGCTAACCTGGTCGCCGAAAATATCGCCCAGCAGCTGGAACGCCGTATCGCCTTTCGCCGCGCCATGAAGCGCGCGGTGCAGTCAGCCATGCGGCTTGGTGCCGAGGGTATCCGTATCAATTGCGGCGGCCGTCTGGGCGGCGCGGAAATCGCGCGGACTGAATGGTATCGCGAGGGCCGCGTTCCTCTGCATACGCTGCGTGCCGATGTCGATTATGGCACCGCGACGGCTCAGACCACTTATGGCGCCTGCGGCGTAAAGGTCTGGATTTTCAAGGGTGAGGTCCTCGCCCATGACCCGATGGCGCTGGATAAGCGCGCGATGGAACAGCAGCCGGCCCGTTAAGGGACCGTGTTACGGATCGAGTAGGAAAGGCAAGAAACCATGCTGGCGCCAAAGAGAACAAAGTTCCGCAAAGCGCATAAAGGCCGCATTCACGGCAACGCCAAGGGTGGCACCGATCTCAATTTCGGTTCCTTCGGGCTGAAAGCGCAATCGCCGGGCCGCATTACCGCGCGCCAGATTGAAGCGTCGCGCCGCGCGATCACGCGGCATATGAAGCGCGCTGGCCGCGTTTGGATTCGCATTTTCCCGGATGTGCCGGTTTCCCAGAAACCGGCTGAAGTCCGCCAGGGTAAGGGCAAGGGCGCGCCGGAATATTGGGCCTGCCGCGTAAAGCCCGGACGCATCATGTTTGAGGTTGATGGCGTCAATGAAGAAACCGCGCGTGTCGCGCTGGCGCTGGCTGCCGCCAAGCTGCCGATCCGTACCCGGGTCGTGAAGCGGGTCGGGGCAGAGTAAGGGTAGAACGATGAAGGCAACAGATCTTCGGGTCCAGACAGAGGACCAATTGAAGGACCAGCTGGTCGCGCTCAAGAAGGAATCGCTGAATCTGCGGTTTCAGCAGGCGAGCGGGCAGTTGGAGGGAACGGCGCGCGTGCGAGAAGTAAAGCGCGATATCGCGCGTATCAGGACCGTGCTGAACGAAAAACAGCGCACGGAAAAGCAAGGATAAGCCATGCCAAAACGGGTATTGCAGGGGATCGTTGTTTCCGACAAGGCGGACCGCACCATTTCGGTGAAGGTCGAACGCCGGGTCAAGCATCCGATCTATGGGAAGTTCATTCGCCAGTCGAAGAAATACGCGGCGCATGATCCCGAAAACCGCTTCAAGGTAGGTGACACGGTGCGTATCCGTGAGTGCCGCCCGGTATCGAAGTCAAAGCGCTGGGAGGTTCTGGCCGAGGGTGAATAACCCGTGGGCCGATATGTAGGATATGATTCAGGTTCAGACAAAACTCGAAGTCGCGGATAATTCGGGCGCCCGCTCCGTACAATGCATTCGTGTGCTCGGCGGCAGCCGCCGGCGCACCGCTTCGGTTGGCGACGTGATCGTTGTTTCGGTCAAGGAAGCCATTCCGCGCGGCCGTGTAAAAAAAGGCGACATTCATAAGGCGGTCGTCGTGCGCACCGCCAAGGAAATTCAGCGGTCCGACGGTTCCGCGATCCGGTTCGACCGGAACGCGGCGGTTCTGATCAATAATGCGGGCGAGCCCATCGGCACCCGCATCTTCGGCCCGGTCACGCGCGAGCTGCGCAACCGGGCCTATATGAAAATCATCTCTCTGGCGCCGGAAGTGCTCTGAGGGGGCGGGGATCATGACGAACAAGATCGTAAAAAAATTCCGCAAGGGCGATGACGTCACCGTCATTACCGGTCGCGACAAGGGTAAGTCCGGCAGCATTCTGAGGGTTATGCCGGAAGAAGGCCGCGTGATCGTGCAGGGCGTGAATGTGGTTAAGCGTCACACGCGTCCGTCGCAGACCAATCCTGGCGGAATTATCGAAAAGGAATCGCCGATCCATGTGTCCAATATCTCGCACGCGGATCCCGATGACGGCAAGCCGACCCGCGTCGGTTTCAAGGTTCTTGAAGACAACCGCAAGGTCCGTTTCGCGAAACGGTCCGGCGAAATGATTGATTGAGGCTAGGCTGATGGCGCGCCTGTTTGACTTTTACAAGGAAACGCTTCGCGGCAAGCTGCAGGAGGAGTTCGGCTATTCGAACCAGATGCAGATCCCGAAGC
>Ga0255776_10005874_pt1 | contig 12630 bp, 9 predicted proteins | sample 071ome_19_FD_179974 | JGI IMG/M metagenome (GOLD analysis project Ga0255776, IMG submission 179974) | Coastal salt marsh microbial communities from the Groves Creek Marsh, Skidaway Island, Georgia - 071413AT metaG (version 2) | ecosystem: Environmental > Aquatic > Marine > Intertidal zone > Salt...
TATCTAAAGTCAAGTTCATATTCGCCGGTCCCCAGTCGCTCGATAACTTTACGGCGTCTTTTCCGAGGAGCAATTTCCCGGCGCCACCGTCTTTCGAATTGACGCGCGCGGAAGCGATGGATCGATCACCTTGGCACGCGGTGGGATGATGCGACGCGGTGTTTGCCATTTTCGCTCTCGATTTGCACGCGCGAAAATATGCCTCGATCGAAGATGTGTAAAAAGAGAGTTGACTTTTTGACTCAACAACAGCAAACGGCGACGTCGCGTCTACGCGCTGCTGTTGTCGAAAAGTGAAGACCGGAGGTGCCTTTTCCCAAATTTGAACCGCTCCTGACGAAGGCCCGAGAGAAAAAATTTTAGGTCACAGGAGTCAATCAAGTCAAGTCAATTTCCTACGTGGTATAAATATTAAAGCTCTCTACATCTAAAATCTACGTCAAGTACACGCGTGAGCTACCGCGCGACTCCCACTCTCTCTCTCTCTCTCTCTCTCTCTCTCTATCGCGTGCTATCTTTTTTGTCCTCTCTCTCTCTCTCTCTTTCTAGTAGTACTACTTTTCCAGTCGAGTTCGCTTTTCTCTCTCTTCCGCGGCAAACGCCGACTTGGCTTTCGCGTTCTTCTCGCGCTTCTTTCTACTGTCTCGTTCGTTTCGTTCAATTTCTCTTCGGGTGCGACCTAGCTCATCTTCGGTGAGCGCTACTCGAGCGTCGACGACGCGACAGTTTTTATCCGGACAGTATCCGTTTTCATCGTCGTTATCAGGAGAAGAAGAAACCAGCGGGCGAGGCTGACATTTCAATTTCCTACATCCACACGCGTAGTCACCTTTTTGCTTCTCGCTTCCGCCGCAAAAAGAACCCAAAATAACGTTCTCGTCATACATCTTCTTCAACATTAACCGTTCGCACTCGAAGCAGTGGACGTCGTCGCCAACAGCGCGATTGCCGCTGGTTTTGTAGTAGTGATACTTATAAGCCGCAGCAGGATCCTCCTCTTTCTCGTCCTCCTCACCGCCAGATTTGGACTCTCCAAAGCCGTATAAATCCACCACGCTACACGTTTTCGACATCACCATAAACATAGCTAATCCCGTGGATGGAACATTACCGCCAAAATACGGTCCTTTGTGTTTCTTGACGCACTCTTCTTCGCGAAACTTTTCGAGCAAAAATTTCGCGTGTCGTATCGGAGTGGTAGTCAAATACGTAACACTCGCATCTTTCCTCTCCGCACGAACTTTATCGTGCAACTTCGTAAATTCGTCTTTATCCGAGCGTAAAGTGACAAGTCTCAAGTTCCGTTCTAAAGGCAAGACGAATCCGCGATAGATGTGGTGCGGAATTCTCGTGTAATGCCTCGTCCATAATCGATTCAAAGCGCGATGGGTAGTTTTTCTTCCCACCCAAACGGCGTGGCCCATCGTTGGCGCTTGGTTCAATCGAACGACTAAATCGTGACTATCGATGGCATCGCCGTAGTTGAACTTGCGAAGCTCTCCTCCATTTCCAACAAGCGCGCATGTCGGTTGTATCAATCGTGAAGATGGACCGTGTTTCTTCCACAGCACGAACGGAGAGTGCGGAGGAAAGAGTTCCGCGATGCGTTTTTTATCTGTGTCGTTAAAGCCGTGTACTTGATAGTTCTTCTGCGTTACGGCCAGCTGTTCTTGATGCAAGGCGTTCAACAGCTTCAGCGCACCTTCATTGAACGATGTTCGCGTCGTCGCTTTTGTATCGTTACCGTCATTTTCTTCTTCTTCTTCTGCCTCTCGTTTACAATCAATAAACTTTGAAAAATCCAAGCGATTTTGAACGCTCTTCCTCGAAAACCAAACCGCATTTTCCTCGGTCTCGATCCCAGTTTTCTCGATATCCTTAACTTTCCACGTTTTTGTCCACGAGGAGTACTTCCAACCTTCCCCGTGCGGCACGCGCGCGCCGCCATTCCCATTTGCTTCGTTGGTGCTTTCCTCTTCATCCTCGATGTCTGCGGCGACGACAGTATCGTCTTCCTCTTCTGAGGACGAGTCGGATGTCGTCCCCGAAGAAGAAGAAGGAGAAGAGCGTTTTTTTACCGCAGGTTGCTCTTTAAACTTGGGAAAGATCCCACCGCCATCGTTCGGGTCGTACAACTGTCTCCCTCCGAGCTGTTGCCATCGCTCAATCTTTACCTCAATCTCTTTTGGTAACATGCTCAAACTCTTATTCTTAATAGAAGAAGCACCACCACCAGAAGCACCAAAGCTCCCAGCCAATGAATACCAAATCATCAGCGCAAACACGACGAGCATGCTCAGAGACAAGAATGAAAACAGAGCGATTAATTCCCTTCTCCCGGCAGAACCAGACGAGGCGGTCACTTCCGCGCGCACGCGAAACGATTCCAGTTTCGTCTGAATAAATAATCGAATTTTACGAACAACGATACTTCTCTTGGATGAAGACGCGGAGCGTTTTTTATCGCCATTCTCCACGTCGTCGTCGTCGTATTCAGCAGCATCGCGATGCCGATAAGGCACCGGACGACCCGGAGTGCCGGTAATGCTGGCTTGGCGTTTCGATGCCATCCTCTTTTATCGTGCGCGGCGAATTATTTTACAACAACATTTTTTTTGCCTGACGGAGCGTGAAGAAAATGAAGAGAAGGGAGAAGAGAATGAAGAGAGAGCTTTTTTATTCAATTATTCACTGTGTGTGTGTGTGTGTATGTATATGTATATATTCAGAATTTTTTACTGTTTAGCCTTCCACGCATCTATCCAAGCTTGCGCTTCCGCCGCGCCTTCGTTGTTGGTGTTGTTGCTAGAGTCACTACTATCCGCGGAAGCCGACGCCGCGGTGGCTTTGTTCGAGCCGTTGGATTTCCAGGCGTCAATCCAAGCTTGGGCTTCTTCGGCGTTCTTGTCGTTCGTGACGACCGGGGCCGCAGCGACGACAGGTGTCGGCTTCGGCGCGGCCGGTTTGGCTGGAGCCGCCTCCGGAGCTGCAGCAGCGGCCGCAGCTGCCGGTTTGGCCGCCTTTGGTTCCTTCACCAGCTTCTTCTCGCTTTTCCCGGCATCTAAGCCAGCTTTCATCGATTTCGCGGATGCCATGATTTGCTTCTTAAGTTCAGCTTGAACTTTCGCGGCGTCCGCAGCGGCAGCTTTTTGTTTCTTATCTCTCGCCGCTTTCGCTGCGGCGGCTTTTTCGGCTTCGATGTTAGCGAGGATGTCACTCTCGAGCGCCAAATTGGAAAAATCGCCAGACGCTTCGATGCCAACGAAAGTATCCGGAGTCGGATCTTTCGCAGCTGGATTCATGTTCATGACGGCTTGCTTTGATTTTAACGCGTCCTCGGTCATTTGAGCATATTCTTTACGATCTTTTGCGTTCAAGCGAGAGAGAATAGTACGGTCGCGATTTTTCTTTGCGTTCGATCGCTTCGCTTCGTTGGAGATGGCGGCGATTTCGCTGTCTACAGCGGCGATGACCGCTTTGATGGCTTCAGATTTGACTTCCGGGACTGGGACGCGGGTCGGCGGAGTCGTTGGTTTTTCCGCGGTTCGAATTTGAGTACCTGGAATGACTGGCATTTTAAGGCCACCGAATGCGGACGGTAACTCCGGCATCTCAAAGTTCCCCGGAAGCTCCGGCATTTCGAGCTTGGTCGGTAACTCCGGAATTTCAAAACTTCCCGGCATTTGCATCTCCGGAAATTTGAAGTTACCCGGTAAGGACGGAATTTCTGGCATCTTGAGTTCTGGCATCGCCGGTTTTTCTGCAACCGCTACGGAAGTAGACTTTGCTTCGATCTCCTCGTTGGCCGCAGATTTCTTCGCGCCAAAACTCGGAAACGCCGATTTCTTGAGCGAAGCGGACGGTGGAGTTGGCGGTGAAGGGGGCGGAGGCGGTGGAGTGGCTTTCTTAAACCCAGTACCGAACCCACCGAATGCAGATTTCTTAGCGGCTGGGGGCGGCGGCGGCGGCGGCGGCGTCGGCGTCGTCGCTTTCTTGAACCCAGTACCAAAGCCTCCAAACGGAGACTTCTTCGCAGTCGGCGGCGGTGGGGGTGGCGGCGGAGTCGGAGTTGCTTTCTTAATTCCCGTGCCAAAGCTAAAGCCTGGTTTCTTCGCTGGCGGAGGTGGCGGAGGCGGCGGAGTAGAATCCTTCTTCACGCCACCAAACACGGTAAACGGTTTCTTCTTCACCGGTTCCGGTTCCGGAGCAGAAGTCGGAGCTTCGGTCTTCTTAGCGCCAAAGCTGAACAGAGGTTTTTTCGCCGGAGCCGGCGGTGGTGGTGGCGGAGGCGGAGGAGCAGACTCTTTCTTCGCGCCAAAACTGAACATTGGCTTCTTCGCTGGCGGAGTGGGAGGCGGTGGTGGCGGCGTCGCTTCTTTCGCTTTGCCCCCAAACACGGAAAAGCTGGCCTTCTTCACCGGAGCCGGCGGTGGCGGCGGTGGCGTGGTCTTCTTCGTCGTAAACATCGGTTTTCTCTTGACCGGTTCTGGCACTTCTTCCTCTTCTTCCTCTTCTTCCTCTTTGTTACTCGTCGCGTTCAAGCCAATGGCGACAACACCGGCGGCGCCCGCGGAAAGCGCAAATACTGGCAAGAAGTCAAATTCATCCTTCTCGGCGTCTTTCTTTTTCGGCGCGTACGACGGTCGCTCCTTCGCCGGAGACGACGTACCCTTCGCTTTCTTTTCTCTCTTCACTTTCTCACCTCTCGTTTCAAACTTTTCTTTCTTCGGGGCTCTCGCTCTCGCCAAAGCGCGTTCGTACTCTTTGTCGACTTGCTTTTGTTGCTTCGGCTGCGCCGGCGGTGCCTGGATTTGAGCAGCAGGCGCCTCTGGAGCCGCCACATCACTCATCGCTTCCGCGGCAATGGTCACCGGAGCGTTGCTACTCGCAGCTGGCACTTTTTCGACGACGACCGCGCTCGGCGCTTCGCCTTGTGCTTGCAACGACGCCAAGTAGTCGTCGTATCCGTCCGCCATCGCGCCGTCCGCCGAGAAAGCGACGACGGAGGCAACCGCGGCAACCGCCGAGACCGCTTTCTTTTGGAATTCATCCGAAGAAGAGGAGGAGGAGGAGGGAGCGGTAGATTCAACGTCAGACGGTCCCGCCGCGCGAGCAGTAGTCACATTCGCTCGCTTGTTGTTCAATATTTTCTTCGCCTGTTTAGTCGAGAACCAAAGACAGAAAGAGAGATAAAACGTGGTGAGATTTTTGTTGACGTACACGCGCTCGAAGGAAAAAAAACGAAAAGATTAGTAATACAAAACAAGAGCATTTGATTGAAAACTTCTCTCGCTCTCGCGGAGAAAAGGAACGAACGCGACCGTCCTCGCGCTCTGTCGCGCTCTCTTCCCCTCACTCACTCCGCCGTTCGAGAGAGAGACAGAGAGAGAGAGCAAAAAGAATAGGAAAGCGCCGCGCGTTACGGGAAAATTTCTATCCGAAATAAAAAGTATCTCATCCATAAAACGAGACGATCGTTTTAAAGCGGCACACAGAACGTGTGTGCGTAATAAAGAAGAAGATGAGAAGTGGACGAAAAATCGCGCACCACCGTTTTTGAAGAGGACGTCATCGTCGCGCATCTTCTCGAAACTGACGCGGTGCTGCTGTGCATCATCATCGCGTTTCGTCTTTTTATTATTGGTGTGTGTGTATGTATATGTCGCGGATGTGTGTTAAAAAACGAAAGTGACGCCGTCACCAAAAACTTTTTTGCAGAGATGAGAAAAAGGGCAAAAAAAGGGAAAAAAAGAGAGAGAGAAAAGAGAGAGAAAAGAGAGAGAGAAACAAAAGGAGAGAGAGAAGTTTTTTGTCCGCGACTTTGAAGAAGCGAGAGGCGGAAATTTAATCGCTTCACGAGTAAGCGAGAAAAAAAAAGTCAAACACAACCGAGAGAAAGAGGAAAATTCTTTTGGAACGTTTATGCGTTTTACGTTTCGGTCTTCTCCCATATCTAGTAATACGAGAAGAGAGAAGAAATTTGGCCCACACAAAAACAAAACGCACCCGCGCGCGAGCGTTCATCTCTTTGAAAAAAAAAAGGACCACCATTACCACCACCACCACCACTATAACCACTACCTCTGTGATAAAGACGCGAAATAAGAGCGACATCGTCGACACCGTTCGTCGTTCCTCTTTTAAAAATTCTTTTGTGTTTTTTGGAAAAATCCCTCATCTCTTTGAAGAAGAATTTTGGAGGAGGAGGACGACGGACGACGGACGACGACGCGCTCGGTGCTTTTGAAGAGATAATAATAGTATAATAATAATAAATGACATCGACGTGGTTCCAATCTGATTCCGCGCGATCGTCTCTGAACACCCCGAACGGTGAAGCGGCGACGTCTAGGAATGGAGAAGGAGAAGAAGATAAAAAGATGAGTGCGACGATTCGGCGCCAGTCGGCGGAAGAAGAAGAAGAAAACGGACACTCTAGGAAGAATAACGCGCCGAGTTCACATCTCATCAAAGCAGGAGGAACGAAAGGATTCCCCGGGCGAGTGTCTTCGAACAGTAACATCGCGGGAATGTCAACAATAGCGCATCAGGGTGGTAGTACTAGTAATGACAACAACAAGAACAACAACAATAAGAACAACAACAGACCTTTGTCTCCGGGGAAAACAACCTCGCAGTCAAACGCCAACGACTTGTTGTTGCGCTTCTTTGACTCAGAATTCTTCGATGAATGGATCGCGATTTCCTATTTATGGAGAGCAAAGAACGAGAATATAGTCGAGTACTTGTGCAACAAGATGTTGCGGTTTGACGACGACAGAGCCGAGAGATACTTATCCCAGATTTTGACGTTATTGACGCAGCGTAAAATGCCAAAGTTGGAGAACGTGGTTTGCGCGTATTGCTCGCGGTCGCCTCGATTGGCGAGTAAGACAATATGGTTGATACGAGCGGCGATTGGAGACGTGAAGCATCCGAAGCCATTGATAAAGTTAAAAGTGAGATGTTACAAAGCTGCGATTGAAAGTGGAACTTGGCGTTCACCGTTTGAGAAGTGGCCCGAGTTGCCCGGAGAGAAAACGAAGGAGATGGATGAGGATGAGGATGTGGAGGAGGGGATTTTTGATTTAGATACTAGCCGAGAAGGGAGCCAGCACTTTCAAGGAGGAAAGCAAAGAAGCATTCTATCGTCTCCGTCGTCTTCGAAAAATAATATGATCACGTCGGGATCTGAAGATGATGAGGATGATGATGAAGACGATGACGATTCGGCGTATGCACTTGGTAACGATAATGAGGGAGCCGCATCGAGAAGAAAAGGAGTTCTAGGAAATACTACGTCAGAGTCATCTTTGCAAAATACAGCCTCATCACCACCAGCCTCAGAAGGAGTTATACAGCAGCAGCAGCATAACTACAACAATAACAATAATAGCAAGAAAAAAAACGACGTTCTCTGGAGCGTCCCGAATACGCCGAGTAAATCGAGTTGGTTTTTTGGACACAAGAATGCCGAAGAGAAACCGTTAAAAACGCCTCCGAGTTCGCCTCCGCAAAAACATAAAGCGTTAGACAAAGGCCACGGAAGTAATAGCTCGAGCACAGGATTTCTTAGTCAGCTCTTTGGTAAACTCACCAGTTCTTCAAAGTTGCACGACAAAAGCTATTCCTCGTCGCCTTCAAAGGCTAATAATCTCACTTCCGGAGGCGAGTCAAAGACGGATTCGTCGCAGCTTTCAAGCGCCATGTTGCAAAAGCTCCGCGAACGGGAGAAAAAACGTAGGCAATCAACGTTCGATCAAACGTCCAATATCGCGGAGAATCTCTGCGGTCTGTCCAGTCAGTTGGCGAAGACATTTCCAGTGGAATCGAGACAAAACGCGTTACGAGTTGGCATCGAAGAGGTAAACAAAAAGTTGGTCAACGTGCCGTCCGGGACTGGTGTCATGTATCCACTCGGGGCTATTGGAGAATATAGAATCGTTCGAATTCCTGCGCAAGAAGCCATGTTGCTCAATTCGCGCGAGAAAGCGCCGTATTTGATCTGTTTTGAAGTCATTCGACCAAACGCTGAGAACGACAACGCCGGGGGAGAAAATAGTTACAGGGAAGGACTGAGGGCAGACGATCGAGGCGATAGTATCAGTAGTAGTAATTCATTTTCATCTCATTCAAACGCGAGAAGGAATCCATTCATGCACGCGAGCAACGCTGGAGACAACGGTGCCTCAGAAATGAGCTCACAAGGGCACGAACGCAAGAATTCCGCTTTGCTTTCGCTTGGTGAGTCTGGCGCTTTAGATATTCCCATGGGTGGGGGACGTCGTCACGGTCGCGCGGGATCGTACGATGCCTCGACACTTCCAGTACCAGACGAAGAGTTTCTCGCGAGATCTTTAAGAGAACAGGAATCGTTAGAGTTGGCGGCTTCGAAAATTGCAGAGCAAAGACTTTCGTTTGATAAGCCAAGACCTGTGTTGCAGATGCGTAAAGATCAAGCAATGTCGGTTCCTCCGAGCGCAGAGACTACGCCGCAAAAACAACCGCCGCAAGGTCAGCAAGAGCAATCGTGGAATCCGAAATCTCTCGCCGGAGGCTTTTCGTCGTTCATTTCGAATTCGTTATCGCCGATGCTTTTGCCTGAAATCAAAGAAGTTAGTTCTGGGGTGGCGTCGCCGAATGAAGTTGGTTCTCCGGTTAAAAATGGGTGCGTGCCCATGGGTTTTAACAGCATTCACAGCATAGATAGGATGACAAGTCACCATGATTCGGTTTCCAAGGCTATCGACAGCGCCTTAGCAAAAGTTTGGGACGAAACTACCGCAGTTGTTCGAGTGCATCTCGATATTGATGAAAACTCGGGCGCCGTCAACGTAATTCTAGAGATTCCGCACCTGAAGAAAGAGGAGGATTTGTCAAAACTGCAGCAACAGCAACACAAAAAGTCTTCCTTCTTTGGCTCTTCTTCGTCTAAGAAGGAACCGAACGTCGCTGACATTGTCGATCCGGCAAAACTTTCGGCGAAACCGAATTCGCGACACGCGAGAACGCCTTCGGATGTTGGTTTAATACAAATGGCTAGACGCATGCGCCGCGGATCGGACGATACGAACTGGGCGCCAGAAGCTGAGGCGAGAGATGTGACGAGAAATCCTCGCGGAGGGTCAATTATGGAGCAGCTCTCTCCGTTCTTAGGGACGATTGGAAGCGACGACGACAACGAAAATGACGAATTTGAGGATGGCGCTCAGCCGAACCAGTCTAAATCGGGAGCAGTGCCAACGTCGCCAACCTCTTTGCAGTTCCACAAACGTTCTGCCGGTGGACTCGGCGAGCGATGGATTGATAAAGTCGAGCGTATTCGGCGTGCATCACCGTATGGGAATCAGCCCGGATGGTGTTTGAAACCAATCATCGTCAAAGCTGGCGATAACTGTCGCCAAGAGCTTCTGGCGATTCAGCTCGTCAGAACCTTTGCGGGTATCTACGCTGACGCTGGCTTGCCATTGTGGATTAAAGATTACGAAGTTTTGACCACCTCGACGACCACGGCGTTTATCGAAGCCGTCACAGACGCGCCAAGTTTACACGCGGTGAAATCGAGAGCGCCTAGAGGCTCCACGTTGAAACAGCACTTCGAATCAATCTACAACGGGTATGGATCCCCTGAATTTCGAGTGGCGCAAAGAAATTTCGTGGAGAGTCTAGCCGGCTATTCCATCCTGACGTATCTGCTCCAAATCAAAGATCGTCACAACGGGAACATTCTCTTGCGAGAAGACGGCCGATTGATTCACATCGATTTCAACTTTATGCTCTCCACCTCTCCAGGCGGCATTAACTTCGAATCCTCTCCATTCAAGCTCACGAAAGAATACCTGGAACTCATGGACTCCGACGCCGACGGCGTCGCCTCGGAAGCTTTCAACTACTACAAAGTCTTGTGCATCCAAGGCTACTTAGCCTGCCAAAAACACGCCGAGCGCATCTTACTCCTCGTAGAAATGATGGCGCACTCGGGGTGCCCGTGCTTCAAAGCCGGTCCAAAAGTTGTTCAAAACTTACGAAAGCGATTCAACCTCGGCAGAACGGAAGAGCAAGTCGCGGAAATCATGTTGGGTTTGATTTCCGATTCCATGGACGCGTGGAGCACTCGCCAGTACGATTTCTTTCAACGCGTTTCGAACGGTATCTTGTGATAGATTGCGTGCGTTTTGTTATTCATCATAAAGATTATACATAGTAGATAGCGGCAGTAAACAAAAGGTCAAAAGCGGTAAAGCGCTTTTACTCTTTTCAAACTCGAACTTTTGTTTTTTCTTCTTCATAAAAATCTTTGCCCGTCACGCACTCCGAAGGAAATGGTCAACCCCTACTTGGTCGGTGCCCCGGCAGCTGGAGCCGGCGCGCTCTTAGTCGTCAAATCCATATTCAAAAACAAAGAGAACAACGTTAAAAAAGGAGAAAAAGAGCAGAGAAGAGGCACGGTGACCGACGACGAGGCGTCTTTCGCGTGCGAACGCGTGTGCGCTTCGGATCGACTGTTGAAACGAATGGGGGGGTTAGCAAAGGTAAATAATAATACGCACAAAACTCCTCTCTCTCTCTCGCGCGCGGAGAAAATCTTCTTCCTTTTTCTTCTTCTTTGCTCTTTTGCGCGTCACGCATTCATCCTCTCCCGACGGATGGAGAGAGATCATCGAATGGAATGCGGTCGATCGTTCGATGCGATCCCTCGTTTGAATGAATCAGAGCAACGAACGGGCGTCGGTTTCCCCACCACGCGAGAGAGAAATTTTTGAATCTTTCTCGGATTTTCCAAAACGAGGGAACAAACAAACAAAAACAAAACTCTCTCTCTCTCTCTCTGACCTTTCTTTTTTCTCTCTCTCTCTCTCTCGTTCTCGATGTGCAACATAAATAATGAAAATAAACAGGAACCGACGGCGAACGCGTGCGTGACGGTGTGCGGAATGTCCGCGACAGATTCGTGCGCGGAAGCGTGCGAACGGGTAATTTGCGCCAATCCGCACTCCGTCCCGGCGTGGAACGATCAGTGCGCGAATAGATGTAAATCGGAATGTTTGCGCGGCAGAGCCGCGTGAGATTGCATATTTTATCTGTAATAATATCAGGATTAGGATTTATCATCGAATCGCGTCCTTATTCTCCTTCTTCTTTCTTCTGATCTATCGCTACTTTGTTGCTGCTATATATATATCTACTACCGCTACTACTACTCGAATTAAAAAAAGCTATTACCTAGTCTCGTTCTCTCGTCTCCAAATCTTACAAAACTCCCTCTTCTAAATACTGACTTTCTGGCTCCTCCCCTTCCGGGTAAAAGTCCTCCGGTTTCGCTCGATAATGTTTCAACATGTTCTCCTCCAACTCGTGCACTTTCGTCCCGACCAAAATCAACGAGTGCAACGGTCCGCCGGCGTTTACGCGACACATCTCCTTCAGCGTACAGCTGATGAAGCGTTCGTCCTCTTGACCGACTCTCGCCGTAGCAACCACCATGGAATCTTCGTTATACACCCCTTCCTTTCTCACTTCGTTTTCTACGTACAACATCTGTCTCGCGGCGGTGCTCACGCTCATAAACCTCGGCGGTTCATATATCTTCTTCCCCGTGCACAACGCTTCCACCGTCGGTTCTTTCACCCGAATATCGAGCAACACGAGCGTGTGCAAACCGCCGTTTAAGTTGTTCATCTTGATCGAATCGTAAAACGAGTCCGGTTTCCACGTCGGCGTGAAGAAACACAGCGAAACTGTCTTCCCGAAATTATACAACTGTAATCCAGACCCAGCGCACGCGTTCATAATCGACGCGTTGTAATACGCCTTCACTTTCACGTTCTTCTCGTGTGCTCTCAGGACTAAATCCGAATGCGTCGTCGCCGCGAAACAGTCTCCGACGACTAAAAATGCCACGTCTTCTTTCTCCGCCTGAGTCAACATCCCATCCACGCCGTCTGATTCTACGAACGCGCGGTCGCACACGGTCACTTTTTTCCCGTAAAACTCCTCCAGCTTTTCCGCGGAGCAACACAAGATGGAGGTGTAATTTTCCAGGTAAATGGTTGCGCATTTCGTTCGTATCGCTTCTAACGCGTTCACCGTGATGTCTTTCTCGTTCCCTAAACCTAAGCCGATTAAGTGTAACATGTTGTTGTTGTTGTTGTTGTTATTATTATTATTATTAGGTTTTCAACGTGTGTGTATATATATGTGTGTGTGTGATTAAACGCGGGAAGCGTGGTGCAACGTCTGACGGCGGAGAGAGACTTTCTTCTCCTTTTCTCTGTGGGGAAATGGAAATCCACAAAACAAAAAGGTGACTCTTCCGTCCGGACGGACTACGTACTTCGCGAGAATAAAAGAAATGAAGACGACGATGAAGACGACGGCGATTTCATCGGCAACGTTTAATAACGCGACTTTTAGAAGTGACGACGATGCCGCCGTCGTCGCTGTCTTCAACACCAGCTCGAGAAGAAGAAGAAGAAGAAGAAGTACGAGTCTAGCTCCGAGGAGGAGGAGGAGGACGACGACGATGAGATTTTACGCGAAAGAAAACTTTGCGATGGAGAAAGAAGAAGAAGAGGAAGAGAAGGAGCAGGAGCGCGAACGGATGTCCTGGACGACGACGACGACGACGAC
>Ga0255776_10005879_pt1 | contig 12625 bp, 7 predicted proteins | sample 071ome_19_FD_179974 | JGI IMG/M metagenome (GOLD analysis project Ga0255776, IMG submission 179974) | Coastal salt marsh microbial communities from the Groves Creek Marsh, Skidaway Island, Georgia - 071413AT metaG (version 2) | ecosystem: Environmental > Aquatic > Marine > Intertidal zone > Salt...
CGAGCAGCGTCGACGCACCGACGAACCAACCCTTTGCGTTTCAATGCAACCACACTACAGTAGCTCCATTTCACCAGACGCTCGAGTCTATTTTACACACGATAGAGATGCGTTCCCGACTGCCGTCTGAAAATCGATCGAGACGCGAACGACGCCCGAAACAACGCCCTGCGATCGCTCGCCGACGGTGGACTCGGCCGACCAATCGGTGCCACAGTGCTGGTGTTACGGCATCGTCGATCTGCACACGTCTGCACACTACGTTTCTTAAACGCATACCTAGCGTTTAAAAACCTTGAATACGTACCTGGACGAGATATTTCGACACTTTGACTGAATCACGCGCGTAGACGTGGATAGGATATTTCGACAATTTGACGCCGAGCGTAACTCGACGCGAGCGTAACTCGACCGACGCGCTCGAGAGCGCGACGCGACGAACGACGCGGTGTGACGCCGCGCGACGCGGCGACAATGACGCGGTACGGCTCGATCGGGAGCGCGCGGTCGTCAACGACCGGTGGCACGAATGAGACGAACAACCGCCGTTGGCGAACGGTTGGCGGACGACGTGTGTTCGCGCTTGCGGTCGCCGCTGTCGCGCTCGCAGTCGCCATCGTCGCGACGGTGTCGAGCGAAAAACTACTCGACATCATGAAGTCTCGCGGTTTCGCACTTGAGGAACGGTCTACGCGTCTGCTGACGACGCGCGAGCTCGAGGCTTTGCTTCGAACTGATACGCGAGCGAGGAGATTTCAGCGCGAACTCGAAGAGAGACAGGCACGAGGGGACGTACACGTCCTGGATCCATGGACCGTGGTGGCGGACGCAGCAGAGAGAACGGACGAGGATGCGCGTGCAGGCCAAAAAACGGTGGCAGAACTGGGAGGCTTTTTCGATTTCTTGACAAGCTGGGCAAAGAAGTTGAAAAAATTGACGGGTAAGCTCTGGCGACGACACGTAGCCAAGTACGTCAAGCACATCGCAAGCGCGGCGAATACAATTCATGAGAACGCAAATCTTATGAATGTAGTCACGGATATAAGCGAAGGAGTTGGTAACGCCGCCAACTTTGTCGAGGAGAGCGCAACATCGGCATACTACAATTACGGCAACGTTGTTGTGAGACACGTTTCGGCTGGTGTTGATGGGATGGATTCGATCGTCAATGAAGTCGCGGATCTCGGTGAGATGTGCGCTAAACAAGTCTCCGCGGGCGCGATTGAGGCGTTTGAGAGTGCTTCAGGAGCTTTGGATGAACTTTACGATCAAACATCTGGCTTTCTCAATGACGCCGTCGACGTCATTGAGGAGCAAGTCGATCAAATTGTCGATGTTGTTGGCGACGTGATCGCGATGCTAAAGCTCTTGTTCGGCGGTCTTGAGTGCTTGGCATCTCAGGACTTACTCTTTGACTTCGCAAAGGAACTCCACAAGGCCATGGGTAAAGACTCGCTTTTATCCATGGTGAAGAATATTCGCGAGGAAACAAAGGGTGGTGGTTTGAAAAAGTACTTGAATGAAATGGACGATACTCTTTGCCACGCTACGTGGGCGAGACTTTTCCCGAACGTCAATTTGGTGGCGAACGCGTTTAAATCGTTTGCGTTTGCCCTCAGAGATGCCTGTCCAGCGATAGGTAAGGCTGGAAAGTTACCGGCGTTTACGTTTGGTGTCGACCTTGGCGCAGATGTGACTAGTATTGGCTCCGTGAAGGGCGTTTCCACCGAAGTTGGCGTGGGTCTTGATCTCAACGGCCGACAATTCTGCTACGCTGCAGGGTGCGTCAAGTCCCATGGCATCGCAGTATCACTGCCAGGGGCTAGTGTGGGCGCTGCCGTTGTGCTAACAGGGTACAAGGATATCGAAGCTGTTCCTGGCCGTGCAGAGTTCTTAACGCTCGGGTTTGGCATCGACATTCCGGCTCCACTGCCCCCGTTAGATTTCGACATCGCTCTCACTTACGTGTACGTGGACCCGTCGATGGCAAACTTTGCCGGCGTGGCAATTTCGTACGAAGTCGGCTCCGACGGCGGCGCAAACTTGCCAGTGACGCTCGAGATCTCGCAGGGCTTCTGCGAGGCAATATGTATCGAAAAGCACGGTGGTGACTGCGGTAGCAGTGAAGGTGCCTTCCTCGGCACCCATCTGCATCCGTCGAACAGCTCCTGGGAACCGTTCGCGTTGCTTGGACAGCCATCACCGTTTTATATGGATGACAACACCGCGAAGTGCTACTTGAATCGTTATGCGGATATCTTCAGAAAGTTTGGGACCGACCTGCAGGCGGCGAAAAGGCACTTTCATGATGTTGGTCAGCACGAAGGCCGGATCGCGCACTGCACCATCTCTGACGCAGATTTGAAGTGCTATTTAGCACGTTACAAAGATCTACCGTGGAGTCAACCAAACGATGGTCGGACCCACTTTTTCCAGCACGGCTGGAAGGAAGGTCGAACTGTGAAGTGCGCGGGAGACGTCGATCGATATAAGTTCAACTTCAACGACGCCAACCTCATGTATGATTATGACGCTGTTTGTTACATTGATAACTATGACGACGTACGGAAGGCGTTTGGTTTCGACTTGACCAAAGCGAAGAACCATTACTTTGTAGCGGGTGCGGCGGAAAAGCGCAAGCCGATTTGCACGCGAGAACCCGTCATTGACGATTTGGATGCGATGTGTTTCGCTTCAAACTTTTGGGATATTCACCGATATTTTGGTGAATATCCAGGTCGTGTTTCTCAATCGACTGATATCGCAAACATAAAGACTTATATGCGCGTGCATCACAAACAAGAAGCACGTAAAAAACTCAGCAAGTGCGAGCGGGTTTCGCCGGCTGACTTCCGGTGCTATTTACAAAGATATCCAGAAGTTCCACGGTCGAGTGACGATGATGTGGAAGCGGCGCGACTTCATTGGTTAAAACATGGATGGAAAGAAGGAAAAAACCCTAAATGCGACTCACGTCCTCACTTTTACAGACACGCCATGAAAAAGAAGCACTGGCCGTACATCTCAAACGAGGATGCGCAGTGCTATCTTGATCGATATCCTGATATTGCGAAGAAGTACAGACATCTCAACGGACAGTCTAAACTGGACTGGGCCAAGATCCATTACGTCACAATTGGTCGGCGATTCCGTAGAGATCCAACTTGTGCGGGTCCACACGAGGCTACGAAGTGCTACATCGCCCGATATGATGACGTCCGCCAGTTGTACACGCAACACAAATCCCTGGCTGAGGCTGCGAAGCACATGCGCACAATAGGGGTCGATGAAGAGCGAGAGACGCGTTGCGCACTTTCAAATGATGATCTTCGATGCTACATGGCTCGTTATCCTGCATTGCAGGCGAAATTCAACGGTGATACTGCGTTAGCGCGAGAGTACTTTTTCGCTGAGGGATTTAAAAATGGTGACGATCCGAAGTGTGAACCGACCAAGTTTTACAAGACTTTCACCGGTGATAGAACTCATGGAAACCTCGACTGGACGCTCAACGGAGAGCGAGGGCTCAAGAAATGCCAAGATGACTGTCTTGCAAACCCGAAGTGCGTGGGCATCAGCTACGTGGCGGGTCGTTGTCACACGAAGGGTACGGCCTCGTCGTACGATGTAATAGCTCCACCGGAGCGCCGTGATCAGTTTTACTGGAGACACATCGACGGCTTTTTTCCAGACGGTAACGGTGACCGTCCAAACGGTATAATTGGCAAGCCCCATACGAAGCACGTCGCGGGTGTCGAAGATTGCGCACGGCTGTGTCGCGAAAACGAGGCGTGCGTCGGGATTTCATTTCACTCCGCCGGTCTTTGTCAACTGAAAGGCTGGTCTGGTTTAAGTCACGACTGGCACTCTAACGCATGGCAATTTTACCGTAAACTCGCGTGACGACGTGCGCGCACGCGAACGTTGATCGTCGCATCACTCGCGAAGACTGGGTCCGGGGCGAGACGAGCGGCGAGGAGTACGAAATCCAGAGCTGACCGACGTTTAGCGGCGCATCGACCGGGAGACGTAAAAGACACCCATCGGGCGGCGCCGTACTCATACGAGTGAATAATTCCACAGGAGATTAAGGCAACGAATCCGTCATCAGTCACGCCTCCCGGTGTTTGCCCGTCCCGACCGATCGTCGAAACGACAATAAGAGAACAAACGACAATAAGAGAACAAACGACAATAAGAGAACAAACGACAATAAGAGAACAAACGCTCAAAGAATTGCACTCGTCGTCTCGTTTTTCATTTCGCGCCAAATTTCAAATTTCCACATGTCCGAATTTGAATCGACGTCTCTCCCTCGACGCGAGTCCCGTGTGTGTGTGTCATTTCACGGTTTATGACTCGTCAGATGTCACTCACTCACGCACTCACGCAGTTGGCGTCGACGACGATCCGATCCTCGTCGTCGGTCCCGCCCGGGAGACGCGGACGCGCACCGGCGTCGACGCGAACGAAGGGGTCGCCCGCGCGGTGTCGTCGGATCGACGCTCGAGCCGGTTTCGACCGGTTTCGAAATCACTCGCTCATTAATTCGCCCCGAATCAAATTCGGATCGAATCGGCCGTGTCGAACGCGGCGCGGACGAAACTGCATTGGTCTCGACGATACGAAGGACGCGATCCGATCCGGCGAAAGAAGATCCGACGAAAGAAGATCCGATGGCGACTCGAGGAAGTCGAGAACGGAAACCTCCGGCAAAGGTGCGTCGCGTCGACCGATCGCGCGCGAACGAGAAGGAGAAGGGATGCATCGAACGAACGCTTCGATCATCGGTCGTGTCGTGTCGATCTCGTTTGAAAACGATGATTTGGATTGATTTGGATTGATTCGCGAACTGATGACTGACGATCGCGATTGATGACGATTGATGACGACGCGCAGTACGAACCGACGATGCGAAGAGAACCGGGCGGGGATTTCGTGAGGACGGCGACGATGGGGTTGAGAGGATTGGACGAAGACGCGTCGGCCAAGGAAAACGACGGCGGACGCGAGTCAAACGCGGCGGCGGCTTCGAGCGGGATCGTCGCGAAGGAGCTCGGATCTGCCGGTAAGACGAAGAAGAGAACGCCCGGGGTGAAGCACGGGGGTGGTGGTGGTGGTTCTCCGTCTGGGGTGGCGCCGATGAAGACGAGCGATCGAAAGAGTAGTGGATTGGTAAAGGGATTCGCGACGCCTCAACCGCAAGCGGCGAGCAAGTCGCAGTCGCAATCGCAACAGCAACAGCAACAGCAACAAGACGGATCGGTTTCGCGTCAGAGACCGACGAACAATCAGTTATTGTATCGCATTAATTTCAACTGGCAGCACTACGAACACGCCATTCCAGCGAGCGTGCGAAAGGCGTTACCAAAGACGACCGAGGCGTGTCCCTCGGTGACTTCGGCGTTTTTGCAGACGCTCAAGGCGTTGGACGTGGCTGAGAGCCAAAGATTGGAGAATCCGAGAAACATCTTGCAGCTGTTGAGCGTGAACACGCGCCGAACAAAGGTTGTCGCCCTGAATACGGGCACGCATCGCGTTCCGGAAGAGCTGAGAAGACACCAGTTGACGGATAGCGCCGGTAACGAGTACTCCACCAACTTGGATCGTAACCGCTACGGCAACGACGACAACTATTTGTACACGGTGACCCGCTTCAACTTGCACGCGCTCGAGTTGTGTCCGTTGTTGGCGCAAGTGCAGATTATCGGTACCAAGGCGAGCGACGACGACGTTCTGTTGTCGGCAGAGACTAAGGATTGCTGCTGCGGAGGGAGGCGTCAACTTTCCCACCACTGGACGGTGCCGGCTTTTGTCACGCCGTCTCAAATGCCAAAGACGATTCCAAAGTCCACGTTGGCAGCCAAGGACCGAAGCCGAAAGAGAGCGCGACAGTCTCTCTCGAGCGTTGACGAGAAGCCAAGCTCCAAGTCGCGCTCGAGTATGACGCCGGACCAACCTGCCAAGGTGGAGGACGATTCTCACGCCGGGATGGGCGTCTTGCTCGACGCTCTCACTTCTGTCGGTTGCATCCCGATGTCTCCGGCGCCCGTTTCTCGCGCCAAGCAGAGGGCGCAGGCGCCCGTCATGTCTCCCGCTCGACCCGTTCGGGGGATTCGCCAGGTGGAGCTCGATCTCGGTGCAATCAACGAAGACACGTCGTTGGCGCAGGAACAAATCGCCAGGGCGACATCGCATAGCATTGATCAGATTCCGGACAATCAGCTTAGAAATGAGCTCCAGAAAGCCATCGCTCGCTCATGTGAGCTTCACATGACGGCTTCCGCCGCTCAGATGCGACAGAAAAAGGCGGAGCGCGAAGCCGGAGAGTACAAGGTGCTCGTGGAACGCTTGGAACAAATGCTGCAGCAAGCCGAAACGCAAAAGTCAACCGCTCTCGCGAAGATTGCCAAGATGGAACGTGAAAACGATGCATCCAGGTCAATGTTAGCGGGTAACGAGAACGACCGCACCATTCAGTGCAGCGCGGTTCTCGCTCACAAGTTGATTAACATGCAGCAGCGTCTGGCGGCGCTAACCTCGCGCTTTGAGTTGTTCTCTGAGCAAAACTTGCCAATGTCCGTCACGGATGAATTGTTGAGAACCGAGTTGGCTTCTCATTTGGAGACAAAGCGTGCACTCATGCGTGCAGAGACGAGCCTCGCGGCGTATGCCGCGGCGGAGGCGACGTGCGACGAAGAAATTTGGCGCGCGCAGTACATTGCCCAAGCGCAGCACAACTTGGAACAAGCGGCATACGCGGCGAACGCCGCCGTGACGGTACCGAAGGTTGGAGTCAACGGGAAAGAAGATCCCTCTGCGCCCGTAGCGATGACTCCGATGCCCCGGAGCTCTCAGTTGAACGCTCTTCAAGTGCCAGCGCACGCGCCGAATGTCACGTTTAGCCAAACGCCGTCAGTCGCTCCTCCAAAGGGAATCAAATCGGTGGCTCTGATGGCTGATGCCGTCGCTACCGCCGCTTTGGACGCTTCACACTTGAACCCGAAGACGCCTGTGGGTTCTGTGAGGCCAATGCGTCACGCATTCATCTCGCCACCGTGAAGGTGTCGCGAAAATAAAATAAAATAAGTGCACGCTTTCGCGCACATGTAATCATATTTCAGTTTGTTTTCAAGCAACTAAAACTCATCATCACCTCTCCGACACCTCGGAGTGTTTCTTCCTCGTTTTTGACTGGCTGTTCAGTCTCAAAGATTCCGATTCGTGGCTGAGACTCTCTCGTCACCTTCCTAGACGAGACATGTGAACATTTGAGGTGTGTGAAGTAGCGTGCTCCGCGCGTGTGGCACGGCATTCGACGACGCACTCGACGAAAAGATTTGACAAAGAAGACGAACAAATGTACCGCAACACCTCCTCAAACATTCGCTCCATCTTGCTCTGCGCTTTGGCGTGCATCATGCTCCTCGTTCGCCCTGGCGAAGCCTCCAAATGGCACCACGGCAAGCACTGGAAGAAGCACGATTGGCGATACATGGAACCCTGCTCTGACGGCTGGTGGGCTCGAGTTGAAGCTCGCAAACAAGTAAATGATGACAACAGACAAGTTCTTCGCTGTTTAATCCACAACTGTGGGTACGAACTGAAGACTTGTGCACACGATTGGACCTGCCGCAAGACGACGCGTTGTCTGTCCGATTGCCGAGACGACGGTCGGGAATGTGCATTTGCCTGCCTCAAGCAGTACGATGGAATCTCGAACCAAAACGTCAAGGATCTTGGACAGTGTGCTATTGCCAATGAGTGCATGCGCAACAACTAATCGAGGAAAAAACCGATCGAGACTTCAGGATTCACTTTTACGACTTTACGATTTTACACACGTGGTTCACATGTAATGAATACGGTCCTACATTTTTACAATCTTTTCTAATGAGTATGATGCGAAAAAACTCACCCGTCTAAGCGATCGACTTGCGCAGCCTTGAACAGTTCCGGCATGTGCACGTTCGTCACGTTCATGCGCTCAAAGTTCACCTTTCTCTTCTTCTTCTCCTTCTTTAGTTCCGGTTGAGGACCGAGGTCGTACACCGGTCGAGGCGTCGGCTCGATGCCCTCTCTGCGCAAAACCTTGTCGAAGTCCACGTCGTGCTCAGGAATCTCCACGTCGAGGAACGCGCCGATGAATTCCTCATTGAGCGGGACTTCGTACTCGGGCTGCTTTCTGAAGAGCACCTTCTTCTTCGTCTCCGTATTAGTGAGCAAAATGACGGCGTCGTCCGTCTCTCCCAGCGCCAACGCGTCATCCTTCGCCTTTACGTACGCATCTGTAACGTCTTCAATCGCTAAACCGTCCGGCGTGTTATTCACGAGTTCTAGAATGTCTTCTTTGCAGAGAACGTCGTGTTTCGCCTTGTATGTAAACAGCCCCGTTTCGTCGTCGTAGTTCACTTTTTCGTGAGCGCGCAAAGCTTCGAAAAGCGGGCCCACGTTGCAATCATAACCGAGAAACACGCGCAACTCATCGTTTGACATCGGTCTTCTCTGCGTGAAGAGCGTATCGATCGCGTGTTTCTGCTTAGCTAGAATGTTCGTCGCCACAACCTTTGGCGGTTCGATCGGCACCTCCATCGCCGCCAACGCAGCCTCTTGCTCCGCCTTTTGTTTCTCAGCCGCTCGCTTCATACGTTCGTACTGCGCATCCGAACGCGCGTCCAACGCCGCGCGATCCCGCGCCGCCGCAGTCATGATTTTCGAAGCAGCCTTTTGCCCATGCCTATACTTGTTCAACGTCTTCTCGAGCACGGAAGCCTTGCGTTTCTTGCTTTCTCCCGCCATGGCGACCGTTCGAAACGCGGATCGGCGGTTTTTGTGTCTTTCTGTCTCGTCGCGCGCGACGCGACGGTGACGCGATGACTCGCGCGTCGCGATCTGATGGTTGGAAAATGAGACAAAAATGTTGAACCAGCTTTCGCGCATTCGTCAACAACCGACGCGTTGCGCATGGACATCCGGGATGAGCTCATCTGGTCGAACGCTCTGCGAAGATCGATCGGGATTTACTTTTCAGTCATTTTCGTCGTCTCGTTGACTCGATTCAAGGCGTTCACGGGACGGTTCGGGCGTCGACACCGCGTGTGTGGGCTCTTCCACTTAATACTGCTGTGCGAGTTGGCGCGCGATGTGGCGACAACCTCGGGCCCGATGGAGGATTCGTATCTCACACGAGACATTTCTCTATTTGTCTCAGCCATCACGGTGACGCTGACGGCGTACGGGGACTTTGCCAAGGCGCACGCCAGGGCGGAGGAACGCAACGCTGCGAGCGGAACGCTTCATCGAACAGCCGCGGTGTCGGCGTCCGAAATGCTCGAGCACGCGTTTTATCAGCTGGTGAATGCATTTCAGATTTTATATTTACACGTCGTTCAATCGAGTTGGTTTGACGCGCTCGACGCGCGCGAGAAGGGGCTGTGCGCGCTCGCGGCGACGTCGATCTGGTTGGTTCGCAAAAAGTTCCCAGTCAATAGCTTTTCCAAAAATTACGACTATCGATCAAATCCGCGCATCAAATTCGACATTGAGTCGGTGCTCTACCGGATTAAAAAGTACCAATACGTCCTTTACAAGACGGTGTTGCTTCATGGATTGAATGCGAGCTTGGCTTTTGCGGATGAGAGCTCGCGATCGCTCGTCCGTACGTACGGCTTTCGATGCTTCTGGCTGTTGATCAACAGCGCGTATGTCTTTGAGTTTTTCCTTCAGACATTGGTCAAACGCAAGTACTTGGGACAGAACGCCATGCTCGTGCTAAATCAAGCTTTGATGGTGATATCCACCATGGCGGTGCTGCCCGTGATCACTTCAGTCGATCCAATCGTTGCCGCGACGACGTTTGCGCTCAACTTTGTCAACCGAAGGAGAGAAATGCAAAACATCTTCATCGCACTCGTCGTCAGCGCGCGGCGTCGAGGGTTGATTTAGATTTAATTCGTTAGCGTGTCGCCTAGGTGTAAATAGCGTAGTATTGTAGGATTGCTATATTGGTATATCAAACATTTAAACGACTTGGTAGCTATCGACGAGCATCATAGTCTTCTCAGAAAAGGTCACCGGAGCGCCATCCGTCGTGCGCGCAATACTCGAGACGGCTATGTCGCAGAAAGTCTTGCTGGAAGAAAAGTTGACGTCAATCGGGAAGAAGGCGTCGGTGTCAGCGACTGGAATGACGAATTCCATGCTTCCGCTTCGGTTGCTAGCATCGATGAGTTCGATGTTCCACTCCATGACGCCATGGCGAGCATCAAATCTGAAGTCACCGTCGCACGAGTTGACCACCGGCGGACTGCGGCACGGCGGGCAGGGAATGGAGATGACGACGTTTTGAAGATCCATCTCTTCCGTCGCCTCGTATTCGATGCTCACTGCGGTTTCACCGCCGTTAATAGTCGGCCAGCAGTTGATACTCAACGGCACCGCGGATTCATCCTTGGTTGAGAATCTCCACTTCAACACGCCAAGCGCCGATCCGCACGGAAACGGACGATTCGGATCCTTCAAGCCTAAAATCTTTTCATTGGCATGCAAACCCTTGTCAATGTTCGGGTGCGTCTTGAACTGGAACCCGGCGTTGGCGCCAGCGTTCGTCACGACGCGAATGAGCGCGTCTTCTTCGTTGCGCACTTCGAGAAGCATGTTACCTTGCAAATCCATTTGCTCCAAGCCACCGTTCCTGTTGAGCGTCACGTTGAGCTTTTCTTCAACAACCAAACTGACGCTCTCCGAAGGCGCCACGTGCACCGGTTCAGGCGCCGGCGCGGCGGCTTCGGAGCGCGCGAAACCCATATCGGTATCGACCGCTTCTCCCTCGGCTCGCAAGCTCTCCAAGAATTGGTTCGTCTTTGGCTTGCCGCCGAGTTGCATACCCTTCTTCGGTCCAGCCAAGGACTTCTGGGGCATGGACGACGCGCCCGACTTGTAGGGCTCGTCGCTGTATTGGCTACGGAAACCACCGGATGGGCGGTCATCACCAAATGATCCACCGCCACCGCCGCGGCCCATGTATCCAAACTCGTCGTTACGACCGTCGTCGTAGGTACCCATGCTCGATCCGCTGCCAAAGTCGCCGCGCATGTCGCCACCGTATCCGCCGCTCGAACCGCCAAACGAGTCCCGTCCACCGCCACCGTATCCACCGCCGCCATAGTTGTCGCGCTGTAACGTTTGCTGTTGTAACTTGGTCTCGAGCTTCACCTTGTCGATCTCCATCGCCTTCCTCTTCATCACATCCTTGGTGTCGTTGATCTTGCTCTGAATCATCATCTTGTGCAACTTTTCCTCGTGCGAATTCATTTCCGTAAAGGTTCGCACCTGCGCCATCGTCACATTCTCCTTGTACCCGAGAGAAATGATTTCATCAAACGCAAAAATTAAATCAAACGCCGCAAACGAGACGCCCTCTTCATCAACCTGCCCTTGCGTGTACTCGGGCAACGTCTTGGCCAACAGCCTCAACACTTCCAAATCCTCTAAAATGTTACTCCCCTTCGTCGTCACCAACAACAGGTACATCGTCCCACACTCGAGCGGTTGGTACACATACCTCACATTTTCCGTCTCGACGTACGTGTGTTGCTTCCCGGCGCTGACGAGCTTTGGAAACGCCGCGAGCAAGCCTTCCACTCGCACGCGAGTCATCTGCACGTACTGCCGAGACACGAGCGCTGCGATTCGCGAGAATAATTCCATCCGCGGTTAGTCGTCTCACTCCATCAGTGACGCGATACACCCCGATCCACGCCTCGCCGTCGTCCACGCGCGTGTTCCTTTGCGTCACCACGTCCACCTCTGCGCGTTTCATCGGTAAACCCGACGCGAAAACGGTAGATCTCACGCGAGAAAACGCCGAGATCGACCGTTTGCTCGAGCGGCTAAAACCTCTCTTCTCGATGCGCCGCTACCGCCCCGCGCGACGCCCGCGGGGGTCCCGAAATCGAGCGCACTGAAAAATCAGAAATCCACCGTACCTTTACCACCCTTGGTGACGATCGCCGCCGCGAGGACAACCTGTTTACACGACGAGTTTACGAAACGTCCAGTCAGTCACCCGCGCTCCCCGACGCGTCTCCCGCGGTCGCTCTCTGGATTACATCGCGCGAAAAAATTACCCGACGCGCGAGCGTACCATTTCGAAACGAAACCGCGATAACCGAAACGAATAATCGTCTATTCAACGCCGCCTCACTCGTCGAAGCGCGCGCGTCGCGTCGGCGTCTGCGGGCGCGCGGATGGATTCGACGGACGGTTGGGTACGACGCGTGATCTTTGAATTGTTTTTACATTGGTATTCTCTGGTGGCGTCCACCAGACCAAAACCAAAAAAATGATGAATGATGATGAATGGTTGACGTCGGCGTCGCCGCGTCAGACGCCCGCCCGCCCGCCGACGATCGACGACGCCGACGGATCGTTGGAGGTTGGCGAACGTTCCTTCTCCTTTATCGCTCGCCGCGCGCGTAAAGTGCGAGTGAGCGGTTCTCCTCGACGGGTCTCGTCCATTCATCAATGTCGGCGACGTGTCGACAACAGTGGATTATCGCGCCGCTCGGACGACGCGCGCGTCGTCGCCCGACGGCGCCGCGGTCGCGGGTTGAGAGGTCGCTCC
>Ga0255776_10005887_pt1 | contig 12614 bp, 10 predicted proteins | sample 071ome_19_FD_179974 | JGI IMG/M metagenome (GOLD analysis project Ga0255776, IMG submission 179974) | Coastal salt marsh microbial communities from the Groves Creek Marsh, Skidaway Island, Georgia - 071413AT metaG (version 2) | ecosystem: Environmental > Aquatic > Marine > Intertidal zone >...
TGGGAAAAACATAAACATCCAGCGACTCGCGCGTTTCAGGCGATCCGGATTGCTGTGAATAACGAACTGGGCGATCTGGAAACGACGCTGGCCGATTCAGTGGATCTCTTAATGCCGGCTGGTCGTCTGGCGGTGATCAGCTTCCACTCGTTGGAAGATCGTATGGTGAAGCGTTTTATACGCGCTCAGGAGAAAGGTCGCGATCTGCCGCCGGGCATTCCCGTGACGGACGATCAGCTGGGACGAACGATGAAAAAAATTGGCAAAGCGATCATGCCAACCAAAGAAGAAATAGAACAGAACAGCCGCTCTCGCAGTGCGGTCTTAAGAATCGCTGAGCGCTTGTCGTGAGCGTTGCGCAGGGCTTGCTGTGGGGAGCGGTCATTCTCTCGGCATTGATACAGATTAATGTCGTTACCTGGCATCGCGATCTGTTGCAGGCCTGGCAAAAAGCCGATAGTCAGCGTCAGTCACTGACTCAGGAACACAGCCGATTGCTGCTTGAACGTAGCACTCTGATGGCGCATGGACGCATAGATGCACAGGCACGTAAGCGCCTGCAAATGAAAGAACCAGAACACACACGGGTATTCCGCTGATGTCGACACCAACCGAACAGCCACAGATGGGCATGCAGCGCTGGCGCTTTGCGTTAGTGCTTGCTGGCTTTTTGTTGCTCGGTGGTGTGGTCATGGTGCGTCTGGTGATGTTGCACACGGTTGATCAGCCCTTCCTGTTTGAGCAGGGTGAAAAGCGCACGGTGCGCAGTGAAACTCAGCCAGCCACGAGAGGGGTGATTACCGACCGTTTTGGTGAGCCATTGGCGGTCAGTACCCCGGTGTCTACTCTGTGGGTGAATCCACAGCAAGTCGATGCAGCGCAATTAGTATCAATCGGCAATGCACTGAATATTAACGGCCAGCGCCTGAAAAACCGCGTAGAAAAAGCTGCCCGTCAGGGGAAATCGTTTTACTACATTAAACGTCAGGTTGAGCCCGAGCTGGCGGAGCGTATTTTACAGAAACGCATCGCGGGCCTATACGCCGATGACGATTTCCGTCGTTATTACCCTGCTGCCGAAGTGACTGCTCATACGCTGGGGCTAGTGAATATTGATGGCCACGGTCAGGAAGGTCTGGAGCTGGCGTTTGATGATTATTTAAATGGTGAGCCGGGCGCACGCAAAGTCGTTAAAGACTTAATGGGTAACGTCATTAAGCAGCTCGGCGTTACGGCCGTTCCTGAGGCGGGTGAAAATCTTGCTTTAACCTTAGATCTGCGTTTGCAGTATCTGGCTTACCGCGAATTAAAAGCGGTCGTGTCATCGCACAAAGCACGTGCGGGCAGTGCGGTTATTCTTGATGCGCACACCGGTGAAATTCTGGCATTAGTTGGCCAGCCATCATACAACCCGAATAATCGCTCAAAATTAAATCCCCAGAACATGCGTAACCGTGCTATTGCGGATGTGATTGAGCCCGGTTCAACTCTGAAACCTTTCACTGTAGCGGCCGCGTTAGAAAGTGGTCGTTATGCGCCGTCGACCGTTGTGAATACTGCGCCGGGGTATCTGCGAATTAAACACAAAACGATTCGGGATCACCGGAATTATGGTGAGCTGGATCTGACGGGAATTATTACTAAATCCAGTAACGTCGGCGTGACTCGATTGGCGCATAATTTAGGCGCAGAAAATCTCTGGTCGTTCTTGTCGAAAGCCGGATTTGGCCGGCCCGGAACCCTGGGTTTTCCAGGCGAAGCAGTTGGTCAGATGCCGTACCCCGAACAATTGGATGATCTGCGTCTTGCGACCGTATCGTTTGGATACGGTCTTTCTGTTTCTCCGCTGCAGTTAGCAGAAACCTACACCAGTCTGGTGGACGGTTGTCGCCAACCGGTTTCCTTATTGATGACTCAGGTTGCACAGCAACCCTGCGAACCTGTGATGTCAGAGCGTACTGCACGTCAGGTGCTCGACATGTTGGAAACCGTGGTCGGACCGACGGGCACCGGCAAACGTGCGGCCGTTGATGGCTACCGGGTTGGCGGTAAAACCGGTACGGCGCACAAAGTGGGTCGCGCTGGTTACGAAGATTCTGAGTACACAGCGGTATTTGCTGGTATTGCGCCGATTTCTGATCCGGATTTGATTCTGGTGGTCGTCGTTGATGAGCCTCAAGGGCAGGAGTACTACGGCGGTGAAGTGGCTGCACCTGTTTTCTCGCGCATTATGGAGCAGGCATTGCGATTGCGTCAGGTGGTGCCGGATGCGCCGGGTAAGGATCAGCAATTACAGGTTGCAGGAGGTGCTCGATGAGACTTTCTGCGGTGGTCGGACAGGATATGACGATTCCTCCAGAATGGGATCGTGATATTCAGCACATTCGTATCGACAGTCGTGATGTTGCGACTGGCGACCTCTTTATCGCCCGTAAAGGCTCGGCGGGGCACGGCTCAGATTACATCAGTAAAGCCATTGCTCAGGGCGCGGTAGCTGTTCTTGAAGAAGGCGGCGATGTTTTCCGTTGTGAATTTCCACAGGGAAGCGCGCCAGTGCCTGTGTTTGGTATTGAGTCTCTGGGGCAGCATTTGTCGGGTTGGCTGGCGACACGCTACCACCGGGTCAGAGACAGTCAGCTATTTGCCGTTACCGGGACCAATGGTAAATCCTCTGTCACGCAGTTTATTGCGCAATTGGCAGCACGCTGCGAAGCGTCTTGTGGTGTGGTGGGTACTTTGGGTAATGGTGTTTGGCCAGCGCTTGAAGCGACCCGTAATACCACGCCGGATATCACAGTAACTTACCGGTTATTAGATAAATTCATTGATGCCGGTGCGGCCATGGCGGCACTGGAAGTTTCCTCTCATGGCCTGGATCAGGGGCGAGTAGATGGACTGCATTTTGACACCGCGGTACTCACCAATCTGACCCAGGATCATCTGGATTATCACGGTGATATGGATAGCTATTACGCCGCGAAGGCCCGGCTATTTACCGAAGGTCGGGCACAGGCGGCGTTGATTAACATCGACGATGAATACGGCCGTCGTTTAGTGAACGAAGCTGGACTGCCAGAAACCGTACTGACCTTCGGTGTTTCTGATGATGCTGATATTTGTGTACAGGATGCTGCGCTCAATTCGGTTGGTCAGCGTGCCTGGCTAACGACGCCTTGGGGTGAAGGTGAGCTGATTATCCCAATGCTGGCGCCATTTAATCTGGTGAATATGGCCGCGGCCATCGGTGTTTTGGCGCAGCAAGGATTTAACCTTAACGATCTGTTGGCTCATGCTCAGCATGTTATGCCGGTGGCGGGTCGCATGGCGTTATACACCCGTGAAAATAGCGCCAAAGCGGTGATTGATTTTGCGCACACACCGGATGCCCTTAGTAATGTCGTGGCGGCATTACGTACAGAAGATACTCCGCTGACGTGTGTGTTTGGTTGTGGTGGTGAGCGGGATCGCGCTAAGCGCCCATTGATGGCAGAAGCCGCAGCGCAGGCAGATCAGGTATGGGTGACAGACGACAATCCGCGCAGCGAATCGCCAGAGCAAATTACTAATGATATTCGTCAGTTTGCGGGTGCCGTCGACTTTCATTTCGAGCGCGACCGTCAGGCAGCGATTACGGCCGCCATTAATGCAACGCCTGCCAATGGCATTGTACTGGTCGCAGGCAAAGGCCACGAAAATACGCAGGAGATTGCAGGCGTGAAACATTCATACAGCGACGAAGCGGTGTTGTTGTCGCTGGGGTATCAGGCCGCAGGAGGTCAGCATGATTAAATCTCTGACCCTCAACGAATTATTAACGGTCGTGGCTGGGCGCTCGGACGCCAGTCAGCTGTCTCAGGACATTACTCGCGTATCAACGGATACCCGCACTCTGGGTCCGGGAAGTCTGTATGTACCGTTAAAAGGCGAGCGTTTTGACGGTCATGCGTTTGCCCAACAGGCAAAGGCCGCCGGTGCGGTGGCCATGCTAGCCGAACAGCCGCTCACCCCCGAGTTATTAGCGACTAGCGAATTTCCCGTGATTTACGTCGACAGCACGCTACGTGCGTTGGCGGACCTGGCGGCATGGCATCGTGATCAGTTTGATGGCGCTGTGGTAGCGGTAACGGGCAGTGCGGGTAAAACGACGGTGAAAAACCTGATGGGATCCGTGCTATCGCAGGCATTTAATACCCTGATCACTCAGGGTAACCTGAATAATCACATTGGTGCGCCGCTGACGTTATTGTCTCTCGAACCTGAGCATCAGGCCGCCATGATTGAACTCGGTGCCAGTGGTCTGGGTGAGATTGAATACACGGCGCGTCTGGCACGGCCTCAGGTCGGTATTTTGACCAACGTAGTTCCAGCACACCTTGAAGGCTTTGGTTCGGTCGACAATATTGCGCGTACCAAAGGCGAAATTATTGATTGCACCGACCTCAACGGCACGGTGATTCTCAATGTTGACGATGTGTATTTCCCGCAGTGGCAAGCACGGGCAGGTCAGCGTCGTATCACCACTTTCGGTTTTTCAGAAGCAGCTGATGTGCGTGCGATTAACATCGAAGAGACTGTCGCCGGTTGTCGTTTTACCTGTGTTTCCCCGGATTTCACCGCTGATATCTCCCTGACATTACCGGGGCGTCACAACGTCCGTAATGCGCTGGCAGTGATTGCCGCTGCTCAAGCCTTAAATCTAACTCAATCAGCAATCGTGACTGGCCTTGAATCTGCTCGTCCGGTAGCTGGACGTTTACAGGCCTGTGCCGGTCGTCGCGGTGAAACCTTATTAAACGATGCCTACAACGCTAATCCAGAATCGTTTAAAGCGGCCATTGATGTTCTGACGTTAGCCGCCGGACGCAAAGTTCTGGTTATGGGGGACATGGGCGAACTCGGTGATACCGCCAGTGCTATGCATGCTGAGGTTGGTCAGTACGCGGCAAATAAACACATCGATGCGCTGTACGCGACGGGCGAATTAAGTCGCGCCGCCATTGACGCATTCGGAGAGGGTGCCCAGTGGTTTGAAAACCGCCAAGCACTGATTGAATTTTTACTGCAACACACCCTGGCTGGCGACACCCTGCTTGTGAAAGGGTCGCGCAGTGCGGGCATGGATCAGGTGATCCACGCACTGGAACAAGAAGAAGAGGAAAACTGATATGTTACTTTGGCTGGGTGAATGGCTCTCTCAATACCACTCGGGTTTCGGTGTGGTGAGTTACCTGACGTTGCGTGCGATTTTGTCCGTGGGTACGGCTCTGGTGGTGTCTCTTTTATTGGGGCCAGTGGTCATCCGTAAATTACGTGAATATCAGATTGGTCAGGCCATTCGCGAAGTTGGCCCTAAGTCACACTTAAGCAAAGCCGGTACGCCCACGATGGGCGGTGCGCTGATTTTATTGTCTATTGCCGTCAGCACTCTGCTCTGGGGCGATCTTGAAAACCGTTATGTCTGGCTGGTACTGCTGGTCACGTTGGCCTTCGGTGCGATTGGCTGGGTCGATGATTACCGAAAAGTGGTTGAGAAAAACTCTCGCGGCTTGCCAGCACGCTGGAAATATTTCTGGCAATCGGTGTTGGCTCTGGTGGCTGGCGCTTACTTGTTTTACACCGCGCAGGCGCCTCAAGAAACACAACTGGTCGTTCCTTTCCTGAAAGACGTGATGCCACAGCTTGGCGCGCTCTTTATCGTATTAACCTATTTTGTGATTGTCGGCTCCAGTAATGCCGTGAACCTGACGGACGGTCTGGATGGTCTGGCGATTATGCCAACCGTCATGGTTGCGGCGGCTCTGGGCATTTGTGCTTATCTGGCCGGTAACGTGAATTTTGCTAATTATCTGCATATTCCTTACGTCGCTGGTGCTGGTGAACTGGGCGTATTCTGTGCAGCCATGGTTGGCGCAGGGATTGGCTTTTTGTGGTTTAACACGTACCCAGCGCAAGTTTTTATGGGCGATGTAGGCTCGCTCGCATTGGGCGCGGCACTGGGCATTGTTGCCGTGGTCGTTCGTCAGGAAATCGTTCTCTTTATCATGGGTGGTATTTTTGTCGCCGAAACCGTTTCTGTGATTCTTCAGGTAGCGTCTTTCAAACTGACAGGTCGTCGAATTTTCCGCATGGCGCCGCTGCACCATCACTTTGAATTAAAAGGATGGCCAGAGCCGCGCGTCATTGTTCGCTTCTGGATCATCACCATCATTCTGGTGCTGGTCGGTCTGGCCACACTGAAGATTCGATAAGGCAGAGATCATGACCGCAAACGCGCCTTCACAACCACGTTATCTCATCATCGGGCTGGGCCTGACGGGATTGTCGTGCGCGCGTTTCTGCCAGCAGCGGGGTCTTGATTTCACCTTATGTGATACCCGCAGTGAACTGCCGGGCATGGCATCGATTCTGGCCGAATTCGAAGGCCATGACGTTATTCTCGGGTTACCTGATGACACCGTACTGGAAGCACATACTGAGCTTCTCGTCAGTCCGGGGATTGATACGAATACGCCGTATTTTCACCACGCCCGAGAATTAGGGTGTGTCGTTTCTGGCGATATTCAGTTGTTCCATGAACATTGTGACCGCCCTGTGATCGCCATTACCGGCTCGAATGGCAAAAGCACGGTCACGACTCTGGTGGCTGAATTGCTTAAGGCGGCCGGTTTAAAAGCGCATGCGTGCGGCAATATTGGGGTTCCTGCGCTGGACCTGCTCATCGCGAGCACACCCGCCGATATTTATGTTCTTGAACTGTCCAGCTTCCAGTTAGAAACGACGCGTGATTTATCCGCGACGGTTGCCAGCATTCTGAATATTTCTCCAGACCACATGGACCGCTATCAGAAAATGCCAGCGTACGAACGTGCTAAGCAGCGCATTTTCCAGGGAGCGAAGGCCGTGGTCGTGAATGCCGACGATGATCATACGCTACCGGTATTCGATCAGGCAGCCAAAGCCTTATCCTTTAGTGTTACTCGCATGGATACCGACTATTACGTTCAGCAGGATGAACAGGGTAGTTGGTTAATGCGCGGCCAGCAGCGCTTGCTCAATACCCGCGAATTGAAAATTCAGGGACTGCATAACGTCGCTAATGTACTGGCGGCGTTGGCCATGGTGGAAGCCGCTGGCGTTGATATTGAGAAGACACTGACGGCGTTGACGTCATTTACGGGTTTACCACACCGCTGCCAGTGGATTGCTGATGTTAACGGTGTGGCCTATTTCAATGATTCTAAGGGCACCAATGTGGGCTCGACCGTCGCTGCTATTCACGGCTTAAGTGCCACAGGTCAGGGCAAGCTGTGGCTGCTTGCCGGTGGTGAGGGAAAAGGGCAAGCCTTTGCAGAATTAGCGGATGCGTGTGACGGCACGTTAGCTGGCGCGTATCTGTTTGGTGCCGACCGTGACGTGATCGCCAGTGATCTGTCGAAAGTGGTGCCTTGTCAGCAAACCGCTACGTTGGATGAAGCGCTTGCGCAAGTCGCTCAGGTTGCTCAACGCGGTGACATGGTGTTGTTTTCTCCGGCGTGTGCGAGCTTCGATCAGTTTAAAAATTACGTGCAGCGTGGTGAATATTTCTGCCAATTAGTGGAGGCATTGTCATGACATTTGATGCCTTACGTTGGCAACACCAGATGACGGTATTTTTCCCATGGCTCGCGCTGTTGGTGCTGGGGTGGTTAATGGTGGCGTCGGCATCGACCGGCATCGCCGAAAGTTACACCGGCAATCCATTGCACTACACCATCCGCCATGCCGTGTATCTGGTGATGGGCGTGATGGTGACCTACATCGCATCGCAGATTTCTCTGGCACGTTGGTCAAAATTAGATGGCTTACTGTTGGTGCTCGGCTTTTTAGGTCTGATTCTGGTGTTTGTGCCGGGCATTGGGCATGAAGTAAACGGCAGCCAGCGTTGGCTAAATCTGGGCGTGATTAAAATTCAGGCATCGGAAATTGCCAAAGTCGGTGCGGTGTTTTACATCGCTGGCTATTTGGTACGCCGTGAAGAAGAAGTTCGTAATCAGTGGTCTGGCTTTTTAAAGCCGTTAGCAATTTTGGGCGCCATGGTTGCGTTACTGCTGGCAGAGCCGGACTTTGGTGCGGTGGTGGTATTGATGGGCGCGGCCATGATTCAGCTGTTTTTGGGCGGCGTAAAAGCGGGGCAGTTTTTCTTACTGACCTTTGCCACCGTCATCATCAGTAGCATCGTCGTGACCGGTGAAGAATATCGTATGCAACGTTTGATGGCTTACCTCGATCCGTGGGCGCCCGAGCAGGTCTACGGTACGGGCTATCAGCTCACTCAATCATTGATTGCTTTCGGTCGCGGTGAGCTATTCGGCGTTGGTTTTGGTGAAAGTGTACAGAAGCTGTTTTACCTGCCCGAAGCGCATACCGATTTTGTGTTTGCTATCTGGGCCGAAGAAACCGGTCTGTTTGGTGGAATGATTGCTTTTGCCCTGATCGCTTATTTGATTGCGCTGTTCTGGAACGTTGCCTGGCGTGCACAGAAACAAGGGCTGATGTACGCGTCTTACATTGTCATTGGCCTGGCGTCGCTACTGGGTCTGCAAGTGGTCATTAATCTGGGCGTAAATACCGGACTGTTGCCAACCAAAGGCCTGACGTTGCCATTTTTCAGTTACGGCGGCAGCAGCCTGATGATGTGTTGCGCCATGGTGGGCATCGTCATGCGCATCGCCTATGAGACCGAATTAGCGGCAAAGGAGTCCGACGATGACCAATAATACGACTCGGACGGTGGTCATGATGGCTGGCGGAACCGGCGGGCATGTGTTCCCGGCGCTGGCGGTTGCGCATGCCTTAAAAGAGCAGGGTTATGACATTCACTGGCTGGGAACCCAAGCCGGTATCGAAGCCGATCTGGTGCCGAAGAATAATTTCCCGCTGCATACCATCTCGATTGCCGGTCTGCGTGGTAAAGGCAAATTAGGCATGTTGGCGGCGCCGATGAAAATTATTCGTGCCATTGCTCAGGCACGCACCATTTTAAAACCACTGAAGCCCGTGGCTGTGGTGGGACTGGGTGGCTATGCCACTGGTCCTGGTGGTATTGCTGCATGGTTAATGGGCGTTCCGTTGTTAATTCATGAACAGAATGCTCACGCCGGCATGACGAACCGCTTACTGGCACGCTTTTCTAAGGTCGTCATGCAGGCATTTCCGGGCGCGCTGCCGGGTGCCATGGTGACAGGGAATCCGGTTCGCAATGAAGTACTGGCGCTGCCAGAACCTGCCGAGCGCCTTCAGTCGACGGGCCCATTAAAGGTACTGGTGGTTGGCGGTAGCCTGGGGGCAGTGGCACTCAATGCCGCGGTATTGGATGCGATGAAATTACTGGCGCCAGAAGCGCGTCCGCAGTTACGTCATCAAGTTGGAAAACGCAATATTGATGACATGCAGGTGCAGTATCGCGATGCCGGTGTGGATGCGGATGTCACCGCATTTATTGATGACATGGCGGCGGCTTATGCCTGGGCCGATCTGGTGGTTTGCCGAGCCGGCGCGTTGACCGTGTCTGAAATCGCAGCCGCCGGGTGTGCCGCGATTTTTGTGCCTTTCCCATTTGCGGTTGATGATCATCAAACCGCCAATGCGCAGTACTTACAAACACAGGGCGCGGCGATTATTCGTCAGCAGTCCGAACTCAGCGCTGAATGGTTAGCGCAACAATGGCAGCAATTGAAGGATGACCGTCCTTTACTGCTCGCTATGTCTGAACAAGCCCGTTCATTGGCGATGACTGATGCAACCGATCAGGTCGTCACCCAGGTTAAGAGGGTCGCCCGTGAGCAATAAAACATCGAATAGTTTAGTAAATATGATTCCTGAAATGCGCCGGATTCGTGTAATCCATTTCGTAGGCATTGGCGGTGCAGGTATGTGCGGCATTGCTGAGGTTCTGTTAAATCAAGGCTACCGAATTACCGGCTCTGACCTGAAAGCCTCTGCGGTCACCGAACGTCTCGCCACGTTAGGAGCCGACATCATGATTGGTCATGCTGAAAGTAACGTCGATGATGCCGATGTGTTGGTGGTGTCGACCGCGATTGATCAGGAAAACCCCGAAATTAAAGCCGCCACTGAGCGCCGTGTTCCAATTGTGCGTCGCGCAGAAATGCTGGCGGAACTGATGCGCTTCCGTCACGGTATCGCTGTCGCCGGAACCCATGGTAAAACCACCACGACCAGTCTGGTGACGTCGGTGTTGGCCGAAGCCCAGCTGGACCCGACCTTTGTCATTGGCGGCAAACTGAACAGTGCCGGTACTAATGCACGCCTTGGATTAAGTCGTTATTTGGTCGCCGAGGCGGATGAAAGCGATGCCAGCTTCCTGCATCTGCAGCCGATGGTATCGATTGTTACCAATATCGACGCTGACCACATGAGTACCTATGGCGGTGATTTTGAGCAGTTGAAAAATACCTTCGTCGATTTTCTGCATAACCTGCCGTTTTATGGTTTGGCGGTAGTGTGTATCGACGATGACAACGTGCGTGAATTATTGCCTCGTATCAGTCGTCAGGTGACCACTTATGGTTTCTCAGACGACGCGGATTACCGGGCGACGGATCTGGAACAAAATGGCATGTTCACCAGCTTTAACGTGCATCGTCCGGGCGCGGACACACCTTTGGCGGTGCGTATGCGCATGCCGGGCAAACACAATGTATTAAATGCGTTGGCCGCCATCGCCGTGGCTGAAGACGAAGGTGTGAACAGCGACGCCATCATCTCTGCACTGGAAAAATTCGAGGGCGTAGGCCGTCGCTTCCAGATCAATGGTGAGGTGGCGATTGAGGATGGCAACGTTCTGTTAGTCGACGATTACGGTCACCACCCACGTGAGCTGGAAGTCACGCTGGATGCTATCCGCAAAGGCTTCCCTGAGCGTCGTCTGGTTATGGTATTTCAGCCGCATCGCTACAGCCGCACACGCGATCTCTACGAAGATTTTGTCCGTGTTCTGAGTGATGCCGATGTGCTGTTGCTGATGGATGTCTACCCCGCCGGTGAGAAGCCGATTGCCGGAGCTGATGGTCGTGCCTTGAGTGGCAGTATCCGTCAGCGTGGTGCGGTTGATCCGGTCTTTATTGGTCGCGACGAATCTTTGCAGGCGCCATTGAAAAGCTTGTTACGTCCGGGCGATTTGTTACTGACTCAGGGCGCAGGCGATATCGGCGGTATTGCACAGGACATCGCCACGAATTTAGCCACCTGGTTACAGGAGGATAAATCGTGAGTGTGCAAGCGTTAGGAAAAATTGCCGTATTAATGGGCGGTACCTCAGCGGAACGCGAGGTGTCATTGCGCAGTGGCACGGCGGTCGCCGATGCACTGGAGGCGCAGGGCGCTGATGTCGTTCGTGTTGATGTCGAAGCCCATGCCATTTCGCAACTTACGGATATTGAGTTTGACGTTGCTTTTATTGCCTTGCACGGTCGCGGTGGTGAGGACGGTACGATCCAGGGCGTACTGGAATGGTTGGATAAACCCTATACCGGTAGTGGTGTGATGGCATCGGCACTGGCCATGGATAAATGGCGTACCAAAATGATCTGGCAGGCGGCTGGGTTACCAACCCCTCCGGCCTATTTGCTTGAGGATTCATCCGATTGGGAAGCTATCAATATCGCGCTGGCAAGCAATGCCATTGTTAAACCGGCGCGTGAAGGTTCAAGCATTGGTATGCGCCGTGTGCACAACGCCAACGAGTTGCAAAGCAGCTACGAATACGCCCGTGAATACGACGGCATGGTGTTGGCGGAACGCTGGGTAGAAGGGCGTGAATTTACCGTGGCCGTGGTTAATGGACAGGCATTGCCAGTGATTCAGTTGCGCACCAGTCATGAATTCTATGACTACGACGCTAAGTATCAGGCCAACGACACTGAATATTTATTACCCAGTGAATTAAGTACCGAAAAAGAAGCAGAAATTCAGGCGCTGGCATTAAAAGCGTTTGACGTGATTGGAGCCGCTGGCTGGGGACGCATTGATGTCATGCAGGACGCTGCTGGTGAATTCTGGTTGTTGGAAGCCAACACCAGCCCGGGTATGACGGATCATAGTCTGGTGCCAATGGCCGCCGGTGCCGCTGGAATGGCGTTCGGTGAACTGGTGGTGACTCTGTTGCAAGAGGCCGCTCAGCGCCATGGCCAGTAAAAAATCCAAAGCACAGCGAGGAGCAACGCGCCTCGCCGAGCCGAAGAAGAAACGCGAACTGAGGTTACATCGACCTGCCTGGTTGAATCTGGCATTGATCGGTTGGTTGATGGTTCCCGTACTCGCCTTCGGCATGCTTTGGGGTGGTCGCCAACTGGTGGATCGTTGGGTAATCACTGATGTGATCATCGCGGGTGAGCCGGTCATCTGGAGCCGCGATGATATTAAAGCTCAGGCGCATTGGGTGATTGGTGAAGGGTTTTATTCAGCGGATCTGAACCGTGTTTATGACGCCATTGACGCCATGCCGTTAATACATGGCGTTAAAGTCAGAAAACGCTGGCCTGGGTTAGTGGAAATTGCCATTGAAGAAGATATTCCAATGGCACTGTGGAATGGGGATCAAATAATTGGCATTA
>Ga0255776_10005889_pt1 | contig 12609 bp, 6 predicted proteins | sample 071ome_19_FD_179974 | JGI IMG/M metagenome (GOLD analysis project Ga0255776, IMG submission 179974) | Coastal salt marsh microbial communities from the Groves Creek Marsh, Skidaway Island, Georgia - 071413AT metaG (version 2) | ecosystem: Environmental > Aquatic > Marine > Intertidal zone > Salt...
TCGGACACTCGCCAAGACATTGGGTAAACAGAAAATCCGCGTGAATGCGGTGCTGCCCGGGCTGATTGACGGCGACTGGGCCTTTAATACCTGGGGCGGTGGTGATGCCGAGCAGTATGAAGGCCTCAAGAAGATGTTCTCGGATCAGACGCCGCTCGGGCACGTGGTCACGCCTGAGGATGTCGCCGACACCATTTTGTCGTTGATCACGGGTTCTGATTATGTGACCGGGCAATTGGTCACCCTTGATTCCGGCTTCACTCTGTAAATTCATACCGGCCGAATCCGTCCTATAGACCTCTTCCAATCCGCTCCAAGGGCTTATGTGGCTTGGCGGATTGGGTATGTAAGTTGTCATGATCTGCACAAAGTGATCGCAATGCTGCGAGTTAATATCGCGGGCAATCAGTGCTGATGCTTAGCGCGTGGAGAGCAGTCTGGGAGACCCATGCACGCAGCGCGAGAACGGGTAGTAGGGTCGATCCTGATGCTCCTCACTCCCGGCCACCTATTATTTTGAAGAGTTTAGGTATGGACGTGACAATGAAGTGGCAGAGATTTTTGCGGGTGCTGGGGCGGCTTTCACGGCCATTGGCAGCATTTGTATGGCTGCTCAGCCTGAGCGGATGGGCTACGGCGTCCGCGACCTACGTTGGCAGCGTCACCTACTCTATAAGCCCTCTGCAACCCGCGCCCAATTCGCCTTTTACCCTGACGGCCACTTTCCATGGTGCGGGTAATGGACAGCCCTGCGACGTCAGCAATATTCAGGCCAGAATTCAAGACGTCACGGTTAACGGCCGCCCCAGATCTGGCTATACGCATCCACCAAGCCATCCGAGCCTAACGTCCACTTTTTACTTCGCCAATGGTTTTGCGTCGGGCAGCCTCGCACCAACGATTGCTTACGACACCAAGCAACGCAATAAGCAGCAAGCCTGTAATGGTGGTTCCACTGCGCTGATCAATCCTGAGGGCAACACCGACCCGCCGGAGGTCAAGCCGAATCCAGAACCGGCGCTGGGTGTTACCAAGGCGCTCGCTGGGAATATAAGCGATTTCGTCCCTGGTGAGGTCGTCAATTACAAGATTGTTGTGCGGAATGCGGGTGAAGGTGACGCCAGCAACGTCACCGTCACGGACCAGCTGAGCAGTCATTTGCTGTTTGTCGCAGCGCCAGGTGCCTCTGCTACGCCGCAGGTGGGCCAGTCAGGCACGGTCAGTTGGTCACTGGCTTCCCTGCCTTCCAAGGACTCTCAGGAATATAGCCTGTCTGTCAAGGTGGCGACTGATGCGCCCGCGGGGGTACTGAGTAATCAGGCAAATGTCATCGCGGGTTCGCAGGAAAAAGACAGTAATACGGTCAATATCACCGTGCACCGCAACCCCAATTTCACGCTGCATAAAACGATCAACGGGCCCTTGGACACCGGCGTTAGATTAGCGGCGGGCTCAATCGCGACCTACCAGATACGGTATGAAAACGTGGGCTTTGGTGACGCAAGTAATGTCGTCATTACCGATGTTATCCCCGCGGAAATTATTGGCACGCCGTCTCTTCAGGGCGGCAATGGCCATAGCTGGGATCCCAGCACCCGCACCGCCTCTTGGAATATCGGCACGCTTACAGCGGGCGCGGGCTCGGTAGTGACAGTGAGCGGTGAGATCGATCCGTCACTGGGGGACGTCGATTTTGATAATCAGGCCACCGTTACCTGGACCGGGGGGTCGACCGACAGCAACGTCGCCAACATCGCGGTCACCCCCGAGCCAAATCTCGATCTGATCAAAAAGGGCGATCAGGACAATGCGAGCCCGGGTGACCGGGTGCACTTCAGCCTGACTTACGAGAATACCGGTGGCGCAGCAGCGACTGCCGCCGAGGTTATCGACTATTTGCCCGACGCGGTCACGCCGGTGGCGGGCAGTTATGGTATTGCTACCTATAACAGCGTCGACCACACCCTGACCTGGTCGCTCGGGCGCATCGATGTGGGAGAGCGGGGCAGCCTGTCCTACGCGGTCGACGTTAATAACGACGCTAACCCCGGACCCGCAAGCAACGTTGCAACCCTCTCGGCCACCAACGTGCCTGCGCCCTCTCAGGCGGTAGCCCAAACTGTTATTAATGTGAACGGTGTCGTGGATCTCGTCGCACACAAGGTGCTTCAGTACCCGGATCAGGATCATGTGGGCGACGGCGATAACGTCACCTATCAGATCTGGGTCGAAAACCGCGGCAACCTCGACACATCCGGCGGGGTGACGCTATCGGATGTCATTCCGCCGTACTTCACCTATGCCAACACCAGCCAATCCTGGTCGCTGAGCGGGGACCAGTCCACGCTGTCCCGCACCATTGCAGATATTCCCGCTGGCGGGCGCTCAGGCACCTATTTATTGACCCTCAAAGTGGATGGCACCGGGGCCCCCAACGGTGCGGTGATCGACAATCAAATCGAGGCCACTAACACCACAGACAATATCGACTACAACCACGTGAGCGCGCCTGCTCGGGTCTATTACAACTTGCCGCCCAAGATCACCCTTACCAAGGCCGCCACGCCTGACGTCTCTGTACCTGTGCTCCCTGGCGATGTCATCGATTACACCCTTACAGCGCACCTGGATACGCTGGCGGGTGTTGATGATTTTCAAATGGGCGACGTATTGCCGCTGGGCCTGACGTTTGAGGGCAGCGTTAATGCGGGTTATACCGTCGAAACCCTCGGCGATGGCCGTCAGCTGATTACCTGGCCGGTCACGAGCCTGAAAGCGGGCCAGCGTCAGTACCATCTGCGGGCCCGCGTGGACACGGGCCTGCCACTGGGCACGGCACTGGAGAACAATGGTCTCGCTGCCTACAACAATGAGTTGAAGGTGAGCACCGTGACGCACCACACCACGGAGGCGGCAGTCAGTCTGGCCAAGACCCGCCCCGACGCGCAAGCGCAGATTGTGGTGGGCGAGGCGCTGCGTTACGAGATCACCTATGAGAATACCGGCAAGGTTCCGCTGACCGGTATCACGGTGACCGACAGTCTGCCCGACAACACCACCCTCGAGGCCGCCAACCCCAGCCCCACGTCGACCGCTAATAGTGGTGCGACGCTTGTCTGGCAGCTACCCGACCTCGACCCAGGCAAGTCGAATACGATTACTCTCACCGTGAACACCGCTGGTGTGCAGGTGGGCGACACGCTGAACAATCAGGCGTTTGTAACCACCACCGAGGCGCCGCCGCAGTCGGCGTCTGCGGTATCCACCGTCAGGGAGGCGCCCAATCTGGTCGTGACTAAAGCGGCGAGCCCGACGGTTGCTTACCCGGGCGATACGGTCACGTTTACGATCAATTATCGGAACACGGGTAACGGTGACGCGCTCAACACAGTGCTGGCCGATCAACTGCCTTTGGCGCTCGATTTTGTCAGTGCCACCAATCAGAAAACGGCTGACACCAATGGGCTGATTGAGTGGGCGTTGGGCACGCTCAAGGCGGGCGCCTCTGGCACCAAAGTTATTACCACTAAGGTACCGACCAATGGGCAGTACGTGCCAGCGGTCGATGTCGATAATTTTGTGACCCTCGTGTCGAGTAACGACGCCGACAGCGATGCCGCGACCGTCACTCTGACTGAAAACCCGAGCTTTACCATCGAGAAACACGAGGGCACCTTGGCACCCGATGCAGTGGACACTGCCTCCTCGGGCGACACGCTGCATTACGTGATTGACCTCGCCAAGACGGGTGGCACCGCCAGCGGCGTGCTGGTGGCGGATCTGCTGCCCGACTTCACCACATATGTGTCGGGCAGCGCCAACTACCCCATTGATAGTGCTCGCTCGGATGTCAGTAGCGGGCTGTTGGTTTGGGACGTCGGCGCGCTCGGCGAAGGCACGATTACTGGCCAAATTACTTTTAATGCGGTGATTGATGCAGTGGTGACTGATGGCACAACGCTGGTCAACAGGGCAGGGCTTTCGTCCACCGAGACAGGGGACCAATACAGTAACCCGGTGCTGACCGAGGTGAGCTCTTCGCCGGTATTCAAGCTTGTTAAGTCAGCGAGCAAGCAAGTGCTGTTCAGTCCCACCACCGCAAGTGGTGCGGTCGCCGATAGCGTGACCTACTACATCACGGCAGAGAACGTGGGTGACGCAGACGCCACCAACGTAACCGTGTCAGACCTGCTGCCATCGAAGCTCGCGATTGATGCGTCGAGTACCTCGGGGACGGTGTCCGGCCAGAAGATCACTTGGACCTTGCCCAGTTTGGAAGTCGGTGTGCCGGTGACCTTGGCGGTGACCGCTACGGTGGCTAAAGACCTGCCGGAAGGCACGTTGCTCACCAATAGCGCCAATCTCACCAGCACCATGACCGGCGTTGGGGGTGCGATATCCAATGAGGTCGAGATTAGGGTGACGGGCGAGCCTGTGCTCTCCATGGTGAAGTCGGTCTCGGCCAAGTCAGTCTCACCCGGTGAGGAATTCAGCTACACCATCACGTATCAAAACACCGGCACGAAAGCGAGCGATGCGCTGCGCATAGAGGACCCACTGCCCAATTACGTGACCTTTGTCAGTGCCACTCAGGGCGGCGCCCCCGATACACAGCAGCCCGGCACAGTCGTCTGGGATAATTTACCGGCTTTGGCGCCCGGCACTTCCGATTCGGTGCAAGTGGTGGTGAAAGTCGATGCCGTGGTGCCGAACGGCACAGTGCTGCCCAATACGGCAACGCTCTCTGAACCCACTGACCCGACGGTGTCCGTCCCCTCCGAGTTCAAGGGCAAGCCCCCGGTGGTTTCCAGCGGACCAGTGCTAGAGCTCACCAAGCAGTCTGATACCGGTGACACGGTGATTGCCGGCGATCTCGTGGTATTCAGCCTCGAGGTGGCCAATATTGGTAGCGATACCGCGACTAATCTGACGCTTACCGATACCTTGCCCCCCGGTCTGACTCTGGTGGATGCCAGCGGCAATTACAGCGCGCAGGGTAATACCGTGACCTGGACGGCAGCTAAGTTGCCGGCCAAGCAGGTGGCGGTGCTGCAGGTGACCGCGCAGGCCGATGCCAACCTCGATAACGGTTATTCACTTATTAACCGCACCAATCTCACCGCGACCGAGCTGCCACTGCCGCTAACGGACGAGGCGGAGGTGATTGTGCGCAATGCAGTGCTGACCTTGGCCAAAACCAGCAGTAGCACTGTTGCCAACTCGGGCGCCTCTGCAGGCAGCCTGCCCGGCGATGAAGTGACTTACCAGCTGGATTACGAGAACACAGGCAGCGTCGAGGCAGTCTCGACAGAAATTGTTGATGTGCTGCCCCCCGAGGTGACCTTTATTGAGAGCCTGCCGTCACCCGATAACATTAATGGGCAGACACTCACCTGGGATCTCGGTTCGCTGCCTGCCGGTGCAAAGGGCGGGATCCTCATTAAAACCCAGGTTGGCGATGATCTGCGCGACGGCACGATCATCCATAACGCGGCCACCATCTCCAGCACCACGACCGGCACCACAAAAAGTAATACCTGGGATATCACGGTTCTGAGTAGTGCGGTATTGACGGTCGATAAAGCATCCTCTATTGCTGCGATTGGCGCGGGTGACAGCGTGACCTATGACATCACGGTGCGCAATGAAGGTTCCGACAGCGCGGTCAACGTGCAGGTTGTCGATACGCTACCGGGTACGACCACCTTCACCAGCGCCACAGGTGGCGGGACCCACAGTGGTGGCGCAACTGGCGGCACGGTAACCTGGACGCTGGCCAGCCTCGCACCCGGTGAGCAGGCGGTGTATCACGTGACGGCCGAGGCGGCCGCTACCCTTTTTGATGGCGACGCGCTACTCAATAGCGTCACGGTGAGCGGCGAAAAGCCCAACAATGGCGGGAGCCTGCCACAAGTCACCGATACCCTGACCTTGCCGGTGACGGGGCAGCCTGTCTTTGAGCTCGACTATAGCGTTAACCGCGCGACCGTTGTCGCGGGCGTTAGACTTATTTACACCATCGTGACCCACAACATCGGCAATGCCAACGCAGTCGACGCGTTGCTGACCGCGACGCTGCCCCCGGGTGCCACGCCGGCTGCCATCGACGGTGGGGGCCGCTTTGAGAATGGCCGCGCCGTCTGGTCGACGTCGAGTCTGCCGCCCACAGGCCCCATTACGTTGCAGTTCAGCGTGGCCCCCGACTTCAATTTGCCGGAGGGTACTAAGTTCATATCCAAAGCCAACATTTCTGCGACCAATGCCGCGCCCAAGAGCGGGACCGCGTTTACCTTGTGGTGGGTGAGCCTGATATCTATGTGGTCAAAACCGGTAATGCGGAGATCATAGCGGGGGAGGACATCAGTTATCGCATCACAGTTCGAAATATCGGGACGGTGACGGCCCCGGGGGTGATCTTGGCGGATACGCTTCCTGATGGCGCGACCTATAAGTCTGCCTCGCCCGCGCCTGATAGGGTGAACGGGCGATTCTTGAGCTGGAATCTGGGCAATATGACCGACGGAAGCTTCATCGATATCGACCTGGTTGTCGGCACGGACCCAGATACATTGCCCCAGACGCTCATAAACTTTGCACAAGTGAGTGACGCGTTGCGAGATGCGGACGTGACTGAGTGGCAGACAAAGAAGAAGGCTTCACCCGCCCTCGATGTCACGATAACGCCGGATGAACCCACTCATCGTGCCGGCGATAAAGTCGTCTATACCGTCACCTGGGCGAATAACGGCAACAACGATGTGACGGGGGCCCTAGTGGAAGCTTGGCTGCCGCCGGACACGACTTATCAATCTGCGACGAGTGGCGGTGGTCTCTCTCAAGATCCAAACCTAGCGCCGCATGTTGAGTGGGCTGTGGGTGACCTAGCCCGCGGTGCAACAGGACAGGCAACCTTCACCGTCGACATCGGACCTAATGTGGCGTCAGGTACGCGTCTTAATAGTGCGGCGGATATCACCGCGGACACAGGAGTCCCGGATTCAGACAATGCAGAGGTCGATATCTACGATGGGCCGCCGCCGTTCGAGTCTGGGTCGGTCATGCCCGTGCCCATAGACTCTCGTTGGTTGTTGATGCTGATGGCTTTGATGACCTCTCTGGTGATGTACCGTGGGCGCCGCACATTTGCTCAGTGACGGTTGCGCTAGGATCCTCAGTCCACAGCTAGGGGGTGCAGCATGACGTTCTTTGACTGGCATCGGCGCCAAACCGAGCAATGGATGGCGCGACTTCACATGACGCCTTATCAGGCACTGTGGTTCGCATGGTTCAAAGGTATCGTACTCGGCGCCGCCTTTGCCTGGTGGCTGCTGGGCTAGCCTAGAGGGGAATCAGGCGGCGTTCGCGCCTGGAATCGCAGCCAATAACGAGCGTGTGTAGTCCTGCTGTGGTGTTTCAAATACGCGCGCGGTAGACCCTTCTTCCACGAGCTTACCGTGGTACATCACCGCAATGCGATCAGCGATTTGCCGAATCACCGCCAGATCATGGGAGATAAACAGCATGGTCAGGCCGTATTCCCTGGTGAGGTCTGCGAGCAGGTCGAGAATCTGTGCCTGAATGGTCACATCCAGCGCCGAGACCGGCTCGTCGGCCACAATAAACTCAGGCCGCGTCGCTAAGGCGCGGCCAATGGCAATGCGCTGGCGTTGGCCACCGGAGAACTCGTGGGGATACTTGCGCACGAAGTTTCTGGCCAAACCCACGTTGTCCATCAATTCCCGAATAGACTGATCCAGATTGGCTTTGCGCACCAAGCCGTGCAGCAGCAGTGGCTCGGCGAGCGTGTCATACACGGTCATGCGCGGGTTCAGTGACGCGTAAGGATCCTGGAAAATCATCTGCATGCGGTGGCGGAACTGTTTGAGGCTATTGCCTGATAGCGAACTCAGTGACGTGCCGTCGAAGTCGATGCTGCCCCCGGTAATGGGCACCAGCCGCAAAATGGAGCGCCCGAGCGTAGATTTGCCGCTGCCTGATTCGCCCACCAGCCCCAGGACCTCGCCGCGGTGGATCTCCAGCGTGACGTCATCCACGGCCTTCACCGGGGTTGCATTACCCGTAGGCGTGAACCAGGTTTTTAACTGATTGATCCGAATCAATGGCTCGGCTTGCTGCGCGCCGGTGCTCTTTTGGCCGCTGGGAATCGCGGACAGGAGTTTTTGTGTATACGGGTGCTGGGCGCGCTCAAAAATATCGGCTGGCGTGCCGGTCTCCACGACCTTGCCTTGTTCCATGACCACAATGTTATCGGCAATATCCGATACCACCGCCAGATCGTGGCTGATAAACAGCACGCCAATATCGCGTTTGGTCTGCAGTTCGGCAATCAGCTTGAGGATTTGCGCTTGAATGGTGACGTCCAGCGCCGTCGTCGGTTCATCCGCAATCAGGAGTTTTGGCTCGTTGATGAGCGCCATCGCGATCATGACGCGCTGGCGCATGCCGCCAGAGAACTCGTGCGGGTAAGCATTCACCGCCGCCTGCGGTTCGCGGATGCCGACTTCATCCAGTAGCGCCACCGCACGTTCCCGCGCCGCGTTTTTGGCAAGGCCTTTGTGCAGCGTGAGGGGCTCGATGAGCTGATCGCCGATCTTCATGAACGGGTTCAGGCAGGTCATCGGATCCTGAAAGATCATGGCGATGTCGCGACCGCGAATGGCCCTGAGTTCCGCCTCGGAGAGCGCCAGTAAATCCTGGCCCTGAAAACGTGCCGTGCCGCCATCGATGCGACCGGGCGGGCTGGGAACCAGCCCCAGCATGGCGTAGCAAGAGACCGATTTGCCTGACCCGCTCTCGCCAATAACGGCGGTGATCTGGCGCGCTTCGACAGAGAAACTGACGTTGTCCACGGCCTTGTTGGTGCCGTTACGGGTGACAAAACTGACCGAGAGGTTGTTGACGTCAAGTAAGGCCATGGTCAGTCCTTGGATCCACGCACGTCCAGGGCGTCACGCAGGCCGTCGCCGAGGAAGTTGAGTGAGAACAGCGTTAGCGTTAAGGCACAACCCGGGAAGATGAGTAGCCACGGATACTCCTCCATGGTCTCGGCGCCGTAGCTGATCAGGAGCCCCCAGGAGGTGGCCGGGGGTTGAATGCCCAGGCCTAAAAAGCTCAAAAACGCTTCCAGCAGCATCACGCTCGGAATCGTCAGCGTGGTGTAGACGATGATTGGCCCCAGCGCATTGGGCACCACGTGCTTACGGATAATCGCCGCAGGGGATAGGCCTACCGAGACTGCGGCCTCGACAAATTCTTGCTGCCTGAGAGACTGCACCTGCGAGCGCATGATGCGCGCCATAGTGAGCCACTCCACCGCGCCGATGGCGAGGAACAAGAGCAAAATATTGCGCCCGAATACCACCATCAACAGCACGATAAAAATCATGAAAGGCAGCGCGTAGAGAATATCGACCAGCCGCATCATCACGGCATCGACCCGGCCACCTACGTAACCTGCGATGGCGCCCCAGGTGACACCAATCAGGAGCGCGACCGCGGTGGCAATAAAACCCACTGCGAGCGAGATGCGACCGCCGTACATGATTTGTGTGAGCAAGTCGCGGCCAAAGATGTCGGTGCCCAGCCAGTGCGCCGCCGAGGGAGGTGTGGCACCGAGGTCCAGATTCTGTGTTTCGTAGCTGTAGGGCGCGATCCAAGGTGTGAGTAAGGCCACCACAATCATGAACAGCAATACGCCGCCACCAAAAACGGCAAGTTTGTTTTTGCTCAGACGAATCCAGGCGTCGTGCCACAAAGATGAGCCCTGCTCGGCGTTATCAAAGACGGCCGCGGTGTCGTTCATGAGCCCGCCCCCGCTTTAAATTGATCTCGCAGGCGCGGATTGAGCCAAGCCGCAACGACGTCGCTCACAAGGTTGAAAAACACGATCAGGGTAGAGAGAAACACGGTGGTACCCAGAATCATGGTGTAGTCGCGATTAAAAGCGGCCTGCACATAAAAGCGTCCCAGACCCGGAATCTGAAAAATGGTCTCGACCACAAAAGAGCCCGCCAGCAGGCCGGCGAACGCGGGACCCAGAAAGGCGATCACCGGAATCAGCCCGCCACGCAGAGCGTGCTGGGTGACCACGCGCCATTCGGGCAGGCCTTTGGCGCGCGCGGTGCGAATGTAATCCTGGGAGAGAATTTCGAGCATGCCCGCGCGGCTTAATCGTGCAATGTAAGCGGCGTAGGCTGATCCCAGTGTGATCGACGGCAGGATCTTATCTCCGGGGATATCACCCCAGCCGGTAATCGGCAGCCAGTCGAGCCCAATACCAAAGATCAGCACCAACAGGGGCCCCAATAAAAATGACGGCATACAGATACCGATCATCGCCAGACTCATCGGCACATAGTCCTGCGCGGTATTAGGTTTAAGAGAGGCGAATACGCCCGCCGTCACCCCAATCACCAGAGCGATCATCAAGGCATAAAGACCCAGCTCTGCCGTTACCGGCAGGCCGGAGAACAGAATCTCGTTCACACTGCGGCCCGGGTATTTGAATGATGGGCCGAGGTCGCCCTGCGCCAGATCGCCAAGATAGGCAAAGTACTGCTCGTGCAGCGGCAGATCGAGGCGATACTGCGCCTCCAGTGCCTTCTTGACCTCGGGGATCACGACCTTTTCCTGATCGAATGGTCCACCCGGTGCGGAGCGCACAAGGAAAAATGTTGCGGAGATCACCACAAAGATCACGGGCAACGCCTGAAGAATGCGAATGATCAAAAAGCGCAGCATCAGCGCAAAGACTCCGGCAGCGTTCGCCCGGGAACCAATCGCACGTACTTCAGGTTCAGCGAGTCCATCAGATTGGCGTACAGTCCCTCTACACTTGGGTGAATGAGATGTTTGCTGGTATAGGTGTAAAGCGGAATGATCGGCATTTCTTCCATCAGCATGGTTTCGGCTTCGGTAAACAGCGCATAGCGCTCCTCACGCGTGGGCGCCTTGGGCGCTTTGTAGAGAATCAAATCGTCGTAGACCGGGTCACTGTAGTGGGTGTTGTTATTACCACCTTCGGTGATGAACAGGTCGAGGAAATTGTTGGCGTCCACATAGTCCCCAATCCAGCCGCGACGCGCTATCTGAAAATCGATCTGCGTGACGGCATCAAGGTAGACCTTCCACTCCTGATTGGAGATGGTTACATCGATGCCCAGTTCTGATTTCCACATCTGCTGAATTGCCACTGCGATTTTTCGGTGGGCTTCCTGGGTGTTGTAAAGAATTTCTATCCCTGGCCAGCCATCGCCATTGGGGTAGCCGGCTTCTGCTAATAATCGGCGTGCTTCGTCGGGGTCGTAATCAAATAGCTTGGGTGGAAAGTATCCCAGCGTATCGGGCGGGGTAATCGAGTATGCCGGCACAGCAGTTTGCTGGAGCACTGAGCGCACAAGTTTGTCTCTATCCACTGCCATCGAGAGCGCCTTGCGCACCCTGACGTCGTTAACAGGCGGTCGTTGGGTATTGATGAGGTAGTAATACGTGCCGAGGTAGGGCGCTTGAATATAGGGGCTGTTGGGCATCTCCCGATACAGGGGGATTTTGTCCAGGGGCACTACTTGCGTGTAGTGGAGCTGCTCGGCCCGAAACATGCGTTCTTCACTCACCACGTTTTCGGTGGGGTAGTAGATCACTTTATTGAGCGACACCTTGTCCCGATCCCAGTAATGCTCGCTCTTCTCCACCACAATGCGGCGGTTCAACGACCACTCGGTGAGCTTGAATGCGCCATTGCTGACAATGTTGCCCACCCGCGTCCAGGGAGTGTAGCGGTCGGTCATCTCGCCAAACTGCAGCAGCGTCTCGGGGTGCACAGCAAACGTGCTGTAGTGGTCCATCAACTGAATAAAGTACGGTGTGGGTGCATTGAGTGTGACTTGGAGCGTGGTGTCATCCAGCGCCTTGACGCCGACCTCATTGAAATCGGTGATCTGTCCCTTGAGATAGGCCTCGGCGTTGACTACCGGGAACAGCATGTAGGAATACTCGTTGCCGGTCATGGGGTGCAGGGCGCGATGCCAGCTCCACACGTAGTCACTTGCAGTGACCTGCTCACCGTTGGACCACTTGGCCCTCGGGTTGAGATAAAAGGTAATGACACGGCCTTCGTCACTGAACTCCCAGCGCTCGGCGACGCCGGGCTCGGGTTCGAGCGTGATTGGGTTTTTGACTGCGAGGCCCTCAAACAGGGCCCGGATAATGTGGTTCTCGGGTACGCCCGTTACCACTTGCGGGTCAAGGCCCTGGGGCTCGGCGCCGTTACCGTAGTGCAGCACGCCATCGCGGTTGCCACTCGCTACGTTGCTTTCGCCGCCACCGCAGCCTGCTAAAACCAAAGTCAGCAGTAGTGATAGCGTTGCGATGGAGGCACGTGGGGTCTTGGCTGAGGTGTAATAACGACGATGTGCCCAATTGTTAAGGAATAATGGGTGCTTCAAACCTGACTACCTGCGCGCAGAATGCGCCTATGCTACCGGAGTTTTGGCGTCGATGAGAGTGCCCGTTGCGACAGCGTCAATAATGTCGATGATCACCACTAACGCTGTCCTGTGCGTTTGATAAACTATTCGCTCATAACCCACT
>Ga0255776_10005899_pt1 | contig 12600 bp, 11 predicted proteins | sample 071ome_19_FD_179974 | JGI IMG/M metagenome (GOLD analysis project Ga0255776, IMG submission 179974) | Coastal salt marsh microbial communities from the Groves Creek Marsh, Skidaway Island, Georgia - 071413AT metaG (version 2) | ecosystem: Environmental > Aquatic > Marine > Intertidal zone >...
ACTGTTTTGTATTGAGCAGCGCCACTACCCCCGCCGAAGTTGACCCGTGTGTCACGGAGACTGGAGTAGGCATTTATGTATTGGCTTTTCAAATCCGCCACGGCCTGCATAAAATTAGCTTTAGCCAGTTGGGCAGACTCTGGGTTATCCTTCAGCATGTACATATGATACAACGCACCCTCTATGATCGTAGGCTCCACCGCATTAGGATAAATTATATTGCCTAACATGGTGTCGTCGTAGTTGACCATTTCTGCAGGATGAAAATAGTATCTAAATTGTAGTCGGTAAGTTTTATCCGGGGCAGGGCTTACCCCCCAACCTGTACCGTGGGACGGGAATACATATTTAGGTATACTTAAACCCAAAGTAGAATTGTCGTCGTCCCTATCTCTGAAATTCTTGTACCATGTATCCGTAGAGATAAATTCTAGCCTCTTGCTTTCGGATGAATAAGTACCATCACCTACAATCTGAAAACTCTCCCACTCCATAGTCTTCATACCTACGGGATTGGAGTATTCCGTCTGACCAACCACTAAGGTGGTAGTCTCTTCCGCCGCATTCCAAGGCCACTCATACTGCATGGTGTTTAAATCAAACATAGCCGAGTTAATGGCGTCTTTAGCCGCAGCGTGAATACCCCGGGCTAAGGCGAAGTCGGTAGTGGATAGCTCAACCTCATTAAGGCGTCTTAGAAGCCTATTGGTTAAATTTATAAATGTAGTCATTACGCAACTTTCTTATAGGGCGATGCGGGAGAAGACACTTCAGTAGATTTGAACGGAGAGTTGGTTAGAGATACCGTGGATGATTTAAACGGTTGCTGATGTATCTCTGTGAATGTGAACACATTAGTAGCAAAACTGGTGGTAGGGGCATTAACCGTGCCTGCAATGTTAGATGTATAACGTACCCCGCCTAGTACATTGGTGGATGTATTAAAGTTAATAGTAGGACGACTAACTCTGACACAGTTTGCAGCAGAAGAACTAGACCCTGCTATACTTGCTGAAGAGGTACTCTCAATAATTCTTTGGGCATGTATAACATTTGTTATAACAATACTGCCTGATGCTGCCGCACTAACGACGAGTCCAGTGTAACCCTGCGCACCAAATGACAGATCAATATCGCCAGAAACATCTACAGTTCTAATTCGTTTTAAATCTGTTGAGGACGACGAAACTATTGATCCACTCGCCGCACCATCATTTATAATCTCAGTTTTTTGTACTGATCCTGTTACCGCAACAGAACCCGCCGCTGCGCCATCATTTAGCCGATCAGCATCTACGGAACTTGTGGATGAAATAGACCCACTTACACTGGCATCCCTGATCCTATCAGCATCGACCGTGCCCGTGACAGATATTGATCCAGATGCTGGAGCGGCGAGGTTTATATTACCAGTTTGACTTGTGGTAGTTGATACATCAGTCGATGCAGCGCCGTCTATTACTATAGCAGCATTAGTGCCGCCTGTAGAAGAAACTGATGCAGATGCACTTGCTTCCCTAACCCGTGCAGCCGAAGAGGTGGTTGAGGAAGCTACTGTAGCTGTTGCACTGCCCACAAAAACAGTTGAAGCACCGACGCTGGTAGATACATTAACATTTGTAGATGCTTGTCCTACCTTGATATTAGAAGACACTTCAGCAGTGACTTCCATTTCTTCAGTGATGGCACCTTCAACAGCCAAACGCCCAGAAACAGACGCCGTGATAGCAACGCTTTCGGTGATAGAACCCGCTGCGACAATTTCGCCGTCAATGCTTGAGGTAACTGCTAGTGAAGCAGCGGCCTCTCCCAGAGAAACTTTCTGTGCATCCACACTTGTTGTAGTGACACTGTTAACCGTAGCATCCGCTGGAGTGCGTACTCCCGCCTCAACAGTGCCTGTGCTGACGACAGAGGATACGGCATCAGCTACTTTAACAGACCTACTATCAATGGCTGTAGTGGTAGATATAGAAGCAGCAGCAGCGCCTAGATTTACTTTCTGCGCATCTACAGAAGTGGTGATGCTTACATCGCCTAATGGTACAAGGATGTTTGCTTTTTGCGCATCAACGGACGAGGTTGTCGTTATGGTGCCAGTAGCTTCTGCATCAACTTGTATGAGGCTGGCGGTAGCGGATGCCGTAATTGCTACGGATTCCGTGATACTTCCATTTGTACCTGTCTGAGCGGCGAAGGAGCCTGTGATGGCAAGTGACTCTGTGATGTCTCCATCGACTGCTAATCTACCCGCCGCTGACGCTGTAATTGCGGCACTTTCGGTAATATCGCCATCTATAGCAACTCTACCAGCCGCTGACGCTGTAATAGCGGCGCTCTCAGTGATGTCTCCATCAACTGCCAGCCTACCAGCAACAGAGCCAGTAACTGCAACGGATTCTGTGACATCGCCGTCTTTAAATATATTATAAAGGACACTGCTGCTTGTCGAAATACTACCTGATGCAGCAGTTTCTTTAACTACAGCGGCATCTATAGTAGTCGTTGAAGTTACAGTAGCAGCAGCATCAACTGTAGCCACCCGCACCGCATCAATTGTACCACTGGCAGATATTGAACCAGAGGCAAGACTATCAACGACTACTTCCCCAGACACTGTGGTCGTTGAAGATACGGACGCACTCGCAGCGCCATCAATTACAATCTCACCAGAAACTGTTGTTGTCGCTGCAACAGAGGCGCTGGCGGCACCGTCTTTTAATCTATTTGCCTCAACCGAAGTAGTACAAGCTAGTGTACCAGTAGCAACGACAGGCTTAACAACTTTAGCTTCAACACCACTAGAGGCAGCAATATTTGCAGACGCTGTAGCATCTACAAAATTACCGCCAGCCAACCCACCTAACGGGGCGCTGGCTAATGGGTGAAATCCTAACATTCAGTTAGCCTTTCAACGGTGCAGATGGGATGTTACTGCTTTCGTCAGCGGCGGCGTTTTTTGTGTTGCTCATAGTTATGCCTCTGAATTAACCATTAAGAGTACTCAAAAATATATGCAGCGCCAGCATCTGTTGTAGAACTGGGATCCTCGTTATCAGCGCCTACAATGACTGTGTTTCCATCACCCGAAATAAAGACAGATCGCCCAAAATTATCACCTGCCTCTGCGTCAGATGCTTGTATCTTAGCTTTTTGTGACCAAGTTGTACCAGAACGTGTCCAGATATAGGCAGAACCAGCATTGCTACCATTAGTGTCTTCATTATGTGCGCCTACAATAGCCGTGTTTCCATCATCTGAGACAGAGACAGATTGCCCAAAATAATCTCCTGTCTCTGGGTCAGACGCTTGTATCTTGGCTTGTTGGGACCATGTTGTCCCTGATCTAGTGAAGATATAAGCAGCGCCATTATTTGTTAAAGATGAGAAATCTTCAGTAGGAGCGCCTATAATAGCTGTATCTCCATCACCCGAAATAAAGACAGATAGCCCAAAATTATCACTCGCTTCTGCATCTGACGCTTGTATCTTAGCTTGCTGTGACCATGTTGTACCAGAGCGAGTAAAGATGTAAGCAGCGCCAGCATCAGTTGCAGTCGTGTCTTCCCTCCAAGCACCTATAATAGCTGTGTTTCCATCATCTGAAATAGAAACAGCCCAACCAAAATAATCATTAGCTGCTGCATCTGACGCTTGTATCTTAGCTTGTTGGGACCAAGTGGTTCCAGACCGAGTAAAGATATAAGCTGAACCAGCAGAAGTTCCACTGGTGTCTTCCAAATATGCACTAACAATAGCTGTATCACCATCCCCAGAAATAGAAACAGAAAAACCAAAGTAGTCATTCGTTTCTGCATCACTAGCTTGTATCTTGGCTTGTTGGGACCATGTTGTCCCTGATCTAGTAAAAATATATGCGGCGCCAGCATCAGTTGCAGTCGTGTCTTCATATTGAGCACCTATAATAGCTGTGTTTCCATCGTCTGAAATAGAAACAGAACTACCAAATTGATCAGACGCTTCTGCATCACTGGCTTGTATCTTAGCTTGCTGTGACCATGTTGTCCCTGATCTAGTAAAGATATATACAGAACCAGCATTTGTTGCGGTGGTGTCTTCCATCTGAGCACCTATTATTGCTGTGTTTCCATCGTCTGAAATAGAAACAGAAATACCAAAGTCATCACTTGCTTCTGCATCACTAGCTGTTAGTTTCTGTTGTTGGGACCATGTTGCAAAGTTCAAAGTAAAGGTTGTCGTATTATCAACAGAAGTGTTAACACCATCTGTTACTGAAAAAGTCACTGCAAAAGTTCCACCGTTAGGCGCAGTGGTTGAGGAGCTAGGAGTAAGCGTAAATACGTTACTGGACTGAGAAATTGTGGATAGAACAGTATTTGTATCGGCGCTTGTCGTGATGTTTACCGATCCGCCCCCATCAGTAAGCGTAGCTGAAAACGCTGTACTTGTACCTGCTGCTGCCGACCACGTTAGATCATCGGCCTCTGGGTCAGGGTCAGCCGATCCTGTAACACTGCTAGTCGTAGTGCCGTTGTCTGCAAGTGTGTATGCAGAAGATGTTCCACTACCACCACCAGAGATAGCTATAGAAACAGATTGTGGTCCTTGGTTCGTAACCGTGGCAATCAAATACCAACCCGCCGTCTTTCGAACAAAGATTTTATTCAAATCAGTGACCAGCGCCATATCCCCAACGGAAGGACTGCTTATATTCCCCAAAGCAGTGAGATCTTGAACAGCGGTAACGCTTGAACCTGCCGCCACAAAAGATACCCCGCCAGAGCCAGTGCTTTGGAGTACCTGACCGCTAGTCCCATCGTCTAATGCGGCTGCAAGGTTGGCTAAGTTTTTTGTGTTAGTCATGCGGCACCTTTTTCACTAATAAACAATGGTGGTATGTGTGCCACCTGTTCCGAAGCCTGTGGTATAGTTGGTTGAGCCATTGCCATGAATTGTGAAGGTGTAATTTGAAGCAGTAGATGAGTGCGATCCAAACGCAATATATGGACCGCCAGTATTGTGCATGTTGGTATATGCGTATGTGCCATTTTGATGACTACCGTTAGGACTACCGCATCTGGAACTCCACGTTCCATTTTTACCTAACCACATATAATTAGTGGTCCACATGAGCATAACCCGATCACCGTTGCTTATACCACTAAGACCAGTGACGCTTCCACCACCATCATATCCATTGCTGAGTAGCGAAACTGAATAACCAAGTGAATGTCCTCTATTTGATCCCAAAAAAGAAGGATACATCCAAATAGCAGGGTCATCTCCAGTGCTAATATCTTGAAACTCTACTTCCAAATAAAAACTGCTTGCGCCTGTCGTATCTCGCACATCTAACACATTCGATACACCACCGCCGCCGTTCGTAGAGTTTGAAGTATCACCTGTATAAGAAAACGTACCGCCATTAGTGCTATCGGCTGTAAAAAAGCCCGTGCTTTGTGCAAAAGTGACTTCTCTTAACAGTCTTACATCCACCGTTCTAGTGGTCATTCTTGCTCCATCTGAAGCGCTTAAACGTGCTTTAAACGAACCAAAGTTTGATGTTGATGGAGTAAATGTATAAACACCTGTTGTTTGGTTTATAGTTGTATCAGACGAAAGCTGCGAAGGCCGTGCATTATTTGTGGTGTTGTAACTTATACCATAACTGACATCAAAACCTTCTGGATCGTAAGCCACCATTGTCACTGTAGACGTGCTTCCATTTGTATTAAGATCATGAGATGTTGCTGGCTCTGTAGTGACAAAAGGTGTTTCGTCTACGCCAAGTGCTACCCGCTTCCATGCGCTTGTAGTGCGAACATACAATTGATCAGCGGCAAGATCATAGGCAAGGTCGCCCTCACTTGGGCTGCTTACGTTATCAATATAGGTTGCACCAGCAGGAGTGCCGTCTGTGCCAGATTTACCTGTGTAAGTTGTAACACCAGAGCCACCAGAAGCCGCTCCGAACTCAAGCCCATCAGCGCCGCTGTTGACCACAAGAGTTTGACCCGCCGTGCCTAATGACGTGGGCAGGTTTACTGCTACGGTTTGTGCTAGGTTGCCTAGGTCTCTTGATTTGGTCATTCAATCAAACTCCACGATTGTGTGGCTTCGTCCCATCTGTGCATTTTGCCATCGCTTGGATAAGAAACGGGAGCTTCCCATTGGCATGTTTCTTCATTGAGGGTCCAAGAAACATACGGGCGAGGGGCTAAAAAGGCGTCACGAGTTGCGTCATAACTAAAGCCAGCGCTAGCAAAGTTTTTACGAATAGTGCCGTTGTAACTTGTCTGTTTCCAAGTGCCGCCGAACAAGTCTGAGCAGAATGCAGCGCCTAGTGCTTCTTGCTCAACACCATTCTCATCAAGCAAAACTTCATTTGCTACAACCACCACTTGCTGAACGGTGTTATACGGATCTAGCTGCGCAAAATGTGCCATTAAATTGTTAAGCTCCCGCTGCTAGTAAAAGTATAAACGTAGTTAGTTCCAACTTGTGTTACAGTCGGATTGCCAGTTGTTGAAACAACTCCTGTCGTGCGGATAATCACTACCCCAGAACCGCCATTTCCACCGTAATAACCTGTGGTGCTGGTTGTCCATCCTCCACCACCGCCACCGCCGCCAGTGTTTGTGCCACCAGCGCCGCCGTTAGTGCCTGTTCCCCCATCTGATCCACTATTTATAGAAGAGCCGCCACCAATACCGTAGCCCGACCCTGTAGTGACACTACCACCTCCGCCGCCACCAATTCCACCATCCCCTGCCGTGCCGCTAGAGTGATCAGCCCCACCGCCGCCACCAGCCCAATAATAGTTATTGCCATCTATATTTATTTGTTTTCCTGCACCGCCTGTACCATAAGCACCGTTACTCAATACATTACCATCATACCCAGATGCACCAGCGCCACCGCCGCCGCCGCCGTTTTCTTGAGGTGAAGTATTATGAACACCGCCGCCGCCATCATTCCCAAAGCCACCAGACGATGAAGCAGGTTGTGTTGCACTACCCCCGCCGAAAACACCATAGCCAGCGCCGTTATTTCTACTACCACCACCGCCAGAGCCACCGTCTGATTGGGTAGTATTTGAAGTAGCACCGCCTTGGCCTCCGCCACCACCTAATGCAGTAACCGTTAAACTACCGCCAGATATAGAACTGTTGCTTCCTGCCGCACCAGTTGAACCAGCGCCAGAACCTCCACCACCAACGGTAATGGTGTAAGTAACATTAGATTGGTCGGTATAATCTGTGCTTCGATACACTAATCCACCAGCACCGCCACCAGCGCCTATAGCTCCACCGCCAGCGCCACCTCCCGCTACAACAAGCCACTGCTTAATAATTAGTCCTTCGTATGAGGGCCAATTACCCTCACGTTGTTCATCAGCAACATTATTCAGTGAAAAAATACCACTAGCACTTCCACCACTAACTGTAGATTTTTTACCAGTGATTGATGAATTATAGCGAGACACTAGCTGATCTCCTCGTAGGAGCATACAGCTTCAAGGTCAGATGCGGCGTTAGCGGTAAGCCTCAAGCTATCCCCTTCTTCAAGATAAATTGCTTTTGCCAGAACATCCAAAGTTGCATCAGCGGGAACCACAACGGTTTTTGCAAGATGATATGCTGTGCTTGATCTAAATAAATCGACTGTAATTTCAGCGTTATTTGTGCCATCTATATTTGAAACAAGCAGTGCATTGACCTTAAAAACTTTGCCCGAACTGGCTGAGTTTGTGACGATTGCCGTAGCGCTTGTGCCAACAGCTTGAACCGCCGTTTTGCCTGTTATCGTTGCTACGTTTACTATGTTTGGTGCAGCCATATCAGCCTCCGAATACTATAGCCATCGCTATGGCTTTGCCTGTTGTGACGCCCTCTGAGGCATCTGCAAACTCAAGGGCGGTAGCGCCCGAATTGACTTGAAGAATTTGTCCCGCTGTTCCTAGTGAGCTAGGAGTATCGCTTAGACCTGTGAGTGTGGTTACTGTATCTGCCAGCGTCCCATGTTCGACTACTTCGATCTTATCGCCTGTGACGGGGGCAGCATTCGTTAGATCAATGCTGGTTCCGTTGGTAGCGGTACAGTCGGTGCCTACTAATAATTTAACACCGTTGAGGTAAACGGCGACCCGATTAGCAGTGTAACTGGTGGTGAGTACCTTCGTGGTCGTATTATATTCGGATGAGGTGCCAACAGTGAAAATACTACTAGAATACTGAGAAGCAAAAGGCGCACCATATTCGACGATTGTAACAACGTCAGATGCGGCACAAGCTGAACCAAGCTGTACTTGAGAGCCGTCTGAAGCTTCCGTAAAATCATTAGCAGCAAGTTTAGAACCGTTGAGAAAAACTTGGATGTTTCCAACAGTAAATGCAGGAAGCGCTGGTGTAGATGATGCGTTAAACGTATCTGTCGCTGTGCCAGTGTATTCCGTCTGTCTGATAGGATCAGAGTAAGATGCGCCCCCACCGCCGCTTGCGGTACTACTAATAGTACCATCAGCAGCAATCGTGATGTTTGAACCCGCTGTTAACGCTGCCACGACATTGGTGGTATCAGTGACATCTGCCGAGGCTTCGATGCCGTCTAATTTTGTTTTATCAGCGGCACTCATCAGCCCAGCGGCTGAAGTAGTGGCGTTGGAATAGGTCGTGATATCACTGTAATTAGCGATTTTTACCCAACTGCCACTATGCGCAAAATACATAGCGCCTTCGCCGTGGACGTGGGCTATCATGCCGTGGTTATCGCTGGCGCTGGGTAAGTCAGATGTAGCTGAATATACGTGTACGGTCTGCAAATCAGCCGCTGTAGGAGCTATAAATAGCGTCGAACTGCCCGACAGGTTTATACGGTTATTGGAATTGGATGAAGCAGATACGTTGGCGTCTGAGCGGCCTGTAAGAGTATCGGGAGAACCCGTGGCGTAGGTGGCTAAACCTATCTCAAAATTAGAGCCATCCTCAATAACATAACGGACGGAATCTCCGTTGGAGAGACCGCCCTCAGAGAGTGTCTGGAAGCCACTGACCGCAGACCCTAAAGTTAAGGTCGTAGCTGTACTGCCCGTAGTCGAGCAAGCGACTTTTATTCTGTCACCAAAAATAGCCATTGAAAAACCTTAATCTAAGGCAATTGAGATCGAACCAGCAGGGAAACGCAGAGTATCACCCACATTTATTGTTTTTGTTGCGTCCAGAGCGCCTATAAGGAGTGGTCTGGATTGTTCTGGTGCAGCATTAGAAGATGCGGTTCCTGATGAGACATTGATACTAGCAGGGTATTTTGCATACCGCCCATGCGTTTCTGCATTAGCATCATTATCGCCCCCCGCAAAAATAGCAAAATGCGTAATGTCTCCCCAATTGTTGCTGGCGCATTCTGGAAACTCAACCGCATTACTATTCGTAATAGTAGTTACGCCGTTTGATGTGGAAGCGGAGTTAAACGTAATTTCGGGCCTAGCTGTATATCCATTATTAACGTAGGCTTCTCTTTGGTTTGTAGTGTAAGTAGTGGTGTCATATCCCGGTTCTTGTACCCCCGCATATGCTTCATCATTTTTGCCTGATGTTCCGAATGCAGAGGTAGACACGCCCAGCCAATATTTTTGATCATACGTAGAACCAGACATAAAATCCCATTCCCCAGAAATAGTGGAATTGGGCATACCCAGTAAAAAAGCCAGACCGTATTTACCGTGAAAAGGAGCGTTAGTACCGCCAGCGGTGGAAGCTACATTGATCACGTCAGGAAGCTCAATCGTAAAATCGCCCGTAGCAATCCTAAACTGATCACCAACATTGGTGGTAACAGCCGCCGAGAATGAACCAATCATCAATGGCTTTTGTCCATCATCCGCATCAATAGTGGATGAGGAAGTGCCGTTCGAGGGAACTTGATCCTCGTATAGCGCCCAGTAGCCAATACTGCCCCAGTTTGATGTGGTGGCCTGTGGAAAACTTATCTGGTCTTTGTTTTCTATATTTGGACTTGAACTGCCATTTCTCCATGACAAACCGCTGGTGTTGGTTGCGCTATAAACAGACACCCGCTGATAACCGTTGGAGTTGTAGGTAGTGCCAGATGTCCCGGGTTCTTTTGCGAGAGCTTGAGAGGCTGTATCACTCTCCGAAAACGCCGTTGTAGAGATGCCCAAGTACAAAGAAGTGAGCTTCGTCATCTCCGTCACTCCGAAGATGTGATCCAGCAGCTTTCGCTCCAAAAAGTCAGTGAGAATAGCCATCTGGCGCTCCTAATTAGTCGATATTGATATCCAGATCACCCGCTGGGATACGGAATATATCCCCAGATGCGATTGCTTTGTCTGTTGTTAGCTGCGCATGGGCAATCATTTCGGACGCTGTACCGCCAGTTTGGGCGGGCATGATCATTACTGCTACCACTGTGCCGTAAGACGCTGTGGCCTCTGGAAATTCGATTGCAGAGCTATTTGATGCGTTATTACCAGAAACAGTGAAAGACACACTCTGACGTTGATACGCTGTTCCACTGTTAGATACCTCAGTTCCAAGAGCGGAATCTGTGGGATCAGTTGTGCATAATGCTACGTACCATGAGGTTGGGCGAGTAACGCTATCGGTGGTTAAAAGATATTTGAGAGTGTGGGTCTCAAAACTATCGCTAAGTGACATGAGATTCTCCTCAGATTGTCATTGAAAATGAGGAGACACTTACACTATCTCCTACGACTAGGTTTGCGTTAGAGAGAACGAGGTCGCCGCCGCCGTTCAATCCACTTACGGTGCCAGAGAAAATCTCTTGGCCTTCTTTGTTAAACACCTTGAAAAGGGAAGCGGTCCCGGCATTCACAGTATTGTCGCTCGTTACTGCATTTGCCAGAACCGTCCCATTATCAGCCGACCCAAAGGCCGGATTTGATAGGGGCAATGTAGCTAACTCGTTATTGGAATTATCCAATATTTGCACAGAACCTGCTGAACCCGTACCGCCGTCAATAAGATCGACTATACCGTCCAGCGCAGCATTCTTAGCTGCTGTGGTGAGTGTAATTGCCATTGCCCGTATCGATATTAAGCCAAGTTGTAGTTGGCTGTCATAAGTGCTTCCGGGCGAAGGATCTTGCGCCCATATAATTGCATACCCCGGACCACATCCGCAAATGTGTCTGGTGAACGGAATGTCTCCGTTTTTGCAATCTGGTCAGCTACTGCTACCGCACTGTCGTGGCCCGCAACCATCACACCAAAGTTGGTTTCAGAACCCGCTGACGCAGACGTTCCGGGACCTGTGCCGAGGTATGGAAGGTTGTTAGAAGTATATACCCGCATATTACGGATCTTCTGTGGCAATTGACCATTACGGATTTCTGATGATCCGCCGTAATCAGAATTTACCAGTTTAGAGTCTTCGTCCATCAGGACTTCGACAAACACACTGTCTACAACGACCCAGCGCCCGTCAGTCGGGACGTTTGCTTGGTCCATAAGACGGTTCATACGGTTGAGGATTGCCAACGGAGAAGTAATACCGCCTGCTCCACCGCCTGCAGCGATTGGAATAGAGGTCACTTCTGATGTGCCGCCTAGATCTGATCCACCGAAGTCGGTGATGTCGAGCTTGTTAGCAGCCAGCAATTCGTCGTTACCAGCGTTTGAATCGGCTTTAGTACCGTTTACATCGCCAGACGCTGAACGTCGTGCCCATGCGCTTGGTGTTTTCCAACCAGCAAGGTAGCCCAGTACTTCGGCATCAAAAGCATCACGCAAGTCATATCCTGCACGGTCCGCTGCGAGGTCCATGAAATTAATATGTGAGTGGGCTTGTTCAATATCCGCCAAAGTAAATTGGAAGTAATTTGCCTTGTCTACGACCATTGTGAAGTCGTTGTCGGTCAGATCTTGGGTTGCCAATGTGGTGCCACGTTCCAACGTATTGATGGTGATTGTGGGCTCCTTGATTATGCGGACAGAGTCACCCATCTGGCTGATCTCGCCGCTGTAATCCGTATTGGTTACCGCTTCAGCCACAGAACTTTTTCTAAAAGCAATCTGGGCCTTCTTGGAGTAAATAACGGGCGAAAAGTTGCCCGAATTAAGGTTGGTATAGCCGGAGGCTTTTGCGAATGCCATTTCATTTGTCTCCTGTGAATTGGCAGGGCTTTAGGGCCCGTGTCGATCCGAAGAGGACATTTCAGTGGCAGTACTGGTACTGGGGGTGCGTATATATACACGTATATACGGGCCCCATAGTACTGGTGGACTTACAGTCTTAATTCTTCTGGAAAATAAGGTTACAAGGGTGGACTATTAAGTGGCCTTGTTCCCTTTTGTTATATCACTGTTTAGGTGAAAAAGCAAGTGCTAACGTGCAGCGCCAGTGATGTCGTAACTAAAATTACCGCTGCGGATAGCTTCTTGTATTGCTTCTTGGTTCTTCTCGAACTCCTTATCGGTCATTTGCTCGATTTGGCTTTCGGAGAATGAGGCTCGTTGGCGGCCTGTGGGCGCTGGGCCCGTGGACCTACCAACAGACTGGGCGGCTGAGTTGGACCGTTTAGTCTTTGTCCCAGTATCAGCTTTGTAGAGATCGATGGCCCGAGCTGCACTACGGGCA
>Ga0255776_10005902_pt1 | contig 12597 bp, 9 predicted proteins | sample 071ome_19_FD_179974 | JGI IMG/M metagenome (GOLD analysis project Ga0255776, IMG submission 179974) | Coastal salt marsh microbial communities from the Groves Creek Marsh, Skidaway Island, Georgia - 071413AT metaG (version 2) | ecosystem: Environmental > Aquatic > Marine > Intertidal zone > Salt...
TACGACTGGTGCAATCTTTGGTCAGATTGGTGGTGCTTTTTATGGTGAGCAGGGAATACCTCAGCGCTGGATTTCTAAAGTAAAACACAATTATTTTTTCTATATGAAGGCTGATGAGTTAGTAAAAATCAGCTCTTAGGCTACTGAGTACTTAGGCAGTATAGAAATATATAGGAAGATGACATGGGAAATTTCACCATCTTCATATTGAATCATGCAGTGAAGAACTTTTCTCCGATTTTGCCCATATCAACCAATGCGCCTAGATGGTCCTGCTGGATGTTACAGAAGCGTGTTATCCAGTATATCTAGACCCTAAAACTCCTATTTAAGTGGCACGTGTCCAACGATAGAACTGAGAAATTTCCCTATCTTTATCCTGAGCGAAACCACATGACTCAGCGATCAACTATTACGTTCTCATCAATAACCAAACTAGCGCAACTCTTCACCCGCGCCTTCTAATGGCGGCTTTCACGATGAAGCTAGGAATGACATTGCCACTTTGGAAATAGAGCTGGGTAAATAAGATCATTTCGATCACCCTATCTGGTACATGAAAAGACCTCAACCTTAAAGAGAAATTCAAGATACATAATTCAGAATCAGATGGTATGAGAACTACTAGCTTTTAGTTATAAATAGTTTCATCATTAGTGCCGTGCACAAAGATATCTCCAGTATAGTTTAAGGAAGAATAGACATGAGCGATGCATGGTCGATACAAGAAGTTAATGCGACTGTCGAAAGTTACTTTGAGATGTTGCGTCAAGAGCTCGCAAATCAGAATTATAATAAATCCGCTCATAGGCGAGAGCTTCTGCCGCTTCTTAATGATAGAACTGAACGAGCTATTGAAAGTAAGCACCAAAATATTAGCGCCATACTTACTGAGTCTAAGATGCCTAGTATTAACGGCTACAAGCCCCTTTTTAATTATCAAAATTTGCTTGCTGATTGCGTTTTAGAATTCTTGAATACTCATCCAGAATTTTACGATTACTTCGAACGAGATGTGACATCAACACCCGAGAAAATTCTGATTACTGACTTTTCAAAAGTAATCGTTGAACCACCTAAAAATGAAGACATTTCTTCGATCAACGAAAATCGAGTTGTACGTTTTAAAAATTCGATTAACTACTTAGAAAAAGAAGTGCAGAACTCATTGCTAGGGGCAGCAGGTGAAGAATTCGTTATCGCTTGCGAAAGAGATCGTTTAATTAGATCTGGCAAGGAAAATCTAGCAGACAAAATAGAGCGTATTTCAGAAACCCAAGGCGATTGGGCAGGATTCGATATTTTATCATTTGAAGAAGATGGAACAGACCGATACATCGAAGCTAAGACGACGCGCTACGGCAAAAGCATACCCTTTTTCATTACACCTAATGAACTAGCTTTCTCAGAGCGAAATTCACAACGCTATCACCTATACCGCGTATTCAACTATCGACAGAGCCCTGAATTATTCATACTCAAAGGCAACATACACAATCAATGTAGGCTAACACCAACAGAATACCGAGCTACCGTTAAATAGCTCACTTCCCGATACAGAAGCTTCCAAATATCTCACCCAACAAATCATCGGCGGTAAACGCGCCGGTGATTTCGTTCAGTGCATTCTGGGCCATGCGCAGGTCTTCGGCGAGCAGTTCGCCTGCGCCCATGCCTTCAAGCTGTTGGCGGCCGTAGGCGAGGGCGTCTTTGGCGCGGTTCAGGGCGTCAATGTGGCGGCGGCGCGCAAGAAAGCCACCTTCGTTCGCGGCGTTGTAGCCCATGACGTCTTTGAGGTGTTCGCGCAGGGTGTCGACGCCCGCGTTCTGTTTCGCTGAGAGCGTGATGGTTGGGTAATTCGCGTTTGAGCCTTCGGTGGTATCCAGGCCAACGGTCTCAGTCGAGAGGTCGGCTTTGTTGCGTATCACGGTGACACGGCCGCTGGCGAGCAAGTCGTCGGTCGCTTGCTCAAGGCCGCGTTCGTCGTAGAGGGCGTGCAGGAGCTTCTCTGGATCGGTTTCGTCTGTAGTTGAGTCGATCATCAGCAGGATGCGGTCAGCCTTGGTGATCTCGTCCCAAGCGCGCTGAATGCCAATGCGCTCTACTTCGTCGGGTGCGTCACGCAGCCCGGCGGTATCGATGATGTGCAGCGGCATTCCGTCGATGTGGATATGTTCTTTCAGTACGTCGCGCGTGGTACCGGCGATGTCGGTGACGATGGCGCGGTCCTGGCCTGCCAGCGCATTGAGTAATGAAGATTTACCCGCGTTCGGACGGCCAGCGATTACGACGTTCATGCCTTCGCGGAGAATCGCACCTTGATTGGCCTCTTTCAGTACTTTTTCTAACGCCTGTTCAACCTCGGTGAGCATGGCTTCAACTTTGCCATCGCTGAGAAAGTCGATTTCCTCTTCGGGGAAGTCGATCGCGGCTTCGGTATACATGCGCAGGTGTATCAGTTGATCGAGCAGTTCATGTACTTTCTTTGAGAATTCGCCCTGCATAGAGCGCAATGCACAACGTGCGGCTTGCTCTGAGGCAGAATCAATCAGGTCAGCGATGGCCTCGGCCTGAGCAAGATCCAGTTTGTCGTTTAAGAAGGCACGCTCTGAGAATTCACCGGGGCGGGCCATACGGCAGCCAAATGCAACGACTTCTTTCAGCAGAAGATCGAGCACCACAGGGCCGCCATGGCCCTGCAGTTCAAGTACGTCTTCGCCGGTAAAGGAATTCGGATTCGGGAAGAAGAGGGCGATGCCTTCGTCGAGTACGGTGCCATCTTCTGCTTTGAACGGCCCGTAGTGCGCGTAACGCGGTTTAGGCTCGTATCCCAGTACTTGTCGTGCAACCTGTAAGGCTTTCTCACCAGACACGCGGATAATGCCGACACCGCCGCGCCCTGGGGCCGTTGCGATGGCTGTGATGGTGTCTTGGTGTACCTGAGTCATGGTCTGGCCTTTTGTTAAATACCTCTGGATGCATGAAGCAGGCATTTATGCCATGGCCGTGTTTGTTCCTACAAACGTTCGGCACTTCCCCCATCCATGGGGGTCGGATGGCATAACTGAGCGCACATGGATGTGCTTGCCGCGTCCTGCTGATGTATCCAGCGGTATTAGTATCCGTTGGTTATGGGCAGCGCCCTTTTAAATTGGTGGGCAATGTCCACCCTACAATAGTGGGTGAATTGCCAGCGACCTCATTTTAAGGCAACAAAAAAGGCGCCGCAGCGCCTTTTTAAGATTGGTCAGAGCGTCAGCTCTTCTCAATCTGTTTGGTAATGACGTACTGCTGTGCAATCGAGAGCACGTTGTTCACTACCCAGTACAGTACCAGACCTGCAGGGAACCACAGGAAGAATACGGTAAAGATTACTGGCATCAGCTGCATAACACGCGCCTGCATTGGGTCTGGCGGTGTTGGGTTCAGCTTGAACTGGATGAACATAGACGCGCCCATCAGCAATGGCAGGATGAACAGCGGGTCTTTGATCGAGAGATCTTCAATCCAGAGGAAGAAAGGCGCCTGACGCAGTTCAACCGATTCCATCAGTACCCAATACAGGGCAATGAACACCGGCATCTGAACCAAAATCGGCAAGCAACCACTGAGTGGATTGATCTTTTCGGTCTTGTAGAGCTTCATCATCTCCTGACCGAGTTTCTCGCGGTTATCACCGTAACGCTCTTTGATCTCGGCCATTTTCGGTGCCACTTTGCGCATGTTCGCCATTGAGCGATACGACATGGCAGACAGCTTGAAGAACACGAGCTTAATCAGAACCGTCAGCAGGATGATTGCTACACCCCAGTTGCCAACGAAGTCATGGATGTTATCCAGCAACCAGAACAGCGGCTGCGCCACCCACCAGAGGATGCCGTAGTCGATCACCAGGTTCAGGTTTGGTGCGATTTCTTCCAGACGTTCCTGGATCTTAGGACCAGTGTAGAGCTGAGCACCCATGGTCGCGGTTTCGCCCGGCGCTACGCTGACTGAGTTGTCGTAGAAACCAAAAATATAGTTTCCTTTAACGTAACGACCATTGTAGGTGTGCTGTTGATCCTGTGCCGGAATCCAGGCTGATACAAAATAGTGTTGCAGAATGGCAGCCCAACCACCTTCTTCAACGCTTTTAAATTTGCCTTCTTCGAGGTCATCGAAGCTAACTTTCTGATAACGCTCTTCACTCGTGGTCAGTGCCGCACCCAGATACGCCTGCATACCCATGCTGCTTGACTGGGAAGGGTCATCAGAACCGTCACGCTTCAGCTGTGCGTAAAACGCACCCTGCCATGGCTCCTGCGAGATGTTACGTACTTTGTAACGCACATCCATCAGGTATTCGCCACGCGTAAAGGTGAAGATTTTTTCTACGTAGGCTTTTTCAGACTGGTGAGTCAGCACGACTTCGAGTGTGTCTTCGCCTTCGTTCAGCGTGTATTCAGTCTTTTCAGTGCTGTACAGAGCACCGTTGTTTTTGTCGATGCCGTCACGTCCAACCAGACCGCTTTGTGCGATAAAGAGACGTGCGTTGCTGTTTTCAAGCAGGGTAAACGGAACGTCTTTTTGCTTAATCGACTTTGAATACTTAGGTAAACGAACCGACACAACCTGGCCACCCTTAGGGTTGATCTCTAGGTTAAGAACATCGGTCTGTACGGTAATGACATCACCGGTAGGGGCAGCAACTTCTGGCATATCAGCGGCGCTGACGGCTGGCTGATCACTGACATCAGGAACGTCAGCATCAACAGCTTCTGACATGTCTGGGGTATCAGAACCAAATTCTGGTGCTGACTCTGTGCTGGTTTCAGCAACAGGGGTAGTAACGTTCTCGGTTCCGTAATCCTGATTCCAGGCAAGAATCAGCATGTAAGAGGAGATCGCAAGACCTGCATATATGACTAAACGGCGGATATCCATGATCAGGGTTTCCGTTGGCAACAATGAGTGGAATGAGTATGTGTTTCCAGATCTGGTACCAGATCAACGCCGTGACCACCCCATGGATGACAACGGCCAATGCGGCGAAGTGCAAGCCAGCCTCCACGGATCAGACCGTAGCGACGTATAGCTTCTTCGGCATAAGAAGAACATGTGGGGTAGAACCGACAGCGGCTGGGAAGCATCGGACTAATGGCGTACCGATAAACAGAAATGAGCATCAGGGCAATCCTGGCCACGGGATTAACGCCGCGGTTTGCGTTTTCTGCCTTGGTGTTTGCCATGGGGTTTCTTCAGTCTGAACCAGAGGCTGTCGATCATCTCACGAATCTGCTGATTGTCCAGCTGAACGATGCCCGAACGTGCCAATATGACAAAGTCATGGCTGGCGAGATCATGCTGATGCTGTCGGAATGACTCACGTATCAGGCGTTTTACCCGATTGCGATCGACCGCAAGCTTTAGCTGTTTTTTCGCCAGAACAAAACCGACACGAGGTCGGTCAAGTTCGTTCGGTGCAGCCAGTACCAGAAGGTGAGGCGTGCTACCACGCAGAGCCGTGTTATCGAAAACACGTTTGAATTCTGCCGGTTTCAGCAGCCGTAAATTTTTACGGAAGCACGTATCCGGCATATTTCTCTCTGCGCAGATCAGTTACAGCAATTAAGCAGCGAGGCTGTGACGGCCTTTAGCGCGACGACGAGCCAGAACCTGACGGCCGTTTTTGGTTGCCATGCGGGCACGGAAACCATGAGTACGCTTGCGCTTCAGTACGCTTGGTTGAAATGTACGTTTCATATCATCACCCAGTTAGTGTGAACAGCCCAACAGTCAGGGCAATTTTTAGGGGCGGGAATTGTATGCAAAAGAAACGTTTAAAGCAACGCCAAGATAGCTTTGTTTATGAACTTTCTGAAAAACCTGAAGACCGGTCATTCTGATGAATATTTATGTTTTAAGTACTGATGATGTGTGATGAAGAAGAGAAGAAATCTGAAGTTATTATTAAAACGGTCGCTTAATTCTGTTGATAAGTCGAAAAACCCTTTAATTTTCAATTGATTATCTCATAAATAACTCTGCGGATAAGCTCGGTAAACATTGTCTGGAAGTTGGGTTCATCTGGTGGACGAAATCATGGGTTATACACAGTGATGACCGGATCGCGAGTTGTTCACAATTTCATTCACCCCTTAAAAGACAAGCTGTTAAGAGACTTATCCACAGACCGGGTGGTAACTTTGTTCATCAGAATGACGTATTTCTGTGGATAACCGGCACTTCCTCGGGTAGTATGTCCGTCTTCTTTATAGCTATTCATTTCGACGTCAGGATCAGAGGTGCATGTGACGGGTTTGTGGGAAGACTGCCTGGGGTATCTGCAGCATGAGTTACCCGCACAGCAATACAACACATGGATTCGTCCTCTGACCGCGAGCGCTGATAATGGGCAGCTTGTTCTGAGTGCGCCTAACCGGTTTGTAAAAGACTGGGTAAGAGATAAATACCTGCAACGCATTCAGGAAATCATTTCAGACCTCAATGGCGGCTTGCTCACGCACGTTAATATAGTGGCGGGTGAGTCACGCCCTATGTTTCAGCGTCCGACAACACCGCCGCCTCGTCCAGAACCTCGTTCTATAAAAGACGACACGATGAGCTTTGCCGCACCAAGAGAGCCAGTATCAAAAATTGAAACTGCCCCATTGGGTGGTTCTTATAATGCAGAGCCAATGGCTTTTGCCGAAGATACTGCGCCATCAGCGGCGGAGCTTGCTGTGGTCGATCCGGTTTCTGAACCTGCGCCCATGGCTCCGACGCCACCGCCTAAAAGAAAGGTGCAGGTAGAAGGTGGCTTGCAGCATCAGAGTTTCCTGAATCAGAATTTTACGTTTGATAGCTTTGTTGAGGGTAAGTCGAACCAGTTAGCCCATGCGGCGGCGAAGCAGGTTTCTGACAATCCGGGCGGATCGTACAACCCACTGTTTATATATGGTGGTGTTGGCCTGGGTAAGACTCACTTGATGCACGCGGTTGGTAATTACTTACAAACCAAAAACAAGAACGCTCGTGTTCTATACGTTCATTCTGAGCGTTTTGTTCAGGATATGGTGAAAGCACTCCAGCTGGGGGCGATCAACGAGTTTAAACGTTTCTACCGCAGCCTCGATGCGCTACTGATTGATGATATTCAGTTTTTCGCGGGTAAAGAGCGCTCTCAGGAAGAGTTCTTCCATACGTTTAATGCCTTGTTAGAAGGTGGTCAGCAGATGATTCTGACCTGCGATCGCTATCCGAAAGAAATCGCTGGGCTGGAAGAGCGTCTGAAGTCTCGTTTCGGCTGGGGTCTGACGGTTGCCGTCGAGCCGCCTGAATTAGAAACCCGTGTTGCTATCTTAATGAAGAAAGCCGAGCAGACAGGTATGAATCTCCCGGATGATGCTGCTTTCTTTATTGCTCAGAAAATTCGTTCGAATGTGCGTGAGTTGGAAGGGGCACTGAAACGTGTCGCTGCAAACGCTCAGTTCACGGGCAGTGAAATCACCTTACCTTTTATTAAAGAGTCGCTGAAAGATTTGCTGGCGCTCCAGGATAAACAGGTCAGTGTTGAAAATATTCAACGTACGGTCGCAGAGTATTACAAAATCAAGATGTCTGATTTATTATCTAAGCGCCGTACACGCTCGATTGCGCGACCTCGCCAGGTTGCTATGGCATTGAGCAAAGAACTGACAAATCACAGCCTGCCAGAAATAGGCGAGCTGTTTGGCGGGCGTGACCACACGACTGTGTTGCATGCGTGCCGTAAGATTAAAGAATTGCAGGAATCCAGTGCTGATGTGCGGGAAGATTATAAGAACCTGCTGCGCTTACTGACAACCTAACGCCTGTTAGCTCAGGCTCCGGACCGAGTGGAGAACCATGAAATTCGTAATATCCAGGGAAGCCCTTCTGCGCCCACTGCAATTGGTAGCAGGTGTTGTAGAAAAGCGTCAGACTCTGCCAGTACTTTCAAACGTATTGCTTGAAATTGAAGGTCAGCAACTGTCGCTCACAGGTACCGACCTTGAAGTTGAGCTGGTAGGCCGGGTCACTCTTGATGAAGTTGGTCAGGAAGGTGCGATTACGGTTCCAGCGAAGAAGCTGATGGATATCTGTCGCTCTCTGCCGGACGGTGCTCAAATTGAAATCGAACAGGACGAAGCGCGCGTGAATGTCCGCTCGGGTCGTTCGCGTTTCACGCTTTCTACTCTGCCTGCAACTGAATTCCCGAACGTGGATGCGATCGCCGACGAGCAGTCGTTCTCTCTGCCACAAGCCAGTCTGCGTCATATTATTGATCGCTCAAGCTTTGCCATGGCACAGCAGGATGTTCGTTATTATCTGAACGGCATGCTGATGGAAGTTACTGCAGACAGTCTGCGCGCTGTAGCCACCGACGGTCACCGTCTGGCGACCTGTGTTACTGAAGTATCTGGCCTTGCTGAAACCCGTCAGATCATTCTGCCGCGTAAAGGTGTACTGGAGATGGCGAAGCTGCTGACTGATCCAGAAGCCAGCGTAAGCCTGTCTCTGAGTGCTAATCACCTGCGCGCTCAGACTGAAGAGTTTACCTTCACCTCGAAGCTGGTTGATGGCAAGTTCCCGGATTACAGCCGAGTGATTCCGAAGGGCGGTAATAACGTGGTTCTGGCTGATCGTACCGATCTGCGTCAGGTGTTTAACCGTACTGCGATTCTTTCTAATGAAAAGTACCGTGGTGTTCGCCTGGTGTTGGGTACCGATACGCTTCAGGTGTTTGCAAACAACCCAGAGCAGGAAGAAGCAGAAGAAACCACAGCGGTTGAGTATCAAGGCGACGCGCTTGAGATCGGCTTTAACGTTTCTTACCTGCAAGATGTTCTTGGCGTTATTTCGACCGAACAGGTTAAGTTTACTCTGTCAGATGCAAACAGCAGTGCATTGATCGAAGAGCCAGACAGCTCTGATGCGATGTATGTTGTTATGCCGATGCGTCTGTAGTCTCAGGCGTTTCTGATTTATGCCAGTCAGGCATCTCAGGATCAGTGGTGTGCGCAATCTGCAGCCACTGATCTTTGATCCCCACCCCCACGTCAATTTTATATACGGAGACAACGGCTCTGGCAAAACCAGCATTCTTGAAGGAATTGCTGTGATGGCCTCCGGTAAGTCATTCCGTACAAATCAGCTTAAACACGTACTCGCTCATGATAACGATCGAATGGAAATGCGTTTTTCTATTGAAGATCCCGACATGGGTGATTGTGAGATGGAATCACTGCGCCTGAAAGCAGGGGATCATCTTCTTAAGCTGAACGGTTCTGTTTTGACCAGTCAGGCTGAAGCTGCACACTGGTTGCCTGTTCAGATCATTGAACCCAATACATTCAAGTTGTTGTCAGGGTCTCCTGAAGAGCGCAGAGCGTTTATTGATTGGGGTGTGTTCCACGTGGAACAAAGTTTCATGGAACAATGGAAAACCTTCAGAAAGCACCTCAAGCAAAGGAACGCTGTACTTAAGCAGAAAGAGGAAGAATGGCTCGATGTCTGGAACGCTGGCTTTATCGAAGCAGCGGAACACATCGACAACGAACGCCAGGCCTATCTGAAGCGCTTTAAACCAGAATTTGAACGGATATTGAACGAGCTAGATCCTTCAATATCTGTCACACTGGCTTACTATCCAGGCTGGGAGAAAGACTCCCGCCTAGCTGACGTACTTAATCGTCAGCAAGAGCGCGATATGACGCTTGGATATACCCAGTCAGGCCCCCATCGGGCCGAGCTTCGCATCAAGTGCGATAAACAACCTGCTTCCGAGATATTGTCCCGGGGGCAACAGAAAACTGTAGTCTCAGCGCTCAAGATTGCGCAGGGATCGCTCTTCCAGCAGGAGAGCGGACGAAGAACCATCTATTTAGTGGATGATCTTGCGTCTGAGCTCGACGAAAAGCACCGTTTTGCTTTATGCAAACTGCTGGAAGATTTAAAATGTCAGGTCTTTATAACCAGCATCGACAAAGAAAAATTAACCGATGTCTGGCAGCCAGTCGCCAGTAAAGTGTTCCACGTGGAACATGGCAAATTAGAGGAATGCACCGAATGAGTGATCAGAGTTACGATTCGTCCAGTATTAAGGTACTTAAAGGCCTCGATGCGGTACGAAAGCGTCCAGGGATGTATATCGGCGATACCGACGACGGTACCGGCCTCCACCACATGGTGTTCGAGGTTGTCGATAACTCCATCGACGAGGCGCTCGCTGGTCACTGCGACACAGTAGAAGTTGTTATCCATCAGGACAACTCCATTACTGTCTCAGATAACGGTCGGGGTATTCCTACGGAGATACACGAAGAAGAGGGCGTCTCAGCGGCCGAAGTTATTCTGACGGTACTGCATGCTGGCGGTAAGTTTGATGATAACTCCTATAAGGTATCAGGCGGTCTGCACGGTGTGGGTGTGTCAGTGGTTAATGCCCTCTCTGAGAAAGTGAAACTGACCATCCGTCGTGGCGGCAAGCTATACGAACAGGAATACACCCACGGTGTGCCAGACTATCCACTGAAAGAAGTCGGTGTTTCAGACACTACGGGTACGGCACTGACTTTCCTGCCGTCGAAAGAAACCTTCACCAAAACAGAATTCAGCTACGACTACCTGGCCAAGCGTCTGCGAGAGCTTTCATTCCTGAACTCTGGTGTCCGCATTCATATGAAGGATGAGCGCTCGGATAAAGAAGATGTTTTTGAGTTTGAAGGCGGTCTGGGTTCGTTTGTTGGCTTCCTGAATGAGGGCAAAACGCCAGTCAGCGAAGTATTTCACTTCCTTACTGAACAACGCGATGACGGTATCGGTGTTGAGGTGGCGATGCAGTGGAATGATGGCTTCCAGGAAAGCATCCACTGCTATACCAACAATATTCCACAGCGTGATGGTGGTACCCACTTAGCAGGTTTCCGCGCCGCGCTGACGCGTTCTCTGAATTCCTATATCACTCAGGAAGGTCTGGATAAGAAAGCCAAGGTCTCGACCACAGGTGATGATGCCCGTGAAGGCCTGACGGCGATTATCTCGGTGAAAGTACCTGATCCTAAGTTCAGCTCTCAGACCAAAGATAAGCTGGTTTCGAGCGAAGTTAAGCCTGCTGTTGAGCAGGAAATGGGGCGTCAGTTCCAGGACTTCCTGTTGGAGAACCCTCAGCAGGCTAAAGAACTCGTTGGCAAAATGATTGATGCCGCCCGAGCTCGTGAAGCCGCGCGTAAGGCACGTGAAATGACCCGTCGTAAGGGTGCCCTCGATATCGCAGGTCTACCAGGGAAGCTGGCAGACTGTCAGGAGAAAGACCCGGCTCTTTCTGAAGTCTACCTGGTGGAGGGTGACTCTGCGGGTGGTTCTGCGAAGCAGGGCCGTGACCGCCGGAGCCAGGCGATTCTGCCTCTTAAAGGTAAGATCCTTAACGTCGAGAAAGCGCGCTTCGATAAGATGCTATCTTCGGCTGAAGTCGGCACCCTGATTACCGCGTTGGGTTGCGGTATCGGCCGAGAAGAGTTTGATCCGGATAAGCTGCGTTATCACCGCATTATTATCATGACTGATGCTGACGTCGATGGTGCGCACATTCGTACGCTGCTGTTGACCTTCTTCTTCCGTCAGATGCCTGAAATCATTGAACGCGGCCACGTTTATATCGCTCAGCCACCGCTGTATAAGATTAAGCGTGGTAAGCAGGAGCAGTACATTAAAGACGAAGAAGCGATGGAGAGCTACCTTACTCACATCGCACTTGAGAAAGCGGCTCTGCACCCATCTGAGGGCGCTCCAGCCATCTCTGACGAAGCTTTCGCTCAGATTGTAGATCAGTATCGCTCTGCACAGGAAACAGTCGACCGTATGTCGAACGTTGTCCGTAAAGAGATCCTTCATCTGATGCTGACATTGCCACGCGTAACCACGGACATGATGAGCAGCGAAGCCGCCATGAACGAATGGGTAGGTAAACTGCGAGAACAGCTTCCGGATGCTGGTCGTAGTGGCTCACACTTTGAGGTCGCGACTGTTAAAGACCCAGAGCGCGATAACTATAACGTTGACGTTAAGGTCATCACTCACGGTATGGCGCGTGACTATATTCTTGATGTCGATTTCTTCGGTGGTAACGGCTACAACAAGCTTGCCAGCATGAGTGAGAAGCTAGCCGACACCCTCGAAGAGGGCGCTTACATCCAGCGCGGTGAGCGTGTGCACATGATCGACGACTTCTGGGATGCGGTTAAGTGGCTGCTTCATGAAGCTCAGAAAGGCTTTAACATTCAGCGCTACAAAGGTCTGGGTGAGATGAACCCGGAACAGCTTTGGGAAACCACCATGGACCCAGAGACCCGTCGTATGCTGCAGGTAACCATCGAAGACGCCATTGGCGCCGACAAGATGTTTACTACCCTGATGGGCGACGACGTAGAGCCGCGTCGTGCCTTCATTGAAGCGAACGCACTGAACGTCGCAAATCTGGATTTCTGATCCGCTGTGTCTCTGTGTTCCACGTGGAACACAGAGAGGTCGCTGAGATCAAGCTCAGAGAACGTCTCTAAAAAAGCCCCGCCTGATATGTGTCAGCCGGGGCTTTTATTG
>Ga0255776_10005916_pt1 | contig 12585 bp, 9 predicted proteins | sample 071ome_19_FD_179974 | JGI IMG/M metagenome (GOLD analysis project Ga0255776, IMG submission 179974) | Coastal salt marsh microbial communities from the Groves Creek Marsh, Skidaway Island, Georgia - 071413AT metaG (version 2) | ecosystem: Environmental > Aquatic > Marine > Intertidal zone > Salt...
CAAAGACTCTCGTTTCCGTCCGCTCGTGACGTACGTGAACCCTCTCGTCTCGATCGCCACCCCGGTCGTCTGTATCGATTCATCGATGTACCAATTTATGAAGCTGCTCTTCCCCGCCGAGTGGTTTCCGATGATCAGCACCGAAACTTTCTTCCTCGGCTTCCAGCAGGTCAACCCGTCCAAGAGCGGGTCTTTGGCGATTTCGAGAATCCCAACCGACCCGGGTTGGTTCCCGTTCGGTCCGCGCTCGTATAAATCGTGGATGGCTTTCAAAATTCGCTCGTTCGGGGAGGATTTCTCGTGATGATGATGGTGATGGTGATGGTGATGATGGTGCGACGAAGACGACGACGTCGCTTTCCCCAGTTGCGCCGCTTTCTTCCCGACGACGACCACTTGGGGGTTGCCGTGGTGGTCCGCGTTCGGTCCGTTCGAATTCTTTCCACCACCATTATTTCCTCCTACTTGTCCTACTTTATCTCCGCTCGTCGCGCTCCCTCCTCCCCCTCCTCTGTTTCCTCTGTTTCCTCCTCCTCCTCCTCCTCTTTCTCCTCCCCCCGAAGAGGAGGACTCTTTCGGGTCCGAGAACGAAGATTGATCCGCTTTGGAAGACGACGGTTTCGAGGACGTCATGTGCGTTGTTTTTTGTCTCCAAAACTTTTTCTTTTCTTCTTTTTTCTAAACCGTTGGGGAAAAAGTCTCGCCAAAACCCTAAACCTCTACTGCGCCAAATTTGGTTTTTTCAAATTCCCCCCTCTTCAAATTTTACCTACGCGCGCGCGCTCTCGTTTGCTCGATTTTGACGCGCATCGTTGAAGAAATAAAAAAGGTCACCCGTCAAGATTACGTCTTCGTCTTCGTCTTCGTCTTTGTCTGGTACAACGACTCCGATGGCATCCCCGGAAGAAGACGACACCAATAAAAAAGCAACCGTTTTTGGATTCGTCTGGCGATGCATCGCCTCCTCACGTCTCGTGTTTTCGAACGCGAACGCGAACGATTGGACGCGAATGGCGAGAGGCATTTCGTGTCCGGTGAGCGCGAAGGATGCCATGGGGAGATTGAGATATAACTTGAGAGATTTCGCGCCGAATTATCAAGTTTTGATGTTACTTTCGATGGCAATTTCCGTCGTTTTTCGTCCGTGGTCGTTTTTAACGCTATTTGGTATTATTATTTGCTGGCACTACGTGATCAACGTTCGAAGTAAAGACATCGCGATTAAACGCGCGGCGAACGAGGAACCGATCGTGGTGACGGTGAGAACGCAAGGGATGATACTGTTGCTTTTATCGGCGATTTTAATATTTGGATTTACCTCGTTCTCGGCGACGTTCATGACGTGCGTAAGCGTCGGCGCCGGCGTGTGTATCTCTCACTCGGTGATGAAAGCGCCTTTGACGGATACCACGAGTTCGGACGGGAGCGATTCAGGGAGCAGTCCATCTTTATTGGCAGAGTTCCAAGAGTACACCGGGTCTACGCTATCCACGTTTAACCGCGGCGCCGGGTTTGAGAAAGTCATCCCGTCTCAAGTGTACGAGTACGGAGGGAAGGCGTTCAACGGCGCCACCGCGGGCGTGAGCACGATTTCTTCCTACTTTGGCCAAGCCATCATGCAACGGACCAACAGCAGCGGCGGCGGCGGTGGTGGTGGTGGTGGTAACGCCTCCGTGTAAAAAAAACGTAACTTTCCTTTTAGCGTATTTATTATTAGCGTTGTATATTCGTGATGATGCCACGTGTCGTACTGTGTATATTTTCCTCACAAACTTTAACGAACTCTCTTTTTGAGGAGAAGAAACATAAGAAGATGTCGTCGGCCAAAAGCGCACACACGCTGCACGACCCGTCCTCGAATCTTTTCCTCGTCCCGTACGACGAAGCGAAGCATCTCGAATCGTACGTTCGGTTCATGAACGACGACGAGACGCTCGCGGCAACCAAGACGGAAAAGATATCCCGGGAAGAGTGGCGCGAAGTTTTACTCCAAAACCGCTTTTCTCGGGAAAACGGCGCGGAACAGTTTATGATTGAAGTTTGTCGCGTCGCCGAGGATGGAAACGAAGAGAGGGTGTTGATTGGCGACGTGTCGAGCTACGACGTGCCGTACGAGGAGGAAGAGGAAGAGGAAGAGAAGAAAGGAAAGGATGCGAACGATGGCGTTGCTAAAGAAGTTTCAATTTGCATCGGCGAAAAGGAACATCGGAGACGAGGCTACGCGAGCGCGGCGATGAAGATGTTCATCACTTACCTAGAAGAACAGCGTGAACGAAAGTGCAAATTTATAGTCGCGAAAATTGAAGCAACAAATCTCGCCTCTCGGAACTTGTTCTTGTACGGTTTAGGTTTCTCGAGCACGCGGAAGCAGCGGGAGCGAAACGAAAGCGGCGACGGCGAAGCGCTCGCGCCAAACTACTTTGGAGAAATTGAGTTAGGATTAAAGTTAGGTACTCAAACGTATGGTACGATGGTGTTTTCGAAAGATGAAGACAGCGAGGAGATTCTCGGGGAAATGCGTTGGTTGGAAGGCGATCGATGACGCGGATGTTGCAGTATAGAAAATTAGGTACGTGTATCTTCACAAATTGAGAGCATAGTATAGAGAAGCAGATAGAATCACCGCGTAGAAGAGATAGAAATAGCACAGAGAGTAAGTAGCACGTAGATACCACCACAATCCATCCGCGTATCCACCGCCAGTTTCGATCGCCTCGTAGTATAAACGCAACATGACTCCCGAGGAAATAAAACGAATGAACGAAGAGAGGAAAAGTCAAATGATGCAAAAGTTCATCGTCCCGCTCATCTACGCGCCGTTATTACCGCTCATACGAATTGGATTTAAGCACAACCCGCCGGTTAGAGATGGTTTGTTCGCGGCTGGAATCGCGTGTGGATTAATGCATGCCGGGTACGTCATGAGTCGAGACTCGAGCGTGTAAAGCGTGAGAAAAGTCCTCATAAAAATTCTCCTTTTTTGCGAAGAGAGAGAAGTAGGGGGAAAACAAACATGGGCGCCGACGACGATAAACTCGCCGCCGCGAGCCGACACAAACGCATCGACGACGCCACGGGTAAACTTTTGTACGAGTGGGACCAAACGTTAGACGAAGTGAACGTGTACGTTCCGATCGACGTCCAATTGAACACAAAGACAGATTTGAAAGTGCGCATCACCGGGAAAACGATGGAGATTGAAAACTTGAAGGAAAAAGAGAGCGCGATATTACCAAAGTTAGAACTTTACAGACAAACGATCGCGGACGAAACGGTGTGGACGCGAGATAGATTTACCGGAGAGATGCACGTGCAGCTGGTGAAGCTGAAAAAAGCGGAACCGTGGGAAGCGGTGTTCGCGGCGCACTGCGACGAGCGCAGCGCGAACGCGACGGAGCGGGACAGGCAGAGGATGATGCTGTCCAGATTTCAACAGGAGAACCCGGGGTTTGATTTTAGCGACGCGGAGTTTGAAGTCGGGAAGGAGGTTCCCGATGCCAGCGAGTGGAATTTGAAATAACAGGTGAATTTAGCATTTAGATAGAATGTAGATGACTACGCGGTAGCGAGAGAGAGAGAGCAGCGAAAAGAGTGAACTTTTGAATTTGAAATACTGCACCCCTCACTTTTTTAATCAACACACACCTACGCTGCTTGTACAACTGCGCTCGCACTCGCATCCTCTCCACGGAAAGAAGAAAAATAAAAGAATGCTCTCTTCCACGGACGACGACGCCTCCTGGAGCAACTTGGGCACGGAAGAGATCGTCGAGGACGAGCAGCGACACCACAACTCCTCTTTGAAGGAAGAAGCGCAAATGACATGCGATGACAACGAACAGGAACCTTCAGAGGAGAAGGAAGAGTTGGAGGACCTCGAAGACGCGTGGGAAGGGAAAGACGAGGAAGTGAGGAAGTGGTTAGAGTTGGCGGAAGGGCAATTCGACGCGAGGAAGTCGCCGCTACTCGTGCAAAAAAAGAGCGCGAGTTACGCGACGACGGCGAAGTACGACACCCCGCGATACGAAGGAGAGAAGCGTGTTCTCGGTCTAGTCCGAGAAAACGATCCACGTGACCCAGTGGTGGCGGTGGTGACAGCAGGAGCAGTAACAACAACTGCGGAGCATCCGAGAAGAGGGAAAAGGAAAAAGGCGATGAAGAAACTGACGAGATCGCTGGACGTGAAGGTGTTGATGAGTTTGTTGGTATCGATCTGCGTGGTCGTCGTCGGCTTGTACGTAGCCGTGTGGTATTCAAATACGAGAGACGTCGTCGTTACCAATTTTGCACCTTCACACTCCGAGAAGACGAACTCGTTCGAGGAACGACTGAAGGCGATCGAGGAGATTCAACGATGTGAAATCAAGTTGGAGAAAGCGAAAGAGAAGGTGGAAGAGTTGGTGACGAAAATATTGGAGGAAAAAAGGAAGCTTCTTACCGCGAAACAGCGAGGAGGCGTTTTCGCTTCGTTTTGGTCGGCATTTGATGACGACGAATATCCAACCGCATCACCTTGGACGGCGATGGTCGCAGTGGTGACGTATTTTACCGGTGTTTCGATGGTATCGCTCTGGTTTTGGAAGTTGGTGAACTTTGCGTTCTTTGGTAACGGCGAGATGGAGGAATCCTCTTTTCTCACGACGACGACTACGACGACAACTGCAAGCGGCAAAAGCATTTCGGCGAAGGAAAGCGACGACGATGAAAAAGGAGGACACTTGGAAAAGACAATCGACTCGTACGCGAAAGTCGCGAGACACTTGAACGGTAATAAAACTCCAACATCTTCGCTTCGAGGTGCCTTGCGCACCCCCAGCGACTTGGCCGCCGTTCCCAAGCCGTTTGCAACGTCTTCCCTAAGACGTAGGAGCGTGTCGCCAACCATTTCCAGTGGACAAAGACGCGAAGACGGCGCCACGCCTCTCCAGAGATTACGTCGATATAAAACGCCGCCACTTCCACCAACCACCACCTCTCGCAAACCAGCGAGAGAAGACTCGGTGAACAACTTGGGTCGACGGATGCAAGACGTCGCCGACGAAGACTTGGCGATGAATCTCTTCGGAGAACAGTAAATAGAATGGAAGAAAAAGAGAGACAAAAAAGAAGAGCAAATGCGCATCTCGTTGTGCATGCTACCTGCTCCTTGTAACAATACAATATACGCTACCAAATAACTAATAAAAACTACAAACTCTACCACATTTAAAATACCTCGTCAACTCGTCATCGCCGCGACCGCTTTCTCCACTTTCCTTCTCACCCTCCTCCGCTTCTGCTCGTTCACGTCGTCGCTACCGTCCTCGTTCGCGTCTTCTTCACCACCGTTCACCGCAAACTTACAAATCTTCTCTAAAACGTTCTCTTTCAAACTTCCCAACTTCCCGTGCGTCCCCACCGCTCGCACTTTACACGTCCTCTTCTCCACCCTCTCCAAAGCTTCCAAACACCTTTTCACTTTCACGCAATCTCGTCTCAAACATCGCACGACGAATACGTTCGAGTATTTCTGGTCGTAATACTTAATCTGAACGGAGGGAAGCATCTCCTCCGCGCCGAGCAGGCCAAACATCGTCTCGATGGATGCGCGAAGACTGTTCATTAACGCGGTTTCCGTGGTTGGATTTTTATCGTGGAACGCGACGTGGCATATGATGTATCTGTTTTTAAATCGAACCATTACATTAAATGGAACGTATAGTGTGTTATACTCGCAAGCGTAAGACAACCAAAACCGTGCGCGTTTGAATTTGATAGAGAGTGAAAAGGGGACGCGCAGGAGGAGGAGGAGAACGGCGCGCGCGCGCGAAAAGTGAAGAAGTTCGTTACAATTTTTATTAGGGGTTTTTGCTTTCTCAATATTTAGGGTGTTAAACCCTAACGCTCGAGATTCCCCTTGATATTTTCTCAAGCCAATTCAAAACCAAAAACGCGAGAGAGAGAGAAAACGCGCGCGCGCAAACATCGATCGATCGCCGAGAGCAAAGCGCGAGGAAGAAGAAGGAAAAAAGAATGGCGTACCACACGTCCGAAAACGTGCGCTCTCGCTCGGAGCGAGACATGATGATGTACCCAGGCGGCGCGGTATCTTTAAATAACGGAGGAGGAGGCACTTTTAGCGGGGAATTCGTCGACCCGGAAAGCGCGACGAAGAAGAAGTCCTCTTCGTTGTTGTCGTATTCAAAAACGGATAAGAACGCGAACGGGAAAGATAAGAGCAACAACAGCATCTCGAAGAAGAAGAATCTGATGATGATGAGTAAGGGATTGAAATACGGTGGGATGTTCCTTTTGCTGTGCGTTTTGATGATTGCTTCGAGAACGTCCGCGACGATTACGTTGGTGTTCTTAGCGTCGGTCGGGACGCTGGCATTTGCGAAATATTTATCGATGTGGGTGTTAGAGAAAGACGAAGGGACGATGGAGATGATTGAAGTGGCGGATGCGATTCGAGCCGGGGCGAGCGGGTTCTTCTCCACGCAGTACGGTTTGATTAGTAAACTCGCGGTGTTGTGCGCCGCGCTCGTGTTCTTTTTGTACGAGTTTAGACAAGTGACGCCGGAGCAAGAGAAGAGCGGGTTGACCAGTCACAGCGTGGCGATATTGACGACGTTGGCGTTTTTGTTGGGGGCGTTTTGCTCAGGGATGAGCGGGTACGCCGGGATGTGGGTTTCGGTGAGAGCAAACTCGAGAGTAGCGGCGGCGAGCCGAAGAGGTTCGCGAGAGCCGCTGGTCGTCGCTTTGAGAGCGGGTGGGTTTGCCGCTTTGTTGGTGGTGGCGACGACGGTGTTAGGCGTGGCGAGTTTGTTCGCTGTGTATTCTTGGTGGTACGGTTTGACGAGCGCTGGAATGAAAGCAGCGGCGGGTGGAGGCGATTCGGCGAGCGAATCGATTGAAAACATCATTGAGATACCGCTTATGTTGGTCGGGTATGGGTTCGGGGCGTCGTTCGTCGCATTGTTTGCGCAGTTAGGGGGCGGTATTTACACTAAAGCCGCGGATGTTGGTGCAGATTTGTGCGGAAAAGTGGAGATGAACATTCCCGAGGACGATCCGAGGAATCCGGCGGTAATTGCCGATTTAGTTGGAGACAACGTCGGGGATTGCGCCGCGAGAGGCGCAGATTTGTTCGAGTCCATCGCGGCCGAAATTATTTCGGCGATGATTTTAGGCGCTACCGTGGTGAGAAGAGCCGACATGAGCGTTGCCGAAGCGAGAGGATTCGTGTTGTTTCCTTTGGTAGTCCACGCGATGGATTGCTTCGCCTCGGCTCTTGGTATTCTTTCCGTGTCCGACGTCGAACCGAGATACAAACAGGAACCGTATTCAGTATTAAAGAGAGGGTATAACGTTGCGTTAGCGATTGCCGTGGTATGCTTCGGCATCGCGTGCAAATGCATGCTGTATACGGAAAAAGCCGAGGACGCGTGGAAATACTTCTACACGTGCGGTTTAGTCGGTATCGTGTGCGGATACTGCTTCGTGTTCATCGCGCAGTTTTACACCGATTACGCCTTTCCGGCAGTCAGAAAAATTGCAGAAGCGAGTACGACTGGCAGTGGTACGAACGTTATCGCTGGTGTTGGTGTTGGTCTCGAGGCGACTGCCGCACCGGTAATTGTCGTTTCTATCGCCGTCGTCGCGGCGTATCATTTAGGGCAAAACGCCGGATTAGTGGATGATAGTTCAGACGAACCGATTGGCGGTTTGTTCGGTACCGCGGTCGCGACGATGGGAATGCTATCCACGGCAGCCTACGTCTTGACCATGGATGTATTCGGCCCGATTGCGGATAACGCCGGTGGCATCGTAGAAATGTCCAACCAACCAGACTCGGTTCGAGATGTGTGCGACGAGTTAGACGCAGTAGGAAACACGACGAAAGCGACGACGAAAGGGTACGCGATTGGTTCCGCCGCTTTGGCGTCGTTTTTACTCTTCTCTGCGTTCATGGACGAAGTGTCCGCGTTCACTGGTCAAGCGTTCTCCACCGTGGATATTTGCATCCCGGAAGTTTTCATCAGCGGTTTGCTTGGCTCCATGTTGGTGTATTTATTCTCCTCGTACGCGATCGCGGCGGTTGGTAATTCCGCGCAAGATGTCGTCAAAGAAGTTCGACGACAGTTTGCAGAGAACCCTGGAATCATGACCTACGACACGAAACCAGATTACGAACGGTGCGTATCCATTGTAGCAAAGTCAGCGTTACGAGGTATGGTAAAACCGGGCGTCGTGGCCGTTTCAGGACCGTTGATCACGGGCGTTATATTTCGACACATTGGCATAGCCTCGGGTCGCGAGTTACTTGGCGCAAAGTGCGTAGCGAGTTTTCTCATGTTTGCCACGGCGAGCGGGATTTTGATGGCGTTATTTTTGAACACCGCCGGAGGAGCGTGGGATAACGCCAAGAAGTACGTAGAAACTGGATTTGGAGGAGGGAAAGGGAGCGAAACGCACAAAGCGGCCGTCACGGGAGACACCGTGGGTGATCCATTTAAGGATACCGCCGGACCGAGCATTCACGTGTTGATCAAAATGCTCGCGACAATTACATTAGTAGCCGCGCCTATGTTTCTCGATTAAGAAAAAGCTTTGTAGTATTGAAGCAGCGAAAACGATTTCACTAATATTTAAATCGATGGTTTTCATTATGTAATTAAAAGAATGTTTAGTTGTATATCTACGTACAAGCCGTGGTTAACGCGTTTATATACTCTCGATACCACCTTTTTCGTGTGCAGTTCTAATTAACGTTGCATCGTCGCCGCCATTGCCGCGCTGCCTTGCATTAAGCCGGAGCGAATGGCAGAGCTCGCATCCGCCACCGCGCCCGGTCCACTCGGGACGAAGATTGTCGAGTTGCCGCCTTGCGTTCCAACTTCCTTCATGGTGTCAAAGTATTGCGTCATCATCATCATTTCCATAACGTCCTTGGAAGAAATCCCATCGACTTCCTTTTGAAAGTTCACCACCGAATCTCTCAAACCGTTGATGATCGCTTGTCTTTGCCTTGCCATACCGGTACCGCTCAAATACTTCGACTCTGCGTCCGCCTCCGCGGCTTTCACCACCATTATCTTCTCCGCCTCCGCGCGATCCTTCGCGGCGACTCTTTGTCTTTGCGCCGCGTTGATTTCATTCATCGCGTTTTTCACCTTGGGATCTGGCGCGATATCCGTCACCAACGTCGAAATAATGTTATACCCAAACTCCTCCATCGATTTGGCCAACATGTTCTTCACCTCCATCGCGATTTCCTCCTTCGACGTAAAAACATCGTCCAACTTGATTCGCGGCACCGTCGAACGCACGACGTCGAAGATATACGATCGAATCTGCCCTTTAGAGTCTGTCAATTTATAAAACGCATCGAACATGCGCGACTCGTCTTGCAAGACTTGATACTGCGTCGAGATGATGATGTTGACGAAGACGTTATCGAGCGTCTTCGTTTCCACCGAAACGTCCAAAGATTGGATTCTCGTAGAGATGGTACCGACGTTCGCTTGGCCAACGCAAGGAATAATCACGTGGCACCCGGGTTGTGCAAATCGGTCGAATTTACCGCACGTGGCGATGACACCGCTGTGTTTTTTACGCGCGAGCACAAAGAAAGAAAGAGAAAGAAAGATGCGCAATAATAATACGCGTCAGTGCGATTGCTCGAGTCGCTTCTATTTTTCCACGCGCGTCGTCTCGCGCGGCGGTTAATTCAAAAAGGTACACAAATTCGAGCGTGGAATTCCAATTTTGGCGCGAGAAGAAAAACGGCGACCGAGCGACGAGAGAAAACAGAGAAAAGAGGGAGAGAGAGGGGAAGAACGCACAATGTGCCTTGATCGACGCAGGTCCAGCAAGCCATTATTTATTTATTCGTGTGTGTGTGTGTGTGTGTGTGTGTGTGTGTGTGTGTGTGTGTGTGTGTGCGAGTAGAGCGCGTGTCGTGCTTAAATGTAGTGACGTCTTTTTGCAAAAAAAAGGGTGCCTTTGCAAAAGATATTTTTGGCGATTTGGCCAGACTCGTAAGAAAAGGAAAAGAGAGACAGAGAGAGAGAGAGGACGGATGCGACGCTCAATCGCATTACACATTAATTCTAGATAAACAAAAACGCGCCCATCAAAAAACATCATCATTGCTTCCTCGTGAACGCATTCGGACTGAACTTGAAGCACCCGTCTTCGCTCGGCCAGGAGGTCATCTGTTCGGTTTTAGCCACGGTGACGTTGGGACCGCGTATGCCTTTCCAACTCTTTTCGCTGGCGAGCGCGACGCCGACGACGACGGAATCGGAAAACGTCGGCGAGCTGTGACCGTCGAAGACCAAGGCGTGAGATTGGCCGCCGTCGATTAGAGATTTGACGCAGGTGACGGAGGAGGAGTCCCAGGCCCAGATGCCGCCGACGTTGTTGGTGACTTGGGAGGAGGAGAGAAGGCAACGGGCGTTGTTGGAGCAGTCGACGCCTGGGCCTTTGCATTCGCGGAGGATGGTGTTGGAGAGGATGGTGCATTCAGCGTTTTGAGTGACGACGACGGCTTCTTCTTTCGTGTTTTCGACGACACAATTGCGGAGAGTGCAGGTGGCGTTATCGGTAACGTAAACACCGGCGCGATCGCCGCCGTGGATTTTGCAATCGATGAAGGTGGCATCGGCGTCTCGGGAGAGGCGCGCGCAGTTATTTTTACCCGTGATGTTGCAGTTTCGAAAGGTGGCTTTGGCTTTGTCGGACACGACGACGCCATCGCAACCAGTGCAAGTAAACGAGCAACCTTCCATTAACGTTTCGAACTGATTTGTATTGAGGATGTTGCCGCGTTCCATTTGTGCTACGCGGACGGATTCCGCGAAACCGGAGAAATCAAAATCAACGTTGGAAACGACGGAGGTTCGAGTGATGCGAAAGGTTGGACTGTTGGCACGCATGTCGATAGTGGCTTCTTTGAGCTCACCTTCACCTTTGATCCAGACGCGTTTCGTCACGCAGACGGTTTCTCCGCACCCGTTGTGTATACCCCGCAGGAGAAGTATTTTATCGCCGTCCTCGGCCAATTCAACCGCTTCGCGTATCGAGCGCGCGTGGAGGGCGGTATTTTTATTTGTTTCGGCCTTTCTTCGCGCTTCAGCCATGTATCCGTCTTCTTTGCCGTACCTCTCGGTGTTTATGGGATTTTTATGCTCGTCGGTGACATCGAACTCGGCGTTTGTTGGAGCTTCCTTGCCTAGCCACGCCTCTTCGCCGGCGGATCGAACGTAAATGAGGCGACCGTCAAAGCCTGCGGGAGAGCCATTCTTTGCAGCTTTAATGGCAACAACGTCCAAAAAATCCTTAAATGGTTGAGTAGAGGAACCTTTTTCGCAACTTGCAAGCTTTTCTCCCACTCTCAACGATGCGACGGCAAAAGACCACGCCGAGAGTGCGGCGTACGCCTCGCCGCAGCGAAAGCGGGCTTTCGACCAATCGGGCGCAATCGTCGTCGCGTTGATGGCATCTTCCAAAGCCCCGAATAAATCTTCCCCGTCTTTTAACTTTGCTTTTGAACGATTACACAGAGTCACAACCGCAATCAATTCTTCCTCCGATAACCCTGCGTTAGTATCGCTCTTTTCGTTTTCGTCGCTGCGTTCTTCTTCTTCTTCTTCTTTTCTCTTCCTCCTCAAATCCGCTTCGCACTGACTCAACGCCTCGTCGTACATAGCTACCGCCATCTTTAAATCACTCGCTCGCATCAAATCGTTCGCTTTTTCTCTCACCGCATTCGCCGGATGTTCTGACTTTAACTCTTTCAACAAAACGTCCGGCGTAACTCTTTTCCTCTTTTCAAACACATCCACCAACTGATTGGACGCATTCTCGGCGTCGATATCTTCCTGCGACACAATCTCCGACTCATCTCTCGGTTTCTGTCTCGCCACTTCCAGAGCCGCTTCCGGCAGCGCTTTCTCCATATCCAGAAGCGAAGCGTCCGTCTCGTCCAGTTTCGCCTCCTTCCTCACCTTCTCCGCGTACTTTTCTCCCTCCATGTCATTTGAGTTTTTCGTTTCCCCAGCAGTCTTTTTCTTCTCCAAGCGTTTCAACTGTTCGCGCGCTTTCAGCGTGTCTTTGATCGCGTCGAGCTTTTTTTGCACGTCTGGGCCGGAACCGGTTTGCGTCCATCTTTGTTTCAGTTTGTCCGCGAGATTTGACGATGACGACGACGACGACCCGATCGACGTCGTCGCGGCGACCATGTTTATTATTATTATTATTATTCGAAAAGAGTAACGAGTAACGCCTTTTTTTTTTTAATGTTCTTCCCCCGAGTCTTTTCACATTCCGAGAGAAGAGATACACACACAAAAAAAAAATTCTTGATCTGAAAAGCTTCACTCGCGGCGCGCGTTTTAGGCGCTCACCATCATCGCGGTCCGAAAAATGAAGAGATTGTTCGACGCGGTGAGACGAGGGAGCTTCTTCTTTTCGTCGAAGACGAAGCGCCCCGGTCGCGAATCGGGCGAGGTGATGGCGAAAAAGGAGATGCAAGATCTGGACGAAACGCCTCCGGAGAACTCCCAGCGAGTTCTTCGACGCGTTCCCTCGGAAATAATC
>Ga0255776_10005919_pt1 | contig 12583 bp, 9 predicted proteins | sample 071ome_19_FD_179974 | JGI IMG/M metagenome (GOLD analysis project Ga0255776, IMG submission 179974) | Coastal salt marsh microbial communities from the Groves Creek Marsh, Skidaway Island, Georgia - 071413AT metaG (version 2) | ecosystem: Environmental > Aquatic > Marine > Intertidal zone > Salt...
AGGTCTATCCGTGAGACTTTTGCCCGATCAGGCAATAGAAAACATTCCCGCGGATACTAGGGTGGTGTTTCTCCCAAACGAAGGCGCCATAATTTTAGCAAACTCTCTTGAGGTAGCGTGTCTTAGGGCAATATTTCTCGAGAGGGCATGCAACGTACAAATTGATGCTGCGGCCACCGGTTTAGCCTGGGGGTGGTTGCCAGACTCTGAACAAGGAGTGGTTGGGATGACCCTAGAGGGTCAAGGGCAGATTGATAATTTCTGGAGTTTTTATAGAAGAAAGCTTGGTCGGAAAGATGCCGGTCAACTTCTTCCCGGTGAATAGAACTTGGCAGGTCTTGTTTGTGAGGAAGGCGATCTAAGAACACACTATGTGTTAAGCAGACTGGGGTGAAAAAGATCGCTGGCTGGGAAACGAGAGCTGATTAGGCCTTGTTCGTGGGAGTATCTTATAAACCGTTCTATATTAGCTGCGTTGTCGGAAAATCCTATCGGCCATAGATCTGTTCCCATTTGTGTAGCTTGCTCGTCCAATGCCATACGGCCCCAAGCCAATTGAGACCAGCCGGGATCGTCCCGGTACTGGTCTGCTATTTCTTTGGCTTGTTTAAACATGCCAAAGAGTATGCGGGGTAATTCTGGGTTTAACTCTACGACTTTGTCTTGAATAGCTACAATGTGCATGATCGGAAAATAGCCATTTTTCTTGTAATAATTGACGCAGGCGGCCTTAGGATCCTCATATATTCTGCGGATCGTTCTTCCATCAAAGGTAGAAGGCACTCTCGAGAGGAATAGGGCGTCAATAATTCCTTCTGAGAGCATATCGCCCAAATCTGTATCATGAGAAACATATTCGATTTTCCACCCTTTGGGGGTGTCAAAAGAAATCGTCTCTCCAGAACGCACAACCCAATTAATTGATTCGAGGTCTACTCCGTACTCATTAGCCGTATCTCCTTTAGCAAGGACCGCTAATGTGGTTTGGAAGCTTTGGAGGCCTACCCTCTTTCCGGATAGTTGCGAGGGGTCATGCAGTCCCGTTTTATCGTGGACGTAGATTTGTGTCTGGCTAAAAAGGCGGCGGGGAAATACCGGTATCCCAGAGAAACTAAGTCCACGCGCTTTTGCCATAACAAAAGAAGACAAGGACACTTCAGCGGCATCAAATTCCATTTCTCTGAGCATCCTCTTATGCCTGTGAGCTCCATCTCTCAACGCCGTGGTTTCGCCAACCTGAAGGACATTAAGATCGAGTCCATTTGGAACCTGAATGGTCCCATCAAAGAAGGGGAAATGCCGATCGTACCTATCGATAGCGAGGGATATTGGGCTGCTCATTCTCGTATCATTACACAAAGATTTTCTTTTCCAATATGTTTTTTTCTCAGATAAATGCATTGCGTACAAGCTTTAAACACCATTGACCGTCTCCTCTCATTTTCTTTGTGGGAGTTGTCTGCATTACATCACCTGCGATCTAAGCACTTCTTAATAAAAATAAATTGGTTTTTGTATTTTGTAGGTTATTTGTTCCTTCAGGGCATTGAAATCAGCACCCTCGTTGCGCTAGAAAACGCGGGTCTTTTTTGTTTCCCAAAGGAGCTCGAAGTGGCCGGTTACCAATATATTTATACAATGCAGGGGCTTTCCAAAATCTATCCCGGCGGACGTGAGGTCGTGAAAGATGTCACCCTTGCTTTTTTGCCGGGAGCGAAAATCGGAGTTCTCGGGGTAAACGGTGCGGGTAAGTCTACCCTGATGAGAATCATGGCGGGATTGGATAATGAATTTAGCGGAGAAGCCTGGTCTGCGGAGGGGGCAACCGTTGGTTATTTGCCTCAGGAACCAGAGCTAGATGCCACGAAGAGTGTGAAAGACAATGTCCTCGCGGGAATGGGGGATGTGACAGAGCTGCTAGCAAGGTTTGAGGAAATCAGCTTGAAGTTTGCAGAGCCCATGGATGACGATGAGATGAATTCATTGATCGAGGAACAGGGCAAGCTTCAAGAGCAGATTGATGCCGTTGATGGGTGGGCAATTGAGCATAAAATTGATGTAGCGATGGACGCTTTGCGCTGTCCGGCAAGTGATGCCGACGTCGGAAAACTGTCTGGGGGCGAACGACGCCGTGTGGCATTATGTCGTCTGCTCTTGCAGAAGCCTGACCTGCTGCTTCTTGACGAGCCTACCAATCACCTTGATGCCGAATCTGTTGCTTGGTTGGAGCGTTTTCTTCATGAGTATGAAGGGACGGTAGTTGCTGTTACCCATGATCGCTATTTTCTCGATAATGTCGCTGGATGGATTTTAGAGCTTGATCGGGGGCGGGCTTTGCCTTTTGAGGGTAATTATTCATCTTGGCTTGAGCAGAAACAAAAACGTATAGCCCAAGAAGAACGCGAGGAGTCAGCCCGTCAGAAAACCTTGGCCTCGGAATTGGAGTGGGTTAGGTCATCGCCACGTGCTCGCCAAGCGAAAAATCGTGCGCGCATATCAGCCTATGAAGACTTACTTGCTAAATCTCGCGATAAGGTGCCGTCGACATCACAAATTGTAATTCCAGCGGGTGAACGGCTTGGTAATCTGGTTATTGAGGCAGAAAAAGTCTCAAAGGCGTTCGGCGAAAAATTACTCGTGCAGGACTTAAATTTTAAATTACCACCCGGAGGGATAGTAGGGGTAATAGGGCCTAATGGCGCCGGTAAAACGACTCTATTTCGTATGATAACGGGTAACGAAGAACCAGATTCTGGTGTTCTTCGAATGGGTGATAGTGTCACACTGGGGTATGTGGATCAGTCAAGAGACTCTTTGGCAGCAGATAAAACTGTTTGGGAAGAAATTGCAGAGGGTGAGGCAGAGGTTGACCTCGGGGGAAGAAAAGTCCAGAGCCGAGCCTATGTTGGGTCGTTCAACTTCAGGGGTCCTGACCAACAAAAAAGAGTAGGGCAGCTGTCTGGTGGCGAACGTAATCGAGTGCATTTAGCAAAAATGTTGAAGTCTGGCGCTAACGTCCTCCTTTTAGATGAGCCAACCAATGATTTAGATGTTGACACGCTGCGGGCATTGGAAGAAGCGCTTTTAGACTTCGCGGGATGCGCAGTTGTTATCAGTCACGATCGTTGGTTCTTGGACAGAATTGCGACCCATATTCTGGCTTTCGAGGGAGATAGCAAGGCAATCTGGTTTGAAGGGAACTATGAGGATTACGAAGAGGATCGGAAAAGAAGGCTTGGTGAGAAAGCCGATCAACCGCACCGTATTAAATATAAACCCCTTACTAGGGGCTAGCCGATAAACCTATCCTTGGGTGCGATTCCGTAGGGCTATCAACAAGCCATCAACCCGTCCACCATTTTGACTGATGATTGAGCTAAACTCATCTCTTTGGGTAATCGCCATACTGATTCCCTCGACTAATACATCAACTATAAGATGCCCTTTTCTATTTCTTACGCGCCAATGGACGGGGACTGTCCTTCCGTCTCTGAGGATAATTTCAGACGCCACCAATTTATCCCCACCTTTAAGTTCCCGAATTGTACCGACTTTAAATTTTTCACCACTATAGCCTGAAAAGCGGGTCGCGTAGGCCTTCACTACAAAATTTTCAAATAGCCGGACATATTCTTGTTGTTGGGATTTGGTAGATCGGCGCCAATAAACTCCTAACGAAAACCTCGCTAAAAGCTTAACATCAAAAGACTCTTTAAAGATTTTCCGGAACTGGGCTTCTCTCTCGGAAGAAGACAGACCCGCCTCCTGCAAAGACGAAATGGCTCTTTGTCCGACGTCCCTAATGAACTCATCCGCTTTATCGGCCGCAGAAATCTGTTGCGGCGCTATGAGGAGCAGCGCCAGGGTAAATGTGGCGAGACCGATCAGATTCTTAAACATTAATTTCGAAACGCTCATAACCATGCACAGATTTTAGCGTTGGTGTTCTATTTGGGCAACGCTCATTTATGTTGGACTAACCCCAAAGAATGTTTATTTGCTAAAAAACCTAAAGTTCTGGTGACTAATTTTCTTAAAAAACTTTTGGTTTTGCTTAGTATTATATAACATATTAACATATCGACAAAATTAGATATAATAGCTAAAACACCCAGGCTTCCACATTTATTTCTTTTTGCCCTGTCGTCATTTATTGAGGTTCTAAACTTGGAAAATTTACTTGCCGCATTAAAGGCCGTGGCTGATCCCACGAGGCTAAGGTTACTGGCAATTAGTTCAAAAAGCGCGTTGTCGGTCTCTGAACTGACAGAGATCATGGGACAAAGACAGCCTATCATCTCGAGACATTTGAAGTTGCTCTATGATGCCGGATTGTTGGATCGATTTAGAGAGGGAAAAAGCGTTTACTACAGGTTATCTGATGACGGGTACCGAGAGGGTAGCACAGCCCGTAAGATTTTGTCTCTTGTGCCCATGAATTCGTTTGAAATAGAGCGCGACAGTCTCAAGCTGGAGGAAATAATTTTATCGAGGGGTGTTCGGGCGGCTGAGTATTTTCGCCAACACGCCGGGGAGTGGGGATCGATAAGGTCTTTGTATGTCGACGAGGAAAAAGTAGAAGAACTTCTGTTAGATAGATTTCCGGAGCATGTAGAGAATTTGCTCGATATAGGCACCGGGACTGGGAGAATGTTGCAGGTTTTCGCGGATCGTGTGGATAAGGGCATTGGCGTAGATACTTCATATGAGATGCTCTCTTTGGCACGAGCTGCGATCGAGAAAAACGAAATTCGCCATTGCCATGTGCGGTATGGGGATATGTACAGGTTACCGCAAATTAACATCATGTTTAACATAATCGTTATTCACCAAGTGCTTCGTTATTCGCAGGACCCAGCCGCGGTAATATCCGAGGCATCTAGAGTTCTGAAGCCCAATGGCAGAATATTTGTCGTTGATTTTGCGCCTCATAGCGTCGAAGTTTTAAAGGAAAAGCACGCACATCGTTGGTTGGGTTTCGATGATAGAGAGGTCCAAAGTTGGTGCAAAAAGGCTGGCCTTGCTATCCAAGAAACTCATGAATTATTCGGAGAACCCATAACTTTAAAATTTTGGGTTTTATCAGGGCCTAAACCGCTCAATCATGACATAGCGAATAGCATCCAAGATGGGTTTGCACGATCTAATCAGGAAATATGGAAATGAGTTCCGGATTGTTGGAAACTCGTGCACTGGACACGTTGGTTTTTCCAAAACGGCAAAATGATTTAAGCGTTTCTTTTGAATTTTTCCCTCCAAAAACAGAAAAGATGGCGATTTCCCTTTGGGATTCAATTAAGAGGATTGAGCCTTTAAAACCTCAGTTCGTATCTGTTACCTACGGGGCGGGTGGATCAACACGTGCGAGGACCCATGAGACATTGGCTCGGCTATTAACGGAATCCAGTTTAACACCAGCAGCCCATTTAACCTGTATCGGGGCAAGCCGGGAAGAAATCCAAGAGGTAGGCCGTCAGTATTGGGATATGGGGGTCCGCCATATCGTTGCTTTGAGGGGTGATCCACCGGAGGGACAAGAAAATTATGAGCCTCACCCCGAGGGTTACGCTTACGCTGCCGAACTTGTGGCTGGCTTAAAAAGTATCGCTAATTTCGAAATTAGTGTCGCCGCCTACCCGGAAACGCACCCCGAGGCTTCCAGTGCGGAAAGTGATGTAGACAATTTAAAGCGCAAACTTGATGCCGGAGCAGACCGAGCCATTACGCAATACTTCTTTGGTGTTGAACCATTTTTAAAGTTTATGGATCGGGTCACGTCGGCGGGTATTAAGGCACCCATAGTACCAGGGATCCTTCCGGTTCAAAATTTTGAACAAGTGATAAAATTTAGTGCTTTATGTGGGACAAAGATCCCAGATTGGCTAAACGATTTATTTTGTGGGCTCGATGACGACCCGGAGACAAGAAAATTAATTGCCGCAACAGTTGCGGCAGAGCAATGTCGCCAACTTCAAAGCTATGGCTTCAAAGAATTTCACTTCTATACACTGAACCGGGCAGATCTCTCTTACGCGATCGCTTACCTATTAGGTTTTAGACCCGAGATCATCGGCTAATGCATACCAAGTTAAAAAAACCATTTGAACCGCGGGGCGCGAGTAACCGCCCTAGTCGGATAAGACTTCTAAGGGAACGCCTCCTGGAAAACATTTTGGTCATGGATGGTGCAATGGGAACAGAAATCCAGGACCGCAAGTTTGATGAAACTGAATTTCGTGGGGATCGCTTTCAAAAGGTGCAATGCCCGCAAGCGGGCAACAATGATCTACTTACATTGTCACAGCCAGATTATATTCGAGAGGTCCACCTTAGGTATCTGCGAGCCGGAGCAGATATAATCGAAACAAATACGTTTAGTTCGACCCGTATTGCCCAGGCTGACTATCAGATGGAGGACGTGGTATACGAGTTAAATTTTGAAGGAGCCCGGATCGCCGGTAGTGCTGTCCATGAATTGGAGATGGAAGACGGGATTACCCGCTTCGTCGCTGGCGTCCTAGGACCAACGAATAGGACGGCTTCGCTCTCGCCTGACGTGGAAGATCCGGGTTACAGAAATATCTCTTTTGATATCTTAGTGCAGAGTTATCAAGAGGCTGCGACTGGGCTTATAGAGGGAGGCGCCGATCTCATACTAGTTGAGACAGTCTTCGATACCCTAAACTGCAAGGCGGCACTCTATGCAATCGATAAGGTATTAGAGGAACTTAGATGCCCAGAGATACCTGTAATGGTGTCGGGGACAATCACCGACCAAAGTGGGAGGACTTTGACTGGTCAAACTACCGAGGCGTTTTACAACTCAATCCGACACGCAAACCCGATAGCCGTGGGATTAAATTGTGCACTGGGCGCGGAACAGCTACGCCCCTATGTGGTTGAACTCTCGCGTTGCAGCGAGACTTTTGTTAGCTGTCATCCGAATGCGGGTCTGCCAAATCCCTTTGGTGGTTATGATCAAACGCCGGAAGAAATGGCTGAAATATTAAGAGAGTTCGCCAAAACAGGGCTCCTGAACATTGTAGGGGGGTGTTGCGGAACAACTCCAGCGCATATCAAAGCGATTAAAGGCGCTGTTGAATCATTTGGGCCCCGTAAATTGCCAGGCTTTGTTCAAAAAACGCTTTTGTCGGGTCTAGAGCCCCTGAACATCGGTTCGGACTCTTTATTTATCAATATCGGAGAGAGAACTAATGTCACTGGCTCTGCGCGTTTCGCTGAGCTTATTAAAAACAACCAGTACGAAATGGCTCTCGAGGTTGCTCGGCAACAGGTCGAAAACGGGGCTCAAGTCATAGACATAAATATGGATGAGGGGCTTCTAGACTCAAAGGAGGCGATGGAAAGGTTTTTAAATTTAGTTGCGGCGGAGCCAGATATTAGTCGTGTCCCCATAATGATTGACTCTTCAAAATGGTCGGTAATTGAAGCCGGTCTCAAGTGTGTTCAAGGCAAGTGTATCGTCAACTCCATAAGCCTAAAAGAGGGGCCTGCTCCATTTATTAGCCAGGCCCAAGAAATAAAACGCTATGGAGCAGCAGCTGTCGTCATGGCATTTGACGAGGACGGTCAGGCTGATACGGCAGATCGTAAGGTAGAAATTTGCGAGAGGGCCTATAAAATTCTCACAGAGGATGTTGGTTTCCCTCCAGAAGATATTATATTTGATCCTAATATCTTTGCTGTTGCGACAGGGATCGAAGAGCACGACAACTATGCAGTTGATTTCATTACGGCTTCGAAATTAATCACAGAAAGTTGCCCCGGTGTTAGAATTTCTGGGGGTGTCAGCAATGTTTCTTTCTCGTTTAGAGGCAATAACGTGGTCAGAGAGGCCATGCACTCAGTTTTCTTGTTCCATGCTATCCGCGCGGGGCTTGGCATGGGTATCCTCAATGCAGGAATGATAACGGTTTATGAAGATATTTCCGAGAGGCTAAGAGATCGGGTAGAGGATGTAATTCTTAATCGACGGCCCGATGCGACAGAGCGCTTATTAGAGATCGCAGAAGAATTCAAAGGAACTGGGTCGCGCGTAGAGAAAGATCTTTCCTGGCGTGATAGTCCTGTCACCAAGAGGCTTAGCTTCTCCCTAGTCCATGGGATAAATGAATTTATTCTTGCCGATACAGAAGAAGCAAGGCTTAAGTCTAAAAGGCCACTGGATGTGATAGAAGGTCCCCTTATGGATGGTATGAATATCGTTGGGGATTTATTTGGAGAGGGCAAAATGTTCTTGCCACAGGTGGTAAAAAGTGCCCGCGTGATGAAACAAGCAGTTGGGTACCTCGTCCCTTTCATAGAAAAAGAAAAGGGGGATTTGGGGGCAGCCCGGCAAAGCAAGGGGAAAATAGTGCTGGCGACAGTAAAAGGCGATGTTCACGATATTGGGAAAAACATCGTCGGTGTAGTAATGCAGTGCAATAATTACGAAGTTGTGGATCTGGGGGTGATGGTCCCAGCAGATAAAATACTTGAGGCCGCTCGGGCCGAGAAGGCTGATATTATCGGGCTCTCAGGACTAATAACTCCGTCTCTGGACGAAATGATCCATGTGGCTTCAGAGATGGAAAGGCAGGGCCTAGACCTACCACTGTTAATTGGAGGCGCCACGACTTCGAAAGTTCACACGGCCGTCCGGATAGCACCAGCCTGCAGCCATCCGGTCATTCATGTAGTTGATGCGTCGCGAAGTGTATCAGTTCTCTCTAACCTTCTCTCTTCAGACCGTCGAGAGAAATTCGTGGGTGAGATCCAGAAGGACTATCGGGATCTGAAAACCCGTTACGAGTCCCGAGAGGACACTAACGGCGGTGTTTCGCTTAAAAAAGCGCGCGTTAACGCATTTAAAACAGATTGGTCTCAAATTAAACCGGTGAAGCCCAGATTTTTGGGTACAAAAGTTTTTGACGACTATCCGCTTGAAGATTTGATACAGAGTGTCGATTGGACCCCTTTCTTTCAAACTTGGGATCTCCACGGTCATTTTCCAGGCATTCTTGAAGATCTAGTAGTCGGGGAAGTTTCGAGAAGCCTGTTCTCCGATGCGCAAAAAATGTTAGATAAAATTCTGAGCAAAAAACTATTGTCTGCGCGCGCCGTGATAGGCTTTTGGCCAGCAAATTCGTTTGGTGATGATATTCTGTTGTTTGGCGATGAAACTCGTACAAAACAAAGCGCGGAGCTCCATATGTTACGACAGCAGGGAGAGAAAAGCGGTAACCGGCGCCCAAACTTTTGTCTCGCTGATTACCTTGCTCCGGTTGGTAGTGACGTAAATGATTATCTTGGGGCATTTGCCGTATCTGCGGGTTTTGGCATTGAACAAATAATAGGTGAGTATGAGGCGGCGCATGATGATTACAGTGTAATCATGATTAAGGCCCTGGCCGATCGATTAGCCGAGGCTTTTGCTGAAAGAATGCATGAGAGGGTTCGCAAAGAATTTTGGGCATATTCACCCGACGAGCAGCTGGATAACGTTGCACTCATTCAAGAAAAATATCGCGGTATAAGGCCAGCACCCGGTTATCCAGCGTGTCCAGATCATACGGAGAAAGACACTTTGTTCGCTCTATTGGAGGTTGAGGACAAAATTGGGATGTCACTCACGGAAAGCTTTGCTATGAACCCTGGCGCCTCTGTCTCAGGGTGGTATTTTTCCCATCCTGAGTCGCGTTACTTTGGGGTGGGAAAAATTGGCCGTGATCAAGTCGAGGATTATGCAGAACGCAAAGGTTTTAGCGTAGTTGATGCAGAAAAGTGGTTAAAGCCCAATCTTGCTTATGGGATCTAGGGACTCTAGTGCGCACTTATACTTAGAAACCTAAATGTCACTTTTTCTTTCTGAAAAATAAAAGTGCAGCGTATCACCGCATGCATAATAAACGGCGAAAGTCTGAGCCAATTTGTTGTTAATCAGCTTTACCTTAACTCAATCGCATATTTTTCAACGGCTGGAGTTTTCTTCACAATCCCCTGCTTTTTCAGAAACTTGGCAAATGCATCGTATCGCTCAGTACTCAGCGCACCAGGGCGTAATGCAAAGCGCGGTAGGGTATCGCGCCAAGCACGACGATTAAGTTCATCATCAAGTTTTTTTCGCCCCTTAATGAATAAATTCCAACTTTCTTTGGGATGATTGACCAGGTACTGGACACCGGCCTCCAGCGCCGCAACAAACTTTTTAAGTGCGGGCCGTCTCAAGTCTTTTTGATTGGCGACAACGATTAACTCGTCATAGGCAGGAACACCTTCTTCTTCAACGTAGAATGCTCGCCCCGCACGCCCCTTGAGATCGAGTTGGTTGAGCTCGAAATTCCTAAAGGCCCCGATCACTGCATCGACCTTACCCGAAATGAGAGCGGGAGAGAGGGCAAAATTGACATTAATCAACTCGATATCTTTTAGGGTCATACCTTGGCGAGAGAGCATCGCTGATAGCAGCGCGTCTTCAAAGCCGCCTACCGAAAAACCAACTTTTTTACCTTTCAAATCTCTGATTGACCTTATAGGTCCCTCTTTTAAGACCACTAGTGAGTTAAGGGGGGTCGCAACTAACGTCGCTATTCTTACTAAAGGCAGACCTCGGTCGGCTTGAATATGGAGTTGAGGCTGGTATGAGATCGCCAAGTCTGCTTTCCCTGCTGCCACCAATTTTGGAGGTGCGTTGGGATCTGCTGGGGCTTTAAACTCTACTGATAAACCCGCTGCTTTGAAGTACCCTCTTTCCTGAGCAACGTACAGCGGTCCGTGATCTGGATTGATAAACCAGTCCAAAAGAACCGTTAAACGTTCTGCCGCAACTGCTGAGTAGGGCATTAGCAGCGCAGCTAAAAGGGCAGACACCCAAAAGTTTTTTTTCATTATTTTCTCCTTGGTCCGTCTCGTCACCATCTAATGTAATGACGAAGAGCAGCATCGATTGAGAAATACAATATGCACGAAAATAGAGCTAAAACAAACAGTGCTGCGAACATTACTTCGATTTGAAGCCGCGCATTAGCATGGAGCATCAGGTAGCCAAGCCCAGCACTAGAGCCAACCCACTCTCCCACGATTGCGCCTATAGGAGCAACTGCCGCTGCGACCCTTAGACCCGATCCAAAAGCGGGCAAAGCGGCAGGCAACCTAATCATGATGAGGGTTTTTCTGCTGGATGCTCCCATGACCTTGGCTAAGTCAAGCCATCCCTTTTCTGTGCGCTTTAGACCATCGTGAAATGCCGCTGTAACGGGAAAGAATATGATCAGCACAGCCATGGCGACTTTTGAAGCCGCTCCATAACCCAGCCACAACACTAAAATGGGAGCCAATGCAAAAACTGGTATAGCCTGGCTTATAACCAGAACAGGCATCAGCCAAGTTTCAGTGGGCTTCCATAGAATCATAATGAGAGCGCTTATTGCGCCAAGCATTGTACCAATGACGAGCCCAGCAATGATTTCGGCAAAGGTAATCATCGAGTTTTTTGCCAACGTGTCGTAGTGAGTTTCAAAGGCCGCTAGAACGTCAGTAGGGCCTGGTAAAATATAATCTGGAACTCCGGTGACCCAAATGATTGTCTGCCAGAGAAAAATAATCCCTGCGAGGACTAAGATCACTCGGATGAGGTTTTTCATTTTACCCACGGATTTTCTCAAGAATTTCTGCTCGTCCGAGAGCCATGCCGGCGCCGTCTAATTCTCTTGGCCTCTTGCCAGTTGGCATATTAGTCAGAATTTCTATTTTTGCGGGGTTACCTCTCATAACCAGGATTTGATCCCCCATACGGAGTGCTTCCTGCGGATCATGTGTTACAAGCAAAACCGTCTTCCCACTCAATATTTCAGCGGCTAAATCCTGCAAACCTATTCTAGTAATGGCATCTACTGAAGAAAATGGTTCGTCCATCAAAACAATTTGCCGATCCTCGAACAGAGTCCTCGCGAGAGCTGCTCGCTGGCGCATTCCCCCAGAGCACGCACTTGGGTAAAATTGGGTCTCTTTGCCTAAGCCAACTCTTTCTAAAAGATCATGCGCAAGGGACAAGTTCTCAGGGCTGAAATTTCCTCGGAGGCGGGACCCAATCGACACGTTTTCCGCAAGGGTAAGCCAAGGCATTAACAAATCCTGTTGGGCCATATAAGTTATTTTCCCATCAGGCTTGCTCTCGCCTGCGAACACTAGCTCAGAGGCGGTTGCTTCATTCTCAAGGCCTGCAATCAAACGAAGCAAAGACGATTTTCCGACCCCACTTTGTCCCAACAAGCAGGTCCAACCACCAGTGACCAGCCTTATATCAATGTTATTGAAGATGACAGCCTGGTCGTAAGCCAGCCTGGCGCCCTTTACATATGTTTCACCTATGTTTGAAGAAGGCATCAATTTTCAAGTATTCAATAATGTTAACTAATTTATATTGCTTAAGTTAATTTGGTGCCAAGTAAATCCTGGTATCTTTTCCGACCACCAGAGAGAAGGTGGACAATTTTTTCTCCCTGTTTAGCTTGCCTAATCTAACTCTTTAGCGAGAGTTCGGTATGGCCTAAACCTATTCCCTGCGATCAGGTTTTACCCTAGG
>Ga0255776_10005924_pt1 | contig 12577 bp, 2 predicted proteins | sample 071ome_19_FD_179974 | JGI IMG/M metagenome (GOLD analysis project Ga0255776, IMG submission 179974) | Coastal salt marsh microbial communities from the Groves Creek Marsh, Skidaway Island, Georgia - 071413AT metaG (version 2) | ecosystem: Environmental > Aquatic > Marine > Intertidal zone > Salt...
AAAAACGGAAAGATTAAGACTCCCCATATCGACCGACTTGCCGGCGAGGGCATGATCTTTACCGATGCTCATTCCGGCTCTTCCGTCTGCTCACCTACTCGTTATGGCCTACTTACCGGGCGCTACTCCTGGAGAACTCGGCTGCAGAGGGGAGTCGTTCAGGGCTTTGCTCCCTGCCTGATCGCCGAGGAACGCATGACCATCGCCGGATTACTGAAAACTAAAGGGTATACAACTGCCATTATTGGCAAGTGGCACCTGGACTTTCAGTACCAGGACCCCCAGACCGGTAAGATTATCCCCAAACCCAAAAAACTCCAACGTGGGCCCATTGGGGCAACGATTCCGGATGGCCCGATTCATCGAGGGTTTGATTATTTTCATGGAAATCACCACGCCGGCAGTATGGATACAATCATTGAGAATGACCGAGTGGTCGAGCGGTTGGATGAAATTCATAACCTGCCTAGGCTTACGAAAAAATCTGTCGAATATATAAGCGATCGGGCCAAGACGCCCAAACAACCCTTCTTTCTCTATGTTCCTCTGGGCTCCCCACACACACCCATCGTGCCCACCAAAGAATGGCAGGGAAAAAGCGGGCTTGGTCCCTACGGGGACTTTGTGATGCAGACCGATGCAACCGTGGGTGCTATCACTTCTGCATTAAGTAAGCATGGCTTTGCGGACAACACTCTCGTTATCTTTACCAGTGACAATGGATGCTCCAAGGCGGCAAACATTCCTGATCTGAAAAAGAAGGGCCACCATGTAAGTGCTCATTACCGTGGATCGAAGGCCGACACCTGGGATGGCGGACACCGGGTTCCCTTCATCGTTCGCTGGCCTGGGCAGGTGAACGCAGGATCTCGTTCGGACCAGCTCATCACTTTGGTCGATGTATTTGCCACCGCTTCCGAAATCACCGGAGCTCAAGCCCCCGATATGGGAGAGGACAGTGTCAGTTTCCTCCCTGCCCTCTCGGGTAAACCCATAAAATCGACCCGTAAAGGAGTGATTCACCACTCCATCTCCGGCCACTTTGGATACCGCGAAGGAAAGTGGAAGTTGATCTTAGCCCGTGGATCAGGTGGGTGGACCTCGCCGAAAGAAAACCAAGTCGACTCCAAAGCCCCCGAAGCACAGCTATACAACATGCAAGAAGACCCAAGCGAGCAGAACAACCTTTACCTGAAACAGCCCAAACTTGCCCAACGCCTCCTCACCCAACTCACTTCGGATATTGAACGGGGGCGCAGCACCAATGGACCTCCAGCCCAAAACGACATCTCAGAGATTAAGTTATGGAAGAGCGGGCATGGACCCAAAACTCAAAACTCCTCTCGGAGATAATTTTAAGCTTAATTGTTTTACCATCACCCTTCTTTTGGAGCTTTTACTGACTCGTACTTCGTGAGTTTAAGGTAAAAGTAAATTCCTTTACATAAAAGATGGTGCCCTTTTTGGGGTGAGTTTGATCCATTCGGTTCGGGCTGAACCTTTCCCTTGATTTCTAATTGCCAAATTTATTTCTTGCATATTCATGTATTTATGTATTTAGTGTATTTGTATCATAAAACCCAAGTACCTTATGAAAAAATTGTTAATCCCCCTCTCTCTCGCTCTCCTGCTCGTATTTTATATGTTCTTCAACACCTCTATACATGAGCCGGTTAAGGAGGTAGTGCTCCTAAGTAAAGAGCAGGATATTAAAACTGAAACACCCAAACAAGCCACCACACGAGTTGATAAGGTCGATTCAGAATCAACTAAGTATGAGGCTGAAGCCAAACCAACCAATGCTCCTAGGGTTCCTGAATTAATCGAACCAGCGATGGAAGTAGCTCAAGAACCCGAGGTACTTCGGGCAAAGCAAATACTCGACGAGGTGACGGTAAGAATATTGGAAACTAAGGTCACAGAAGCTCAAACCCCCAATGCCCAGACTACGCGAACCACTTTGATCGAAACCAACTTGAAGCATCCATTCATGGTGGTGAAGGAAAGAGGAAGTTTCTTCAACCAAACAGGAGAGCAAATCAATACAATCGAAGCTCAAGTAGCGAACCACCTTATTTTGCAGATCAAAGCGAATGTCACTCAAAACGAATTCGAGGCTGGTCTGGCGTTACTTAATTGCTCCGTAAAAGAAAAACTAAGTGAAACCAGTTATATCGTGTCGCTCCAGGATTCCCTCACTTTGGATCAAATCGAAAATAAAAAAGAATCCTTGGAAGCTTTGAGCGAATTAGTTGCGGTGGTCGAGCCTGACTATTTTGTGTATGCGATTGAAAATACAAATGACCCAAGGTTACTTGAACTTTGGGGTCTGCACAACACTGGGCAAACTGGTGGAAGCACAGATAAAGATATCGATGCACCAGAAGCGTGGGCCCTCCAGACAGGCAGTAAGGATGTTTTAGTTGGGGTTATTGATACTGGCGTTGATCGAGATCACGAAGATCTTCGTGAAAACATGTGGGTTAATCCAAATGAAATTGCCGGTAATGGAATAGATGATGATCAAAATGGCTATGTGGACGATATCCACGGATGGGATTTCTATAATAACGATAACAATCCAGACGATGATAACTCCCATGGCACTCACTGTGCCGGAACGATCGGTGCTGTTGGTAACAATGGTAAAGGAGTTGTTGGGGTTAACTGGAATGTTTCAATGGTTGGCTTAAAATTTCTCGGAGGATCAGGGGGTGGTTACCTTTCAGACGCAGTCAAAGCGATCTCCTACGCAACCAAAATCGGGGTTGATTTAACATCCAATTCCTGGGGAGGAGGCGGATTTTCCTCGTCCATGAAAAATGCCATTGATGAGGCTTCAAATGCAGGAATTGGATTTGTGGCCGCTGCTGGAAATCATGCTGGAGATAATGATGCTTACCCAAGCTACCCTGCTTCTTATGAGTCCGCTAATGTGATCTCAGTCGGGGCTCATAATCATTTTGGTAAAAGTGCATATTTTTCATGCTATGGTAAAAATAGCGTAGACCTGTTTGCTCCGGGAGTGAATATTCTCAGCACAACTCCAGGAAACAGCTATGCCAGTTATTCTGGGACCTCCATGGCCACACCCCATGTTGCCGGAGCATATGCTCTCTTACTCGCAGCCAATCCGCAATGGCAATCCGCTCAAGTAAAAAATGCCCTGATGGAAAGTACAGACCCTGAGGATACCCTTACCGAAAAATGTGTGACCGGAGGAAGGTTGAATATTCTTAAGGCACTATCCAATGAACCTCCTCAGGAAAACCTCATTTCAGCCAATCCATCGTCCATCGATTTTGGTGAGGTAGGAAAAAATGAAACCCATAAAATTGAATTTACTTTAAGCAATACAGGAAACGCAGATACAACGGTAACCGAAGCACTTTTGGTAAATGAAAGTGATTCAGATCTCCCCTTTTCCCTTTCGTTACCAACCCCTTTTGTGCTTGAGCCTAATATGGCTCAGGTAGGATCTGTCAGCTTTTCCGCCGATGTAGACGGAAATTATCAGGCAGCCTTACTTGTCAAAAGTGATGCCAGTAATGAGCCAACCTTGACCATTCCTTTGATGGCACAGCTTATCTCACAGCCTCAAATTTTAGTCCAACCATCGGATCTTCACTTTGGCCTCAACGAAAATGAATCTCAAACTCAAATCTTAACGATCCGAAACCTTGGAGATGGTGACCTTGTTTACTCTTTAAGCAAAACTGAACAAGCGGACTGGCTCATATGCAATGAAGTAAGTGAATCTATTTTACCTGCGGGTCAGACTATAGAAATTGAAGTATTCGTAGATGCGAATCAAATGCCCACCAGTTTTGAGCAAAGTGGTTTACAGATTGAATCAAATGACCCAAATGCACCTTTAATTTTGATCCAAGTCTCCGCTGAAAGACTTTCTGAAAATGGAGGATTAGTATTCCGCCCAGCAAACCTTGATTTCGGTCATGTTTATGTGGGACATTCTGCTGAGAAAACAGTTGAAGCATATAATTCAGGCACAAACCCAATTTCAATCAGCCGGATCGCTTTTGCTGATTCTTCTTTTTCGCACCATTTGACGCTGCCAATTACTCTCTTACCTGGAGAAAAATCTACCGCAAAGTTGTACTTCAGTCCCCTTCAGGCAGGAAATATGGCTACAGATATGATGGTCATGACAGATGAAAATGGATTTTCCGTACGCAGCTTTCCGCTATCTGGAAATGCAGGATTTGCCCCACAACTTTCTCACACCCCAGGCAACATGGATACCATTCTCAAGATGAATGAGGATAAAACCTTACAGATTCATTTGCAGAACCTTGGAGGAGGCTCACTCCATTGGTCTTTAAAAGGAGCCAATGGACTGGCGGGTAGCTCCTTTTCTTTGGGGAATGTATTTTCAGCAAGCCATTTTACTCCGCTTGGTAAGGGTATGGAAGACTTGAGAGAGGGAGCACCTGTCTCGAAATTGGGTGGTGGCCCTGATTACCATGGGTACTCATGGAGTGATTCCAACGATCATGCAGGTCCCACCCATAATTGGATTAATATTTCAACCAGCGGAGAATTGCTTGAGGAGCTTTCTTCTACGGATGATGGGTTTACAAAAATTGCCCTCCCCTTTGGTTTTGATTTTTACGACCAGTCCTTCAGTGAAGTCTTTGTGAGTTCCAATGGGTACCTAACCTTTGGAAGTGGTTCCTCTCTTCATGGTCACTTCCCCCTTCCCACTACCATGATGCCAGCAAACCTTGTTGCAGCATTTGCAACAGATCTGGACCCATCCCAGGGAGGAAACATTTATTACACTATAGATCAAGATGGCCTGACCGTACAGTACGACAAAGTGCGGGATTTCGGGGGACTCGGAGAGTATACCTTCCAGATCAATATCAATGCAGGAGGTGCGATTCGTTTCCGCTACGAAAATATGAACGGCTTAATCGAAAGAGCTACAACCGGAATCCAAAATTCATCTGCAGATGTGGGTCTCTTGGTTGCTTACAATAACCAACAGATTGTATCAAATTCAACGATCCGTTTGTCCACTGCACCAAAATGGCTTCACATATCCAAGCTTCAGGGAGAGATTGAATCAGGACAAAAAGAATCCCTCGATCTCACCTTAAAGGCTGGATCTATTCGTGCTGGATCCTATCAGGCTGAAATTGAAATCAGCACCAACGACCCAGAACAAAAACAAGTGACGATCCCGATTACTCTAACCATCGAAGAAGCAAAGTCCTTGGTGACTACTCCGTCCAATATAGATTTTGGGTTACTGGAAGTCGGTTTATCTGAAACTAAGACCACCCGTTTAGAGAATAATGGAAATGCTCCTGTTCTTCTCGAAAGTATCAACATTTCTGATAATGGCTTTAGTACAAACTTTCAACCCACGACACTTCAACCCGGACAATCCTCAGAAGTAAAGGTTACCTTCCAACCTGATAGGGGTGGACTTTACCAGGAAACAATCTCCGTACTTTCAAATGCCGACAACTCTCCATCAACAATTCTTTTGAATGGAGAGGGCTTAGCTACCCCAAAATTAAATGTGAATCCGGAGGTTGTAAACCTCACGGTAAAAGCAGGAAGCTCAATAGTTGAGAAGGTTGCCCTAGAAAACTATGCCGGACTAGCCGATGGAACTTTTTCAGTTCAATCTATTCGGAGTTCATCACAAAGCTCACAGGCAAAAAGATTGAACGAACAAAACAACCAATCCGGAGAAATTATCCCTGAAGATCCATTTGCCAACGAACATGCACCCAACCAATTGATCGTTCGTTTTAAGACCGGTAAATCAAATTTCGAAAATGCAAGCGGATTGGGTGAATCCTTTACAGTTGAAAGATCATTAGGCTCTGCACTCAAACCAGGCACATCGGGTAAAGCCCTCTCCTCTTCAAACATGATTCTGGTGCAAGCCAAGGATGGATCATCCTTATCGGAATTAGCCAGCGAATTAGCGAGCGATCCAGCCGTCGCTTATGCTGAACCCAATTACCTGGTTCGTCGAAGCGGAGTACCCAATGACCCTCAATTTTCCGACCAATGGGCTCTGGAAAAAATTCAGGCAATCCAAGCATGGGATTTAGCAAAAGGTTCCTACGATGTAAAAGTCGGAGTAATAGATACCGGGATTGATTACAACCATCCAGACCTGCAGGGTAATATTTGGAAAAACCCCGGAGAAACTCCAGCAAATGGTATCGATGATGATGGAAATGGCTATATTGATGATGTGTATGGTTGGGATTTTGTTAACGCTGACAACGACCCAATGGATGGTCACAACCACGGCACTCATGTTGCGGGTACAATCGCTGCGGCCACCAATAACAGCAAGCAGGTTTCTGGAGTAGCCTGGCACACAAAATTGGTTGCACTTAAGTTTCTTTCGGATGGAGGATGGGGATACACTTCCGATGCCATTGATGCCATCGCTTACTGCGTCGCAATGGATATCCCGATCAGCAACAACAGTTGGGGAGGAGGCGGGTACAGCCAGGCCCTGAAAGATGTAATCAACGAGTCAGGCGATGCTGGCCACCTGTTCTGTGCTGCCGCAGGAAATAGCGGAACAGACAACGACCAGTCCCCTCACTACCCTTCAAACTACGACTCTCCCAATGTAGTTTCGGTAGCAGCATCCGACCCCAATGATCAGTTGGCATACTTTTCCTGCTTCGGAGAAATCAGCGTTGATTTAGCTGCTCCAGGAACTGGGATTCTAAACCTTATAGCCAATGGCGGAAGTGCTTACATGAGTGGAACCTCTATGGCCACTCCCCATGTTGCCGGCGCAGCTGCAGTATTACTGAGCCAAAACCCTAATGCACGGCACCAAGAACTGAAAAATTTATTAATGAACTCAACGGATCCAATCGATGCGTTCCAAGGTAAGATGGTATCGGGAGGAAGATTAAATTTGTTTGAAGCAGTACAATCCTCTTCCCCAAACTGGTTAACGGTAAGCCCACAATCAGGAAACGTCCCAGCAGGTGGAAAATTTGATTTGGATTTTTCCATCAATGCAGAGAACTTTGTAGCAGGAAAGAAGAATGCTATCGTAACTCTTGAAACCAACGACCCGTTGGCTAGCTTGATTGAAGTCCCCGTCAACCTTACCATTACTGGGACTCCAGAAATTGCAGTTCATCCAACAGAGCTCAATTTTGGAGATGTTTGGACTGAAGATGGTAAAGGACTGGCCATCACCTTAAGCAACCTCGGCACCGACACCTTGGTAATCAATAGCCTAGACTTTGGCCATGATGCTTTCTCGGCAAACTCTAATCAATTATCCTTAGCACCAGGCGAGGAACGATTGGTTGAGGTCATTGCCAGCCCAGTCTCCAGTGAGAGCATTCGTTCTTTCCTGAGGGTTAACTCAAACGATCCCGCCCATTCCTACACCGATGTTATGTTAGTAATGAATGCGATCACCCCTCCTTCCCTCTCCTACTCACCAAGTTCCATTCGTGTAAACATGGAACCTGGTCAAACAACCAAAAACCAAGTGACCATTACAAATACAGGAGAGGCTACTGGTGCATGGGATGCTCGGGTTGTGGAAACTAATATGAAAAGGGCCCGTAATTTTGACTTCGACCAAATGGTCGCAGGGCTCAATGCAGATGGGAGAACACCTGACTTTTCAAACCCAGGTCATGCTCTTTTTCTTAATCAGAACCCTTCAGCCAGAGAAGAAGATGCACCCACGGCCGTTCGATATGAAGGTTCAAATACGACCAGTGGGTTAGAGATTGCAGTTCTTGGTGGAGAAGCATCAACCGAATTGGAAAGCTTTGGGCTGGGATTATCAGAATTGGATAATATCTCCGGTGTAACAACTATAGACGTTTCTGGTCTTACCCCGTTATTGGATGAAATTAGTGCTTTTGATGCGGTCATTGTTTACAGTAATTATTCTTACTGGGATAACGAGGCTCTAGGAAACTTAGTTTACGAGTATTCAGCCACCGGAGGAGCGGTGATCACGATGCCTGGCGAGAATCTCTTCTTTGCCGAGTCGGATGATTGGTCGCTCGCTGGCAACTGGAGAACTCAAGGTTTGTCGCTGTTTGATATGCAACCTTCTTTTGATGATTTTGAAAATCACTTAGGAGAAATTCACTTACCAAACCACCCTCTGCTCGAAGGAGTAAAAGCTTTTTCAGGAACCCTTCGCATCCTTCATGAAACTCCCACTCAAGACGGAGTAGTTGCTGCCTCCTGGGCAGACGGAACACCTTTGATAACTTTTCGTACCGAACCCAATGTCGTAGTTGATTTAAACTTCTTTCCAACTCATGGCCAATGGGATCAATCAACCGATGGGTGGGTTCTTATTCAAAATGCCCTCGATTGGTCCACTCGCTCCTTTCAGCCTTCCTGGTTAAGCGGATCGCCCCTATCAGGAGAGGTTTCTGGAGGAACAGCGACCAATATGGAGTTATCTTTCGACGCAACAGGTCTGGCAGAAGGGAACTACACGGCCGAGATTCATTTCTCCAGTAATGATCCCAAGCAGTCTTTCTTTGCCGTGGAAGTATCCTTAGAGGTTTTGGAAAACCAGGCTCCGGTTGCCTCTTCCAAAACAGTGAAGGTAAAAGAAGACGGCAGAGTTGAATTTATGCTAGAAGGTACTGATCCAGACGGAGATGAGCTTACTTTCATCGTTACTGAGTTTCCTAATTATGGTTCGCACAATAATGAAAACGAGCTTTTCGTCTATTCTCCTGCAAGAGATTTTAATGGGCAGGACCGCTTGGTGTATAAAGTTTCCGATGGAAGAAAAGAAAGTGATCTTGCCATCGTTACCATCGAAGTGGAGCCCCAAAACGATGCACCCTGGGCAAAGTCTTTTGAAGTCAATGCCACCGAAGACGAATTTTTCTTCGTCGACTTTGATTATGGAGATATCGATGGGGATGCACTCACCCTTCAGTTAACTAAATTACCTACTAACGGATTCCTCTGGAAAGAAAGTGGGCAATGGCTCTACTTTCCGAACAACCACTTCAACGGTGAAGATAGTTTTCGCTACCTTGTAACAGACGGTAATCTTAATAGCCAGGAAGCCAATGTATTGGTTCGCCTTGAGGCAATAAACGACGCTCCCGTTGCTCAAAACCTCAATCTTGAAACCAATGAAGACACATCAGTATCTTTCGAACTTCTCGCACACGATGTTGATGAAGACGCCCTGTCCTTTGACATCGTGAGTAACCCTCGCCACGGCACACTCATTCATAATGGAAGCAACCAATGGATATACACCCCCTTTGAACAGTTCTCGGGTACAGATCGTTTTACCTATCGTCCTTTTGATGGCTCTGTTCATGGAAATCATGGATCGGTTCAAGTGAGTATACTTGAGGTTAATGATGCTCCTATCGTTCAATCATCCACCTTTCGCCTCAAGGAGGATGGCAACATTGCAATCAAGTTAATTGCATCTGACCCAGATGGAGACAGCTTAACATTCTCCATCACTTCAGAACCTGCGAATGGAACACTATTGGGAAATGGCCCTAATTACACCTACACGCCTTCCCAAGACTTCAATGGAATGGATGCTTTTACCGTGACCGCAAACGATGGGTCACTAACCAGCATTCCAGCTGAAATCAATCTGGTGGTCGAATCTCAAAATGATGCACCTTATTTCGAATACAACCTATCTGCCCTATCTGGTGGAATTCGTGAAACGCCATTGAGGATTCAATTCACCACCAAAGATGCAGATGAGGACGAATTAATTGTTTCACTTGGCACTCAACCAACCAATGGTGATTGTTACCTAGAGGATGGAGAGCTTGTCTTTCTTCCAGCACCAGGATTTGAAGGATCCGATAAAATAGAGCTTATTCTCGATGACGGAACCCAGACCATTAAAGAAGAACTCAGAGTTATGATCCAAGCACACCATGACCCATTCAAGATAAGCTTTGATAAAGATACTGACCCACTCTTGGTAAACATGCTCTATCAGGTGAATGAAATTCTTTTGCAAGAAATGAAAGCTGTTTTTCAATTAGAAAGCAATCAAACCGAAAACACTGTTGTCGCATCTATGGCAACTGGAGGCTCAACCGATGCAATCGATGCAATCGATTTGAATGAATGGCTCCAAAATGTGGAATCTCTACCGGGTGCTTCCTATGTCTTCCATGCTGAAGAAATTGAAAATCGTTTAAACTGGAAAGTGTCTTCTTTTTTGGACCCCATATCTAGTGTAGATACAGATAATAATACTTCCGCAGGTAATTCCGATGATGCTCTGCCTTCTGATGACGAAAATACGGAGGAAGTAACCGAGAATAACGAAGGTCTCACTGAGGATGACAATGCGGATGAAGTTTCTGATGAACCCAGCATTGAAAAACTACCCATGATCGAAGCACTAGGTTCCAACTGGTATAATGCTCAAGGGATCGGACTCTTCTTTGATGCTGGAAACGGATGGATCTACCACATCGATATGGGTTGGTGCTTCCTTAAAATTTGCGATGACCAAGCCTCTTTTTGGATGTTTCACGACAAATTGGGTTGGTTATGGATGAATCAGGAAATGCCCAATATGCTCTTCCTCGTTAATGACTCGACTGAAGGGTGGTATTATTTCCCACAAAACACCTTAGCAGAAAGTAAGTACATCTATGGCTACAACAGCAGTACCTGGTATCAGTGGAACCAATAACTTTCATCAACTAAAGAACTAAAATCAGATGAGAGATTACAAAAAATACAAAAGTACATCCAATACCCATATTTTTGAGTGCCTTGCTTTTTACTTCAAGGGTTCCACCCTCATTGTTCACTGATATTGAGCTCCAAAATAAAGGTTGAAATGAGAATTTTGATTTTGGCACTTTGTACGCAGTTAGCCTCCTGTGCCTTGATGAATTCTCATCACCACATAACTCTAGACCATAATATCACTCTAAAAATAGAAAAAGAAGTTAGGCAATTTATTGAGGAGCTTTACAGCGAATGAACCTTTTCAAGTCACCTATTCTTACAGCCCGCTTTGCTATTGGTAAGGAAATAAAATATTGATCTCGCTGGGATAAAGTTTTCCCATTGAAATGGAGGGGTGGATACTGAACTGTCTAATTTTGGAAAACGCTTCGCTGGCAAGATTGGGATCGCCGAACTGATGGACGACCTCGGGTCGGCCCTCGCGGCCGATCCTGCACCGCTGATGCTCGGCGGGGGCAACCCTGCCCATATTCACGAAGTTCAAATACTCATCCGTCAGCGGATGTCTGATATTATGGATCAACCGGGCGAGTTCGAGCGACTGATCGGCAATTACGATACGCCCCAGGGTGCTGCTCCCTTTCGTCAAGCCTTGGCGGACATGTTCAATCATGAGTACGACTGGGGAATCGGGCCGGAAAATATTGCCCTTACCAATGGGAGCCAAAATGCCTTTGTCTCTCTATTTAATTTATTTGCCGGCCGCTTTGAGGGTTCCCGAAAAAAGCAGATCATGCTCCCCCTGACTCCCGAATACATCGGGTACACCGAAGTGGGCATGGAACCTGATTTCTTTCTCGCCCGCAGACCCAAAATTGCACATCTGGAAGATTCCTTTTTCAAGTACCGTATCGATTTCGAAGGTCTTCACATTGGCAAAGAAGTCGGTGCACTTTGCCTCTCCCGGCCAACCAACCCAACCGGTAATGTGGTCACCAATGAGGAAATTGAACAACTTAGAACACTCGCACGTCGTGCCGGAGTGCCTCTGATTCTCGATAACGCTTATGGTGCCCCCTTTCCGAGTATCATCCAAAGTGAAGTAACCCCGGTTTGGGACGAGGATATGGTTCTTTGCCTTAGCCTCTCCAAGTTTGGACTACCCACCCTCCGTACCGGGATCGTGATCGCCCGAAAAGAAATCATCCAGCTGGTCTCCCGGATTACCTCGGTCTTCAGCCTCGCCCCCGGCAGTCTCGGCCCCGCCCTCGCCCTGGAACTGGTCCGTAGCGGAGAGATTTTGGAAGTTAGCAGGAAGATAATTCGACCCTTCTACGCAGAAAAATCGAAACGGGCAGTCGCCCAACTGCAGGAGGAACTGAATGGCTTGCCCTTTGCCATTCATAAACCGGAGGGTGCGTTATTTCTCTGGCTCTGGCTGAAGGACTTGCCCATTACCACCGAAGAACTGTACCAGAGATTAAAAGCAAAAGGCGTACTGGTTGTGCCCGGCCATTACTTCTTTCCCGGACTGAATGAACCTTCGAAACATAAGGATGAATGCATCCGTATCACCTTTGCTCAGAGCGAAGATGTTGTATCCCAAGGACTCACCATCCTTACTGAAGAGGTTCGAAGGCTTTACTAAAGTTTGGCTTTTTTAAGTTCAATTGGACTTGGTAAAGCTAAACCAATCTCCCTTTATTTTCGGTGATATTATATTTTTCTGGGTAGCCAAATGACAGGAGGTTCCCAAGATAATGAAAAATGCGTCATCACCCAATTGATCCTCAATTATTTTCCCAAAACCGTGACCGGTTAATCGAACATCTACCACAAAAGTGTTTGGCTGTTATCAATGCCAATGACC
>Ga0255776_10005943_pt1 | contig 12558 bp, 11 predicted proteins | sample 071ome_19_FD_179974 | JGI IMG/M metagenome (GOLD analysis project Ga0255776, IMG submission 179974) | Coastal salt marsh microbial communities from the Groves Creek Marsh, Skidaway Island, Georgia - 071413AT metaG (version 2) | ecosystem: Environmental > Aquatic > Marine > Intertidal zone >...
TAATAGGTTGATCTTTTGGTTCAGCAAATCCAATACGTTTCCGAGTTTAGGACTTTTCCGTTTCACTTCAGCTATGGCCTGCCTCCGTTGCCCCTCTATGCTCATGTGAAACTCTTGGTTCAAATCCCCCCCAGTGTGATCAATGGTTTCACCACCATAGCCTTCTTCGAGCACGGTAAAGCTAATGGCCACTTCGTCTTCTATGCGAAAAAATCGTCTGCGTTCATCCGCACTCATGCGTCTCTCCTAGAATACTTCATCCGGATCCAAGCCAAAGTCCTCTGGGCTTGCATTCAGCTGATCTTGGAACTGGGTATTTTCTGGATCCAATTCTGGCTCATCATCTTTATCGTTTTCGCCACTTTTCAAGATAATGATTTCAACGCGTCGATTTCGCGCACGGTTTTCCGCCGTTTTGTTATCCACAAGCGGCCTCACACTGGCATGCCCAACCACCATAAAACGCGTCTCATCCATCTCAGGGGCAATAAAAAGCTGTTCCGCCACCGCTGCCGCCCGAGCCGCACTGAGATCCCAGTTATTATTGTATCGGCCGCCCCTACCTAACGGCGTATTGTCTGTGTGCCCCTCGACGCTGATACGACCCGGAACCTCCACCAGCACCTCTCGTATTTTGTCCAGCACCGGAAGAAAGTCATCTTGCACATAAGCACTGCCGGCGCCAAAAGAGCCATTTTCTCGAATTCGAATCACCACCTTGTTGCCTTGAGTCTCCAGCTCAACCTGCCCCTTACTGATTTCTTGCTCTAGCTCCATGGCCAATTCCAAAGCCGTATCTTCTGCTTCTTTCGCTGCTTTTGCGTCCTTGGCACTGTCCTTTGGTACGACGATCTCGCGCGTTTGCTTACCTTCGTTACCCTGTGCCTCTGTTTGTGCGGTCACCGCATCCTGACATAAGACTTCGAGGGAACTCTGCGTCACATCGGAGGTTTTTTGCCGTATCTCATTAATGGGCGTCGGCTCGGGTATCGAAGGACTAAAGTGTTTAGCAATCACACTGGTGCCCTTTGGCGGATCGTCTGCATTAATCACCGTTTGCACACCAAACGCCATGCGCAACTCACCCGCGAGCCGCTTAAACTTCAACGCATCCATTTCAGCAAACGAAAGCAATAACACGAAGAAACACATCAACAGCGACATAAGGTCGCCAAAGGTGGCTAACCAAGCAGGTAACCCGGGAGGGCATTCGGGACATTCGTGTTCTTCTTCGTCCGACATCCTTGTGCTCCGTTTGAACGCTGGCTACTCGCCTTCGTCTCCCCGTTTGGATTCAGGAAGATACGTTCTCAGAATGGACTCGATCACGCGGGGGTTCTGACCAGCCTGAATGGCCAATAGCGCGTCCAACACCAAGGACTGTAATCGACCTTCCTCGTCCGCCCGCAATTTGCATTTATCGGCCACGGGAATACAGAACATGTTGGCCATCATGGCGCCATAAAGTGTGGTGAGAAGTGCCACCGCCATAGCGGGCCCGATGGCCTTTGGATCATCCATGTTGGCGAGCATGGCCACCAAACCAATAAGGGTTCCGATCATGCCCATCGCAGGCCCAACATCCCCCATTTGAGAGAAAATGGTCGACGCTTCTTTGTGCCGATCGGCGGCCAGCTTCATGTCTTTACCTAGCAGGCTTTTCACCACATCAGGATCGTGGCCGTCGACTAGCAATTGAATCCCTTTCGCCAAGAAGCCATAGCTCACTTCTTTGCCCTCAAGGGCGAGTAGTCCGTTTTTTCTGGCTTCACCCGCAAGCTCAACAATTTCATCAATCAATGCGTCTGGTTTGGGCAGTTTAAAGCTAAACGCTTTACCCACCACCTTACCCGCTCCAAAGAACTGGCCAAGCTCAAACTTCATAAGCACGGCGAAAATAGAGCCACCCACCACGATGAGCAAGGAAGGGATGTTCACGAACATGGCAGGGTCACCACCCAACACCATGGCCATGATCACGATTATCCAGCAGCCTATGAGCCCAACCAGTGTCGCTAAATCCACGTAACTACCTCAAATTCCTTCTTGTACTAGGGGCTAGAAAGAGCATTTTCCGCTCTTAATCTTCAGTCTAGACACTGAATTTCAGTTTGCACGGGCAGTGGGATACAATGCGGCCAATCTTATAGTGGAATACCCCCATGGCTGAACAAAATACCCCCGTTGACTTTGAAGCTTCGCTCGCTGAACTGGAATCCTTGGTGGAGCAATTGGAAAGCAGCGAATTATCCTTGGAGCAATCCCTATCTGCGTTCGAAAAAGGCATTAAACTGACTCGCCAATGTCAGCAAGCACTCACCAACGCAGAGCAAAAAGTTCAAGTTTTAATGGAAGAAAACGGCCAAAGCCAAGGTTACGCCTTCCAACCGGGTGATTCAGCAGAGGATCAAAACGCCTAATGTCATTTGAAGCTTTTCACGGTTGGAGCCTTGATCGCTTTCAAGGTGTTCTTGAGGCACTTGGGCCATTCAAAGGAGCCGAAGCAAACCGCTTACAGCAGGCTATGACCTACAGCCTCCTCAATGGTGGGAAACGCATTCGACCCATGTTGGTTTACGCAGCGGCACAGGCCTGCCATGGCAAGGTCGAACACGCGGATATGGCAGCAGCGGCCATTGAAATGGTGCACTGTTACTCACTGGTCCACGACGACTTACCCGCCATGGACGATGACGATCTGCGCCGGGGCCAACCCACCTGCCATATTCAATACGATGAGGCCACTGCGATACTGGCAGGCGACGCGCTACAGACCGAAGCCTTCAACCTATTGAGTCAGCCGATGACAGGCCTAGAGGCCCACCAACAGCTGGCCATGGTCAACACCTTGGCAAAAGCCAGCGGCTTACACGGCATGGCAGGCGGGCAAAGCTTAGACCTAGAGGCGATTAAAAGGCCTGTGGATTTAGCTTATCTGGAAACCATGCATCGACATAAAACAGGTGCCTTGATCGCAGCCAGTGTCCAATTGGGCGCCCAATGCAGCCCCAACGTTCAACCAGAGGTTCTAGAGGCGCTCTATACCTACGGCCTCGCCATCGGGCTCGCCTTTCAGGTTCAGGATGACATCCTTGACGTGGTCAGTGACACGCAAACATTGGGGAAAACCCAAGGAGCCGATGCCGCCAATAACAAACCGACCTATGTGTCCTTGTTAGGTTTGGACGGTGCGACAGAAAAGGCCCATCAACTGCATAAAGCGGCTATTGACGCCATCACCCCCTTAGGTGAGCCGGCAATCAATCTGGCACACATTGCAGACTACATTATCAAACGGGTCAATTAGCAAGACGAAGCCAACCGGGGCGCGGTTAAACCCATTACTTTTGCGTCAGTTAGGGTTAGAATGCGCCCCGTTCTAGATAAATCAAACTGACTGGGTATCTGATGTTCCAGGAAATTCCAAATAGCCGTCCAGCAACCCCTTTGCTAGACAGCATTGACCACCCGAGCCAGCTGCGTGAGCTTGAGGCAAGTGCATTGCCTCAGTTAGCCAATGAGCTGCGGGAGTATTTGCTGTACAGCGTAGGTCAAAGTGGCGGACATTTTGGTGCTGGACTGGGCGTCATCGAACTCACCATCGCCCTGCACTACGTGTACGACACGCCCAACGATTTATTACTATGGGATGTAGGTCATCAAGCCTACCCTCACAAAATTCTAACCGGCCGACGAGAACAGCTCCCCAGTATTCGTAGCAAAGATGGATTAAGTCCATTTCCTAAACGCAGCGAGAGCGAATATGACACCTTCGGCGTGGGGCATTCCTCCACATCGATCAGTGCCGCGCTCGGCATGGCCATCGCCGCGAAGCGCAGCGGCAGCGACAAAAAGGTAGCCGCCATCATTGGGGATGGTGCCATGACCGCGGGCCAGGCGTTCGAAGCCATGAACCACGCTGGGCATACCGACAACGACATGTTAGTCATCTTAAACGACAACGACATGTCCATTAGCGAAAACGTGGGCGGACTCAATAAATACTTAGCAAAGATTCTTAGCTCTAAAACCTACGCCACCATGCGTGAAGGCTCGCGCAAAGTGCTCAGCACCATACCGCACGTGTGGGAGCTCGCGACCAAGACAGAAGAACATGTGAAAGGCTTCTTTACCCCCGGTATTCTATTTGAAGAATTAGGCTTCAATTATATCGGCCCAGTTGATGGTCACGACCTAGAAGCACTGGTGCGAACCCTGCGAAATATGCGCGACCTGAAAGGCCCTCAGTTCCTTCACATCATTACCAAAAAAGGCAAAGGCTTTGCCCCTGCCGAGGCCGATCAAATTAAATACCACGCCTTGAGTCCAAAGGTGAGCGACAGCAGTGCACCGAAGCTCAAAAGTTTTAGCAATGTATTTGGACAGTGGATTTGTGACATGGCGGCTCATGATAAACAGTTGCTGGCCATCACCCCCGCCATGAGAGAGGGCAGTGATCTCGTTAAGTTCTCTGAAAAATTTCCCGACCGCTACTTCGATGTGGCCATCGCAGAACAGCATGCGGTCACATTGGCCGCTGGCATGGCCTGCGAGGGCAGCAAACCCGTGGTTGCCATCTACAGTACCTTTTTGCAGCGCGCATACGACCAATTGGTTCATGATGTGGCCGTTCAAAATCTAGACGTGACATTCGCCATTGACCGCGCCGGTGTAGTCGGTGCAGACGGTCCTACCCACGCGGGTGCTTACGACATTAGTTTTTTGCGCTGCATCCCCAACATGATTCTTGCCACCCCTAGCGATGAAAATGAATGCCGACTGTTGCTCAATACCGCCTACCGTTTCGACGGCCCTGCCGGTGTACGCTATCCAAGAGGCAGCGCCAATGGCACACCCGTGACGGCCAATTTGGAGACACTGGAAATTGGAAAAGGGCGCATTCTGAAGCAAGGAGAGAAACTAGCCGTGCTGTGTTTTGGCCCCTTGATCCATGAAGCCAGTAAAGCCATCGATAGCTTAGGGCTCTCAGTCACGCTTGTGGATATGCGCTGGGTGAAACCGTTAGACACTGAGCTACTCACTCAATTGCTAGAGAACCATGAACACTTCGTCACGGTCGAAGATAACGCCATTATGGGCGGTGCAGGATCGGCGGTGAACGAATGGATGATCACCCATCATCACACCGCCAATGTGGTGAATTTGGGTATCCCAGACGCTTATATTGAACACGCGAGTCAATCGCAGCAGTGGCACGAAATGGGGCTGGATGCCAGCGGCATCGCTCGAACCATTTCTAACCTAATGACGTCGAAATAAAAGCAACGTCGATGGCGTTTTAATCTTTTAAGATAAGAACGCCATTCTCCTCTCGCATACTCACCGTATTGAGAAAGCTCATCCCCAGAAGCGTAATATCGGGAAAGTTGCCCTTGTGAACCGTGACAGGCAAATTGTATTTCACAATATCGCCCACCTGAATGGTGTTACCCCCCACGACGTAAATTTTAACGATACCCGCCGCCGTTGAGCTGCGTCTTTGTACGCCCGACGCCCAATTAATACCCAGGCTGCGCGCCACGTTCTCATTCATGGATATGCCCGTAGCCCCAGTATCCACCAGCGCCTCGATCCAACGACCATTCACCTTTACGCGAGTAAAATAGTGTCCATTCTCGTGGCGCATGAGGCGAACTTCTTGCTGCACCGGTGGCTTATAGCTCCCCGTCAGGCTCACACCTAGTGTTAACGCCTGCTCCTCTCCCTGCCACTCCACTAAGGCCTCTTGGCTCGAAGATTCAATCAGCTTTACGCCGTTCTTTTCTTGCCCCTGACGCAAAACCAGACGCTCACCTTTTAGTTCAAGGATAGCCATTCCCGGCATTAAACCCACCGCTTTCAGATCCCCATGCGCCGCAGCGATAGAGAAGAGCCACACAAACACCACCCTTTGAAAGAGTTTCACGTATACTGAGGGCGAATGTCTTGTCACTAGGTACACCATGGTTTGGATTCTTGGCTTCATTGTCATCCTTGTCATTATACTGGGCCCACAATTGTGGACTCGCCATATCTTAAAGAAATACAGCCAGCCTCGAGCGGATTTCCCTGGCACAGGGGGAGAGTTTGCCCAACACCTGATTAAGCAGCAAGCCCTATCTTGCCAACTTGAGGCCACCGATCAGGGGGACCACTATGATCCCACCGCAAAAACGGTGCGACTAAGCGACGAAAACCTCAACGGAAAATCGCTGACTGCCGTCGTCGTTGCCGCTCACGAAGTTGGGCATGCTATTCAGCACAAGAAAAATATGACGTGGATGACCATTAGAGCCCCCTTAGCGAAAATGGCCTATGTTATTGAACGCGTCGCACAGGTGGCGATATTGGCGAGCCCCGTATTTTTAACGTTTGCACCGAGTCTGAGTCGCATATCAATACTGATCGCCATCATAGGTATGCTGGCAAGCACTCTGGTTCATTTTATTACGTTGCCGGTGGAGTTTGATGCTAGCTTCGGAAAGGCTATGCCCATCTTGAAACAAGGGCAATATCTCAGCGCAGAAGACCTAATCAAGGCTAGAAAGATACTGCTGGCCTGTGCACTGACGTATGTTTCTGGTGCGCTTGCCAGCTTGCTTAATGTTTGGCGGTGGATTCGCTTCTTTCGCCGGTAAGGGTCTTCGCTAGATTTGGGAAGGTTAATTCGTAATTCAAACCGTTTTTGTTGTTTGCCACAATCGCCCCATGCATTAACTGAGTAATAATATTGTGCACCTGATAAAGGCCTAGACCCAGCTTTTGCTCCGCGCCACGCCGTGTTGTAAAAAACGGTTCAAACAAATGAGGTAAGTATTGCGGGTCAATACCTCTGCCGTTATCGCAGAAATGTATGTGACAATGTTCCTGTGAACAGGTCAGAGTTATTTCTACCTTCCATGGCCCTTCATTGTAGTCCACTGCGTTATCGATTAATTCATGCATCACCCATTGCAAAGCATCGCCATAGGTCATAAATGAATCCGGGCACTGCTCACTCTGAACTTGGATATCCACACCTCGCTTGTTTGCATGCCCCTTAACTTGGCTTAACCACTGAGAGAGTTGCCACTCATCTAAATGAAACTGCATTTGTTCGACTGACGCTTGCTTAAAACTCTGAATCAACTGCGCCATTCTTAGCAAACCTTCATCGGTTAAGTTTAACGCGTCTTCTGCCCCCTGAAGTCGACTCAGGCAATCTTGCTTAGCTAGACTTCCCTTCTCAATGCCCACTTTAATTTCTTTAAACACCTCTTTTGCAAAATCACTGCTGGTTCTAACCACACCGAGCGGCGTATTAATTTCATGGGCAACCCCCACCACCAGCTGCTGCAACGCAGACATTTTATCTTGCTCTGATTTTTGCTTAAGACTGTTCGCGTGGATGCGATCCGTAATATCAATAGCAGATCCCTCATACACCAAGTCGTCCTTGATTGTCACGGGATTGAGCATAACGGAAACCCAGCGCTGATTTTTCGTCTGGCAATCAAACTGCAAAGCCGTATGGGATGCCTGAGCTGCTTTTAGCCGACCTTGTATATCATCATTTAGGTAACAGCTAAGTGATTGCTCGTCATTGGACGTAATTCCTAGCAAGGATTTAAACGCACTGTTCGCTTTGGTAATAGTGCCGGTCAGATTAACGATAAAGTTTCCGGTTAAAGCATTCTCGTATAAGCGTTCGTACTGGCGTAAATTTTTAACGGCTTGCTCTTTTAAGTTAACGGCTTCTTTCTCCGCTTCCATCCGGCGCATTTGAAGGAACCGAATGCGAACACCCAAAGCAATGGCAAATAACACAACCTCAAACATTCTCGCAATGGGGTAGCTGTAGATCATGAGTGTTTGATTGTCATATGCGCCTAACGATTCAAAAACACTGAAGCCGAACGCCAATGCCGTCATCATGGTGGCAACGGCGAATACTCCAGCATAGGGCTGCCCCTTAAAGGTTAAATAAATAGAAGACACTAAAGAAGAAAACATCAGCACCATGGCCACAACGCTGATCAAGGGCACGTAGGAATGATAGGGAAGTAAGGCCATCGGAAAGCCCAGTGCTGCTATAAACAAACCCATGGCAACAAAATACGTTTTTATGGGTAGCGTCGCCTTTTGAAAGTTCAAAAAACTATAAGAAAACACCCAATAAGAGACGGAACTTAGCCAGAAAAAAATCGGTATTGCCCACTGATTAAAGGCGGGTGCGTTAGACCAAAAGAATTGAAATCCAGTACCATCGAGCGCCAGTCGACTGCCTAAGCTCATGGCTACGTAAAACACATAATGCAAGTAGGAATAGATGCGGGTAATGAAAAATAAAACCAAATTATAAATGGTCATGACGAAGAGCACGCCATAATACACACCCTGAAACACCAACTGTTCGCTGCGCTCCTGTTCGAACGCTTTTTTTCGCCAGATCTGAAGGGGAATTCGATAGCTTCCTTCGGTTTTAATTCGAAGATAAAACCGAATCTGCTCGCCTTGCTCTAGCCAGCGGGAAAAAGCATAGTCCGGTGTGCTCACTTGACGAACATGAAACGGAAATCGATCACCGGTGTAGACAAAATCCACAACCCGGCCATCCTTAACCCAATAAAGCTGTACATCGTCGTGAGGGGGATAACGTAACCAAAGGTACCAGAGGTCGGCTTGCTCAACGTGTAGGTCGACAAAAAACCAATAGGCACCAGAACTGTATCCGAAACTGGTGTTGGTTTGATTACTGGCGCGCCACTGATCCTTAGGCAAGGCCAAAATATCTTCAATAGATAGGTCTGATGAAAGGTCTTGATAGTAGGTCAAACGAGTGGGCAGAGAATACCGATCTCCGTCGCCCAGCGTCAGGGTGTCCCCATAAACACCGCCACTGACTATCAGCCAAATCGCCAACCAAACACGAAGCACGCGCTACTCCAGACTCAACCTGACACCTCCATTCAAGGATAGACCAGTGACAAAAATGTGCCTGAAGGAATGGGAGTGAGCCCCTACCAGTGACTCGCTTGTTAGATCAATTAGCAATAACGACATTCAGCGGCGTTTCGCCGCGATGAGGCTATAGAAATAGGAATAAGACGCCCTGAATAACCAGCCAGGCCATCACACCGGCCAATACATCATCAATCATGATGCCAAAGCCACCTTTTACATGACGATCTAACCACTTAATAGGCCAGGGTTTAATGATGTCGAAAAAGCGAAACAGGGCAAAGGCCAGCAACATCCAAAATAGCGATTTTGGCACCATGAATAGCGTGATCCACATGCCTACCCATTCATCAATCACGATACCGCCATGATCATGAACCCCTAAGTCCCTTGACGTTTTGTCCGCCACATAGGTGCCCAGCACAAACGTCGCGAGAATCACCAGCAGAAACCAAAACGCGCTCAACTCCGCCAGCCCCCACCAGTACAAAGGTAGCGCCGCAATCGTGCCAAATGTACCTGGGGCCTTTGGGCTCAACCCACTGCCTAAGCCAAACGCCAGCATATGAATGGGGTTGTGATATTGAGGCTTTGGTGGTTTTGACATCAATTGAACATCCTTCTAAGGGAACGCCATTATAGCGAGATCACTCGTGTAGACCAATCACTCACCCCAAAACCCTCCTCTGGTGACGTCTTCGGCCGCCTGCCTGTCTGAATTCGACCTTGTTCACCTTTCCCCTATCAGTACACTAAAAAGAAAAAACAGGTGCTATCCATGGAACTTTCGGTTCAGTTTATATTATTGGCGCTCGCCCCCATATTTGTTATCACGCTTGGAATCGAGTTCCTCTATTTACGTCGCCATAAACAGCGCTATGCCAGTGCACAATATTCTTGGGCCGATACGATCAGCAACGGTACGCTTGCGTTGTTACATGAAGCCAGCGACGGTCTTATGAACACGTTTTTCATCATGGGCATTTATTATGTCTTGTACGATTTCCGTCTGATGGAAATTGAGAATTCATGGTTAAGTTTTCTCGCGCTCTTTTTCCTTCAAGATTTTTTCTACTATTGGTTTCATCGAGGCAGTCACCGTATTCGTTTCATGTGGGCCAGTCATGTGGTTCACCATAGTTCAGAGAAGCTCAACTTATCCACCGCGTTTCGCCAAAGCTTCACTTACCCCATTTCAGGCATGTGGTTATTTTGGGTACCCATCGTACTCATCGGATTCGAGCCCGAGCTAGTACTGGGAAGTGTTTTACTCAGTTTGGCTTATCAATTTTTTGTACACACCCAACTGGTACCTAAGCTAGGCCCATTAGAATGGATCTTTAACACGCCAAGCCATCACCGAGTGCATCACGCAAAAAACCCTGAGTACATTGACCGAAATTACGGCGGTGTACTGATTATTTGGGATCGTTTATTCGGTACGTTTGTGGAAGAAAATGACGCCATTCCTCTTGAGTACGGCATCACTCGGCAAGTGCATAGTCATAACCCCCTCTATCTTACCCTGCACGAGTGGCGAGACATGTTCAAAGATGCCTTCAGTGGAAAAAAGTCCGCTTTACAGCGTATAGGACATCTGTGGCGTCCACCAGAGTGGCAACCCCATGATGATGCGCGCCCGGAGAACGATATGCCTGCGCAGTCGCAGCTCTCTAAATAATCCTCTTTCCAGCTAGGTGATTCATAGCGTTTGCCCTTGGGCTTCCGCTATAATCACCGCCATGAAAACACTCTTCGTCATCGGCTACGTCTGGCCAGAACCTAACAGCAGTGCCGCTGGTGCTCGCATGTTGCAACTGATTCAAAGCTTTCAGCAACGTGATTATCAGGTGATCTATGGGAGCCCTGCGGCACCCAGTGAACACGCGATCGATTATGCGCAACATAAGATCGAAACCGTTAACATCGAGTTAAACAACGCCTCCTTCGATGATTATATTCAAGGTTTGAACCCAGATGTGGTGCTGTTTGATCGTTTCATGATGGAAGAGCAGTTTGGTTGGCGGGTCGAAAAATATTGTCCGAATACCTTGCGCATACTGGACACAGAAGATCTTCATTGCCTGCGACAGGCTCGTCAATCACAAGCGAAAGGCAATGACCGTATCGTGTTAGACGTTAGCCTTGATTCGCTCTTGAGCGATGTGGCCAAACGGGAGGTGGCGAGCATCTTTCGCTGCGACCTCACACTGATGATCAGTCGCGCCGAAATGGCCATATTGCAAAACACCTTTCAGGTCCCTCAGCAACAGATTTACTATCTGCCTTTTATGGTTCAATCATCGTCACGCATTCACCAAAGCTTCGATAATCGACATCACTTTGTATCCATTGGAAATTTTCGACATGAACCCAACTGGGATGCGGTGCTGCAACTAAAGAACAAAGTGTGGCCAACCATTCGCAAAGCCTTGCCCCAGGCAGAGCTTCATGTATTTGGTGCCTACCCACCCAAAAAAGCCACTCAGTTACATAACCCCAAACAAGGCTTTTGGGTAAAAGGCTGGTGTGAAGACGCATTAGCGGAATTAGAAAAAGCCAGAGTGCTGTTAGCGCCGCTGCGTTTTGGTGCAGGTCTGAAAGGAAAAATATTGGATGCCGCGCAGGCGGGCTTACCCAGCGTCACCACTTCCATTGGTGTGGAAGGCTTGCCGAGAACATCGTGCGAAGTCTCTGATGACTGGGACGAATTTGCAGAAAAGGCCATAGAGCTGTATTCGAATCCTAACCAATGGCAGCGCCTGCAAAGTGCTTGTGATGCTTTTGTTCAACAAGAGTTTGATTGGTCCACCCATCATCCAAAGTTTCAGGATCGGATCGACACCCTACTCGCCGACCCAAATGCACATCGTCAGCCTTTGTTTGTGAGTGCGATGTTACGACACCATACTCTTAAATCGACGCAATACATGGCCCAGTGGATTGAGGCAAAAAACAAATTGGCCAAACACTAACCGTGGCGTTTGAACGAACCAATGAGTTGTTTGAGTTCGCCACCCAATTCATTCAGCTTTTGTAGCGACTCCGCTACCACACTGCTGCCTTTGGTGGTTTCTTCTGACAATTCGGCAATGCGCTCAATGCTGCGATCCACATTGCCGCTCACGTCACTTTGCTCAACCGCTAGCTGAGAAATTTGACGATTGGTCTCGGCAATGTTCTGTACCGCATCGACAATGGATTGCAGCGATTCACTGGCTTCGGCCACCGTTTCAACCGTGGCCTCTGTCTGATTGCGCCCCATGGTCATAGCGCTGACTGCCTGCTCACTGCCCTTCTGTAAGCGCTCAATCATATTATGAATCTCTTCCGTAGACTCCTGAGTGCGACCCGCTAGGGTTCGCACTTCATCGGCCACCACAGCAAAGCCTCGACCTTGTTCTCCGGCACGAGCCGCTTCGATGGCGGCATTCAGTGCCAATAAATTGGTTTGCTCGGCGATACCGCGAATCACATCGAGAACGGATCCGATTTCCTGAGTCTCTTGCTCTAAATGATTAATAGAGTCAGTAGCGGCCACCATTTGTGAGGCTAATGACTCGATATCTGCCGAGGCTTTTGCCATGACCGCTTTGCCTGATTGCGCCTGCTGATTCA
>Ga0255776_10005944_pt1 | contig 12558 bp, 13 predicted proteins | sample 071ome_19_FD_179974 | JGI IMG/M metagenome (GOLD analysis project Ga0255776, IMG submission 179974) | Coastal salt marsh microbial communities from the Groves Creek Marsh, Skidaway Island, Georgia - 071413AT metaG (version 2) | ecosystem: Environmental > Aquatic > Marine > Intertidal zone >...
AGCCTTTCCTAACATGAGTATCACAGAACAGGTCAGCGGCCGCCGCAAACGCATCCAGCTGGAAGTGATGCTGGACCAGGATGCCATAGCCACACTGCTGGGCTCACTTAAAAAGGAAGTCGGCAACGACATCGTATACTGGGAACAGGCTATCAGTAATTCGGGTCGTATCGACTAGCGCGGACTTTACTGGCCAAAACCTGATTCGCCGAAAGCTAGATTTGATAATCAATAAAGTCAGGGTCCTGCCTGGCGCGGTCATAGCGCTGCTGCAGGAGAGTTTCGATTGCCTGGTGCTGGGAAAGAAAGACCTGACCATTCAGGTTTTGTATGAGCTTGGTTTTGTGCAGGCTGTCCATTACCGGCCCTTTTACCTCAGACAGATGGAAACCGATATCCAGATCTTTCAGATGCTGATTGAGAGCCTCGAGAATTTCCAGCGCACTGAGATCAATTTCATTGATGGCGGTACACATGAGAATAACGTGGCTGACATCATCACGATCTGAAATCCGTTCCAGTATCTGATCTTCCAGATAGGCCGCATTGGGAAAATACAGGCTTTCGTCAACACGCAGGGTGAGGATACCCGGGTGAGTAATCACGGCGTGACGGTTAATGTTGCGAAAGTGTTCAGTACCTGGAATCTGCCCGACTTCAGCAATATGCGGACGCGAGGTTTTATACAGGTGCAGCAAGATGGAAATCAGCACACCGGATAGCACCCCCATTTCCACCCCCGCCAGCAGGGTAATGACGATGGTGGTGAAGACTGCCATGAAATCGGATTTTGAATACTTCCAGGTACTTTTCAGTACAGCGAAATCGATCAGACCCGAAACGGCCACAATAATGGTGGCTGCCAGCGTCGCATTCGGTAAATAGGCCAGAAAACCGGTCAGGGTCAGAGTCGCCAGGGCGATGCCTATGGCCGTCAAAAAACTCGCCAGTGGCGTTTCGGCACCGGCATCGAAATTCACCACGGAACGGGAAAAGCCCCCGGTAACCGGGAAGCCGCCAGATAATGCAGAAGCGACATTGGCTGAGCCCAGTCCGATGAGTTCCTGGTCCGGATCAATTTTTTGCCGCCGCTTCGCCGCCAGGGTACGACCGACAGAAACAGATTCCACATAACCGATGATTGAAATCATGATGGCCGGAAGCAACAGGCTGGTCCAGGTGCCAGTACCGAATGTCGGCAGCGCCAGGGACGGCAGACCGGCCGGAATTTCACCCACCAGGGCCAGGCCATAGTCTCCCAGATCGAGGGTGTAGGCAGCCAGGCTGGTGAGAATGATGACAAAGACCGGTGCAACCCGGGGAATCAGCTGCAATGCAGGCGCCGGTTCAGACAGGGCCGTCAGACGCCGCTTCAAGCCCAGCCGCGACCACAACAGAAAAGCCAGCACCAGTACTCCCAGCAGCAGCGTGACCGGATTCAGATCCCTCAGGTTTGCCGACAGTGTGTCAATCAGTTCAATCAGATTATCACCACTGGCCTGAATCCCCAGTATATGTTTTAACTGGCTAAGCCCGATGATGATGCCCGAAGCAGTAATGAATCCAGACACCACCGGATGCGAAAGGAAGTTGGCAAGAAAGCCCAGCTTCAGAAATCCCATCAAAATCAGGAACAGACCCGAGAAAAAGGCCAGCATGATGGCTGCATTCAGATAGTCCAGATCATTTTCTATGCCCAGATTCTGAATCGCCGCCGCCGTCATCAATGAAGCCACTGCTACCGGCCCGACAGACAGGGTCCTGCTGGTACCAAACACGGCATAGATCATCAGCGGCAGAATACTGGCATACAAACCCACCTGGGGCGATACACCGGCGAGCAGGGCATAAGCCAGTGATTGCGGGATCAACATGATGGTGACGATAATGGCGGCAATCAGGTCGCTGCCAAACTGTTCGCGCCGGTAACTTTTCAGCCAGGCCAGACAGGGGAATAGTTTATTCAAATCCAGATGCATGTCTTCAAGGCATCGAGGAAGTGATGCCGTGACTCCTTCTTTATCGCCTTACTGTACGCTTCCGTTTTTCAAGCATTTAACTGAAGAAGACCTTATGTAAGCTCATACCCGCTAGGACTGCAAGCACAAAGAAGATTAAATCCGTATTCAAGGTGACCAGCGCCGTCAGTGCCGGCCCTGGGCAGAGACCAACCAGTCCCCAGCCAATACCAAACAATGCAGCGCCACTAAGCAGCTTTTTATCAATTACTGTCTTGTCCGGCAGCATGAATCGCAAGGCAAAAAAGGGCTGTTGCTTACGCTGTCCCCACTGAAAACCGGGGATAGTAATCATCAGAGCTCCCAGCATGACAAAAATCAGGGCCGGATCCCATGCCCCCAGCACATCCAGAAACGAAAGTATTTTTTCCGGATTAACCATTTCTGAAACGGTCAATCCAGCACCGAACAGTAAGCCGGTGGCAAAAGCCGATACGGCATAGGCACTTATTCTGTTTTCTTTGATATTGACCATGGCGTACCCTCCGGCGTCAAAGTAAATGACGGCTGATAGCCACCGTGAGGAAAGCTGTCAACATGAAAGTCAGGGTGGCAGCAATCGATCGCCAGGAAAATCGGGCAATACCGCACACTGAATGACCACTGGTACAACCGCTGCCCATGCGTGTACCGAAACCAACCAGCACGCCTCCCAGCAGGATCACCGGCAGAGGCGCATTCAGCTCAAACACAAAAGCACGCTGAAATATCAGGGGAGCCAGCAAGCCACCTGCCAGTAGGCCGGTAATGAAGGCTGCCCGCCAGAACACATCGCCTTTGGCCGGAAAGAATACACCGGACAGAATCCCGCTGATGCCGGCTATACGGCCATTGAGCAGAAACAACAGGGTTGCCGCCAGGCCAATCAGTATGCCCCCAAACAGACTCCACATTATTGATTCAAGCATTTCAGACACTCCTCCAATTTATTTCATCAACACCGGGCAAAGCCTATTTCAACCAAACCCGTGAAATTCATTTTTGAACAGTCACCTTCTGTCCATTTCCTTCTTCTAGAGCTGTAGCGTGAACTTATTTGAAATCAGGATTGTCTTCCGGATTCACCTCATCAAGAACATCGTCAAACAACTCCATGGCAATGGTCTTGATATCGTAGGAAATTTTCTGAAACAGGTGGCGCGATGGGGCATTCTTGCGCCAGGATGCCACATGAGTACGGTTAAGCTTTTCATCCTTCAGGCTTAGCACCTTCAGCTGATCTTCCTCGGCAATCCTGGCATGAATATAGAGGCCCGGCATAAAGGCAATGCCCATGTTCATGATGACCATCTGTTTGAGCGTATTGAGACTGTTACTGGCAAAGCGGCTCTGGGCATGAGCGGCATAGCGTTCACACAAAGTGGCGATCTGACGATACAAATGATGGCGCTCATCCATGGTCAGCACATCCTGATGATATAAATCCTTACCGCTGAGTTCATCCTGCATGGCTAGCGGGTGATCCTTGGAGAGCACCAAAAAAATGGGCTCAATAAAAAGCGGCCTGACCCGATTCTCACTGGAGTGCATTGGCAGCATGGTGAGAATGAAATCATAGTCGCCACGATCCAGACCTTGTTCCAGTTCCTGTGGCACCCCTTCCCTGACATGCAGTTTCAGTTGGGGATAGCGCCTGTGCAATTCGATCAAAACCTTGGAAAAAAGGTAAGGACCAATGGTCGGTGAGACACCAATTTTGAAGGTGCCACTCAATTCCTTGTGACTGCTGTCAGCCTGATCCATGACCTGCTGATACTGTTCCAGCAGTTGTCTGACCAGTGGGAGTAATTCGCGACCCGCCGGGGATAACAGCGTTCCGGCACGTGAACGCTCAAACAGTTTGAGCTGCAGGGAATCCTCCAGCACGGCTATCTGGCTGGTCAGGGTTGGCTGGGAAATATTCAGAATCTGGGCTGCTTTCCTGAAGTTGGACGACAGGGCTATCGTTACAAAATATTCCAGTTGACGGATGGAAGGCTTGTTTCGGTCTTTCAGGTCCATAGCCAAAGTTCCTGATAACTTTTAGCTAATTTATATCAGGAATAATTAGTTAAAAGCAATTAAATATCCCTCTTTTCACCGATTACCTGCATAATCCACTGATAATGGGTCGAAATGCGTTCATACAGTGAAACCGCACCGTAATGCCCCTGTTCAAGCTCCGTTGGATTATCTATTTCACCCAGCGCCACCCCCAACAGTATCGGCCCCTGTACGCCTTCTATCAGAGCTGGCCCACCAGAGTCTCCCAGGCCCGGTACCCCCTCCAGAGGTAGGGCAGGACTGTTCAGCTCTCGCGGGTCATCGAACAAAAATTCCAGCCATTTACCGGCAAACATAACGCTGTTTTCCGCCCGGCGCATTTTACCGTCATTTGATGATAGGCCATGGGTTCCTTCACCGGTATACCCCCAGCCAATCAGCAACAGTACCTGGTCTTTTTCATCGGTCTCATGATAAAGCCCTGCCGGCCTGATACCCTGCACGGCCTGGTCCAGGCGAAGCAAAGCAAGGTCTACGGCCTGTCTTTGCTGAGGATGACGGAAGGCCGGATGTACCACCAGTTCAGTGATTGCATTGCCCTGGCCGGCAATGATTACGGGGTATTGCTCTCCCCGGCGCATGGTTTCCAGCAGAGGCGTCTGCTCGGCACAGTGACCTGCCGTAATCGCCCAGTTTTCACTGATCAATGTTGCAACACACAGCTTGTTGCCATAGCGGGTATGCAGGAAAAACAATTGGGGAAAATCGCCTTCATTGACCACGTACGCTGCATCCGAGCGGTCATGACGGATAATAATCGCCTGCGCCTGCGTGATACCCAGTATCAAAAGAATGAGGTAAGTAATGATCTCTTTTGCTGCTTTGCTAGACATGACGGGCTAAAATAAGGGTGAATTTGACAGCATAATCCAGTTTGACGATGACGCATCCAGATAAAACCGATACAGAACGTGAATACGAAAAATCCGGATTCTACCCGGATAATGCCAAACCTTTTCGTATCTGGGCACTGCTGGCCTGGTTAAGTGGCACGGTCGTCTTGCTGGCAATTGTTTCGGCATTGCTCAATCTCATTCTGCTTTAGACTCAGACCCCTCAGCGCCCTGCTGCTCAGCACTCTGAGCCTTTTCATCCGCAACGTCACTATCCGCTGCAGACTTGTTGACCGGCTCGCCGCGGTAAGGATGCTTGTGCAAGCCAATATTAGGGGTGTAGCTGGACCTGCCCATGCCCTGGATAATCTTGAAAAGCTTGATGACAAAGTACCCTGAGCCCAGCACGATGAAAAGACCAATGGCCAGAACCAGCCATTGAGAACCTGTCATTGCACCCGGATTGCTTAAAGCATCTAGAAGCGCCTGCATGATCTGCTTTCCCCTGTCAAAAGCCCCGATTATGCAGGAACGCCCAGCCTATTTCCAATTCACCTGGTAAAGGTGTCTGAGTCATGGCTCTGACATCTGAGCCTTATAGCAAGTAATTTTAGCCCTAACGAGCGAAGAGCAGGCGAGGCAAAAGAATTGTTGAATGAAGGAGCTTACAAAGAGTAAGTAACTGAGTTAAGTAATTCTTGTAACGAAGCATGATCGAGCGCAGGAGGCCATAAGAAGTATGGGCAAGCGCAGCAGGCCCAATTAGCCATTCTGGTTCATGGCAGCGATATAAAGCTCAATCTGCTCCAGTCGCTGCATCGGATCCGTGATTTCAAGCAGCGCCTGCTTTTCCCGACTGCTGACCGGCAGCAGTTCTGCCAGGCACCAGGCTATCTCTCGCAGATTTTCAAAACTGATATCCAGATTCAGCTCTTCCACCATGGGGTGCGCAGCGAGGCCGCGCAAAAGTTCGACATAATCCTGGAACTCTTCACCCACCTCGATCGGCGCAGCATCAACCGAATCTTCATGATTGAAATGGATATCTGCCCTGCACAGATGGTTTTTTTCACGCCAGGATTCAACAATGGAAAAGGTGCTTTTCCCTTCCACGGTAATTCCCAGCAAACCATTGGATAATTCGTTCCAGTCAACCACTTCACCGTAAGTCCCCACGCGGTGTATATCGAGTTTCTGTCCGAGCTGTGCCACTTCACTGCCGCTCTCAATGAGCACGACACCAAAGCCACTCTGGTCTTTCAGGCATTGTCTGACCAGATCAATATAGCGAGATTCAAAAATTTGCAGTGACAGCCTTCCTTTAGGAAAGAGCACAGAATTAAGCGGAAAAAGTGGAATGGTTTCCATGCTAGTGTCACTCGCTAGCCAGAGCCTCACACAGTTTATGATGCAAACCTTCAAAGCCGCCATTGCTCATGATTACGATATGGTCGCCTGATCGACTGTCTTTCACCAGATTCTCAATCAGCGCGGCTACAGACTCCACACTCACGAATTCTGTTGCCGATTCACTGGCAATGGCATCAAGGTCCAGCCTGGTCTCGGCATTTTTATACCAGTACACCCGGTCTGCTGCATCCAGGGAAGCTGCCAGGGTCTGCTGGTGATAGCCCATTTTCATGGTGTTTGAGCGTGCCTCGACAACAGCAATCAGGCGCCCATTTTCATGCCCTGCCCTCATGGCAGCACGTTTGCCATCTAGTGTGGTTTTAATGGCGGTAGGATGATGGGCGAAATCATCATAGACACGGACCCCATTGAATTCCCCCAGCTCTTCGAGGCGACGTTTAACGCCGGCAAATTCACTCAGGGCTGCACAGGTTTGCTGCAGGCTGACACCGACATGAGCCGCTGCCGCTGCCGCTGCAACGGCATTTTGAACATTATGTTTGCCCAACAGTTGCCAGCGTACCTGCCCTGCTTGTGCAGCATGACTGAGAGTAAATGCTGAACCGTCTTCATCCTCGAGTGTTGCCAGCCAGTCTGCATCAGCATCGCCGATGCTGAATTTCTGCTGCGGCGACCAGACCCCCCTGGCAAATACCGCTGCCAGGTTTCCATGATCTTTCGGCGAAATAATGAGTCCGTTTTGCGGAATGATTTTCACCAGATGGTGGAACTGCATCTGTATGGCCTCCAGATCAGCAAAAATATCCGCGTGGTCAAACTCCAGATTGCCGGTTATCAGTGTTCGCGGTTTGTAATGTATAAACTTGGAGCGCTTGTCGAAAAAAGCCGAATCGTACTCATCTGCCTCAATCACAAAATAGGGACTCTCACCCAGACGTGCCGAGGCATCAAAGTTTTTGGGCACACCACCGATGAGAAAGCCCGGCTCAAGACCCGCGCTTTCGAGAATCCAGCTCAGCATGGTGCTTGTGGTGGTTTTGCCGTGAGTGCCAGCCACGGCCAGCACCCAGCGGCCCTGCAGTACATGCTCGGCCAGCCATTGTGGTCCGGAGCAGTATGGCAGGCCATTATCCAGAACATATTCAACGGCCGGGTTTCCCCTCGAACAGGTGTTGCCGATCACGATCATGTCGGGCTTGTCCTGCAAATGAGCCGGATCATAACCTTCACTCAGAACAATGCCCTGTTGTTCAAGCTGGGTGCTCATGGGTGGATAAACATGCTGATCGGAACCACTGACCTGATAGCCGAGCTGCTTGGCCAGAATGGCCAGCGACCCCATGAAGGTGCCGCAAATACCAAGGATATGAATATGCATCGATGCATTCTATCTTATCGATCCTTGTTTTCAGAAGTCTAATGCCGGTAAAACGGATTAAATAATGCTGGGCTTGCCGTATAATTGCCCTACCCTGTAATTTGCCGCCAGCGGATCCCTTGCATGAATGAAAGCACTGCGTATTACCAACACAGCCGCGAAGACCTCATCCCTTTTATTCCTGAAAATTACAGCAGAGTTCTTGAGATTGGTTGTGGCGAGGGAAAATTCTGGGAACTGCTGAAATCCGATGATCGAGAGATCTGGGGCGTGGAACCCAATCAGGCCGCTGCCAACATTGCCCGCCAGAAAGCCCATCGGGTATTCGAAACAAGCTTTGATCTTTGTCTTGACGAACTGCCGAATGACTATTTTGACCTGGTCATCTGCAACGATGTCATCGAACACATGCCTGATCACGACCTTTTCTTTGAACAGATCAAGACTAAAATGTCAGCGCAAGGCAAGCTCATGGGAAGCATGCCCAATGTGCGTTATTACCAGACCCTGCGAAGCCTACTGTTTAAAAAAGACTGGCCCTATGAAAATGCAGGTGTACTGGATCGCACTCATTTGCGTTTTTTCACAGCAAAAAGCATGCAGCGAACTTTTAAAGAACATGCCTTCGAGATAGAAAAGTTTGCCGGTGTAAACTCACCGGGTCGATTCAAGCTATTCATACTCTTTCTGAATATTCTGTTTCTTGGCACAGCAATGGATACAAAATTTCAGCAATTCGGTTTCAGATTAAGTAAAAAGCACTGAGCAACACAACTGGCACTGAGGAGTCTACATGCCCAACAATATTTTTTACGCACAATCCGGTGGAGTGACCTCTGTCATCAATGCCTCTGCCTGCGGTTTAATTGAAGCAGCCCGCAAGCACCCTGAGGCAGGCAAGGTCTTTGCCGGTAAAAACGGCATTCTTGGCGCCCTGCGTGAAGAACTCATCGACACTAGCCTGGAATCAGATGCTGCCATAGCTGCACTGCGGCATACACCAGCCGGAGCTTTTGGTTCCTGCCGCTACAAACTCAAAAGCCTGGAAGAAAACCGGGCAGAATACGAGCGCCTGATCGACGTTTTTAAGGCTCATGATATTGGTTATTTTTTCTACAATGGTGGGGGTGACTCCCAGGATACCGCCAACAAGGTAGCCAGCCTGAGCCGGCAGATAGACTACCCCCTCACCTGCATCGGCATTCCAAAAACCGTTGATAATGATCTGCCGATTACCGACACCTGTCCGGGCTTTGGCTCGGTGGCAAAATACGTCGCGGTGTCGATCCGTGAAGCCGGCCTGGATGTGGCCTCCATGGCGGAAAGTTCCACCAAGGTTTTTGTGATGGAAGTCATGGGCCGTCATGCCGGCTGGATTGCCGGGGCTGCCGGACTGGCTGCTGAAAATGAAGGCGATGCGCCACATATTATTGTGTTTCCGGAAATCCCTTTCGACAGATCTGCCTTTATGGCCAAGGTGAAATCCTGTGTCGAAAATTACGGTTACTGTGCCATTGTGGTGTCGGAGGGCGCGCATTATGCTGACGGCAGTTTTATTGCCGATGCTGGCAGCAAGGATGCCTTTGGTCATCTTCAGCTTGGCGGTGTGGCACCAACACTGGCCAACATGATCCGCGAGGAGCTTGGTTATAAATACCATTGGGCAGTGGCCGATTATCTGCAACGGGCTGCGAGGCATATTGCATCTGCAACCGATGTCGAACAGGCTTATGCCATGGGAAAGGCCGCCATGGAATTCGCCCTGCAGGGAAAAAATGCCATCATGCCAATCATTGTCAGAGAAAGCAGCTCTCCCTACAGCTGGCATGTTGGGGAAGCCTCTTTATCCGATGTCGCCAATGTCGAAAAGATGATGCCGGCAGACTTTATCACCGAGGATGGTTTCGGCATAACGGCCAAAGCGAGGGAGTATTTCTCGCCACTGATTCAGGGTGAAGATTACCCCCCCTACAAGAATGGACTTCCGCAATACGCCCGACTTAACAATATTCTGATAGACAAAAAACTGGCGAGCTGGAACGGCTAGACAGGATTGCCTGTCTGAGTCAGGCGAGGTTCATTCAAGATGCTGATACAGATTTTTTCGATTATTGCGCCGGTGTTTATTTGCGCCTTTCTCGGCTATTGCTGGGGAAAATTTCAGCAGCCATTTGATCGCGAGTTTGTCACCCGGATTATCACCAACATTTCGGCCCCCTGCCTGGTTTTTGCCACCTTCATGGAAGCCAGCATCGATATGCAGCCCTTCCTGTCGGTGATGGCGGGCACCTTTCTCAATGTCTGTATTGTCGGACTTATCGCTTTCCTGATACTCAGGGCGCTGAACTTTGATTTGCACGCCTTTTTGCCTTCACAGATGTTTCCCAACACTGGCAACATGGGTCTGCCTCTGTGCCTGCTGGCTTTTGGCGATGAGGGCCTGGCTCTTGGAATCACCTATTTTGCCGTCAATTCCTTCTTCCATTTCACACTCGGCGTTGCGATTTCGCGCGGCTCTTTATCTCTGCAACACCTGGCGCGCAATCCCATGTTCTTTACCGTCATCCTCACTCTGGCGCTGGTATATTTTAATGTTCGGGCACCGATCTGGATAATCAATACCACCGAGCTGCTAGCGGGTATTGCCATTCCGCTGATGCTGATCGCGCTCGGCGTCTCACTTTCACAATTCAAGGTAAGCAGCATACACCGTTCTCTGGGGCTGGCAGCGCTGCGCCTGTCGCTGGGCTTTGTGGTCGGCTTGTCAGTTGCGCAATTGCTGGAACTGGAAGGAGCTGCCTGGGGCGTAATGATTATTCAGAGCAGCATGCCGGTAGCCGTCTTTTCTTATCTGTTTGCCTTTCAGAACAAACGCTCACCCGAAGAGGTTGCCGGTACCGTGGTTTTTTCCACCCTGCTGTCTTTTATAAGCCTGCCTCTGCTGCTCTGGTTTGTCTTACCCTGATAAGCGCAACAAGGGTTAGAAAGACAGTTTCTACCAGGAAGCAAGCGTCATTGTTAATAAAATCACCCGCCTGTGCTAGATTTATGCACTACCTTTGTTATAAGCAGCATGAATCAAACAGACTGGAGCACGCCATGAAAAATTTGATGAAAACACTTTATATCCAACATTGCATGAAGAGCCTCCTGCTCTTGATCAGCCTGATTTACGCTCAGTCTGTGTTCGCCCAGGGCAGCCCCTCACTGGATGCTGAGTTCATGCTGAGCCTGAGTCTGACAGTTGGCGATCAGATGAATGCAGGTGAAACCCGCATAGGCCCTATCACAGGTGGCAGTTTTTCCGGAAGCGGACTTACAGGCAGAGTGCTGCCGGGAGGTGCCGACTGGATGACTCTCTCCGAGGGACATAATAATCTTAATGTCCGCATCACCCTGGAGACAGATGATGGCGAATATATCTACATGTCTTACACCGGCATCCTTAAATTTGCTGACAATCCCGAGGATATGTATTGGACTGTTGCGATTGAGTTCCAGACTGCCTCAGCAGAACATGACTGGCTGAATCATCTTGTTGCTATTGGCAAAGGTCGCGCTGAAAACGGCATGATTATCTACGATATTTTCAGGATTATCTAAGCCGCCCTTCAAGTGAAAAGCGCTTAGTCTGAACTGACAAGAATGGTGCCGCAGAGTGGAGTCGAACCACCGGCTTGCTGATTACGAATCAGCTACTCTACCAACTGAGTTACTGCGGCATCTGTCTGATTTTAATTCACAATGAACCTGAGAAAAGCTGCAGGATGAAGAAAAGTTGGCGCAGTTCACTTTTCAGGGCGCCAGTCTCTGCACAGACCAGTATCCTTCATCCTGGCGACGGTACTCAAAACGGTCGTGCAGGCGATGTTCTCCCCCTTGCCAGAATTCAAACAGACTAGGCACCACTCTGATTCCGCCCCAGAAATCCGGCAGGGGAATATCACCTTTGGCATATTTTTCCCGCATACGGGCCACCTGTGTCAGTAATATTTCTTTGGAACTCAGGGGCTGACTTTGCGGGGAGGCCCAGGCCGCCAGTTGACTTTCACGCGGTCGTGACAGAAAGTATTTCAGCGATTCTGCGGTGGATATCTTTGCGGCTTCGCCTTCAATTTTTACCTGACGTTCGATATCGTTCCAGGGGAAATGCAGGCTGACTTTGCCGTTCACCTGAATATCCCTGGCTTTGCGACTGCCATAATTGGTAAAAAAAACCAGACCCTTGGTATCCAGGTGTTTTAACAAAACCATACGCTGTGAGGGCTGGCCGCTGGCATCGACCGTGGCGATGACCATGGCAGTGGGATCATAGATCTGCAAATCGATGGCCTGCTGCAACCAGCGTTCGAACTGCTTGAGGGGATCGGCAAGCAGGTCTTCCCTACTCAGGCCACCCTGCAAATATTCACGCCTGAGATTTTCCAGATCCATCAAAAATCGACTTGCACATCGTATTCAAAAATACGCTCGGAACGGATGCCTGTACCGAAATCGAAATAACCACGCCCGTGCTTTTTATTGGCAGCCCAGCCACCGGTATATTTGGTGCCGTCATCCCAGCGGTAGGTTCCTTCACCGCTAAACACACCACGCACAAAATCGCCGGTATAATTTTCGGTGTTTCTGATCAGCCAGTTTTCAGTATTCCTGTCCTCACGCCAGTTTTCAATATTGAAAGCCTGGGTACCCTGCCCATGGCGCCTGTCATTACGCCAGTTGCCGATATAGACATCATAGATACGATTGACAGGGGACCAGTTAACGCTGCGTTCTGAGAGGGTTCCCCGGCCATGGCGCATCCCGACCAGCCAATCGCCTTTGTAAACGCGCTCCAGATCCAGGTATTCCAAGCGACCATCACCATGGTACTGGCCATCACGAAATTCACCACGGTAATGGGTCAGGCCCTCTT
>Ga0255776_10005958_pt1 | contig 12546 bp, 7 predicted proteins | sample 071ome_19_FD_179974 | JGI IMG/M metagenome (GOLD analysis project Ga0255776, IMG submission 179974) | Coastal salt marsh microbial communities from the Groves Creek Marsh, Skidaway Island, Georgia - 071413AT metaG (version 2) | ecosystem: Environmental > Aquatic > Marine > Intertidal zone > Salt...
CTGGAATTCGAAGTTGATCTGCACGGTGGTGCCAGCAAGCGACATGCATTCAGGGCCCCATTCTGCGTTGTTGGCCGAACTCGTGTTGTAGAAGTACAGGTGGGTCAAGTCGACGGAACGCGACGACACGAGTCCGTCCGTGTTGTAGAACACGTTGTAGTTGCCACCCGTGCCGTCGTTGCGTGCAGCGTCCCCAATGAAGGAAATCTCGTCTTGGTTGATGGTCAACATCTCCGTGGCGTTCACGAAGCCGTCGTCGTCGAGGTCGGTGCCGCAGGTGCCGTCCTCGTCGTAGTCGTTCCACTGGCCCCAGAGGGCACCGGTGTAGTCCGTGCCGGCCTTGTTGAAGTCCAAGGTGATGAGCGAGTAGTCGCTCGGTCCGTTGTTGCCGTTCGGATCGATGGTGTAGAAGGTGTCCGCATAGTACTCGAAGTTGAGCGCCACGAAGTCACCGGTCATGCTCGTGAGGTCCACGTCCGGGATGGTCATGGTCTCGTTCTCCCATGCGTCCGAGTACCCCTTCGTCGAGGTGTCGCAGGGGTGGCCGAACCAGTAGGCCGCTTCGTTGAACACCTTCTCAGAACAACCTGCTTCGGTGTAGATGGCGCCCTGAGGGTTGCCGTCGTGTTCGTAGCGGAAGCCGGCGGCCCCGCCTTCGAAACTCTCCTCACAGATGGCGCTCGGGGTGCCGCAGTACACGTCGCTTGGCAGGGCCGAGAAAACCGAGGCCTTGACGTCGAAGTCCATCGGGGTGTTGCCCCAGTTGTTGGTGGTCACGACGATATCGAATTCGGCTTCGGCGTACAGCGCACCGGCCCGGAAGTCTTCGATGCCCTCAACGGCGGGGTCGAAGACGTTGAAGGGGGTCAGGAAGCCCACGGCATCGTCGTTGAGCACCTGCTCGTCCCACGCGTTGTTGGAGAGCACCGCAGACACGCGGTAGGTGGTGCCGTTCACCAGGTTCGCGGTGATGGAGGTCGTGAACTCCTCGCCCGGAGCGAGGGGGTTGGCGGCGAGGTTGATCGTTGCCTGCTGTTGCTGCGGGTTCGGAAGGAAGGCCGTGGTTTGCTTGTAGATGGTCAGGTTGTCCACGGCAAAGCCGTCACGACCGGTCCATTGCTGGTCGTCGTTGTCGGCGATGGAGCCCTCGAAACCGGTGCGGAAGCGGAACCGGATGTCCACGGTCTCGCCGGCCCACGCGGAGAGGTCGAACTCGCCGAGTTCGTCCGCGGTGAAGTTCTGCCACCCGTAGTACGTGCCGAAGGAAAAGACACCGTAGTAGAAGCGGGATTCCGCGGAACCGCCGTTGGCCTGCTTGAAGAAGCGCTCGTTGTCAAAGCCGCCCCACAGGGAGGCGCCGGAGCCGCACGCGCCGGAGAAGAGGGCGTCGCTCGGGCATCCGATAACGCTCCATCCGGTGGCGTCGCTGCCCACCTCAACAATGGCAAGGTCGTCCCAGACGTCGCCAACGACGAATCCGTTGGCGTCGGCGCTGCCGAGGGCGCCGAAGCCGAGGTGTTTGAAGAGTTCAACCGACATGAAAGCGCGGTCTGAGTTCGTGAGGTCGACGTCCTGCAGCACCATCGCGTCGTCCCAGTTCTTGCCGTAGCCCGTCCACGTGTCGCCGCTGCTGTTGGTCTTCGTCTCGCCCGCCCACATGAAGTTGGTCGGGTTGAGGTAGTTCGCAGACACGTTTGCGTCGTTGTTGCCGCTTGTCGCTCCGGTTGAGGAATTGGTCTGAAGGTGCCAGTTGGTGGACTGATCGATGTACTCCTCAAACGACCACGTGCAGCCTGAGCCGCAGCCGCTCTTGTCCTCGGCCGAGTCCCAGTCGTTGGCGTACACCGTGGTGTTGCTGGAGTTGGCTTCGTCAACGATCTGCAATTCGACGTCCACGTCGGCGGAGCCTGAGTTCAGGATCGTCATGCCGGTGTTGGTCACGGTGACGTTGATTTGACGGCTGCCTTCGCCCGCCACGCCGAACCAGCGGTCGACGGGGTCGACGCTCACACCGGTCACCGCGAGGTCCTGGTTGTCCATCTCGACGACCGTGATGCTGTCGTATTGGCCGGCCCAGCCGAAGTTGTCGACCCACGAGCCGAAGTTGTACGAGGTCGTGGCGACCGCGATGTCGGGCGCAGAGGATGAACCGCCTGCCAGTTGGCCGACGGCCGCCATTGAGGGACGTCGGCCGGTTTCGTAGGACAGCGGGTTCGTGTACTGGTTGGCACCTGTAGAGAGGGTCACCTGAACCGTGCTTGGGAAGTTGAGGTAGTAATTCGAGGTCGTACCGCCGGCCGAGTCGGTGGAGTCCTGCTGGAAGGCGATGGTCGGGTTGACGAAGTCGGGATGGCCGTCGCCGTTGAGGTCCTCGACGGTCATGCTGTAGGAGATGTAAGGGCCGAAGTATGCCACTGCTGGTGACGACCAGGTGCCCACCGAGGAGGAGGTCACGTACGTGTTGTTGCGAACGTTTCCGTCGGTCATCGCGATGACGTCAACGACGCCATCGTTGTCCATGTCTGCGATGTCAAGGGCGCCGAACACGGTGCCCATCTGGACGATGTTCGGGTTGGCCAGTTGCATGCTTGCCGGGAAGGAGCCCGTTTGGCAGTTGTATTCGACGACGGTCACGTTGTCGCTGTTCCCGGGGTTGGTCGTCTGACCCGTGGAGTAATCCACACCCTCGGAACGGAGCAGGAAGAGGTCGTCGTCGGTGCACGAGCCAGTGCTCGGCGGAACGGCGTTCTGGGTCTCGCCCCAGTCGCCGATTTCGAATTCACGGTAGGAGAACTGCGTGGACTGGCCGAGGTTGATCCAGTCGCCGCACGAAAGCGGGTTGCCCGCCGATTCGGTGCAGGAAACGGGGCCTTCGTAGACCACGGCATATTGCGTGGTGATGTCGGCCGCGAGGCTCAGGATGGCCACGTCATCGTCGCCGTCTTGGTTGAAGTCACCGACCTCGATGTCCCACGCCCAGAAATGCGTGAATCGGGAGCCGACGGAGAAGGTCCGAGTGCCCTGTCCGTCGTTCTCGAGGATGGTCAGGTTGCCGGGTTCGCTCGCGGGGGCGCCGTTGGCGTCCGTCTTGAACGGGTTGTTTCGCTGGTACACCGCAATGTCGGGGTTGCTGTCGCCGGTGAATTCACCGACCTCGACAAATTGTGCGTTCGAGAACTCGTCCCAGTCCGCGTTGCGGCTCGAGTTCCCCGTGATCCAGACGTCGGAGCGCTCCCAGAAGTTGCCGTTGCCGTCGTTCCAGAGGATGGAAATCGTGTGCGTACCGTCGGTGGCGATGGCCATGTCGTTGTGACCGTCACCGTCGAAGTCCGCGATGGCGATGTCCTGTGGGTCACGTCCTGCCGTGTAGTTCCGCGCCATTGACGCGGACGCAGGGGCAGCAAAGACGGTCATCAAGGAGGCAAGCATCAAGGCCACGAGCATCACGCTCTTGGCACGGTTCTGGGGGTCGTTCTTGGACAGCATCAAGACCACTCGTTCGCACGAGCCTCGGTTCACCCTTAATGCCTTTGCAATGCCGCGCGGTAGCACGGTCAGCCTCACGTGCAGACGTTCAAGAAGCCAACCATGCAGGCGAAGGACCCCATCCAACGCCGTCCCCACCGTGAACCTTGACCAACTTCCCAGCGCTGAAGAGGGTGTTCAACCACACTTCAAGCAGCCCGTCACGGCGCTCTCCAAGGCGCTCACCAAGCACTTCTTCGATGTCTTGAGTCCGCATCGCCGTTGCACCATGCTCCCGAACGACGACCTCCATCAGGGCCTTCAGCCAGGCCTCCGCCATCGGGTCCACCGACATGGCGTCCTTGACCGGCATCGGCGCCTCCATGTCCGCGATGACGTCCATGAGTTCGACCGGGTCTGGGCGTTGCATGTCGACGAGACCGATGGCGTCGATGGCGCCCTCCAAATCCAATTCCCCGATGGGTCGGCGAACGATTGGAATTCGGGAGGGGTCGGGGGTTGGCCCCATGTCTGCAGGAGGTCGATCTTCGGGGACTGGATCGTCTTCGTCGTCTCCTGAGGAGACCCCGGAGAGGTTGGTTGGGCGGCTCGCACGCGCCATTGGCATCGTGAACCCCACGTCGGCGAGGTTCAGGCGTTCAACGATGCCCTCGACCCATTCTGCGTCGCCTTCAACGACAACGTGGACCTCCTCGTCGTCGACGCGGAAGCGATACCGGACGTCGCCCCGGAGCCTCGTCATTGGTGCTCCTCCGTCGTGGGTGGACTTCAAGCCACCGTCACTCGGCCGTGGCCATTTGCCGCAGCACGGTGTGGAGGATGCCGCCGTTTCGGAAGTACTCGACTTCCACGGGCGTTTCCAAGCGAACGTCCACCTCAAACGCCGTTGACCCGCGCTCTGCGTGGGTGGCGGTGACCGTCAAGCGCTGCAGGGGCTGCACGTCGTCGCCGATGGGAATGTCGTAGGTTTCGCTGCCGTCGAGGCCGAGGCTGGCATGGTCCTGACCTTCGACAAAGGTGAGCGGGAGCACCCCCATGCCCACGAGGTTGGACCTGTGGATGCGCTCAAAGGACGTGGCAATGACGGCTTTGACGCCGAGCAGGTACGTGCCCTTTGCTGCCCAGTCCCTGGAAGAACCCGTGCCGTATTGCGCACCTGCGAGGACCACCATGGGGCCATCGTTGCGCTGCGCAGCCTCGTACACCGAGAGCACGTCACCCGTGGCGTGGTCGACGGACCACCCGCCTTCCGTGCCGGGGGCGAGCTGGTTGCGGATGCGCACGTTGGCGAAGGTGCCACGCATCATCACCTCGTGGTTGCCGCGTCGGCTTCCAAAGGAGTTGAAGTCGCTTGGAGCCACCTGCTGCTCTTGCAGCCACACCCCGGCCGGACCGTCCGCGAGGATGGACCCTGCCGGCGAGATGTGGTCGGTCGTGATCGAATCGCCCAACTTCAGCAGCACACGAGCCCCTTGGATGGGGGCGATGGGCGACGGCGTCGGGCCAAGGCCGCTGAAGAAGGTGGGGAGGCGGATGTAGGTCGAGTCGTTTTGCCACGCGTAGAGCGGCGAGGGTTCCGAAGGGATGGCGTCCCAACGGGGTTCGCTCATCACGTCGTCGTACCGCTGGCGGAACATGTCCGGCGTAATGGCAGCGCGCGCCTCGGCCAATTCTTCGTCGGTGGGCCACACCTCATCAAGCATGACAGGGCGTCCGTCCGCACCGTGACCGAGCGGTTCGGTGGCAAGGTCGACGTCGAGCGTTCCGCGGATGGCATACGCCACCACAAGGGGAGGGGACGCAAGGTAACTCGCCTTCACCTTCCCGTGGACGCGCCCCTCAAAATTTCGGTTGCCGGAAATGACCGACCCGACCACGAGGCAAGCCTCGTCAATGGCGGCCTCCACGGCCTCGGGCAGGGGCCCTGAGTTGCCGATGCAGGTCGTGCATCCGTAGCCGACGACGTTGAAGCCCATCGCAGCAAGGTCCTCGTCCAGGCCGGTCGCCTCGTAGTATTCGGTCACCACGCGGCTTCCAGGCGCCAGGGACGTCTTGACCCACGGCTTGACGGAAAGCCCTCGGGCTCGAGCCTTGCGGGCGAGCAGCCCCGCGGCAAGCATGACGTCCGGGTTGGACGTGTTCGTGCACGAGGTGATGGCGGCGATGACGACGTCACCGTGGTTCAGGTCGAACACGTCACCGTTCGACTCCACGATGGCCGACTGCGACAGGGCTGCCTCCTCAAGGCCGTGGCCGTGCAGGCCGAGCGGCGCCGTCAAGGAGGCGCGGAAGTGCTCCCGCATGGCATCCAAATCAACGCGGTCTTGCGGTCGCTTCGGACCGGCAAGGGCCGGCTTCACGGTGCTGAGGTCGAGGTCGAGCAGGGCGGAGTAGGACTTCTCGGCCGACGATGCGTCGTACCACAGACCTTGGGCCCGGCAGAAGGCTTCGACGCCGGCGATGTGGCCCTCGTCCCGTCCGGTGAGCGTGAGGTACTCGAGCGTACGCTCGTCCACGGGGAAGAAGCCGCATGTGGCCCCGTATTCTGGGGCCATGTTCGCGATGGTGGCTCGGTCGGCCAGGGACAGCGCGGCCATGCCGGGCCCGAAGAATTCGACGAACTTGCCCACAACGCCATGCTCACGCAGGAGTTCGACGATGCGGAGCGTCATGTCGGTCGCGGTCACCCCCGAGGGCAAGGCCCCCGACAAGCGAACGCCAACCACGTCGGGCGCCAGCATGTAGATCGGTTGGCCCAGCATCACGGCCTCGGCTTCGATGCCACCGACGCCCCAACCGAGGACCCCGAGGCCGTTGACCATCGTCGTGTGCGAGTCCGTTCCGACCAGCGTGTCTGCAAGCCACACGCCGCGCTCCTCACGGGCCACGGTTGCAAGGTATTCGAGGTTCACTTGGTGCACGATGCCGCGCGAAGGGGGAACAGCCCGGAAATCCGCGAGGCTCTGCTGCCCCCACTTGAGGAAGGTGTAGCGTTCCGCGTTGCGGTGGTACTCGATGTCGAGGTTCAGGTCGAGGGCCGAAGGGTCGGCACCGGACACATCGACCTGCACGGAGTGGTCAATGACCAGGTCCACTGGGACCTGAGGGTTCACACGTTCAGGGTCACCGCCCATCTCGACCATCGCATCGCGCAGGGCGGCGAGGTCAACCACCGCCGGGACGCCGGTGAAGTCCTGCAAAATGACGCGGGAGGGGCGGAAGGGGATCTCCCCTCGCTCGCCGTTGGCGGTCCACGCGGCGATCCCACGCACGTCCTCTTCGCGGATGAGGAAGCCGTCGAGGTTGCGAAGGGCCCCTTCGAGCAGCACGCGAATGCTGTACGGAAGGGACGAGGTGTCGAGGCCTGCATCGTCCAAAGCGTCAAGCGCGAAATAGGCACCACCGTTGGGCAACGTTCGCCGTGCGTTGAAGGGGTCCTCGGCCATGATGGAGCGGACCTGCGACCCGTCTATGAACGCGCCGCTCGACGCTCACGCCACGGCGTCACGGCTCACCAAAAGACGAACCACGGCGAAGCATCGGTGGAGGTGACCACGACCTCTTCGAGGGTCACCGGTGCCACCGGTCGGTCGCTGTCGTCGGTGTTCGTCGCGGAGATGGCGGTGACGTGCTCACAGCCGTCGGTGATCGTCCCGAAGACGGTGTGCACGCCGTCAAGCCAGTCTGGTGCGCTGTCTTCTGGGATGAGGAAGAACTGGCTGCCGCCGGTGTGGGGGTTGCTGGTCTTGGCCATCGAGAGGGTGCACGCCTCGTGGTTGCGGCCGTTCTCGACCTCGTCCGGCAAGGTGTAGGAGGTGGTGCTGCACCCTGCGGAGGTGGCCTGCTGCACGCCATCGCAGTACCCATACCAACTCGCGGCGTAACCGCCGGTGCCGTCGCCGTTTTGGAAGTCGCCGCCCTGGATCATGAAGTCATCAATGACCCTGTGGAACACGGTCCCGTCGTAGGTGCCTGCTTCGACGTGGTCGAGGAAGGACGCAGCGTGGCTCGGGGCGTCGGCATGGATGCGGATCTCGATGTCGCCCTCCGTGGCGAGCCCTGAGGCGTCGGTGTACGAGACCGTCATGAGGACGGTCTGGTCCGTGCTCGGAGCGCCGCCGCCGTTGAGTTGCCCAACCGCAAAGAGCAGCAGCACGAAGCCCAGGCCCATGGCACCGAAGGCGGTGATGGTTGGGGTGCCGTCCCGCACAAGTGGAGGGATGAGGAACTCGCTGATCCGCTTCTCGTTCATCTCGTTGAGCAGGTCGTTGTACGTCGCGTTGAACTTGCGGTTCTTCGCGTCCATGCGCATGGCTCGGCGGAAATTTGAGGCGGCTTTTCGGTAGGTGGACGCTGCCCCTGAATCTTTGGCTTCCGCCCATCGCGCCCGACCGGCCAGCATCCACGTGGTGGCGTGCTCGCCCTTTCCGTCGACCTCTTCGAGCAACTTGAGGGCACGGTCAGGGTGTCCTTTGTCGAGGTGGGCCTCGACCTTCTCCCAACCCTTCTGCATCTGCTCGCTGGCCATGCCCCGCGATGGACCCTCCCGTTTTGAACCGTCCCACCTCACGTCGGCGCCGGCGGCGTCATGTTCAAAGGGCGCAAGTCAAGGCCCGAACTCAGGCGAGACGCCACGTCGACGTGCGTGGAAGACCAAGCACGGAGGCCACCCGATGACCACCATCGTCAACGACTTCACCCTGAACATCGCCACCGCGAACGGAACCGGTTCGCAGTCCGCGAACCTCATCCTGCTCCAATCCCTGTTCAACATGGGCATCGAAGTGAGCGGGAAGAACCTCTTCCCTTCAAACATCTCGGGCCTTCCAACCTGGTACATCGTCCGGCTTTCCGATGCGGGGTACCAGGCGCCGGGAGACCGCACGCACATCCAGGTGCTGATGAACCCCGACACATGGGCCGATGACCTTGCCGAACTCGAACCCGGGACCGTGGTGGTGTGGAACACCGATGCCAAGATGGCGATGGACCGCGATGACGTGGTGTCCTACCCCGTGCCGATGACAACCATGGCGCGAACGCTCAACGCGAAGCTTGCCCGCATGGTGGCGAACGTCATCTACGTCGGGGTCATCGCGGAGATGCTCGGCATCGACGAAGAGGCCATCATCGCGGCGATTGCTGGGCAGTTCAAAGGCAAGGCGTCGGCCATCGACCTCAACACGCAAGCCTACCACCTCGGCCGGTCCTTCGCACGCGATGAACTCACCAAGGCCGACCCTTACGCCGTTCAGGCACGGGGCAACCCCGGCGGCCGCTTCTTCATCGAAGGCAACGAAGCCGCAGCGCTCGGGGCCATCTTTGGTGGCGTCCAGATGCTTGCTTGGTACCCCATCACGCCATCGTCAAGCCTCGCGGAAGGCATCATCAACTACATTCCAAAACTCCGAACGAACGAGGACGGCGAAGCCACCTGCGCCGTGATTCAGGCCGAGGACGAACTCGCCGCGGCTGGCATGGTGATTGGGGCAGGATGGGCCGGTGCACGCGGCATGACCGCCACCTCAGGACCTGGCATATCGCTCATGCAGGAATTCATTGGTTTGGCCTACTTTGCAGAAATTCCCTCCGTGTTCTGGGACGTGAACCGCGTGGGCCCGTCGACGGGCCTTCCAACCCGCACCCAGCAGTCGGACCTCCAGATGCTGTACGAAGGCAGCCATGGGGACACCCAACACATCGTGTTGATCCCCGGCACCGTCGAGGAGTGCTTCGAATTCGGATGGCGGGCCTTCGACATCTCCGAGCGCTTCCAGACGCCTGTCTTCGGCCTCTCCGACCTCGACCTCGGCATGAACCGATGGGCGTGTGAGGGGTTCACCTACCCCGACGTTCCGATGGACCGGGGCAAGGTCATTCGAGACCGTGATGTGTTTGAGGCCATGGAAGATTTTGGCCGGTACCGCGATGTGGACGGTGACGGCATCCCCTACCGAACCCTCCCCGGCAGCGGTATGGCACCGATCCTGTACCGTGGAACGGGCCACGACCCGTCGGGCAAGTATTCGGAGAAGTCGCACATCTACCTCGACCTGATGGAGCGCCTGCGCCGGAAGATCGACGGCGCCCGACCTCACCTCCCCGCGCCGATCCTGCGTGAAGAGGAGGAATGCGATGTCGGCATCGTGTACTTCGGCAGCATGGAGAACACCATCCAAGAAATCGACGACATCATTGAGGCTGGAGGACGAAAGGTCTCGCAGTGCCGAGTCCGAAGCCTTCCGCTTCATCCTGAAGTGGAGGCGTTCTGCGCTCGCCACAAAACGGTCATCGTGCTGGAGATCAACCGCGACGGGCAACTTTGGGGCATCATGCGCCGCGAACTGCCCAACCACCTTGTCGACCGGGTCCACTCGGTGGCCTACTCCGACGGCATGCCTCCGCGTGCCTCCGTCTATGCGGAAAAAATCCTCGAGACCATTGAGGAGGTGGAAGCATGAGCGACGCCCCCCGAGCCAACCGTGTGGTCAAACTCAACGTCATCGACCAGCCGCTTGACGCCTACAAAGGCGGGCCCTCCTCCCTCTGTCCGGGGTGCGGCCACGACCAGATTTCCTCCGTCATCATCAGCGCGGCGTGGGAGAACGGGGTCGAGCCCCATACGATCGCCAAGATGTCGGGCATCGGCTGCTCCTCAAAGACGCCCGCCTACTACCTCGGCCAATCCCACGGCTTCAACACCGTCCACGGTCGCATGCCATCGGTCACCACAGGCGCGGCCGCCGTCAACCGTGACATGCTGTACCTCGGCGTCTCTGGAGACGGCGACAGCGCCTCGATCGGAATCGGCCAGCTCATCCACGCCATCCGTCGCAACCTCGACATGGTCTACATCGTGGAGAACAACGGCGTCTATGGCCTGACCAAGGGCCAGTATTCCGCCACCGCCGAGGTCGGCTCCAAGAAAAAGAAGGGCAAGGCGAACGAACAGTCGCCCATCGACCTCTGCGCCTTGGCGATCAACCTCGGTTGCACCTTTGTTGCTCGCTCGTTTTCGGGGTCCAAGAAGCAACTCAACGCGCTGCTGAAGGCAGCGATGTCCCATCGAGGGTTTGCGCTGATCGACGTGATCTCACCCTGTGTGACCTTCAACAACAACGACGAGTCCTACCGCTCGTACGGCTACGTCAAGGAAAACGAGGTGACCCTGCACATGGCCGATTACATTCCGCAACGGTTGCCCATGGAGGAAGTTGAGGTCCCCGAAGGCCATTACCGCGACATCACCCTCCATGACGGCTCTGTCATCCGCTTGGAAACCATCGATGCTGAGCACGACCCCTCGGACGCGGTGGCCGCGCTCGCAGCGCTTCACAACGCCGCTGGCGACAACCACCACGTCACCGGCCTGCTCTACTTCGATGCAGACACGCCTCACATGCACGACAACCTCGGCTTGCCCGAGCAGTCCCTCATCGACCTGCCACCGGAGGCGCTGAGGCCCTCGGAAGCGGCCCTTGAGGCCGTGGTGGCTCGCTTCCGTGGTGCGTGAGCACCGGAAGCGTTGAAGACGAGCGGACCCAACTGTTCCTCCATGCTGGTCGAGGTTGGCGTCGCCGTGGCGCTCCTTGGCGGAGGAGCGTGGTGGGCGCTGCGGGCCCGACGTCGACACGAACACGACCTCCTCGACGCCATGCGGGCCAGGAAGTACGGCTTTGGTCGGCTCGCACCTCTGCGGGGGATGGACGACGACCTCCCTACGGTCGGCCTCGGGCTGGCCATGCTTGGACCGCTGTTCGCCGACCTCGACGAGGCCCGACAGCAGGAACGGCTGGACCGGGAAGCACGTAGGCGGTTGGAGGCCCTCGAACTTCACCTCAACCCACCACACCTTGAGGCCGAGGACCCCGAAGCGCCTGACGTGCCTCAAGCGCCGGACCTTGACGCGCTTGTCGCCATCGCCCTCAAGGAGCGAAGCCACCACATCACCGAGGTCAACGAAGGGATGGAGCGACACGCACGCGGCGCCGTGTTCGAAGAGAACGTGGGTCTGGGGGTCCGCATCGAAGAGGTGGACGTCGAGGACACCACCATCGAGGACCGTGTCGCCCGCGAAGGTGGCGCGGCAGGTCAAGTGCAGATCAGCCTTGCATGGGAGGACCGCAACGACCTCGACCTGCACGTGTACGCCCCGAGCGGGGAGCGGATTTACTTCAACAACCGGAAAAGCGCCTGTGGTGGCGTGCTCGACGTGGACATGAACGCACAACCGACGTCCTCCACCCCTGTGGAAAACGTCGTCTGGGCCAAGGACGCGCCATCTGGAACCTACCGCGTTGGCGTCCATTTCTACCGCCACCATCGGCGACGGGGGACGAACACCACGAGCGACTACACCCTGCGAACCACGGTGTTTGGCGAAGTGGCCCAGTTCTCGGGGACCCTCAAGCACGGCGATCCGATGCAGTTGGTGACCTCGTTCACCCTGCCGGACGTCGAAGAAGAATGAGAGGTAGTCCCTCTCGGATTCGAACCGAGGTCAGCGGGACCAGAACCCGCTATGATGGACCGCTACACTAAGGGACTGTGTGCGCTTCACGGGGAGCCGCGGTTCCCATTTGAAGGCAGCGGTTCAGTCCCTTGCCTACGGGCTCCCGCTGGTGCTGACATCGACCAGTCGGAACAGCAGCTTGCTCACCCATGAGAGCATCATCACGGCGAGAAAGGTCGCGATGCCCCACTTCGCCCATGGCCGGGACGGCTTCGGCTCGGGCCACGGGTCGATGCCCATGGCCTCCGCGTCCGCCACGATGGCCGCCAGTTCGGCAAGCTCGTCTTCGACCGTGGCGTGCTTCGCCATGCCTGCCGGAACCCGCCCGCGCATTCAAGGCTAAGCCTGAGGCAAGGCTTCAACCACCGCTCGCCCAAGGTCAAGGCATGAGCGAGGTCCCGACCGGTGTGCGCCTTGGCGCCGTCCAGCGCCCGCCGCCTCGACCAACCGTCACCGTGACGCTGACCCGCGACGGACCGGAGGGTTTGGAGGTGCTTCTCGGGCTCCGATCCCCGACGATGCGCGCCTTTCCTGACACGTGGGCCTTC
>Ga0255776_10005961_pt1 | contig 12542 bp, 10 predicted proteins | sample 071ome_19_FD_179974 | JGI IMG/M metagenome (GOLD analysis project Ga0255776, IMG submission 179974) | Coastal salt marsh microbial communities from the Groves Creek Marsh, Skidaway Island, Georgia - 071413AT metaG (version 2) | ecosystem: Environmental > Aquatic > Marine > Intertidal zone >...
AAACCAATACCCTCACGTTGCATATTAGCGACGATGAAATGAAAGCACGCGCTCAGAAATGGACGCAGCCTGAATACAAGTTTAAGAGCGGTGCGCTCTATAAATACATTAAAAATGTCTCAACAGCCTCTAAGGGCTGTGTGACTGATCTTTAGTCATGTCAGAAAAACTACACATCAGCGGCGCTGAAGCGGTAATTCGCTGTCTTCTTGCAGAAGGAGTTGACCTCATTTATGGTTATCCGGGAGGAGCCATTATGCCGGTTTACGACGAGTTGTACAAATTTCAAGACCAGCTCAACCACGTGCTTACACGTCACGAGCAAGGGGCCACTCACGCCGCTCAGGGGTATGCACGTACCTCCGGAAAGGTGGGGGTAGCGGTCGCTACCTCAGGGCCCGGTGCTACCAATCTGATTACGGGTATCGCCGACGCGCAGATCGATTCTACTCCGCTTGTATGTATTACAGGCCAGGTAGCGGCTCATCTTTTGGGCTCTGACGCCTTTCAAGAAACCGACATCATCGGAATTTCAACACCTGTCACGAAATGGAACTACCAGATCACTCGTGCTGAAGAGATTCCTGAAATCATGGCTAAGGCCTTCTACATCGCACGCTCGGGTAGACCAGGGCCTGTTCTTATCGATATTACCAAAGATGCGCAGTTCGCGACCTTTGACTACAGTTATAAAAAGTGTACCGGCGTGCGCAGTTACAGAGCGGTTCCTAAGCTTGATCAAGCACAGGTCCAAGCTGCAGCTGCAGCGATCAATGGAGCCAAAAAACCTCTGATTGTTTGGGGTCAAGGAGTCATTTTGGGAGAGGCTGAAGCCGCTTTCAAGGCCTTTGTAGAGAAGACGCAAATTCCGGCCGCGTGGACTATTCTAGGACTATCTGCCTTAGAAACAGACCATCCGCTGAACAAAGGGATGGTTGGTATGCACGGAAATTATGCACCGAACTTGCTCACTCAAGAATGCGACGTGTTGATCGCGATTGGGATGCGTTTTGACGATCGTGTAACCGGACGCCTAGACGCCTACGCGAAGCAGGCCAAGGTGGTTCACCTCGAGATCGATCCGGCAGAAATCAATAAGAACGTTCACGCTGACTATCCGGTTTTAGCCAACTGTAAAGAAAGCCTTGAGGCGCTTACGCCACTGGTTGAAACGAAGAAACTTGATACTTGGATGGCGCGATTCGACGAATTGTACGCCAAAGAATACGAGGCTGTTATTGAAAAAGACCTGAAGCCTTCAAAAGAAGGACTCACCATGGGTGAGGTGATGGTTGAGATCAACAATGCCAGCAAGTCAGACGCGGTTATCGTTACCGATGTCGGACAACATCAAATGGTCGCTTGCCGTTATGCGAGCTTTGTGCGCTCAAAAAGTAACGTTACTTCGGGCGGATTAGGAACCATGGGCTTTGCCCTTCCGGCCGCTATCGGAGCTAAAATGGGTGCGCCTGATCGCCACGTAGTAGCTGTGATCGGTGACGGTGGATACCAGATGACCATTCAAGAACTCGGAACCATCTTTCAGACCGGAGTGGGGGTAAAGATCGTCGTATTGAACAACAACTTCTTAGGGATGGTACGCCAATGGCAGCAGCTCTTCTTTGACAAGCGTTATGCGTCAACTGAAATGACTAATCCTGATTTTGTGACCATCGCCAAGGGGTATCATATCCCTGCAAAAAAGGTCACTGCTAGAGAAGATTTGGCCGGTGCCGTAGAAGAGATGTTAGCCACTGAAGGCCCTTACTTCTTAGAGGTAGTCGTTGAGAAAGAAGACAATGTGTTCCCGATGATTCCGACAGGAGCTTCATTAACCGAAATACGCTTGAACTAATGAGCACAGAACTTACCCGTTATACGATTTCGATCTACTCTGAGAATAATGTGGGCTTGTTGAATCGCATCTCTGCGATTTTTCTAAAGCGTCATATTAATATCGAAAGCTTGACCACCTCGCTCTCTGAGATTCCTGATGTGTTCAGGTTTGTCATTGTGGTGATGGTCACAGAGCCACAGGTTCAGAAGCTCGTACAACAGATCGAGAAACAAGTAGATGTCATCAAGGCCTTCTACCATACAGACGAAGAAACTATTTTCTTAGAGACCGCTTTGTACAAGGTGAAGACCAACTTCCTTTTTGAAGAGCGACAAATACAGAACTATATTAAAGAGAGTCACGCGAGTATCGTAACCGTAGCTCCGGAGTTTTTCGTTATTGAGAAAACCGGATTTCGCCACGAGACTGATAAGCTAAGAGAGCAGCTTACACCTTTCGGACTATTACAATTTGTTCGTTCGGGACGCATTTCGGTGTCAAAAGCGCCGATGGGTATCTCTGAAATCTTAAATTCGTTTAAAGAAAACCTAACCTAATTATGGCAAATTATTTCAATCAACTATCGTTAAGAGAACAATTACTTCAACTCGGTAAGTGCCGCTTTATGGGCGCTGATGAATTTGCCGAAGGGGTAGCAGCACTCGAAGGAAAGTCTATTGTGATTGTAGGATGTGGGGCTCAAGGTCTGAACCAGGGGCTAAACATGCGCGATTCAGGACTTTCTATCAGCTACGCGTTGCGCGACTCAGCCATCGCTGAAAAACGCGCATCGTATCAGAATGCCACTTCAAATAATTTCAAGGTAGGAACCTACGAAGAATTGATTCCGACTGCTGATGTCGTTATCAACCTTACACCAGATAAGAACCACACCCCTGTGGTCAATGCGGTGATGCCGCTCATGAAAAAAGGAGCGACACTTTCGTATTCTCACGGCTTCAATATGGTTGAAGAGGGTATGGAGATTCGTAAGGACTTGACCGTAATTATGGTTGCACCAAAATGTCCTGGATCAGAGGTGAGAGAAGAGTACTGCAGAGGATTCGGGGTGCCTACCCTTATTGCAGTGCATCCTGAGAACGATCCTGAAGGAAAAGGATTGGCACAAGCCAAAGCCTATGCCGTTGCTACGGGTGGCCACCGTGCCGGGGTTCTTGAATCTTCATTCGTTGCAGAGGTGAAATCAGATCTTATGGGAGAGCAGACCATTTTGTGTGGGGTGCTTCAAACCGGATCGATCTTATGCTTCGATAAAATGGTTGAGAAAGGAATCGAGCCTGCGTATGCTGCTAAGTTGATTCAGTACGGATGGGAGACCATTACTGAAGCCCTCAAACACGGAGGAATCACGCACATGATGGATCGCTTGTCAAACAGTGCAAAGATGAAGGCGTTTGAACTTTCAGAACAACTTAAAGAAATCATGGCACCGCTCTTTCAAAAACACATGGACGATATCATGTCGGGGCATTTCTCTAAAACGATGATGGAAGACTGGGCTAATGACGATAAAAATCTCTTAACCTGGAGAGCAGCTACCGGCGAAACCGCTTTCGAAAAGACCGAAGCGACTGCCGCTGCAATCGACGAACAAGAGTATTTTGATCACGGAATTTTAATGGTAGCCTTTGTGCGTGCCGGTGTAGAACTTGCATTCGAGACCATGGTAGACGCTGGTATCAAAGAGGAGTCTGCGTATTACGAATCCCTTCACGAAACGCCGCTAATCGCCAACACGATTGCGCGTAAGAAACTATACGAGATGAACCGTGTGATCTCTGACACCGCTGAATACGGATGTTACCTGTTTGATCACGCATGTAAGCCGTTGCTTGCAGACTTCATGAAGTCTATTGACACCGCTGTAATTGGTAAAGGAACGGCATCAAAAGGTGTAGACAACAAGGCCCTGATAGAGGTGAATGCTCAACTGAGAAACCATCCGATCGAAAAGGTTGGCGCTACTCTCAGATCAGCAATGACCGCAATGAAGAAGATAGTTTAGTTTTTGTTTTACCTATCCAATCAAAAGGTCATAAAAAGGGCGTCCAATGGACGCCCTTTGTTTTTCTTCAGGTTGATGAAAGAAGCTTATTTCTTGATCTGCGCGACTACGTAGTCTCCGACTTCTGAGGTGCCATAGGCTTTACCAGAACCGGCTAAATCTTCGGTTACAACCATAGCCGCTAGTGATTGGTTCACGGCCTTGCGGATGTGTTCTGCTTCGTCTTTCAATCCGAATGACATTTCAAACAACATAGCCGCTGAGAGAATGGTAGCCAATGGGTTCGCAATATTTTTTCCGGTAGCCTGTGGGAATGATCCGTGTATGGGCTCATAGAGCGCCACTTTAGAGCCGATAGAGGCAGACGGCATAAGGCCCATAGATCCTGAGATCACCGAAGCCTCATCTGTTAGGATGTCTCCGAAAAGATTTTCTGTTATGAGTACATCATAGGCTTTTGGCCATTGGATCAAGCGCATCGCAACGGCGTCTACGAGCTCGTAGCTGACGGTGACTTCTGGATATTCTTTCTCCATGCTTTGAACCGTCTCGCGCCATAGTCGTGAGGTCTCAAGCACGTTGGCCTTGTCTACCAGACACAGCTGTTTTCTTCTGCTCATGGCGAGCTCAAATCCTTTACGGGCTAAGCGAACGATTTCGTCGCGAGTGTAGGTGCAGGTATCGAATGCGGTGTTGTCATTGTCTTGGCGTCCTCGCTCTCCAAAATAAATACCTCCGGTGAGTTCGCGAACAAAAACTAAATCGGTACCCTCAATGCGATCGCGCTTTAATGGGCTATTGTCAATAAGAGATTCAAACACGAAAGTCGGACGCACATTGGCGTAAAGACCCAACATTTTTCGCATGCGCAATAGACCTTGTTCAGGGCGTACCTTGGCCGAAGGATCGTTGTCAAAACGCGGAAGTCCGATCGCTCCAAAAAGCACCGCATCAGAACTCGCACATACCTCGTGCGTTTCAGGCGGATAAGGGTCTCCAACGGCATCGATGGCAGCTGCTCCTGTAAGGGCAGGGCGCCATTCAATTTCATGCCCGTATACTTCGGCAATGGCGTTACTTACTTTCACTGCTTCAGCAGTCACTTCGGGGCCGATTCCGTCTCCGGCGAGCAGGGCAATGGTCATTTTCATGCTTAGGCGGTATAGATTTGGTTGAGCATTTTTTCTGTGGCTTTAATGGCCGATACGGTCTGGTCAGAGTCTAGACCTCTCGTTATAAATTCACGTGAGGCTGTCTTCCAGGTGATGGTCGTTTCGCACAAGGCGTCAGAATGACTGCCTGGTGGAATGTGAACGAAATAGTCGATCAGTTGAGGGAGCTCACGAGCAAGTTGTTTATAGATCTTTCGGATGGCGTTCAAGAAGGCATCGTATTGTCCGTCTCCACAGGCATTTTCTTCGTAGACCTGATCGTCGATTCGGACACTAACGGTCGTAGAAGGCTGCAATCCTTTTGCGTGGGTCAAGACATAGGATTCAATCTTGACGTGATGCGCATAGGCACTCTCGCCAAGTACATCAGAGATGATATACGGTAGGTCGTCAAGGGTTACTTTTTGCTTCTTGTCTCCAAGGGCAATCACTTGAGCTGTTACCTTTTTGAGTTCTTCTTCACCCAGGGTGATTCCAAGACTGCTGAGGTTTTTTAAAATATTGGCTTTTCCCGAAGTCTTGCCTAGTGCATAAGAGCGCTTGCGCCCAAAACGCTCTGGCAAGAGGTCGTTAAAATAAAGGTTGTTTTTGGCATCGCCATCAGCGTGAATTCCTGCCGTTTGTGTAAACACATTCGCTCCGACAACCGGTTTGTTTACCGGAATGTGAAATCCACTAAAGGTTGCCACCAATTGACTGACCTTGTAAAGTGCTTTCTCTTTCACACGAGTCTTCACTTCTGGAACAAAGTCATTGATCACGGCAATGCTACTGGCCAGTGCTGCGTTACCCGCGCGTTCGCCCATTCCATTCACCGTCAGGTGCAGGCCGTTTACGCCTGCCTTAACGGCCTCGAGTACGTTGGCTACTCCTAGATCGTAATCGTTGTGACCGTGAAAATCAAAACGGGTTTTTGGGTAACGTGTAAGTATTTCGCGCAGATAAGCAGAGGTCTCATCAGGGGTAAGCACGCCTAGGGTGTCTGGCAACAAGATGCGATCAACGGGCTGTTGCACCAGATGATCTAAATAGGCAAAAACATAGTCTTTCGAATTGCGCATTCCATTGCTCCAATCCTCGAGGTATACGTTTGAGCGGATGCCTTTTTTTTGTGCTTCTTTGAGGTTGTCTGCGACATGCTTGAAGTGCTCTTCAGGAGTCTGCTTGAGTTGATGCGTCAGGTGGTTCAGCGAACCTTTGGTGAGCAAATTCTGCACCTTGGCCCCAGAGGCAATCATCCAATCTAAAGAAACGCCTTGATCGACAAAAGTCAGCACTTCAATACGATCTAAGAGTCCTTTGTCTGAAGCCCATAAGGTGATGCGATTCACGGCCTCTTGTTCGCCTTTTGAAACTCTTGCTGAGGCGATTTCAATGCGGTCTACCTGCAACTCTTCTAAAAGCAGCTGAGCGAGGGTTAGTTTCTCTGCGGCAGTGAAAGAAACGCCAGAGGTCTGTTCACCATCGCGTAGCGTGGTGTCCATGATCTCGATCGGCCGCTGTTTCTTGTTCATTGAAGTGCGCTTAATGATCGATTAAAAAGGTCTAGTTTGAGCAAAGCCCTCGATCGAAGATTTGATGTTCAACAGGTAGTCGATATCGTCGAATCCGTTTTGTAGGTTTTGCTTTTTATAGGCTGAGATGTCAAAGTTTTCTTGCTCCCCAGTCGAATCAAGTGTTACCGTCTGAGCGGCGAGATCAACCGTTACTTGTGCTTTAGGGTCTTTTTTGACTGCGTCAAAAATGCTTTGTAAAAAGCCTTCAGAAACTTGAACCGGTAACACCCCAATATTGAGGCAGTTGTTCTTGAAGATGTCTGCAAAGAAACTTGAAATTACACAGCGGAAACCATAGTCATATATGGCCCAGGCTGCGTGTTCTCTTGAAGAACCAGATCCGAAATTCTTTCCGCCTACCAAGATTTTTCCTGAATATGTCGAGTCGTTTAAGACAAAATCTGTCTTAGGACTGTTGTCTTGATTGTAGCGCCAGTCGCGAAAAAGGTTGTCTCCAAATCCCTTGCGTTCAGTCGCCTTCAAAAAGCGTGCTGGGATGATCTGGTCTGTATCTACATTTTCGATCGGAAGCGGAACTACAGAACTGCTTAGGGTAGTAAATTTATCGTAGGCCATGTGTTAGTCGATTAAGGTTCTAGGATCGGTTACAACTCCGGTTACTGCTGTCGCTGCTGCCACTGTAGGACTGGCAAGCATGGTACGAGCACCAGGTCCTTGTCGCCCTTCAAAATTTCGGTTTGAAGTACTAACCGCTACCTTTCCGGCTGGAATTTTGTCTTCGTTCATGGCAAGACATGCAGAACATCCGGGTTCTCTAAGCTCAAAACCTGCTTTGGTTAAGATAGCGTGCAGGCCTTCGTCAATAATGGCTTGACGCACCTTGTGAGATCCTGGCACTAACCAAGCCGTGATGTGATCTGCTTTTTTGCGTCCCTTCACGATCTCGGTAAAGGCTCTAAAGTCTTCGATACGCCCATTGGTGCAACTGCCCAAGAACACATAGTCTACTTTTTTGCCTAAAAGCTGGTCTTTTTCATTGAAGCCCATATAGTCAAGTGACTTCTTGTAGCTTTCTTTGCTGCCTTCGGCTTGTTCAAGAGAAGGAATGCTTCCGCTAATGCCTGTTCCCATTCCCGGATTGGTTCCGTAGGTAATCATAGGCTCTATTTCAGCACCTTTCAAGACGATCTCTTTGTCGTATTGTGCTCCTTCATCTGTGTGAAGCGTACTCCAGTAGGTCATCGCACTCTCCCATTCGGCTCCTTTTGGAGCGAATTCACGTCCTTGTACATAATCGAAGGTCGTCTGGTCAGGAGCGATCATTCCTCCGCGTGCACCCATTTCGATAGAAAGGTTACAAACGGTCATACGCCCTTCCATACTCATTTTCTCAAAGACCTCACCGGTATATTCTACGAAGTGTCCGGTGGCTCCTGATGTACTGAGCTTAGAAATAATGAATAGTGCTACATCTTTAGGAGTCACACCTTTTCCGGGCATGCCTTCAATGTGAATGCGCATACTTTTTGGTTTAGGCTGCATGATACATTGTGTAGAAAGTACCATTTCAACCTCTGAGGTTCCGATTCCGAAGGCGATTGCGCCGAAGGCTCCGTGCGTTGAGGTGTGAGAATCTCCACAAACAATGGTCGCACCGGGGAGTGTGATTCCGTATTCTGGACCCACCACGTGTACGATACCGTTTTTCTCGTGACCTAATCCCCAATAAGAGATACCGTGCTCGGCAGCATTGCGTTCTAGTGCAGACAGCTGATTGGCAGACAGCGCATCGGCTACTGGCAAGTGCTGGTTCATCGTTGGAGTGTTGTGGTCTGCCGTTGCAAAAGTTCGTTCTGGATACAACACCTTAATGCCTCGGTTTTTCAATCCTAAAAAGGCTACCGGGCTGGTTACTTCGTGTACCATGTGGCGATCGATGAATAGTACATCTGGCCCCTCTGGCACAGAAGATACCACATGCGCATCCCATACTTTGTCAAATAATGTTTTTTTCATTGAGGTTGAAAGCTAGGTTAGTGCTTCACTTGTTTTACTAAGACTTCGATATCGTTATCGTCGATTTCTTTCTTTGAATCTGCCATGATCAAGAATTGATCGTACATGGCGTCGAGCATTAATTTATCAAATTCGAACCCTAAGTTTTTAGCGCGATAAGCGAGGGCTGCACGCCCGCTTCTTGCGGTTAAAACAATAGCTGAATGATCGACCCCTACTTCGAGAGGATCGATGATTTCGTAGGTCTCACGGTTTTTGATCACACCGTCTTGGTGGATGCCTGAGCTGTGCGCAAAGGCATTCGCTCCAACAATGGCCTTATTGGCTTGCACAAACATACCCATACGATCAGAAACCAAGTGACTGATGGAGTTGAGCAGTTTGGTATTGACGTCGGTGTAGAGATCCATGCCCGGATGTTGGCGCATAATCATTACAACTTCTTCAAGAGCCGTGTTTCCGGCGCGTTCTCCGATACCGTTGATGGTACATTCGATTTGACGGGCTCCGTTACGGGCTCCTGAAATGGCGTTAGCGGTGGCTAACCCTAGGTCGTTGTGGCAGTGACAAGAAAGTGTTGCTTTTTCTATGCCCTTAACATTGGCTTTTAGATACGCAATCTTTGCGCCATAATCTTCGGGAAGGCAATAGCCTGTGGTGTCAGGAATGTTCAGCACAGTAGCTCCTGCCGCAATAACCTTTTCGCAAACGCGCGCTAAAAATTCGTTGTCTGTTCGGCCTGCATCTTCTGCATAAAATTCAACATCTTCAACATAACGCTTCGCATGGGCAACAGCCTTTTCGGCACGTTCAATAATCTGCTCTCTAGTGGCCTTAAATTTATGGGTGATGTGCGAATCAGAAGTTCCGATTCCGGTGTGAATGCGCGGTCTAATGGCTGACTTGAGGGCTTCGGCCGCAACGTCGATGTCTTTCTCCACTGCGCGTGTTAATCCACAAACTCGTGCATTCTTCACCAATTTTGCGACAGATTCTACAGCCTTGAAATCTCCTGGGCTAGAAATAGGGAATCCGGCCTCTATGATATCCACCCCCAGCGCATCGAGCTGTTCAGCAATTTCAAGTTTGCTCTTGGTGTCTAGCTTACAACCAGGGACCTGTTCTCCGTCTCTCAGAGTGGTGTCGAAAATTTCTACTTTTTCTTTGCCCATAGCGCCTTACGCAAATTTTAAACTCAAAAATAACTGCTCTTTAGTGCTTTATTTGGGTATCGCAGAATATATTACGAACTTCAACCCTTAATTAAAGACTCTAGAACACTAATATGCAGCGAGTTACTAAAAAATATTCAGCGACACCTAAAAATACGCAAGATCCGGTCTTTTTGCTTATAAAGTCACTGACTAAGGCACAAAAACGACAATTTAAGCTCTACGCAAATAGAATTGAGGGTCATCGCGATTCAAAATTTATCCAATTATTTGACTTTTTCGATCATGCTGAGTTATATGACGAGCGCGAATTACTCAAGCAATCTTTTGTGTCTAGAACGCAATTAGCGAATCTAAAGTCGCACCTCTACAAACAGTTACTCACCTCGCTGAGATTGAATCCGAGCATTCAAAACCCTAGGATGCTCATTCGCGAACAACTTGATTTTGCCACCGTTCTTTACCAAAAAGGACTTTACCGTCAAAGCTTAAAGATTTTAGAGAAGGCCAAGCAAATGGCCAAAAAGTGGGATGAAAAATACACCCAGTACGAGATTGTTGAATTTGAGAAAATCATTGAGTCTCAGTACATCACCCGCAGTATGAGTAACCGTACAGAGGCCCTTGTTTCTGATGCGCGAGTGCTCGGAGAAGCCAATATGCTCTGCAGTCAACTTTCGAATTTATCCCTCTTGTTGTACGAGCGCTTATTGAAAGCCGGATACGTAAAGAGCGACGATGAATACCGTGATATCACTCAGTTTTTCTTTAGAGAATTGCCCAAAGTCGATTACGAGCAGTTGGGATTTAGAGAACGACTGTGGTATTCAAAAGCACACGTGTGGTACAGCATGATTACCCAAGATTTTTTGGGTCTTTTTAAGCACGCCTCGCGATGGGTGTATTTGTTTGAACAATACCCTGAAATGCTGGCTTCGCATCCTATTTTTTACCTTAAAGCAAACAACTATTTAATGGAGTCGCTGCTGCTATTACGACATCCTGAAAAATTCAAGACCACCCTAGAGACTCTGCGCGAAACCATTGATTCAGAGGTGTTTCCGAAGAATACCAATACCCAAGCCTTGGCCTTTTTGTACCGTGTGAACAACGAAATGAACCTTCATTTTTTAAAGGGCACTTTCGATGAGGGGCTGCACCTTGTAAACGAAGTAAAGGAGGGGGTGAAGACCTTTGAAAATCAAATCGATGCTCATCATGTGATGATGCTGAATTACAAGATGGCCTGTATGTATTTTGGGGCAGCAGATTATGCGCAGTGCATTGCCTATCTGCAACCGATTATCTCCAACACCACGCTCACAATGAGAGAAGATTTACTCTGCTTCTCGCGCATTCTCGATGTCATTGCCCATTTTGAAGCGGGGCTAGACGACGATCTCGATCGCCTGTTGTTGAGCACCTACCGATTTTTGATTCGGATGAACGACTTGCATCAGGTACAGCGCCTGCTCATCCAATTCATACGCGAGCTTGGATCGGTGTATCCTCAAGATTTAAAAGAAAAATTTAGAGCGCTACACGGGCAGTTGCTTCCGTTAGAAGAAGACTACTACGAGCGGCGCTCTTTTCTCTATTTAGATGTTTTATCGTGGCTTGAGAGCCATATTAGCTTAACCCCTTTGGCTGAGGTAGTGGCACGGAAAAATGCGCTATCGGTAAAGGCCTCACGCCTTTAAAAGCGTGTGAGACTCATCACGATGAAAGAGATGAGCGCGATCATCCACACGGCGAGCATTCCAATTTTTACGCTCCCTGAAAGGCGTCCCATGTTTTTGAATAACAATTGAAGCGCCACCAAAAGCAGGCTGAATGCTGGGATTCCGAACGTGAGCATCATGCTGATGTGATAGAAAATCGGATGGTAAGGTCCTCCCCAGCTCGATTCCATGTACTGAAAGCCTGGTAGCATCAAGATGTCGTTTCCGATGTGTACGTCAATGAAGCTGCCAACGATGAAACTAACGGTTATTACGATCAAGAATGCGAGTGTCATCCCGATGATGATCACTCCCAAAAGCTTTCCCACGATTTCACCTATAAGACTTAGTAATCGACCTATGGCTTTGAAGAGTGCACTGAAGAGCTCTCCTAAGAATGCAAAAAATCCTTTAGCCCCTTCTTGGGCTTTGTGTTGGGCGCCTTTGAAGTTGACATTTTTCAGGTCTTCTTTGACGTTTTGATAGCTCTCTTTTACAAAGTCTTCAATGTTGTTGAAGGTCGCAGCCTTTCCTTTCATCTCGAGTTTTTGTGAAATGCTGATGGCCTTCGGAATAATGATCCAAAGCACAAAATAGAAGATGGCAGAAACTCCGCTGAACAACAGTGCTAAGAAGATGAGTCGTACCCAGACAGGGTCTATACCGGTGAAGTGGCCGATCCCCGAACAGACCCCTCCGAGCACCTGGTTGTCAGGATCTCTATAAAGACGTTTTTTACTACTCGCTGTGAAATGAGGGCGTTCTTGTTTTGGAGCATCCTCTTCAGACACATAGTCTTCAGGCTGTCCCATGATCGCAATCACTTCTTCTACATCTTCTATAGAGATCACTGATTTGTTTTTACTTGAGAAGAGCTCAGCGATACGGTTTTCGATATCCGCAACGATCTCATCTCTTCCGAGTGTATTGTCAAGATAGGCCTTGATCGAATCTAGATAGTCTTGCAGTTTGGCGTAGGCATCTTCATCGATGTGATAAACAAGGCCAGAAAGGTTGATGGTTAGGGTCTTTTTCATGATTTGTTAGTTACCGTATTAATGGCATGTTGTAATTCGTTCCA
>Ga0255776_10005966_pt1 | contig 12538 bp, 12 predicted proteins | sample 071ome_19_FD_179974 | JGI IMG/M metagenome (GOLD analysis project Ga0255776, IMG submission 179974) | Coastal salt marsh microbial communities from the Groves Creek Marsh, Skidaway Island, Georgia - 071413AT metaG (version 2) | ecosystem: Environmental > Aquatic > Marine > Intertidal zone >...
GCGCGAACGGCGACGCGTTCCTCCGCGATTGGTGTTAAGAACGATCCGTCGAGTTCGTCCTTCGTCGTTCTCGATCGAAGACGCGTCGTCGTCGACCGACCGAACGAACGAACGAACGAACGAACGCGCGACCGGTGGTGCGATGCGCGCGAGATTCGTTTCGCCCGAACGCGCGACGACGACGTAGACGTCGACGATGACGATCGTCGAGCGTAACACCCGCGCGTCGGTTTTTGGCCAACTCGCACTCCTTCCCATCCCAGGAAGAAAAATGCCTGGAAGTCTGACTCGTACGCGAGTAAAAATTGCCCTATCTGGGTCTCGATCCCAGGGCTTTGGCGTGCCTATATAGCGTTTCTAGCGCTACAATGTGGGAACAGACATACATACATTAATGAATACATACCCGTCGCTCCCTCACGTGTGTGTTGCGTATCACGATTCCGTTTCATTGGAATCTTCAGGCATATCGTACGTACGCGCGTGCGTAGTGTAGATATAAGCACCACACTCTAACCAACTGAGTTAATAGGGCTGGTCCAGACCGCGCGCGGGTTGAGCGCCCGCGCGTAGGGGACGGCGATGATGATCATTAATGATTCGAGAATTCTCGAATCCTGACTCACCGATATGAAAGGGGTAAACCACCGGATTCCCGGTGTGAAGTCTTTTTTAAACATTGCGGGCGTATTCGACGCGACACTCGAACCGGGGCGCATTCAACGCACTCGCGCATCACACTCGTTCGCTCGAATCCGAACCGAATTCCGAATCGAATCGAATCGCCATGGGCGGGGTGTACCGGCTGACGCTGGTCGAGCGAGAGTGCGACACGGCGTGCGGGGTACCGCTCGTGACGGTGACGCGCACGGCGGCGTCGGCGTCGGCGAGCGCGTCGAGCCGAGCGCGAGACGCGATCGACGAAGTGTTGGATGGATTTCGGGCGAACGTGTTGTACAGAAAGTTTGACGTTCGGTCGGGGTCGGATAGATTGCTGGCGTATCTCACGTTTTTCGCGAGCGACGCGCTGAGAAAATACGCGGAGGGATGCCCGGATAAACGAACGGCGGTCAAGGCGGCGAGAGAGCTGGCGTCGGGACGGTTCGCGTGTCCGGGGGAGGCGGATTTCGAGTTTGGGGCGTTGCTGCCGGCGCCCGAGACGCGAGAGGAAGGGGAAAAGTTTCGAGCGTTTGCGAGGGTGTGTAGGGAAGAGATCGCGGTGAGATTGGTGGAGAGGTGTTATGACGACGCCACGGGGGCGCCTGATAAGTTTTGGATGGCGTTCGCAAAGAGAAAGTTTTTGAATAGAAGCGGCGGAAATTTTAGTTGACGAGTGCGTGTTTGTAGTAAAGTAAGTAAGTCGTCGTCGTCGTCGGATCACCGTCGGTGTCCATCCGTCCATCCATCCATCCGAATGTGTGCGTTTGTCATTGTTATTAAATAGCATACAAGTCACAGGGGAAGGTTGAGTGGGTGGTTGATTGTTCGCTCGAGCGTCGAGGAGAAATTCACGCGTCACGCTGTGGGAAAGGAAAATATTTCATCAGCCGGAGCCGTGCCGTCGACGCGATGCGCCTGCTTGACGGCGAGCATTTCCTCTTCGCGCACTTGTCGAATGAATTCCATCTGAGTTTTCAGGCGATCAGCGAGTTGTACGTCGAAATTCTCTGGAGGCGCCGAGGACGGCGTCGGGGAGGTGCCCTTTATCCACTCGTGCTCGAGCGCCTGCGCGGCGGTGAGTCTCTCGTTAGGATCCGTCTCCAGGAGCCCGGCGACGAGACTCTTTGCCGGATTTGAAATGAAATCCCAAACCCCGGGTTCTAGGTGGTATATCCCGTGTCGAATGTTCTGGTACAACATTGCCTCATCCTCGTCATCAAAGGGCGAGTATCCGCTGAGTAGGACGAACAGGATCACCCCGACGCTCCACATGTCGCAAGCCCTGGTGTAGAATTCATTCTCGTTCGGCGACGTTTCGAGCTCTAGAATTTCTGGTGCAATGTACAGCGGCGAACCACATATCGTGCGAAGCGTTTGACCCTCCGTTTTGAAGCGAGCGAGACCAAAGTCGATGAGCTTGACGTTGGCGTCGTCCGCATCGTGGCTAAGTAATATGTTCTCCAACTTCAAGTCTCTGTGCACAATGTCCCTCTCGTGCATGTGCTTCACCGCTTCTAATATTTGCCCAATCAGTCTCTTCGCCTGATCCTCCGTGAACGATCCCACGCGTCTCACGCGCTCGAGGAGCTCCCCACCGCTCGCCAGCTCGCAAACCATAAAGACGTTTCGCTCCGTCACGTACGTCCGCAACAACTCCACCACGTTTTTATGCTTAATCTGACTCAGCACCGCCACTTCCCGTTCAAAACTTCTATCCGTCGGCGCATACTTGCTCTTATCCACCACTTTTATCGCCACTTCACGTCCAGTCGCTCGCTCTCTCGCTCGAGCCACCGTCGCAAACCCGCCCGTGCCAATCTTCTCCAGCACCTCGTACTCCGCCGTGATCTCCCGCACGTCCGCCACCCGTCGCACCACCACCGCCGCCGTTTTCGCCGTCGTTTCCATGTCCGTGTCTACATCCATGTCCGTCGTCGTCACCCGCGGCGTCGGTCGCTCCAAAATCGGTGCGTTTGATTTGATTTTATAGATTGCGCTCAATCAATCCAGTCCAATCAACCGGCGCTCGTCCGCCCGTCCGCCCGTCCGTCCTCTCCGTCCGTCCTCTCCGACCAGACTCGACCAGACTCGACCGACTCGACCGACTCGACCTCGCGGACTGACCCTCTCCCGGGTTCTCGCGTCGTCGGTCGTCGCCCTCTGACGGGTCGCTCTCATTCGTCGATCGCCCCATGCCCTACCGCTTTTGTTGGTTCGTGACTCGACATTCTGATTTCTGACTGATTTCGATCGTTTTCGATTACTCACGTCTTCGAAGGCGTCAGGCCTCGTCGCGAGCGAGCGAGCGAGCGGCGGAAAGAAAGCGCTCGAGGGACGAGGGCGAGGGCGATGGTAAGGACGACGGCGACGACGGCGGATGAACGCACGCCGCTCTTCTCTTCTGCCGATGAACGTGATGCGGACGCGTATGGTGTTGCGGTTGTGAAGGCGAAGAGCTGGTTCGCGCGACGGAGCGTGAAGACGGGGATGTTTTTCATGACGATGGGTGCGGTCGGAGTGGTTTCGATGAAGAGCGGTTCGTCAACGTCGTCGTTTCTCGGGTTGCGTCCGCAGGAAGCGTTCTCTGGGGCGGTCTCGCCGACGCACACATTTACGGTTGACGCGTCGTGTCCGAGCGAAAATGTGCGCGGCAAAAACCCTCAGTTTTGGAGCGAACCGCTGATGATCACCCAAGCAAAGGTGGTGTATCATAACTACGGCGGGGGTGATTTCTTCTCGAGCCATCTTGGGGTGTTGATGACGCCGGTGACTGGGAACCCAAGGAAGTTCACCGTGACGACGAACAAAGTCAACTACGAGTACGGGTTTGAGCTCACCAATTCTCGCGGGCAAGTCGTTCGAGACATTGGTCTACCCGGTTCGACGACCACACAGTACATGTGGAACTGCACGGCGCATTTTGGGTATAGAAATCGATTGGTGACTGGATCGACGACGCACGTCTTTGGCGGATGCGAGGACGAGTGCCCGGCGGGCGAAGCACAGGGCGAGCCGACGCCGTTGCCGTCACCGCCGCCACCGTCTCCACCGCCTCCACCGCTACAGCCGACGTGCGAGAAGGAGACCCTCACGTACTCTCTCGGTAACGGTGAGGAGACGCCGTTTGTCTACACCGCTCCGGAGGATGCGACGTTTGAGTGGGCGCACCGCGAGATGCGCCTCGAGATTTCGTCGTTCCAAACGCGCCAGACCGCATCGATCAGTAACGTGTCCATTCGCTCGGGAACGGGAGAAAACGAACAAGAGCTCTTTTCGTCAGCGTTTGACAGCCCAACTGAGTGGAATTACACCTACAGCGGATGCGACGTCGGTCGCGCGTTTGACGGTTTGTACACGACGACAACGAATAGCGCGGAGATGACCGCCGTGTCTCGCGACACTTTCACCACTGTTTCTGGTCAATCCTTCACTCTCTCGTTCGATCTAGACCTCACGCTCGATCCGGCGCAGTCGCGCAGCAACTTGTACCGCACGGTGAGCTTTCGGTTGCTTCCGAGCGAGGCTTCCATCGCGACGCAGTGCGCTTCGTTGGCCAACGTAGGGGCGACGCGCAACAAAGCGGCAACGGTTCTGCGCATTTGGAAGGGTGGAAATTCCATCAGCAAACTCCAGGTGGACGTCGGCCACAACCTCGCGAGTTACACGACGCAAAAAGTCAGCCCCACATCCGCTGCGGCGACCAACGTCAAGAGAATCTCCATCACGTACGCCCACGACGCCACCGCGACGTGCGCGACGTGACGGTTTTTGATATAAACGCGCGTGCGAATTAATGTTTTCGTGATCTCCTCTGTTTCAACGAACAATCATCGATCCAGTCGTCCAGTTGTAAAAAATGCTTTTGTACCAGTACGATACGTGCATAAAAATGTAAACAATTGACTCTCACTCTCTCATCCACGCGAGAACGCGGCGCTCTTGAACGCGACCCGCGATGTCGACGGCGGCGGACGCCGCGGCGGACGCCGCGGCGTTGACGGTGATACACTTCGTGTTCTACGTCCTCGCCGGAATCGGGATCGGGATCTCGGTCGGGGTGAATCTCTACGTCGTCATCGCTCTGGAGGACCTTCAGAGCGATCTGGTGAACCCGCACGACGCGACGAGGAGAATCAACCGGTTGGTGGTTTGGGACATCGGATCGCACGCGATCGGAACGGCGTTCATGTTGTTATCGGGACACTGGATCGTGGCGGCGATGAACGTGCCTTTGATTTATTACCACGCCGAAGGGTACGTCTTCGTCGGTCCAAATTTGCATTCGGTTGTCACTCTCCAGTCTGCGCGCATCCGTCCGTCCGTCCGTCTTTGTTCGCTCGCGCGTTCTCGACCCGCGCACCCGCGTCGTAGTACTGACGTCACGCGCGATACTCTTCGTCTCTCTCGGACTCAACCCACAGGTGGAAGGATAAGCGTCTGTTCATGGATGTGACGGAGATTTTTAATAGGGTGGCTGAAGAGCGGCGCGCGAGGACGCGCAAGTTGACGTTTTTGGGAGTTGTTGGATTTTGGACGGCGTACAGGGTGGTGTACGCGGCGCTGATGACGCTTCTCACCGAAGCTGGGCGTAAGGCGATGGCCAAGGTGTTACGGGAAGCGTCGCACTCACCGATGTACCACATGTTTTAACATCCAAATAGTTAGACGAGACGCGCGCTTCGAAGCGCGCGCTATAGCCGGGAGACTGACGAAGACGACAAAGAGGACGGATGAGTGAAAAATCAGACTGGCGTCGTCGTCGTCGCCGTCGACGTCTCCCTTTGATGCGCGTTGAATGCACATGCCGCTAAGAATCAAATTAAAAATTTATTTTAAAAAAAACTCCTCGCTCGCTCACGCGTTCGGGTCGTCTCTCGTCTTGATCAAACCGTACACGGATGAAAACGCCAGAAACCCGCCGACGAACGGCGTGAAGAACGGGTACAGCTTATCCGCCACGAACGCGTCCACGCTCTCCGGAAGCTTCCCGAACGCGCTCACACCCAACGTGACGCCGAGAACGAAAATCACGTTGACGTACAGAAACAAAAACTTGACGTACGCCTCCTCCGTCTCTTCCGACAGCGTCTTTTCCCGCTTCCCCAAGAGCGCGTCCACCGCCGGGGAATCCACGTCCACCTTGGCCCGTCGCGTCTTGGATCGGTCCCGTTTACGCTTGCTCTTACTCTTCGGCTCGAACGCGAACGTTCGGTCGCCGTCGTCGTCTTCCCCTACCCCGAACGCCGACGCCGACGTCGACGCCGAAGCCGACCCCGACCCCGACCCCGCGTCGCCGTCGTCGTCCGCTCGCACTTCCTCGACCCACGACGACGCGTTCTCGTCCCCGTTCGCCCGCGCCCGCGTCGACGTCGACGAAACCGACGCCCGTCGTCGTCTTCCGCCCACCGCCGGAGCGACCCCGCGACCGTGTGCCCTTCGCGTCATTATCGTCGTCGTCGGTTTCGTCGTCGTCATCGTCATCATCGTCATCGTCATCGCGTCTCAGTCTTCCGTCCGCCCGCCAGATCGCATAGGATCGGGACGCATCGAACGTGATGATGTATATACACGCCCGTACTTTTAAACACACCAACACGCGTCGTTTCGATCAAAAACACATTTCCGGTGCATGTCCTCATCATACGATCAAACCACGAGAAAAGAGCCGAAACCCATTGGAACTTCGAAGCTATACCTCGTTGGGCGTGACTAGTACTAGCTGGGGAACCAGCCGGGAACCCCGCGTGTCGTATGGTTTTTGTTTTTCGTCTTTTTTAAATTAAAGCGTTCGGTGCGTACGACGTCGAATACGTCGAATACGACGACGACGATGTACTTTTTGAGTCATGAATGGTCGATTGGAAATACTTGTCCAAATTTTTACACCGGTACCGGTACGATTCACGAAAAAGGTTGCCGGGATGGATGGTGCTGGTGCTCTTCCTGTCTCACCTCGTCGACTACGACGACTACATCATGTATTACAAGAAGAAGAAATGTCATTTAGTGTTAGTATTATGTTTCTGTCTCTACTGGTACTTGCTACCCCTACCACTGAATTTTCAACGCGTGGTGACCCTCGTAGTAGCCAAGATCGACGGCGAGCGCGCCCGTGCGCTCGTCATGGCTAAACACAACCTGCGTCGTCGTTACGTCATCACTGCCCTCACCAGATCGAATGATTCGTTTCGGCCTCGTCGAGGCGTAGCATACGAGCTCGCCGAGACCGTACACTGAAACCTCGGCAGCGAGCGTCGTCGTCGTGGAAAACTTGAGCACGCCGCCGCCGCCGTTATACATGCCACTCAAACCGATCGGGGCGAAATTGATGCCATCACCGCCGACGCGACGAATCTCCGCAATCGTAAAGATGTCCCACTCTTTGTGCGCCAACATGACGGAGACGCTCTCTTTAAGTCCCAAGATGCGAACGTCGCCTCGTCGGTGCGATCGAACGGCGTACGTCGACTCCGCGGCGTTGACGCCCTCGACGTCCCAGGGGCACACCTCCGCGGTGACTGGAGACACTTGCGTCGAGTGCGTCGCAAACTGATTTGTTGCCCGAGACCAAGACGCGCCCTGAATGTTGAATACGCCAACGACGGAGTTGACGACGTTTCTATTCCAAACCTTGAGTGCGGTGCGGCAATCGCGCGTGACATCCTTAAACAGGCAGTCACGCGTCGGACGGCCGTGGGACAAACAACGAAGAGTTCGTCCGGATGGGAACACGAGTTGACGCAAAATCTCAAAATCGTGCTTTCCCGGGTGGTCGCTCACGTACACTGGGCACCCGCCGATGGCGCGCGTCGCCGCATGTAACGCTCCGGCGACGTGTTGGCTCTGAAACATGTCCCAATCCGGTACGACGATTTCACCCAAAAAGATTGAGTTGTACACGACGTTGGCGATGTGCACAGTATGACTCGCCTCGTTCGCCGGGTAAAAGTCGTCGCTCGCGCGCGCCAGGGCGCTCGACTTGAAGTTGTAAATGTTCTCAGTCGAGTGGCACATACAATTGATGAGGCCGTTATCTGGAAAGTGCGCGCGCACAGACTCTTCGAGAGCGGCGTGCACGCGCCGCGCAAAGGCTGGTCCTCCGCCATTCTTGTATCCGAGTGCGCCGATCACCGCCTGGGCGTCAACCTTGACCCCGTCGACGTTCGACGCCGAGAGGTAGTCGTGCATGACGACGTAAAAGTGTGCGATTGTTTGCGGACTCGGAACGCCGACGCCGCCGACGGTGAGCGGATCCCATGCCTGTGACGGTTCCACCGTGAGCACGCCCGGGGTGTGACGTGGGAACTTCATCACCGCACCGTACTTGGCCACATTCTCTTCATCCGGGTGAATGCCACCCCAGTAACCGAGAAGGGCGTGCCAGCAGTAGACGTATTCGACGCCAAACTCCGTCTTGATTTTTCGCACCACCTTGGCCAAACCGTCCACGGACTCCGCCTCGGGAAGCAAGTCGAGCTGTGATTGTCGAGGACTGAGCGCGCCGAGTCGGTTGCGGAAAAACTTGGGCAACACGCGCTCGGAGAGCGACCTGGATAGGCCTCTTTTGTGCGCCACGTGCAACTTTTGAAACTTGTGATTCGCCTTGACTGCAAAGACGCGATGGTTAAAGTGACTCATACTCGACACCACCACTTTTACGGTGTGGAAAAAGACATAATTCATCAACCACCTGAATATGTGCCAGGTTAAGGAACGGAACCTACTGGCGTGGAGCCTGTTCCAGTAGAACGACATGGCTATGGCTGCAAAGAAACCCGGCGGTGGTGACGCCGACGTTGTCGGCGGTGGTTTCACCACGGCGTTGGAATCCGGAATCGTGCTCTCCTTTGTGCTCACTTTTCTGTACGACTTATCCGGCAAAACGCTCTGCCAACCGTCATCAATGATGACGAACCTCGCCGGGGTTCCACCTTCTCTCAGTCGCTCCACCCCGTGCTCGATGCCATCCGGCGTCACGTCTGTGTAAAACGCGTCCCACGTGCACCACCCAAAGACGTCGCACACCTCTGGCTTGTGCTTATCCTCCACGAGATCAAACGTCCCAAGCACGTCCCGCATCTCCAACATTGCTCGATGAATCGCATCGTACGGCGCATCCGACACCGCCATGATCAACACGTCATCCACGTCGATGGCGCTTTCCTCGTTACAGTTGCTCTCCACCACGAGCGTCACCTCCCCCTTGGCGTTTCCTTCGAGCGTCGACCGAAATATAGACCCGCTCGTCGGAAGTAAACAAGCGTACCCCCGACCATCGGCGAGTTCCAACAGCACAAATTGCGTCTCCGCGGGTAAATCCTCACCACCGTGGCCCCACGTCGGTGTCATCCACCAGAGTTTACACCTCGCCGAAGCGGCCAACGCCGTCGCTCTCAACTCGGCGCACAACGACACGCAGTGTCGGCTCCTCGCCCGTTCCGCTCGCAAGTGAAACCGAACGCACCGCCCGTCATCTTCAGCGCCCGTCGTCGTCCCCGTCCCCGCCGTCCCCTTACCGTCTTCCGACTTGCGTCTCCCGCTCGGAGGCAAACCGTCTCTCGACGTCCTCCTCGTCGCCCCGCCGCTCCCCGGCGACGCCGACACCACCCGCTCCACCGGTCCACGCGCGACGACGATCGACGGTCCGAGTCCTCGCAACACGTCCCCGATTCCATCGTCCACCGTGATCGACGTCGTCGACTCGACGATCCGCATATCTGTCAGTCAGTCAGGTTGTTGATCCGGTCGATGTTCGATCGTCACACGTTTACACGTTCGAGACGAATCGTTTCGTTGCGTCCGCGACAAAGCGTCGTTGCGCCCGCGTCGTTTACCCGCCGATTCGTCCGTCCGTCCGTCCGTCCGTCCGTTCGCGCGGTGTTTCGTTTAAACGTGTCAATCACTGAAGATCCAAAGTCCACTTCACTCCACAAGCGACAGACTCTGAGACTAACTGTCATCCAGTCCATCGTTGATCGCCATCCGCCTGGCTGTCTGTCGATCGATCACGCAAGAGGACGGGACAGTTAGAAACGAAATCGGAAGCGATCCGTCTTTGAGAAGGAGACGGACGAGGACGAGGACGATTGATTGATTGATTGATTGATTGGTTCTCGTGATTAAGAGAACGATGTCGTCAACCGACGCCAACGCAACGGTTGAAGCCATGGAACGCGCGTTACGGGAAAGAGAACGCACGGAGACGCGGGAAAAGGCGAAACTGGAAGAGACGTACGCGAAAATTGAAGAGACGGAGCGAGCGGTTCGGGACAAGGAGCGAGAGCTGCGGAACGCAAGGACAAAACAGAGACGCTTGTTGGAAGAGTTGGCGCGGGCGAAAGAAAACCTGGCGAGAGCGACAGCGGATAAAGACGCGTCGGTCGATGCGGAACGACGTTGGATGGCGATGATAACGGAGATATCAGAGATGGAACGAGAGACGCGGCAAAAGGCGTTGGAGGAGATGCGAGCGGAGATTGAGGATGAAGAGACGACGTTCGAACACGTTCGATTGTGCGCGGAATCTGACGAATTGACGGCGGAAATCGAACGATTGTCAGCGGGGTTTGAAAACGGGCCATGGGCCGCGGCAGATCTCTCGGATGTACCGAATGAATTGATGCGAGTGGTTCGTGCGATTGTCGCGCGCGAGATGGGAGACGACGAGAGTGCCGATGCCTTCGCCGACGCCGACGATGCCCGTGGAGGTGCAAAGCGAGAATCTGCGAAATAAAATGAAGAATAGAATTAGAATGATTTGTTTACACCTTTCTACTTTACGTTGTTCATACAGAATACGGATACTTGTCAGTGAAAATGTACGGTTGAATCAATGGTGAAAGAAACCTTCCCTTTCGATGGAGCGACTATCTTGGATGTACAAGGTGGTGAATGAATGTCTCGCTTCAAGGGAAAGTTGGAACAAAATTGTGACCTAGAACGAACGTCTCGGTCTTCTCGTCTCGTCTCGTCTCGTCTCGGTCGGGTGGGTATGGTGGATGATGATGGTCTAGACTAAGTCTCTATTTTTTCGTCCATGCTCCGCGCAGATCCGTCGGATCCGTCAGAGCCATCAGACCTGTCATCCTTCTTCGCTGTGTCTCGTCGCGGCTGCCTGGACGGCTTGGCGTCGGCGCCACTGGCGTTGGTCGCGTTGTTTGCGTTTACAAAACCATTCATCCCGGGCATGGGTACGCTGTTTGGTGCGCTGCCCATGTATCCCATGGCAGAGGCTTGCATGATGGACACAAAGTACGCTTGCATCGCGTTGAACTGATCAGGAGTGAACGCCATCGGGTACGGCGGCGGCTGCGCCACGTCTGGCACGACGTGCTGACCCATATTGTTCACGAAGGCCGGAGGTCCGTTGCCTTGAACGACGTCGTTTATTTTACTATCCGTCGCGGGTGCGTTCGGGTGGTCGCTCTGAGCCATGCCCACGGGTCCTTGTCTCCACATGTTGGCCAGCATGCTTATGTAATTGACGAATTGCTGTGGGTTGCTCATCTGGGGCGGATTTTGTACGCCTGCCGCTGGATTTGCCATGCCAATGTACGGATTCATCATCTGTTGCATCGGAAACATTCGCGGGTTCGGTTGGTAGAGATTACCAGCTTGAGGAATACCGAAATATCCAGAGCGCATCTCTCTCTGCAAGTTTGCCTGCATGGCGTCGGAAGCGACAGATAGGACGGCGGCGACTGCCGCGGACGAAGCTGTATTCGTAACTTGTTCTGCATCCATCTTTTGCGCCGTCCCGGTGCTCTTCCCGGTGCCTCCCGAGCCCGTTCCGCCGGATCCCGTTCCGCCGGAACCACCACTCGGTTGCTGACTCGAACTCGCCTTTTTCGGGTACGGATGCGCCGGTTTCTTTTTCGGTCGAGCGGGAGGAATGTGAATGTCCAAATCCGGTACGTAGTGACCAGAGCCACCCTTGCTCCCAGACTCGGACGGTCGTTTCTCCTGCTCCTTTTGAAGCTTTGAAAAGAACTTTTGCGCGTGACTTCGTATCTGAACCGCCGTCTTTGTTCCGATGTGTTGTTCAATCTTTCTCCACGCTCGCCCGTAGAGCTTGAGCGCCTCTAAGAACTTCTTATGCTCTTCATCCGTCCAGCGCTCGCGCGTCTTCGTGATTGTGTACGGTTTCCTCACCTTAATCACCGGATCCGTCCCCGTCGTCGTCTGCGTCGTTCCCGACGGCGTCGTCTTATTCCCGCTCGGCGCCTTGGCGCCCGTTTTTCGCTGGCCCGAACCGTCCGAACCATCCGAACCGCCCGAACCACCGCTCGCATCCGACCCATCGCGGTGTCTAGACGTCGTCGCGTGTTCACGCTCGTCGTTCCGATCCCCCGTCGTCTTTGACCCGCTCATCGCGGGCGCGTTCTTTGCCATTCTACCTCCTCTTCACAACTCACTCTTCTCCCGTTCTCGAGGGGTGTGCTCGCGTCGCGCCGCCTCGTTCGCTTTTTCGCCCAATTTCACGAGAGAGATTCGCGACCGAAAACCGGGCGACACGCGACGCGACGAACCGAACCGAACCGCGAACCGGAAAAAACAGATGTGATTGAATAATCACCGCGTCGTCCGTCCGTTCGCTCGCGTCGCCGTCGCTCGCGTCGCCGTCGTCGCCGAACGAGAATCAAAGCCGCGCCGACCCTCGTCCGACGCGCGCGAGTGCGTCAAGAAAACGCGGATAACGCCGTGAAAGAGACGACGGGGTGTGTCTTTTTCCCTCACTTATGGGTTAAAAAGGCGCTTTTTACGACTTTTCCTGCTCGCACGCGTCGCCGCAAAAGAGATTTTTTGCGCGCAAAAGCGAACCCGTCCCGAAAAAAGGGTCCTGGTCCTTCGTCCTTCGTCCTTCGTCCTCGACGGAACG
>Ga0255776_10005975_pt1 | contig 12526 bp, 9 predicted proteins | sample 071ome_19_FD_179974 | JGI IMG/M metagenome (GOLD analysis project Ga0255776, IMG submission 179974) | Coastal salt marsh microbial communities from the Groves Creek Marsh, Skidaway Island, Georgia - 071413AT metaG (version 2) | ecosystem: Environmental > Aquatic > Marine > Intertidal zone > Salt...
GTCGTTTGCTGGAAGTTGGGGGAGTAACGAAAGCGATAAGCCTGCTATTAGCCCGGTCATGGCACTTATTCTTGCTGTGTTCGTCCACTTTCCAAACTGGCGTTCAAGATAGTAGATTGAACCAATGATCATTCCTAGAAAAGTGGACCAGACGTAAAGTTCATAGTTTGAAATAAGGTAGTCTAATACTTTTGCGACACTAAAGTAGCTGATAAGCATACCCGTCACGAGAAGTCCTAAGAAATTCCCATTGACATAAATGAACAATTTCTTCCATTTTAAACGGATAAATAGTTTGAATGCTCTGAAATTGAATTGGTTAAGAGAGAAAATGAACTCCTCATAAAATCCACCCACAAAGGCTATAATCCCTCCAGAGATACCGGGGACTTTATTTGCCGCTCCCATGAGGATGCCTTTCACGACAAGGCCTAGGTAATCAATGATGGAACGTTTTTCTGGTTTCACGAAGCGCTCTTATTTTTTGTGGCATTGCCTATTGTTTCGAGAAGCAGCACCAAAGAGAGGCCTAACCCCATAAATAGAAGTCCTGTAAACAACTGATCTTCGCGGGTTTTGAAGCTTGGGAGGTATAGGTTCAATCCAAGTTCAGTCGCGACTTTCCATGGCCAAATTTTTGGCAATGATCCTGCGATAAAGCCCACTAAGATTGTTAAGGTGGCATTTTTGAAGTGCTCAAAAAGCCATTTAAGGAGTTTAGAAAATGAGAGCAGGCCAAATACAGCACCAGCTCCTACCACAAGTAATACGCCAAGATTTCGTTCATGGACAGCGTTTAGAACGGTTGGATAACTGCCGAGTAAGACTAAAATAAATGAACCAGATATGCCAGGTAGGATCATCGCACAAATAGCCAATGCCCCAGAAAAAAAGAGGTAGGCTAAGGAAGTAGCCTCGGGCAGCGGATTTAACAGACTTATGTAAAGCGCTGAGGCGAAACCTATACCCGAAAACAATACAGTCAACCACTTATTGGTGTGTACTATGGGTTTCCACACTAAAACAATACTCGCTAGAATCAAGCCAAAAAAGAAACTCCACAAGGCTATGGGCTGCGTCTCAAGAAGAGTGCTTAAAAGCTTTGCCAGGCTGATAACGCTGGTTGCAATACCAGCGAAGAGCAACAATAGAAAAGGACCATTGATAGACTTCCATACTCCTTTTACTCCTTCTGCTTTAAGCGTTTTGAAGAGGGAAAAATTAATCGCATTAATACTATGCAGCAAAGGATCATAAATGCCTGAAATGAAGGCAATAGTACCTCCAGAGACACCAGGAACGACATCTGCCGCCCCCATAGCCATCCCTTTGAGAAAAATAAATAGTGATTTCAAGCCCTTCATATCGTGGATTTTGCCCAGTACTACGAAGTTACGGCGATTTCTTTACGAGGAGAAGGTTCTCTTATTGGCCTCTAGGTAAGCTTTAAGCCAATCGACTTCAGCGAGTTCTTCAAAATACAAATAGAATACCTCAGCCCCAGCAGGATCTAACCTTAGGGCTTTACAGATTGTCGTTTGCGCTTCATCCTTGTTGCCTTTCAAGGCATAAATACCAGCCATGAAGTAAAGGAGGCTTGATTGGTCGGGATAGAACTCAATGCCTTGCTCTAACACCTTAAAGGCATTGTCGTACGACTTGAGTTCAAGTAAAATCTCAGCCCATTTCAAAAAGGTACTGAGCTCGTAATTGCCCAATTCGACACATTGTTTAAAGGCGTAATCGGACTGAGTGAGGTCTCCCAATGCTTGATAAATGATAGCGGCGCGCTTCCAAAAAAGGGCATTCTCACTATCGGTGCCCAAAGCCTTTCCGATATACTCCTGAGCCTTGGCATAATCCCCTTGAATATAGAAAAGCTTCGTTAAGGCCAACCACCCTTGATCAAACATGGGATCTTCGTGAATCGTTTTAAAGAAATGCGTTTCTGCCAACTGATAGTTTCCCAGTTTCTGATGGCAGAGGCCTATTCTTAGATAAGCGGATGAAGAAGGGGTGTCCCACTCAAAGCTCGTTTCATACGACTCAATCGCCTCGTTGTATCTTCCAAGGCGTTCCAAAACGCGACCTCTTTCGAAATAGGCACCTGTGAATTTATCGTCTGAAATGATGGCAAACTCAAAAGAAGCTAGGGCTTCTTTGTACATGTCCATTTCTACATACATTTTACCAATCTGATGCCAGGCCACCTCACAGTAGGGGTTTTGCTCTAAAAAATCATTAAGGAAGCTAATTGCTTCTTCGTATTGTTCTAAGAATTCAAAACAATAGATCAGATTATAGAGCGAAGCATAATCCATAGGATCAATTTCGAGACAGCATTCAAAGTGTTTTCTAGCTTCTCCATAATTGTCTAAATACAGATGCTCCATTCCAAGCAATGAGTGCAAGTCAAAAGATTCATCTGAGTATTTCAGGGCATGGGTCAGTACTTCAATAGCCTGATGGTGATCGTCCTTTTTAGAGAGAATATTGGCACGTTGTATAAAAAACTCTTCATTGAAAGGATCGTAAGCCTCTAATTCATCCAAGATTTGCTCTGCTTTTTCGAACTGATCTTCAGAAACCAACACCTCAACATTTAAAATCTTAAGCTCTGTAGAATGAGGGTGCTGCTCAAGACCAAGCGCAAGAGCCCTTTTCGCTAAAAGGCTTTTTCCGTGGTCGAGGTAGTGATGTACAATTTCTTCAAAGTCTTCAGAATCAAAGAAATAGACATCGTCAGTTTTCAGCATCGATTCAAACTTACGAACGGCAGTTTCTGGGTTTTCGTTTGGGTTTCCCATAGTTGTAAGTGTTGTTAGGTTTGGTATTTTTAAATTTACCGATCGTTTAATGGGGAGTGCTTTTTTGAGGAGACTTCTTATTAACAGATTAGTTAACAGAATAGCGGTCCAATAAAGTGAGTATAATCTTGCATCCTTTTTCAATCTCCTTTTTACTTATTGTAAGTGGAGGAGTGAGGCGTACGGCCCGTTTTTCGTAGAGTAACCAGAACAAGACTAGTTTGTTTTTTAAGCCTTCTAGGACCAGGTAATTAGCAATTTCTTCTTGCTCAAAAACTAAGGCTAGCATTAAGCCTTTACCTCTGATTTCTTTGATAAGATCATGCTTTAATAAGGCTCTTACAGTCTTCTCGTGTTCTAAAGCTTGCTCCTGAAGTTTGTGCTTTAGAATATAAGTGAGTGTTGCATGAGCCGCAGCTGCGATCACGGGATGACCTCCGAATGTGGTAATGTGTCCGAGTTTTGGAGCCGTACTAAGGGTCTGCATTAAGGTACGTTCAGCGATAAAGGCCCCCACTGGAAGTCCGCCAGCCATTCCTTTACCAATCACGAGAATGTCAGGAACGCAATTGAAGTGTTCAAAGCCAAAGAGTTTACCTGTTCTTCCAAATCCGGGTTGAATTTCATCTAGAATGAGCAGACTGCCTGTCTTTGTACATTGCGCCCGCAGACGTTCTAGATAATCATCTTCAGGTAGTATAAAGCCCGCGCCTCCTTGTATAGTTTCGACGATAACAGCAGCTGTTTTGGTCGTTATCTGCTCTAGGTCTTTAGTACTATTGAATCCAATGTGTTTGACGTCAGGAAGCAAGGGTCTGAAAGGGGCAATTCGCTCTTCGTAATCCATTAGGCTTAAGCTGCCCAAGGTGTTTCCGTGATAATTATTTTTTGCTGCAATGATCTCGGTTCTTCCTGTTGCCGCACGGGATAGTTTCAATGCTCCTTCAATGGCTTCTGTACCAGAATTAACAAGGTATACGTTATTTAGAGGGGCTGGTAGGTGCTGCGTTAACAGTTCGGCGTAGTCCAGGACGGATTCTTGTATAAATTCTCCGTAGACCATAACATGCGAGTGTCTTTTCAGTTGTTTATTCACGGCCTTTCTGATCACGGGATTGCTGTGACCAATACTTACGGCAGATACTCCAGCGACAAAGTCGAGATACGCCTTATTTTCGTGGTCGTAGATATAGCTGCCTCTCGCTTTTGAAATAGAAAGCCCAAGTGGATGCGGAGTGGTGGCCGCTAAGGCCTCTTTGAAGCGTTTTAATTCACTCATTTTTTGAGTCCTTTTATACGCCTTATAAATTCATCTAGGCTGTCAACTCTTTCTTCACCACGCCACTGAAACCCTTCAAGTTTAGCAAGTTCTTCAGGGAAAATCTCATAGGGATAGATTTCACCAGAAGGGTTAACCAAGAAGGTAATGTCTGAAATACTCCCATCTGCAAAATCGATTTTGATCTCACTGCATAGTGTTTTATTGACTCCGATTAGCGCTGGGGTGTCGTCGTACATGTAGTACACCACTTCGGTATTCTTCTTAAGGATCATTGCGTCTAACTTGTTGTCGGTGAAATTGCCATCAAGAAGCGCTCCTTTCGCCTGGTTATAGCCCAATTGTCCAATGCTGTCTTCGGCAACCATAAAGGCATTTCCTTTAACGTGTAACGAATCGATAGACTTGGTACCCTTCGAATAGGTAAAGTACATATAGTCTCCCGTCAATTGATTCTTCTCATTCCATAACACAGGTGCTCCCAGAAGCTCAGTTATACCCGACTGTTGGGTATACTTTAGACTGTCGCTGATTCCGCTTAAGCCGTCTTTAAAAAACCTTGCATTCGGATAGGCCAATAAATCGCGCTCTTGCTCTTTGCCTGTGACAAACAAATACGTACCATGTACATAGAGCGAATCGCTATCTAAGGCTCTAGCTACAATAGCCTGACCTGTTGCACGAAGTGAATCCTTTGCTTTAAAGAGCTCCACAAACTGGGCCTTTAGCACGCTCGCATTCAATGAATCTAACACTTTTATATTCTGTGTGGCAGCGGCATATTCTCTAGCGTTATCGAAAAACACCGAATCGCCGTAAAGGGTGCGGTTGTCGTAATCAATTCTTGTGTTTTCAAGACCATAGCCTCTTTCTCTTTCGGTATCGTATTGTCCGCGCTCAAAATAAAATCGATAGGTTGGACTGATGATGATCGTTTCACCGCGCATGGTTGCGATTTGGGTGGTGGTGTCAAAGTTCAGCTGGTCTGAATCTAGGGTAAAGTCGGGATTGTCAATATGTACCTGTTCTTCGAAGTAATAGGTTTTGGCCGGAATGTCGTAGGTTCCTACTTCACTGGTCAGGATATTTTCTTCGCTAAAGAGCTGTCCACCAGAATTGAAGTAAGCCTTTTGGTCGGATCTGTCAAAATAAAGCAGATCAGTCAATAATCGAGAGTCCTTATTAATGAGGTCAACTTCATCTATGGCTCTCGCGAGTCTCGTATCTCCGTTGTAAAAGAGTTGATTGCTTACTAAGGTTAAGGTGTCTCCTTGTTCCATCCGGATGTTTCCGGTCGCTTCTAGTCGGTTTTCTTGACTGTAGAGGTAGGCTTCATCGCAGTAAAGATCTGCACCTTTATGCCTGAAATGTACTTGACCACTTTGGTCTTTTCGAAAGACGGAAGCACCAGGATACTTGAGTTCGTCTTTTAAGAAACGACCTCCGTAAATCACTTCAATTACCGCTCGCTCTTCTGTTTGTGACATGAGGCCCAAAGAGAACAGAAGGAGGGCAAATGTCACTGTGCTTTTCATGAGTTGCGAAATAGCGTTTGAGTTCGATCAGGCCCTACGGATACGATCGTAATTGGAACTTCTAAGGCCTTCTCTAAATAGGTCAAGTAGTCATGAAGCTCTGTAGGAAGCTCATTAATATCTCGCATCCCTGTCAGATCGGCATTCCAACCTTTAAGCTCTTCGTAAACTGGCTCAACATACTTTTCGTCTACATCAAAAGGTAAATGATCAATTAATTCGCCTTTGTATTTGTAGTGTGTACACACTTTGATGGTTTCAAATCCGCTTAAAACATCTGCCTTCATCATGTTTAGCTCAGTTACTCCATTGACGGTGATGGCGTATTTCAATGCAACTAGATCTAACCAACCGCATCTGCGCGGACGGCCAGTCGTTGCTCCAAATTCGTTTCCGACGCGACCAAGCGTTTGTCCGTCTTCGTCAAACAATTCAGTAGGAAAGGGGCCGCTACCGACTCTGGTGGTGTATGCCTTAAAAATACCGATCACATTTTTAATACGGTTTGGGGCAATACCGAGACCTGTGCATGCGCCGGCTGCAGTAGTATTCGAAGAGGTCACAAAAGGATAGGTGCCAAAATCGATGTCCAATAAAGACCCTTGTGCTCCTTCGGCCAATATCCTTTTTCCTTGCTTTTGCTGTTGCTCTAAATAGTGTTCAGAATCAATAAACTGAAGGTTTTGAAGCGTCTCAATGGCCTCAAAAAACTCTTGTTCTAAGGCCTTAAGATCAAACTGCACGTCTACCTTGTAGTTTTCAATCATTTGAAGGTGCTTATCTGTCAGAGAGCGGTATTTTTCTCTCCAATCTGGGGCTTCAATATCTCCAATTCGGATTCCATTACGACCCGTTTTATCCATATAGGTCGGACCTATTCCTTTCAGGGTAGATCCAATTTTCGCACTCCCTTTGGCCGCTTCAGATGCCTGATCTAACAACCGATGGGTAGGGAGTATAAGGTGAGCCTTTCGAGATAGCAGAAGTTTGTTTCTGAGGTCAAGATTGTAGGGCTCTAGTTTTTCAAGCTCCTTTTTAAAAATCACCGGATCGATAACCACTCCGTTTCCTACCAAGTTAATGGCAGCGTCGTGAAAGATGCCAGAAGGGATGGTGTGCAAAACGTGCTTATTTCCTTCAAATTCCAAGGTATGTCCTGCATTTGGTCCTCCTTGAAACCGTGCGATGATATCGTATTTCTTGGTTAATACATCAACGATTTTTCCTTTTCCTTCGTCTCCCCATTGGAGTCCAAGCAGTAAATCAATCATGAATTTTAGAGATAGGTGTCTAGTTGTTTTTATCGGTATTGCGTTCTCCGTAAAAATAGAGTGAGTGGTTAGAGATTTTAATGTCGAAAACCTCTTCTATAGTTTTTTTTATCGACTCAATGCGCGGATCACAAAATTCAATCACTTCTCCAGAGTCTGTAAGAATAACGTGATCGTGTTGACGGTCGAAATAAGACTTTTCATATTGAGCTTGAGTACCTCCAAACTGGTGCTTGCGCACTAATTTACAGTCTAGTAAAAGCTCGATAGTATTATACAGCGTTGCCCTTGAAACCCTGTAGTTTTTTTCTTTCATCTTAAGATAGAGTGACTCGATATCAAAGTGGTCATTACTTTCGTATATCTCTTGCAAAATCGCGTAGCGTTCGGGGGTTTTGCGGTGCCCGTTTTCTTCTAGAAATTGGGTAAACACCTTTTTGACAACTTCTTGATTTGAGGATTTATTTAAAGGCATTGCTAACGCTGGCTAAAAGGCAAAAATAGCTTAAAATCAAGTACGAATAACTTTGTCTACTCCGTTTACTTGTCTGAGTTTTTTTATGACTGAATTGAGGATGTCATTGTTCTTTACAATAACACGGATAGAACCCGAAAACGTTCCTCCTTTTTCAGAAAAACTAATGGATTTCATCCCGACGTGCATCTGCTGAGAGATAATTTGGGTGATACTGCTGACCAGCCCCATTTGATCTATACCGGTGATATTGATATCGGCGAAAAAGTCTTGCTGACTTGAATCGATCCACCTTGCCTGCATAATTCTATACGAGAACTTTGATTGAAGGGCCACCGCGTTGGGGCAATTTTTTTTGTGGACTTTGATACCGTCGTTCACCGTTAAAAATCCAAATACCTCATCACCTGGTATCGGTTTGCAACAATCACTTGCCAAGGTGTAATTGAGCCGCTCTTCTTCTTCGCCAAAGACCAGCATGTCAAATTGCTGTGATAACTGTTGATCGTCAATAAAATCCTCGGACTTTTCTTTAGTTGACTTACGAATACGACTGGTAAAAAAACTGATCAAAGTGTTGTTGTAGCTTGAAGCAAACGATTTGATCATGCTGTTTGTTATCGATCCGCTGCCGATACGATAAAAGAGGTCTTGAGAGGTTTTTAACTTGAAATGATTTACCAGTTTATTAACGGTATCTTCACTGAACTTAATCTTGAGTGTTCTCAATTTTCTGCGCAATACCTCACGCCCTTCATCCGCAATAGACTTTTTCTCTGCATTGAGGCTCGAACGTATTTTCGAAAGCGCCTTACCCGTGTGGCAATAATCAAGCCAGTTTGAGGTGGGTTTGGCATTCTCTGATGTAATGATCTCAACCTGATCTCCACTTTTTAGTACAGAACTTAGCGGCACGAGTTTGCCGTTGACGCGCGCCCCTCTTGTTTTTAATCCCACCTCGGTATGAACGTGAAAAGCGAAGTCTAGTGGCGTTGCTCCTTTGGGGAGCGAGATGAGGTCGCCCATAGGGGTGAAGACGAATATTTCTTTCGCGTATAGATTTAGTTTGAACTCTTCAACAAAATCAACGGCATTACCATTTGAGCTTTCAAGGGCGTCCTGCAGGCGATTTAACCACGTCTCTATCCCAACTTCTTTCTGTTCTCCGTGTTTGTACTTATAATGCGCCGCATAACCTTTTTCAGCGATTTCATGCATGCGTTCCGAACGGATCTGAACCTCTACCCACTTACGATCGGGTCCCATGACGGTGATGTGTAAGGCTTCGTAGCCGGTGCTTTTCGGAGAAGTGATCCAGTCTCTTAGCCTTACGGGATTGGGTGTGAAATAATCTGTGATTATCGAATAAATCTTCCAGGCTAAGAATTTTTCTTCTTCAGGTTTTGCCTTGTAGATGATGCGAACAGCAAACTTGTCGTAGATCTCATCAAAAGAGACATTCTGACGAAGCATTTTTTTATGAATACTGCTGATAGATTTCATCCGACCCTTGATCTGAAACTTGATTTTTTCTCTATCTAGCGCGTCTTTTATGAACGATTTAAAATGTTCAATGTATTGCTCATTGTTGTCAGAAGAGTCTGCAATATTTTGTTCTATAGAGGAATAGACTTCGGGTTCGATGTATTTTAGGGCGAGATCCTCTAAAGTGTTTTTGATATTGTAAAGTCCTACGCGGTGGGCCAAGGGCGCGTAGATGTATAGCGTTTCAGATGCGATCTTGACACGCTTGTCAGGGCGCATAGATCCGAGCGTAAGCATGTTGTGATAACGATCCGCTATTTTGATCAAAATCACGCGTACGTCATCGTTCAACGTAAGGAGCATCTTTCTGAAGTTCTCCGCTTGAAGACTGACGTTATTGGCGTCTTTCTTTAGCCCTGCTATTTTGGTAAGTCCATCTACAATTCGGGCGACTGTCGGTCCAAATTGCTCTTCTATATAATCAAGGGTGTAATGGCTATCTTCGACCACATCGTGAAGTAAGGCCGCCATAATTGAGGTTGCGTCGAGCCCAATCTCTTCTGCAACAATTTGAGCCACGGCAATAGGATGAAAGACATAGGCTTCTCCGGACTTTCTTCTTTGGTCTTTATGCGCATCGACAGCTACCTCAAAGGCAAGTCGAATCTGAGCCTTATCTTCTTCACTCAGCGTCTGATAACTGGTGCGTAAAAGGTCTTTGTATCGAGAAACAATTTCCTTGTTTTCTTGCTCTATTTGCGCTTCTGATAGCATAAATTAAAGATACAAACTATCTGATTCTATCGCGCATTCCGTTGACGAAGGGCCTCAAAGGTTAATATAGCGGTAGCAACAGATACGTTCATAGAGTCAATAAGCCCTTGCATCGGAATAACGATTGAAGCGGAGCTATTGTCTCTCCAAAAGGAGCTCAAACCATTGGCCTCTGATCCCATAACAAAGGCGGTTGACGTTTTAAAATTCTCCTGAAAATAAGGGTTACTGTTTTGCAATGTGGCGGCATAGGAGCGGACATTATGCGTGTGGAGCCACTCGCGTATTTCTTCATTGCTCCCTGCAATGCTTGGGACGCTGAGACAGCATCCTAAACTAGATCGAATACAGTTCGGATTGTACAAGTCAGTACTGCAATTAGCAAGGCATACCATATCAACCTTTGCCGCATCTGCAGTTCTGAATATAGCTCCAAGGTTTCCGGGCTTCTCAATATTCTCAAGGACGAGAACCAACAAGTTTTTATCAGAAGTTATATCGACGTGCTGCGGATCGTGTTTTTTCTGTTTGAACACCCCCACAATGCCCTCTGTTGACGCGCGATATGCAATGTGTTGATAAACCTTTGGATCTACCTCAAAATGTTCGTATGGATAGGCCTTAGGGAATTCTATGGAGCTTAGGTCGTTTAGTTCTGGCTGTACGAAGAGCTTCTCTAAATGGTACCCTGCCTTTAGGGCAATGGACATCTCACGAACGCCTTCTACCGTAAACCTCAGTTCAGATTTTCTAAAGCGACTTTTTTCTTGAAGCGCTTTAAAATCCTTGACGTGTTTATTTGATGTGCTGCTGAGAAGGGTCATAAGAAAACGAGCCCAAAATAGGGCTCGTGTTATTTAGTTCTGATTCGCGTATTTTTCACTGTAACGCTTCCAGAGTTTCGTTTGATGGGTTTCTAAGGATATCCCTCTTCCGTCAATAAAGGCATGGGTTAATTGATTGCCTCGCATATCTAAGGCATCTCCTTCAGAAACGAATAAGGTGGCACTTTTTCCGGCCTCTAGGGAACCGTAGCGATCGGCAATCCCTAATATCTTTGCTGTATTTAGGGTAATCAACTGAAGTGCATCTTCTTTGTCAATTCCGTATTGGGAGCTGTGGCCTGCATAGAAGGGCAGGTTACGGACTTGGAAATTGCTTTTAGAAGCATTCTGTATGCCTACAAGATGCCCTTTCTGGTAAAGTCGTGCAGCCAATCCATAGACGTAATCATAAGCATCATCTTCTAATTCAGGAATCTCATGACCATTGTGTACGAGAATTGGAATCTCGTGTTCGAGTAAAAAATCTGAGACATTTTCAGCTTGATAGCCACCAACTAATACAATTTGAGAAATTCCCAATTCTTTCAGTTTGGTTACAGCGTCTCGAATTTCGCGCTCACCGTCTGCATATACAAAAAGACGTTGCGTTTGATTAAAGATTCCTGCGGTAGCCTTATAAGGAAGATTTACAGGCGATTGACTTCCTGCTAGATAGGTCTTGGCTTGTTTCAAAAACGCTATCACCTCATTGACTTGTTCTCCGTAATTGTTGTTTGCACGGATTCCTCTAGGTTCTCCGGCCCACCATCTTCCATTGCGAAATGCAGATGGCCAGGTAAGGTGTATCGCATCATCGGTTTGAACAGCGGCATCCTCCCAATTCCAGGCGTCAAACTGAACAATAGACGAAGTTCCAGATATTCTACCGCCTTGAGGAGTAATTTGCCCTAATAAAATACCGTTTTGCCTAAGGGATTCTACCACTTGTGATTCTGCGTTATAGGCAATGAGGCTTCTTACGTGAGGAATCATGTCTCCGATCTCGTCTGTGTCGTCAGAGGCTCTGACGGCATTGATTTCAACAAGTCCTAAGCTCTTGGTGGGAACGATAAATCCAGGATAGATATGTTTTCCGGCAACTTGAACAACCGTTTCTGGTCGTGCAATTTTAGCGGAGGCTTCTCCGACATGGGTTATGATTCCGTTTTCGAATACGATTAAACCATTTTCGATGATTGAACCGTCACCCACATGAATCGTTGCACCTTCAAGGGCTATGGCTTCAGATTGCGGCTGAGCAGGGGTTTGCTGCGCGTAAAGCGCAACACTCAATACGGATAGAATAAATGTATAGATGTGTTTCATAGTCTATAGATTATAAGGTGTCACACGTAAAGCGTTCTTTTTTGTTTTGGACGGGAGCAATAGTGGCTCCTCCAGATGCTTTGACATCTAGCATGAGTTTGGTCAAATACATACGCTCTTGAGCGATAGTTTCTCTCAATGCTTTGTCTTTCTCAATGTCAAAATATACGGCACCTTGAATGAGCGTTTTTTCAGCTTTAGAATACACCGACATAGGGTGTCCAGACCAGAGCACAACATCCGCATCTTTACCTATAGCGATGCTCCCAACCTTATCGTCGATATGTAAGAGCTTTGCTGGGTTAAGCGTTACTGTTTTCCAGGCTTCAAGTTCGCTCATGCCACCGTATTTCATGGTCTTAGCCGCTTCTTGATTTAGTCTTCGTGACATTTCTGCGTCGTCACTGTTTATGGCTACAGTAACACCTGCATTGGTCATGATAGCTGCGTTATACGGAATAGCATCCTTCACTTCATACTTATAGGCCCACCAATCACTGAAGGTTGATCCGCCAACACCATGGGCAGCCATTTTATCAGCGACTTTATAACCTTCAAGGATGTGGGTGAAGGTGTTGATTCTGAAATCGAATTGCTCTGCTACTTTCATCAACATATTAATCTCACTCTGAACGTAAGAATGACTAGTGATAAAGCGTTTCGATTCAAGGATTTCAACTAGCGTTTCAAGCTCTTCATCGTAGCGATAAGCTTGTTTAGATGCTTTGAGTTTTTGATATTCCTTCGCTC